>ERZ887849.1-NODE-1-length-314391-cov-25.517205_pt1 | contig 314391 bp, 298 predicted proteins | sample MGYA00521267_ERZ887849 | MGnify/ENA primary metagenome ERZ887849 (study PRJEB32303, sample SAMEA104408601) | aquatic metagenome | biome: Brackish water; feature: Pelagic; material: water | place: Baltic Sea | collected 2014-06-06T16:11:00 | depth 2,863 m ...
ACTTCTTGGTCCGACTTCTTGGTCCGACTTCTTGGCCCGACTTCTTGGCCAACCTCTTCGGATCACAAATATCCCGGGGGGGCCGCAGGCGGGGGGCAGCGCCCCCCTGTCCGATCGAAGGTCAGGCACGACCGGCATCCTTTGCCCACCGACCCACCGGTCAGGTTTGCGCCGATCAAGGATGCCATGGCGGGTCAGCGGCAACGACTTCGGCAACTGGCCTCCCGCATGAAGGCCTATTCGGCGGCTTGCGCTCTGGCTTGCCAGACTGCGCCGACCTCAGCCCTGATGATCCGGGCGATCAGGTCGCAATCCTCAAGGCTGAAGGTCAGGGGCAGGCGCATGTCGATCAGTCCGGCCAAAAGCCTGTCGGTCTGGGGCAAGGGGGCCGACGGGGCATAGCGCCAGCTGTCGTAGCGCGAGGTGAAGCCCTTGGGCTCGGCCGCGCCGAACCACTTCAACTCGACCCCGCGGTCAAGACAGCGGGCCAGCACGTCCTGAACCGCCTCTGCGGACCAATCCGGCAAAACGAACTGAAAGGACGAGGCGACAAAGGCCTCGGCCGCGGGCCGCTGGATGAGGCGCAGGCCGGGCGTGTCGCGCAGACCCGCCTCCATCACCCGGTAACGTGCATTCCAGCGGGCCGCCTGTTCGGGCAAGGCACGCAGCTGGGGGCGCAGGATCGCCGCCCGCAGGTTGTCCATCCGGCCCGAGATATTGGGCGTTTCGTATTTGACCTGGGCATAGGCCTCGGGCGGCGGTCCGGCCCGGTGGCGATCGTAAAGCATATAGCTGCCCGACAGCACGATGGCGCGGGCCATGGCCTCGGCATCGTCTGAGATGGCAAAGCCGCCCTCGCCGGAATTCACATGCTTGTAGGTCTGGGTGGAATAGCAGCCGAACTTGCCGAACCGGCCCGAGGGCGTGCCGTTCCAGGCGGCCCCCATGGTATGGGCGCAATCCTCGATCACCGTGACCCCGGCCCCGTCACACAGGCGCATCAGCGCCTCCATATCGCAGATATGACCCCGCATATGCGACAATAGCAGGACGCCCGCCTGACCGATCTTGGCCGCCAGGTCGTCAAGGTCGATCGTCAGATCCTGCGTGACCTCTACAAATATGGGCGTCGCCCCCACGGCGGCAATCGCGCCCGGCACTGGCGCAAGGGTAAAGGCGTTGGTCAGCACGGTATCGCCCGGCCCGACCCCGCAGGCCCGAAGGGCGGTGGTCATGGCCACCCCGCCCGAAGCGACGGCCAGGCAGTATTTCGCCCCCACCTGGGCGGCAAACTCTTCTTCCAGCAGCGCCGCTTCCGCGATCTCGCCGGGGGCGGTGTTATACCGGTGCAGGCGGCCATGCTGCATAACGGCCAAAGCGGCTGCGATCCCCTCTTCGGGGATCGGCTCTTGCTGGGTAAAACTGCCTTTGAACGTCTCGCGCATGGGGTGATTGTGCGCCGGGTCCATCGGGTCGTCAATGACGTCCCGCGACGCGCTGATGTCGCAACCATCAAAGACGGGCACCGGGCAAAGGGACAGGGTTGTCCACATGGCTGATCCGGTTTCCTTCATCCACGACCTGCGCTGGAGCGACCTGCCCCCCGAGGTGCAGGAGCGGACGGTCCTGTGCCTGCTGGATCTTTGCGGGGTCGGCCTTGGCGGGGCGGACCTGCCTGCGGCCCGCATCATTGCCGGACATGCCAAAAGCCAGTTTGGTGGCACGTTGCGCCTGCCCTTCCACTCTGGCACAGCCAGCGCGGCAGGGGTTGCCCTTGTCGCCGGATGCACCATCGACGCCCTGGACGGACACGATGGACACAACCTGACCAAGGGCCATGTGGGCTGCGGATCGCTGGCCGGTATTCTTGGCCTTGCCCAGCATTGCAGGGTGACCAAAGGCGAGGAGGTGCTGACCGCCCTTGCCCTTGGGTACGAACTGGGCACGCGGCTTGGTGCATCGCTGCATGCCAGCGCGCCCGACTATCATACCTCGGGCGCATGGGTGGCCATTGCAGCGGCCGGGATCGGCGCCCGGATGATGGGTCTGGATCAAGATACAACCCGCCATGCCCTTGGGATCGCGGAATACCACGGGCCGCGCAGCCAGATGATGCGCTGTATTGATGCGCCGACGATGGTCAAGGATGGCTCGGGCTGGGGCGCGATGACGGGCGTGTCGGCCGCTGTTCTGGCACAAGCGGGCTTTACCGGCGCCCCTGCCCTGTTGATCGAGCGGGACACCGATTGGTCAAGCCTTGGCCAGAACTGGGCGGTGATGGAGCAATATTTCAAACCCTACCCCGTCTGCCGTTGGGCGCAGGCCCCGATCGAAGGGGTACTTGCGCTGCGCCGCGCGCATGGGCTGACCTCCCGGGACGTAGCCCGGATCACGGTCGAGACGTTTCACGAATCGATCCGGCTGGCGACCCGTAGACCCGTCGCGGCGGATGCCGCCCAATATTCAACCTCGTTCCCTTGCGCCGTCGCCATGGTCCAGGGCGACGTCCGCCCGCAGGACCTGACCGGGCCCGCGCTGTCAGAGCCGGAGGTTCTGCGCTTGTCCGACACCATGCAGCTCGTCCAAAACGACGCCGCCAACGCGGCCTTCCCCGCCCAGCGCCTGGCACGGGTCACGCTTGAGTTGAGGAACGGGACCCAGCACACCAGCGACTGGATGCAGCCCCGATGGGACGCAACCGCCCCGCCGACCAAAGCAGAGTTGGTGGACAAGTACCGCACCCTTGCCAGGGCCGCCGCCCCAGACAGGGCCAAGGCCATCGAGGCGGCTGTCTTTGCCCTCGCCTCAGGTCCGTTTGAACCTTTGCTAAGCCTTTTGTGTCAAAGCCCCAGCGCGTCGACGACCTGAACCAGATCATCGAAGTGGTGCAACAGCGCCTCAGGCCGCAGGGCAGCCATGTCGCCACCCGCCGGACCAAAGGTCACAAGGATCGACGGGACACCGGCGGCGGCGGATGTCTTGCGATCCGTATCGCTGTCGCCCACCAGACAGGACCGGGCCGGATCACCACCAGCCCGGCGGACAGCCTCGACCAAAGGGGCTGCATCGGGCTTGCGCACCGGCAGCGTATCGGCCCCGACCAGCGAAGCGAAGGCATCGCGCACGCCCATGCGCACCAGCAACTCCTGCGCCAGCCCCTCGGGCTTATTGGTGCAGATGCCAACGGCATATCCTGCCGCACCAAGGGCGGCCACCGCCTCCATCGCGCCGGGATAGAGGGTGGTATGGGTGTCGATCGCCTCGGAATAGGCCGCAAGCAGGGGCTGGTACTGGCGATCGACTTCTTCTGGTCCATGGCTCCCGGTGCGCGAAAACCCCAGCGTCAGCATCGCCCGCCCACCACGCAGAGCGGTGCCAGCATCGGCCACCGGGTCAAGCACATCGCCAAGGCCCAGCGCCCGAAAGCGGCTGTTGGCCGCCGCGATCAGGTCGCGGCTGGTGTCCATCAAGGTCCCGTCGAGGTCAAAAATCACTGTGCGCATGCCACTCTCCTTTGGCGTCCTCTGTAACGATGCGTAAACTGATGTGAAGCCCCTGCCGCTTGCGATATGAGGGTCCCTGTGATGAAGAAGGCCAAAAGAGGCCGGCAGAAGGCGGGGCAGCAATGGATATAAGCGCGATCATACTGGCGGCAGGTCAGGGCACACGGATGAACTCCGAACAGCCCAAGGTTCTGCACGAGTTGGGCGGTGCCCCTTTGCTCGTCCATGCCCTGCGCTCAGCGGCCAGCCTTGAGCCCGCGCGAACGGTCGTCGTCGCCGGGGTCGGGGCTGATGCGGTCGAAGCTGCGGCCCGCGCATGGGACCCCGAGGTTGTCACCGTCCGGCAAGACGAGCAGCTTGGCACCGGCCACGCCGTGCTTCAGGCACGTCCGGCGCTGACGGATGCGGCGGGCGATGCCATCATCCTTTATGGCGACACCCCTTTTATCCGCCCCCAAACGCTTGAAGCGATGCAAGAGGCGCGGGCGCATTTCGACATCGTCGTTCTTGGCTTTGACGTGATGGACCCCTCGGCCCGCTACGGACGGCTGGTCACCCGGGGCGACAGCCTTGAGGCGATCGTCGAATTCAAGGACGCGGATGACGACACCCGCGCCATCCCGCTGTGCAATTCCGGCGTCGTCATGGCCAATATCGCAATTCTCTTTACCCTTCTCGATGCGGTCACCAACGACAATGCGGCCGGCGAGTACTACCTTACCGACATCGTCGGCATTGCCCGTTCAAAGGGTCTGACCGCCACCGTCGTCCGTTGCGATGAAGCCGAGACTTTGGGGATCAATACGCGGGCAGAACTGGCCGCCGCCGAGTCGGCTTTTCAGAGCCGCGCCCGGGCCGAGGCGATGGAAGACGGCGTGGGCCTGATCGCCCCCGACACCGTGTACTTCGCTTATGACACGGTCCTGGGTCGCGACGCTGTGATCGAGCCTAACGTCATCTTTGGCCCCGGCGTCACCGTCGAATCCGGTGCCCGCATTCGGGCGTTCTCGCACCTTGAAGGCTGCCACGTGTCGCGCGGGGCCACCGTCGGTCCCTTTGCCCGCCTGAGGCCGGGGGCGGAACTGGCCGAGGATGTGCACATCGGCAACTTTGTTGAGATCAAGAACGCCCAGATCGACGAAGGCGCCAAGGTCAACCACCTCAGCTATATCGGCGACGCCTCGGTCGGGGCGAAGACCAACATCGGGGCGGGTACGATCACCTGCAATTATGACGGGGTGTTCAAGCATCGGACCACCATCGGCAAAGGCGTCTTTGTCGGGTCCAACACCATGCTTGTTGCCCCTGTGACCCTGGGCAACGACTCAATGACCGCCTCGGGCACCGTGGTGACTGGCGATGTACCGGCCGGCGACCTGGCCATCGGCCGGGCCCGGCAAGTGAACAAGCCAGGGCTTGCCCGCAAGTTGTTCGACCGGTTGCGCGCCGCCAAGGCCGCCAAAAGCAAAGGGGCCTGACATGTGTGGGATCGTCGGAGTATTGGGCAACCACGAAGCCGCCCCCATCCTGGTCGAGGCGCTGAAGCGGCTTGAATATCGCGGCTATGACAGTGCCGGGATCGCCACAGTGAACAAGGGTGTGCTCGACCGCCGCCGGGCGGTGGGCAAGCTGGTGAACCTGTCGGACCTTCTGGTGCACGACCCGCTGGCCGGAAAATCAGGCATCGGCCATACCCGTTGGGCCACCCACGGCGCCCCGAACGTCACCAACGCCCATCCCCATATGGCGGGCCGGGTGTCAGTCGTGCACAACGGGATCATCGAGAACTTTCGCGAGTTGCGCGGCTTTCTGGCCGACAAGGGCGTCACGCATGCGACCGACACCGACACCGAAACCGTTGCCCTGCTGGCCCAATACTACCTGGGCGAGGGCCTGTCCCCTCGCGATGCGGCAGCACAGACCATTGCCCGACTGACAGGGGCCTATGCGCTCGTCTTTCTGTTCGAGGGAGAAGAAGACCTGCTGATCGCTGCCCGCAAGGGATCGCCACTGGCCATCGGCCACGGGGATGGTGAGATGTTCGTCGGCTCTGACGCAATCGCCCTGGCCCCGATGACCGACCGGATCACCTACCTCGAAGAAGGCGACTGGGCCGTCGTGACCCGCAACGGGGTTGAGATCCGGGATGCCCAAGGCGCGCTGGCCAACCGCGCCATGCGCACGATCCAGATCGACGCCGCCAATATCGACAAGGGTGGCTACAAACACTTCATGGCCAAGGAAATCGCCGAACAGCCCGCGGTTCTGGCCAACGCCCTGGAATTTTACCTCGACGGGGACACGATCACCCTGCCCGCCCCCGGCCTTGATTTTACCAAGGTGACCCGGCTGAGCATGGTCGCCTGTGGCACCGCCTCTTACGCCTGCCTTGTGGCAAAGTACTGGTTTGAGCAGGTGGCAGGCCTGCCCGTCGATGTCGATGTGGCGTCAGAGTTCCGCTACCGCGAACCGCCCGTGGTTCCAGGGACAATGGCGCTCTGCGTCAGCCAGTCGGGCGAGACCGCCGATACATTGGCCGCCCTGCGCTACTGCGCGGGAAAGGTCGACACGATCGTGTCCATCGTCAACGTCGCCGAAAGCTCTATCGCGCGGGAAAGCGACGTGGCCCTGCCGATCCTCGCCGGGACCGAGATCGGGGTCGCGTCGACCAAAGCGTTCACATGCCAGTTGATCACGCTGGCGTTCCTTGCCCTCACCGCCGCCCACCAAAGGGGCCGGATCGACGATGCCGCCCTTGCTGCCCACCTCTCTGACCTTCGCGGCCTGCCCGGGCTGGTGAACCATGCCCTAGGGATCGAGGGTGAGACCAAGCGGATCGCCCGCGCCTTGGCCGAGGCCCGCGACATCCTGTTCCTGGGCCGTGGCAGGATGTTCCCCCTCGCCCTTGAGGGCGCTCTGAAACTCAAGGAAATCAGCTATATCCACGCCGAAGCTTATGCTTCGGGTGAATTGAAGCACGGCCCCATAGCACTGGTAGACAAGACCGTACCCGTCATCGTCATGGCGCCCCATGACGAACTGTTCGACAAGACCGTGTCGAACATGCAAGAGGTCATGGCCCGCGGCGGCAAGGTCCTACTGATCACCGACGCCAAAGGCGTGGCCGAGGCCGGCGAAGGCACCTGGGAAACCCTTGTGATGCCAGAGATTGCCCCCCTTCTGGCCCCGATCCTATACGCCATTCCAGCGCAGCTTCTGGCCTATCATACGGCCATGGCCAAGGGCACCGACGTGGATCAACCCCGCAACCTGGCCAAGTCAGTGACTGTCGAATGACCCCCGAAAGCGCCCTGGCCGAGCTGGAAGCCCTTGGAAACCCCGAAGGGGCCATCGGCATGGCCAGCTATCACAAGGTTCCGCGCCGCTACCTTGGCATCGCGGTTCCGGCCCTGACGGAGCTGTCACGCGAATGGCGCAAGGTTCTGACCCTTGAGGAGCGCCTCGCTCTTGCCAGCAGCCTTTGGAGCACTGACATCCACGAGGCGCGGGTACTGGCAGCCAAGCTGCTGGAACAGGCCCGCATCCACCCTGATGACGCGGGTGCCTGGGCGCTGATCGCTTCTTGGGTGCCGGACTTTGATGCCTGGGCCATCGCCGATCATGTCAGCATTTCGGGGCAGAAACGGCTGGTGGCGGACCCGTCCCGGATCGACGAGGTCGAAGGCTGGACCACGTCAGACCATATGTGGACCCGCCGCGCCGCCCTTGTCATGACCCTGCCCTGGACCAAGCAGAACAATCCCAGCGCGCTCGACCTCGAAATCCGCGGTCGGGTGCTGGGCTGGACGGCAGGCTATGTGCCGGACCGCGACTGGTTCATCCAGAAATCCATCGCATGGTGGCTGCGCGAGTTGTCACGCCATGACCCGGACCGGACCCGGGCCTTCCTCGCCGAACACGGGGCAGGCATGAAACCCTTTGCCGTGAAAGAGGCCGGACGGCATCTGGCCGCTGGTCCTGAAATACCAGAGCTTCAGGACCCTGATGCCGAAACGCCCGGGGCGGAATGGCCTACAACCGGGACGCCAGACAACTGACGACAGGCTCAGGTAGCTGGCTCAGGTAGCTGGCTCAGGTAGCTGGCTCAGGCGGCCCCACCCGCATAGACCGTCAGCTCTTGAATGGCGGTCAACGGAACCTCCAAAAGGCGCATGGCGGGCAGGCTGATCTGGCTGCCCGACCCCGGCTCCCCGCCCGAGGGACGCAGTTCCAGCGACACCGACTTACCCGTGGCGGTGACCTCAACCCGGCCAAGGGTCACCTCGCTGACCAAAGGCGTTTCGATCCAGATCCCCGGATCGGCAGGCGACCCAAGGGTGGCCAGCGTCGTGCCAAGGCGCTGCTCGCCCGAAGTGGCCGGCGCGGCAAGGGCAACGGCGCGGTCTTCGGCGCTAGTGGTGTCGAACTCATCCGCCGTGCGGGCATCGGCGGGCGGTGGCGGTGGCGGCGGCAAGAGCACGACCGGCTCAGCCTCGACGGTCTCTGCCGGGGGAAACTGGGCGTTGAGGTCGGCCTGCGTGCAGGCTGACAAGGACAGGGCGCCGATCAGAATCAAAACTCTCATCCCCCAAGGCTAGGCGGCGCAACGTCCCCTTGGCAACTCTGCCCATTGTGCATTGCCCGCTTGCACGCCCCAGCCCCCGCACATAGGTTCGCGCCATGACAGAGCTGATAGACCCCTTTGACCGCGCGATCCGCTACCTTCGGGTCTCGGTCACCGACCGCTGCGATTTTCGCTGCGTCTATTGCATGTCCGAAAACATGACCTTCTTGCCCAAGAAAGAGCTTCTGACGCTCGAAGAGCTGGATCGCCTCTGTTCAAACTTTATCCGCCTTGGCGTTGAAAAGCTGAGGATCACCGGCGGGGAACCGCTGGTCCGGCGCGACATCATGACCTTTTTCCGCGCCATGTCCCGGCATCTGGACAGCGGCGCGCTCAAGGAACTGACCGTCACGACCAACGGCAGCCAGCTTGAGAAATTCGCGGCCGACCTCTTCGCAGCAGGCGTGCGCCGGATCAACGTGTCCCTTGATACGCTGGATGAGGCCAAGTTTGCCCAGATCACCCGCTGGGGCCGCCTGCCCCAGGTCCTGCGCGGCATCGATGCAGCCCAGGCCGCAGGGCTACGGGTCAAGATAAACGCCGTCGCCCTCAAAGGCTTTAACGAGGACGAGTTGTTCACCCTGACCGACTGGTGCGCCGAGCGGGACATGGATCTGACCTTTATCGAGGTCATGCCGATGGGCGACCTGGGGAACGAAGACCGGCTTGATCAATACTGGTCGCTCAAGGATCTGCGCGCCCGTCTGGCCGAGCGGCATGATCTGACCGATTTGGCCGAACGGTCCGGCGGTCCGGCCCGCTATGTCCGGGTGAATGACACTGGGGCGAAGATCGGCTTTATCACGCCGCTGAGCCATAATTTCTGCGAAAGCTGCAACCGGGTGCGCGTCACCTGTACCGGCGAGATTTATACATGCCTTGGTCAGGAAGGGCATTCCGACCTGCGCGGTCCGCTTCGGGCCACGGCCGAGGACGCCCCGCTTGAGGCGGCGATCCGGACTGCCATCGGGCTGAAACCCAAGGGGCACGACTTTGACTATTCACGCCAGACCGTCGACGGCCAGATCAGCCGACACATGAGCCATACCGGCGGCTAGGCCGATGGCATCCTCCGCTCCGTCTTCGCCCGCGACCCTTGTCCTGTCGGCCTATGCCGCGCTGGCCAACCTGTCAGTGCCCTTGCTGGCGCGACGTATCGTGGCCCGGTTGACGGATCAGGGGATCAGCCCCAAACGGGCCGCCGAACGGATGGGCCGGGCAACCCTGCCCCGTCCCGAAGGTCGGCTTGTCTGGTTCCATGCGGCCAGCGTCGGGGAAAGCCTGTCGATCCTGCCGCTTTTGACCATGATGCAAGCGGCCCGCCCCGATCTGCGGATTCTGTTGACCAGCGGCACCGCCAGTTCGGCCCAGATCATGGCCGACCGCCTGCCAAACGGGGCGCTGCATCAGTTCGCCCCCCTCGACAGCAGGGCAGTCCTGGACCGGTTCCTGTCGCATTGGAAGCCGGACCTCGCGGTGCTGGTGGAAAGCGAGCTTTGGCCCCAGATGATCTGCCGCACAGACGACAAGGGCATTCCCCTCGTTCTGCTCAATGCCCGCCTGTCGCGGGGGTCCTTGCGCAACTGGGCCAGGTTTGGGCGGACGGCACAGGCCCTGTTCGGCCGTTTTCGCCTGATCGTAACCCAGACCGAGGAAACTGCACAGGCCCTGGGCAAGCTGACCGGCCAGCAGGACAGGATCCGAACCGGCGGCAACATGAAGGCCGCCGCCCCGCCGCCCCCTGCCGACGCAACGGCGCTTGCGGACCTTCGACACAGCCTTGGCGCCGCACCCTGCTGGCTGGCCGCCTCCACCCACCCGGGCGAAGAGGCGCTGATCCTAGAGGCACACAAGCGGCTCTTGGCAAACTGGCCCGACCTGAGGCTGATCCTTGTGCCCCGACACCCCGAGCGGGCCGACAAGGTGGCCGGGATGATTGTGGACGCAGGGCTTGGCCTGACCCGGCGGTCCCTTGGGCAGGGCCCGACCGATCAGGTCTATCTGGCCGATACCTTGGGCGAAATGGGGCTATGGCTGCGGCTGGCCCCAATCACCTTCATGGGCGGCTCTCTGACCCCAAACGGCGGGCATAACCCATGGGAAGGGGCGGCACTCGGCACCGCCCTTCTGACCGGGCCCTATGTCGAGAACGCCGCCGCCGACTATGCCAGCCTGTCGGCTGCCAATGCTGTGATGACGGTCACGGACATGACGCTTGGCCCTACACTCCACGATCTGCTCCGGCACCCCGACCGGGCGCGCACCCTTGGCCAGAACGCGCAAAAGGCGCAAAGCGCCAATGGAACCGCCCTCGGGGTCACGGCGCAAAGCCTCCTGTCCCTTCTGCTCGCAAAGGACAGCCCATGACCTATCGCAACCCCGCACAGATCTCTGTGATCGCCCCCAACCTCAAAAAGCGCTACTCGGGCGTCACATCGACCGTGGTCCGGCTGGTGCCGCTTCAGGCCCGGCAGATCGCGATTGCCTCGGTCGGGCCGGTTCTGCCGGCCGACGTACCTCAGATCCGGCTGCGCGACCTTGTGACGATGGGGCGATCCGGCCCTGACGGCCCGCGGGTCTGGCACGCAAGGCGGAACACCGAAATGCTGGCCGGGATCGTGCTCAAGAAGGTCTTGCGCAAACGCTTGCGGCTGATGTTCACATCCGCCGCTCAACGGCAGCACAGCGGCTACACCAAATGGCTCATCGGCCAGATGGACAGGCTCGTCGCCACCTCCGCCCGGTCAGCCAGTTTCCTCGACCATCCCGCGCAGGTCATCCACCACGGCATCGATACCGACCATTTCGCCCCAAGCGATGACCGGGCCGCCCTGCGCCGCTCCCTCGGGCTGGACCCCGACGCCATCCTGCTGGGCTGCTTCGGGCGGATCCGGCCCTCCAAGGGGACGGACCTCTTCGTCGAGGCGATGTGCCGCATCCTGCCCGATCATCCCAAGGCACAGGGGATCGTCATGGGGGGCGTCACGGACAAATTCGGGTCCTTCGCTCAAACGCTCAAAGACAGGATCGCGGACGCCGGCCTGACCGACCGGCTCAGGATCCTGCCCGAGGACAAGGGCTGGACCATCGCCCCATGGTTCCAGGCGATAGACCTTTACATCGCGCCGCAACGGTCCGAAGGCTTCGGCCTCACCCCGCTCGAGGCGATGTCCTGCGGCGTGCCCTGCATCGCCACCCGCGTCGGAGCATTCGAGGAAATCGTCCAAGACGGCGAAACCGGGCGACTGATCCCGCCCGAGGACCCCGCCGAACTGGAAGGCGCGATCCGCTCCGCCCTGCAAACCCCAAGCACACTGAAAGAATGGGCCAGCGCATGCCGCCCCCGTGCCGAAGCCCATTTCAAGATCGAACACGAGGCCGCCGCCCTCACGGCAATCTACAGGGACCTCCTGAAAGGCTCCTGATCCTCATCTCGTCATAAATATCCCGGGGGAGGCGCCCGCAGGGCGGCGGGGGCAGAGCCCCCAAAAGCCCCTCGCCCTCTATCCCACCGGCATCCGCTGTTCGACGATCTCCGCCCACCAGGAACAGCCTGCGGGGATGGCCTCGTCGTTGAAGTTGTATTCGGGATGATGAACCGGGGCGGTATCGCCGTTGCCGACAAGGATATAGGCGCCGGGCCGCTCTTCCAGCATATAGGCAAAATCCTCGCCCCCCATGATCAGCGGGGCCTCGTCGCAATGTCCGGCCACACGGGTGGCGACCTCGGCGGCGAATGCGGTCTGTTCGGGGGAATTGACCATCACGGGGTAGCCGGGATGATGGATCACCTCTGCCACCGCCCCATATGCCTGTGCCGTGCTTTGGGCGATGGCCGTCAGCCGCTCCATTGCATGGGTTCGCAGATCCGCATCAAGACTTCTGACCGTGCCTTTCAGGTGGACGGACGGCGGGATCACGTTGAAGGCCTTGGACGCGGTCTCAAACGACGTCACGGACACGACCAGCTGCGCCACCGGGTCCGCCGTCCGGCTGACGATGGACTGAAGCGCCACCACGATCTGGCTGCCCACCAGGGTGGGATCGATTGTTTCATGCGGCTTGGCAGCATGGCCGCCCTTGCCAGTCACAATGACCTCGAACTGGTCGGTGGCCGCGAAAAAGCTGCCCGGGCGGATGGCAAAACTGCCCAAGGGGCGACCCGGCCAGTTGTGCATCCCGTAGACCTCGTCAATCTTCCAGCGGTCCATCAGCCCATCGGCGCACATCTCATGGCCACCGCCACCACCTTCTTCGGCGGGCTGGAAGATGACCACGACCGTCCCGTCAAAGTTCCGCGTCTCGGACAGGTACTGTGCCGCGCCCAAAAGCATCGCCGTATGGCCATCATGCCCGCAGGCATGCATTTTGCCCGGCACCTTTGAGGCATAGGGAACACCCGTCGCTTCCATGATTGGCAGGGCATCCATATCCGCCCGCAGCCCGATCACCCGGCCCGAACCATTGCTCCGCCCTTTGATCACCCCCACGACGCCGGTCCGGCCGATGCCAGTCGTGACCTCGTCACAGCCAAAGGCGCGCAGCTTTTCAGCGACCATCGCGGCAGTCCGGTGGGTATCGAACATGAGCTCGGGGTTTTCGTGCAGATCACGCCGCCAGGCGGTGATCTCGGGCAAGAGTTCGGCGAAACGGTTCTTGATGGGCATCGGTCTCTCCGGGTGATGGGTACTGTCGTGAACCTGTCCCATCAACCGGGCGGGGGCAAGGCACTGCCCCCTTTAAACCACCCTTTGATCCACGCTTTGCTCAGCCTTTGCGCGCGCCAAAGCGGGACAGGCGAAAACTGCTCAGGTCATGGCCGGGATCGGTCCCGCTGGCCAGCGCCGCGGCGATCCGGCCAAAGGCGGGTCCGATGCCAAAGCCATGACCGCTCATCCCCGTGGCGATGGTCAGGCCGGGCAAGGCCGCCACGGTGTCGACCACCGGCAGGACATCGGGCATCAAATCGATCATTCCGCCCCAGGCGACCCGGGCCTGGGGGGCGGGCAAAGTCGGGAAGGTCTGCGCAAACATTTTCAAAAGCTTGCTCACCAATCCCCGGCCCGGCCCGGGGTTAAGGACCCGCATCTCCTCGAATGGTGACACCGCATCCTCCGACCAGCGGCGCGGTGTGCTCCAGGCATCGGGATAGCCGCGGGGGGCGGCGGGGTAGAACCGGGTTCCCATCGGGTCGGCAAGCAGTTGCGGCAGATACTGCCGAAGGTTCCGGAAGGCATCCCGCCCCACGAACATATCGTGGGTAAAGTCCGGCGCGATCGAGTATCCACCATCCACACGCCGCCGGAAGGCCAACCGGGAATCGACCGCGCCGCCGGCAAAGACCTCTTCCATCGGTTCTGTCGCAACAACGGTCGCCCGGACCGACAGTTGCGGGATGTCGATCCCGTGCCGGCGCAGCAACAAGGACGACCAAGCCCCGCCCGCGACAACGACCGCCGGGGCTGTAATCCGGCCCGCCTCTGTCACCACCCCGGCGATGCGCCCCGCCGCGATGTCGAGGCCGCGCACCGCGCACTCCTCGACAATGATCAGCCCGTCGCGCACCGCCGCACGGGCCAGGGCGGGCACCGCCAGCCAAGGCTCTGCCCGCATGTCCGAAGCGGTCCACAGCCCGCTGCGCCAGTGGGTTGCAGCAAGCGGGATCAACCCACCCACCTCGCCCGTGCTCAAGAGCCGCGAGTCGAGGTCGTAGGGCTGCGCCGTGGCCAACCAGTTTTAGTGGGCGATGGTATGGGCGACGGTATTGGCCAGATACATCACCCCGGTCTGGCGCAGGCCAATGTCCTCGCCGATTGTCCCGGCGATTTCGCGCCATTGCTGTCCGGCCTCGATAGCGATGGGGATCTCGGATGGGTGGCGGCCTTGCACCCTGATCCAGCCCCAGTTGCGCGACGACTGCTCGCCTGCCACCCGCCCCTTTTCGACGACAACCGCCCGCAAGCCCGTCTTGGCCAGATGCCATCCGGCCATTACCCCGATGATCCCGCCCCCAACGACGACGACATCGGCGGACGTGGGCGGCGGGTCTGGATAGGCGACAGGTGTCTGAGCGGAAAAGGGAAAGGGGATCATGCCGAAAGACTTTCCAGCAGCCTCGCCATGAAAGCCTCGCCCGCCTCGAACTGGGCGGTGCTGATGTATTCGTCAGCCTGATGGGCCTGAGCGATGTCACCGGGACCACAGATCGCCGCAGAATAGCCGCGCTGCTGGAATTGCCCGGCCTCGGTGCCGTAACTGACCACGTGGGCACCGTTGTCGCCAGTGAGTTGCCGCAACAACCGCTCGGCAGCGCCGTCGGCCTCGGGCACCAGCGGTGGCACACCGGACCAGCGGTGGTAGCTGATCCCCGCCTCTGGGCGGACGGCCTGCATTTCGGTGTTCAGCCTGGCAACCTCGGCCTCGAACCGGGCCTGCCAGTCGGCGGGGGTTTCGCCGGGCAGAACCCGGATTTCCAGCGCCATATGGCAATCGCCTGCGGTGATGTTCTTGGCCGTTCCACCGGCAATCTTGCCGATGTGGACGGTGGTCCAGGGCGGATCAAAGGCAGCGCCTGCGGGACCCGGAACCTTGGCCCGGTTCTCGGCGTTGCAGGCGGTAGCCCATTGGATCAGCTTGGCCGCCTCCATGATCGCGCTGACACCCTGATGCATGAGGGAGGAATGCACCTCATAGCCCCTCGCATGGACATCGTAGCCGGTGCTGCCCTTGTGGCCGGTGACCACCTTCATCATGGACGGCTCACCCACGATGACCAGATCGGCCTTGGGCAGGCCATTGGCCAGCATATGGTCGATCATCGGCGGGGCACCAAGGCACCCGACCTCTTCGTCATAGCTGAGCGCAAGTTGCAGCGGGCGGGTCAGCTGCATGTCCTGTGCCTCAACCATCGCGGCGATGGCCAGCGCGTCAAAACCCTTCATGTCGCAGGTGCCCCGGCCATACAGCCGACCCTCCCGTTCGGTCACAGTAAAGGGGTCACTGGTCCAGTTCTGCCCCTCTACCGGTACGACATCGGTATGGCCGGACAGAATGACCCCTCCCGGCAGATCAGGACCGACCTGGGCATAAAGGGCCGCCTTGGTTCCGTCTTCATTGGGCACCCGGACCGAGGCGATACCATGATCCGACAGGTATCCTTCGACAAAGTCGATAAGGTCAAGATTGCTGTCCCGGCTGACCGTGGGAAAGGCGACAAGGCGGTCCATCAGGTCGCGGGCGGACAGGATTTGGGGCATGGAGGTCTCCGGCAGGACGCCCCTTTACGCTAGTGCAGCAATCCGGCGGGTGACAGCCCCTTTACTCGCGCCAGTACTTGGCCACCCAGGGCGTGGGCCGGATATAGTGTCGCAGATAGGTCAAGGGCGACTTGGGTCGGCCCTTGCGGAACAATCCGGCCAGATGCGCCAGCGGGGTGTTTTGTGGGATCATGTAGCCATAGCGGCCCTCGATAGCGTGATACGGCTCAAGATCGCCGGGGAAAATCACGATACGGGCGTCGGCGGGCAACCGTGGGGCCAGAACGTAGTTCAACGGGAACGGCCAGCGGCAGTGACGCCGGAAATGGCGAATCCAGCCGTTGGGAAAGAACTTGATCCCCCCCGGGGCATTGCGGGTCACATAGCGCTGTTCAAACCGGTAGGTGTCGGCCACGCCCTGCGGATCGGCAGCGAACTTTTCCTGCAATGGCAGCAAGGCCCCCACCGGAAAACGGAACACCGAGGTCTGGCCCATCTTCTCAAGCGGAGTGCTTGGATTGCGCGACAGGATGACGTCGTCGGGGCCGCCCTCGCTGAAAAAGCCGTCGAGGCTGCCGGTCACCACAAGGTCAAGGTCCATGAACAGAACCGGCCCTTTGAGATTGCCAAGCGTGGGCCCCCAAAGGCGGGATTTGGGCCAGATACCCAAGGTGTTGGTCGGCCATTCAACCTCAAAATCGGGCAGATCCTCGCACAGAACCTCGGGCCGGATACCAGTCCGATTGTCGGTAAAACAGGTAAAGGTGAAGGGCGGCGTGATGTTGCGCGACACCATTCCATAAAGCCGGTTGATATAGGTCGGCCCGTATTTGGTGCCCCAGTTGATGCAGATCACCTGCTTTGGAATATCTGGCATCGGTCGGCCCCTTGATCGGTTCGGCCCCGCGATACCGCAGTTGCAGGCACAGGGAAAGGCGGCAGACGGGCAAGGTCGCCCCCGATTCCGCCTCTCCCTATTCCATCGCCTTGCGAATGCGGTGGACCATCCACCAGACCGCCAGAATTACGAGCGGTGTGGCCACAGCCGTCAGTACCGGCTTGCCGATATGCAGAGCATATTCAAGCGGGGCCGCCACATAGAGGACGAGGTTGACGGCATAGTAACTGATCGCAACCACCGACAGACCTTCGACGGTGCGCTGCAGGCGCAGTTGCAGGTCGGCGCGGCGATCCATGCTGCCCAGGATCTCCTGGTTCTGGGCGGACCGTTCAACATCGACACGGGTTCGCAGCAGTTCGGCGGCCCGGACCGCGCGGGCCGACATGGCGTGCAGACGGGCTTCTGTCGATTTGACCGTCCGCATGGCGGGGTCAAAGCGGCGCATCATGAATTCGGCAAAGGTCTGGCGGCCCCCGAACCGCTCTTCACGCAGGATCTCGATCCGCTGGTTGACGATGGTCTCATAAGCCCCCGTAGCGCCAAAGCGAAAGCTCGATTCAGCGACCGTATTCTCAAGCTCGGCCGAAATCGTCAAAAGCGATTGCAACGTCGCGGCCGGATCGGTCATCGGACCGCACATGTCCTTGACCAAGGCCGCCAGGTTGACGTCCATCGCAGCCATGCGCGGATATAATTCGCGGGCGCGGGCAAGACCCAGCATCGACATCGATTTGTAAGTTTCGATCTCGCACAGGCGCTGCACCACGCGCCCTATGCGGCGGTCGCCCGTGGTCGGGCGGGCAAAGACGGCAAAGCGAAGATGACCCGTCGAATCGATGCGGAAATCGGCACCGATGATCAGGTCCCCATCAAGGACCCGGCTGATCGCTAGACTTTCCGGGACAAACCATTGCTCCATCTTTTCCTTGATGCCGTCGTCTGTCTCTGCCTGTTCGATGCGGATCAGGGCCGAAGTGATGCGGGTGCCCGGAGCCTCGGCAAGCCAGTCTTCGGGAAAGACTGCAAAGGTGGCCGCGTCGAACGGGTTTTGGGCCACACCCTCGCCAAAGATGGTGTAGGTCACAAATTCGGTATGGCTTTCCCATTTCAGCTGATGTCGGCCGATCTGGCCCGAGTAATGGGTCGCACCGGGCTGCGGGTGCTGGGCCCCGAAACGGTCGAGCAAGCGGATCAGATGGGCCCGGTCCAGTTCCCTGTCCCGCCCCGCCGCGTTCTCTGCAGGCTTGAGCGCAAGATAAGCCGCCCGCGCCGGCGCCTTGAGAGACGGAAATGGTCGGGCGTGCAATTCGTTGGCTAGCGCATAGCGCAGGGGATGGTCGGTTATGGGGCTCATTCTGGGAGGACCTCAGCGCTGGATGATGTGCGCAAACTAATGGTCTTTGCCCGGCTGTAAACAGAAGAAATGTCGATTTTTGAAATGCTTAGCGGCGCACGACGGTATACCGTGCGCCGCATGAGGGCAGGCAGTGGCCTAGATGACCGCGACCGCGAGAGGCGGGAAGCCATTGAAACAGACCGAGGAATAGGTCGACGTGTAAGCCCCGGTGTTGCGGATAACGATCTTGTCGCCGGACTTCAGCGTCAGCGGCAAATGCATCGGGCGTTTCTCATAAAGCACATCGGCGCTGTCACACGAGGGGCCTGCCATGATGCAGGGGCCGGTCGGATCGCCGTCGCGAGCGGTCTGAAACTCGTAGCGGATCGCTTCGCCCTCGGTCTCGGCCAGGCCCGAAAACCGACCGATGGACAGATAGACCCAACGGTGCATGTCCCGGTCGGATTTGCGGCTGACCAGCATCACCTCGGCCACGATGGCACCAGCCTCGGCCACAAGGCCGCGGCCCGGCTCTGCCATGATCTGGGGAATGTCGCCGAAATGCTCTTGCAGCTGCGCCATCACCCGTGCGGCATAAGAAGTCGGTGCCTCGATTGCTTCACCATAAAACGCCGGGAAGCCTCCCCCGATGTTGAGCAGGGTCAGTTCGTGACCCGCCTCGCGGGCGGCATGCCAGGTCTTGGCCAGCTCGGCCAGGGTTGGGCCCCACATGTCGGCCCGGCGGGTTTGCGAACCGACGTGGAAGGAAAAGCCGACGGGTGTCAGGCCCAGATCTTTGGCGTAGTCCAGCAGGCGCAGCGCGGTGTCCTGATCACAACCAAACTTGCGGCTCAGCGGCCAATCGGCCTGAGACAGCTCGACAATCAGGCGGATATAGACGCTTGCACCCGGCGCATGTTCGGCAATTTTTTCAAGCTCTTCCTCGGCATCGGCCGAGAACAGGGTGATCCCGGCATGCCAGGCAAAGGCGATGTCGGACGCCCGCTTGACGGTGTTGCCAAAGGAAATCGTCTCGGGCCGGGCACCAAGGGACAGGCAAAGCTCAATCTCGCCCCGCGAGGCGGCATCAAAATGCGAACCAAGCGCGACCAGCCGCTCTAGGATCTCGCGGGCGGGGTTTGCCTTGACCGCATAGTGGATGTCGGCGTGGCCAAGGCCAGCTTTCAGCGCGCCGTATTGGGTTTCGACCTGATCCACGTCGATCACCAGCGTGGGCTGATCGAACTCATTGTCCGCAATGAAAGTGTCAAGGCGGGACGGGACAGAAGGGCGCGGCGCGGTTGCGCCGTTTACATGCAGTGTCATCGGTCATCTCCAGTAGACTCGGCCATTCATGACCGCTCAGTTCCAAGGGAGACGTTACCGTCGCTGCATAAACGCGTGCCGGGTCGGGGTGTTACCCTTGATCGAGGGCTCGTCCCAGCGTGGCCAGAGGCGCGTGCGTTGGCGTCTGAGCGGCGATTTGGGGCCAAACCGGATTCTAATCAAGAAGAAAATGCAGTCTTCCCGAAAATTGTTTTTGCGGGATGGACTGGGGGTCCTTTCAGGCGCTAGGCAAGGGCATGGCGAAGGTTCTACTCTTTAATAAACCATTTGACGTCCTGTCGCAATTCACCGACGCGCGCAGCCCGACGCCGCGGGCGACACTTTCGGATTTCATAGATGTTCCGGGGGTTTATCCGGCAGGCCGTCTGGACCGGGACAGCGAAGGGTTGATGGTCCTGACCGATGATGGCCGCCTTCAGGCCCGCATTGCCGATCCGGCCCACAAGCAGCCCAAGACCTACCTTGTGCAGGTGGAAGGTGCGCCAACAGAGGCAGATCTGGCCCCCCTGCGCCAAGGCCTGACGCTGAACGACGGGCCCACCCTGCCCGCCGGGGCGCGGCTGATCGCGCCACCGGACCTGTGGCCCCGCACCCCGCCGGTGCGCTATCGCAAATCGGTCCCGGACACCTGGATCGAGGTCACCCTGCGCGAAGGCCGCAATCGTCAGGTCCGGCGGATGACCGCCGCCATCGGCTTTCCTACCCTGCGGCTGGTGCGCTGGCGGATCGGGGACTGGTCGCTGGACGGAATTGCCCCCGGCACATGGCGCGACGCCTGAGCGGGCCGGCGCAAATGTGATTTGCCAGCCCCGGCAGGTGACTTATCTTCCGGAACACGACCGCCACGGAAAGCCTTTCCAACAGGAGAATGCCCAATGACCCGGATGACGGCCAAGGACTTTGACCAGGAACTGCTGGAACTTTACGACTTTTACGCTCACGGCAAGATCACCAAACGTGAGTTTCTGGACCGCGCAGGCAAATTCGCCGTCGGAGGGGTGACAGCCCTCGCCCTGCTCAACATGATGTCGCCCAATTACGCGCTGGCCCAGCAGGTCAACTTTAACGATGCGGACATCCTGCCCGAATACATCATGTACCCTTCGCCCAACGGGCATGGAGACGTGCGCGGCTATCTGGTGAAGCCTGCCAACGCAACAGGCCCCCTGCCCGCTGTGCTAGTCGTGCATGAGAACCGCGGCCTAAACCCCTATATCGAGGATGTTGCCCGCCGCCTTGCCAAGGCAGGCTTCATGGCGCTTGCCCCCGACGGGCTGACCTCGGTCGGCGGATACCCCGGCAACGACGCCGATGAACGCGATTTGCAGTCATCGGTCGACGCCACCAAGCTGATGAACGACTTTTTCGCCGGGTTCGAATTCCTGTTTGCCCATCCCGACAGCACCGGCAAAGTCGGGGCGACAGGCTTTTGCTATGGCGGCGGCGTCGTCAATGCGATTGCCGTGGCCGACCCCGAGCTAAGCGCAGGTGTGCCCTTCTATGGGCGCCAGGCCGCTGCGGCGGATGTGCCAAAAATCGCGGCCCCCCTACTGCTGCAATACGCAGGGCTCGACGACCGGATCAACGCAGGCTGGCCCGAGATGGAGGCCGCCCTTATCGCCAATGACAAGGTGTATGAGGCCCATATCTATCCGGATGTGAACCACGGTTTTCACAACGACAGCACACCGCGCTATGATGAGGCGGCGGCAGAACTGGCCTGGGACCGCACGCTGGCGTGGTTCAACACGTACCTTGCCTGACGCTCCGGCGTGGCAACCTGCATCACCACGGTTGCCGCGCCCTTGGCCCCGAAAGGGGCTGCCAGCCCGTGAGTGAGGGCCCATGGCAGACCCTGACGGTGGCCTGTTGTGGCGCGTCGTTGTCCCGAAGAAGGCTCCAAAGGGGTCAATGACAAAGGGCCCGGCGTTTCCGCCGGGCCCCTTTTCAATCCGATTGATTGCCGACGGATCAGTTGATCTTGGGCAAAAGCTCGTCCAGCGACTTCTTGGCGTCGCCGTAGAACATGCGCGTGTTCTCTTTGAAGAACAGCGGGTTCTCGATACCCGAATAGCCAGTGCCCTGACCACGCTTGGACACAAAGACCTGCTTGGCCTTCCAGCACTCAAGCACTGGCATGCCAGCGATGGGGCTGTTGGGATCGTCCTGTGCGGCAGGGTTCACGATGTCGTTCGAGCCGATGACGATGGCCACGTCGGTCTTGGGGAAGTCCTCGTTGATCTCGTCCATTTCCAGCACGATGTCATAGGGCACCTTGGCCTCGGCCAAGAGCACGTTCATGTGGCCGGGCAGACGACCGGCGACGGGGTGGATCGCAAAGCGAACCTCCTTGCCAGCGGCGCGCAGCTTGCGGGTCAGTTCGGCAACAGCCGACTGGGCCTGTGCCACGGCCATGCCATAGCCTGGGATGATGATGACGCTGTCAGCCTCGTTCAGCGCGGTGGCGACACCGTCGCTGTCGATGGCGATCTGCTCACCATCGATGGCCATCTGTTCGCCCGCCGGGCCACCAAAGCCGCCCAGAATGACGCTCACAAAGGACCGGTTCATCGCCTTACACATGATGTAGGACAGGATCGCACCGGACGAGCCGACCAGCGCACCGACCACGATCAGAAGATCGTTGCCAAGGCTGAAGCCAATCGCCGCCGCGGCCCAGCCCGAATAGCTGTTCAGCATGGACACAACGACCGGCATATCAGCCCCGCCGATGCCCATGATCAGGTGGTAGCCGATAAAGAGAGCGGCCAGAGTCATCAGGAACAGCGGGAAGAAACCGCCAGAGTTGAAGTACCAGATCAGGCAAAGGAGCGAGAGGACTGCCGCTCCGGCATTCAGCATTTGCCCGCCGGGCAGCTTCTTGGCGGCCGAATTCACCCGGCCCGCCAGCTTGCCATAGGCAATGACGGAACCGGTAAAGGTCACCGCACCGATGAAGATACCAAGGAATAATTCGACGCGCAGAATGTTCAGCTCTACCGCCGACTTCTTGGCGATCAGCGCGCCGAAGGTTGCGAATTCCGACCCGTCAAAGCCCGAGGCCATCAGGGACGTGACCCGCACAATCTCAAAATGCGCGATCAGACCGACGAGGACCGCCGCCAGACCGACAAGGCTGTGCATTGCGGCCACAAGCTCTGGCATCTGGGTCATCTGTACCCGTGTTGCCAGGATGTAACCAATCACCCCGCCGCCGCCGATCAGGATGATCGACAAGAGCCACAGGCCCGAGCCCGGGCCGATCAGCGTCGCCGCAATGGCAAGCGCCATGCCGGCAATGCCGTACCATACAGCGCGCTTGGCGCTTTCCTGTCCCGACAAACCGCCAAGCGACAGGATGAACAGGATGGCCGCAACGACATAAGCCGCTGTTGTGAAACCGAATTCCATAATCCGAACTCCCTTACGACTTTTGGAACATGGCGAGCATGCGCCGTGTCACGAGGAAGCCGCCGAAAATGTTGATGCCCGTCATGAAGACCGCCAGGGCCGCCAGGATGACCACAAGAACAGAGCCCGATCCGATCTGGGTCAAAGCCCCCAGAATGATGATCGAGGAGATGGCGTTGGTCACGGCCATGAGGGGCGTGTGCAGCGAATGCGCGACCCCCCAGATGACCTGAAAGCCGACGAACACCGCCAGAACAAACACGATGAAGTGCTGCATGAAGCTGGCCGGAGCGACCAGACCGACAGCCAGCAAAAGCACCGCACCGACGACCAAAAGGGCCACTTGGTTGCGGGTCTCTGTCTTGAAGGCGGCGACTTCCTGCGCGCGCTTTTCTTCGGCGGTGAGTTCCTTGGGCTTGTCCTTCTTGGGGGCAGCTGCAATGGCCTGCACCTTGGGCGGCGGCGGCGGGAAGGTGATCTCGTTCTTGTAGGTGGCTGTCGCCCCCCGGATCACGTCGTCTTCCATGTTGTGGTTGACGACGCCGTCCTTGCCCGGTGTCAAATCCGCCATCATGTGACGGATGTTGTTGGAGTACAGTGTCGAGGCCTGTGCCGCCATCCGGCTGGGGAAATCGGTATAGCCGATGATGGTCACGCCGTTATCGGTCACGACCTTTTCGTCCATCACGGTCAGATCGCAGTTGCCACCGCGTTCCGCCGCGAGGTCGATCACGACCGAACCGGGCTTCATCGCTTCGACCATATCCTTGGTCCAAAGCTTGGGGGCCGGGCGGCCGGGGATCAGGGCCGTGGTGATGACGATGTCCATGTCCGGCGCAATTTCGCGGAACTTGGCAAGCTGCTTGGCCTGAAACTCGGGCGACGAGGGTGGGGCATAGCCACCGGTCGCGGCACCATCAGGCAATTCGCTGGCGTCGAATTCAAGGAACACGAACTCGGCGCCCATCGATTCAATCTGCTCGGCCACTTCGGGGCGCACGTCAAAGGCGTAGGTGATTGCACCCAGCGAGGTCGAGGTGCCGATAGCGGCAAGACCCGCGACGCCTGCGCCGACAACCAGCACCTTGGCCGGGGGAACCTTACCTGCAGCGGTGACCTGACCGGTGAAGAAGCGGCCAAAGTTGTTACCTGCCTCGATAACGGCGCGGTAGCCCGCGATATTGGCCATCGACGACAGGGCATCCATCTTCTGCGCCCGGCTGATGCGGGGCACCATGTCCATGGCGATGACCGTGGCGCCCTTGCTGGCGGCCAGCTTCATCAGCTCTTCGTTCTGGCCCGGCCAGAAGAAGGAGATGAGGGTTTGTCCGTCCTGCAATCGTTTGGCTTCCGTCTCGGACGGGGGCCTGACCTTGACGACGACCTCAGCGGCCTTCCAAAGGGCGGCGGCGGTCTTGACGACCTCAACACCGGCCTCCTTGTAAGCCGCGTCCGAGAAACCGGCCAGTTGCCCGGCCCCACTCTCGATGACGCAGGTATGCCCAAGCTTTTGCAGCTCCAGCGCCGAAGCGGGCGTCATCGCAACCCGGGCTTCGCCTTCAAAAATCTCTTTCGGTGCACCAATCTTCACGGGCAATTCCCCCTCGCAAGCCATCCGTTCAGGATGCATTATAGCGCGCAAGATAATTTCACAAGGCAAGCGTGGGGCGGTTCATGCATGTGAGCGCTCACAGTTTCTGTGCGCTCATGCCTCAGTTCTTGTGCGCTGATGCCCTAACGTCACCCTGACCGGATCAAACCCAGCGGCGCGTGGTTTGGGTGTAGCGGTGGAAGGCGACGCCAAATTTGGTCCGCAGCCGCGATTCTTCGGCCACAATGAACCGCTTTTCGATGATCCAGACGAAAATCGGCAAAATCGGCAAGGCGAGCGGTGCGTCAAACCTAAACATCAGGCCCAAAAGGACCAATGCATCGCCAAGGTAGATCGGGTTCCGGCTGCGCTTGAAGATGCCCGAGGTCACCAGATGGGCGGCCTCCATATGCGGGATGACCGTGGTCCGCCATTTGCGCATCTCGATCACCGCAAGCAACATCAGCACCAGCCCACCGCCTACCAGCAAACCGCCAAGAAGGTCCGACCACGCCCCGCCAAAGGAAAGAGCGAACGGGTCAAGCTGGCCAATCCACCAGGACAGCACGATGGCGGCAAGCAGCCAGACGGGGGGAAGGTCAATCCATTTCATGGCGCTACAATGCCCTGCCCCGCCCCCCTTGTCACCGGTCAACTCAGCCGCCTAGCATGCGAAATACTAAAGGGGAGCAGGATGGAGCATTCGGGACGCCACGCGCTTGTCACCGGCGGCGGCACCGGGATCGGGCTGGCCATCGCCACCGCATTGGCCAACGCCGGGGCCGAAGTGACGATCACCGGACGCCGGGCCGATGTGCTGGAGGCCGCGTCAGCTGCCAACCCGCGCCTGCACCTTGTCGCCGTCGACGTGACCGATGAAACCGCCCTGCGCGACGCCATCGCCCGCGCCGATGAGGAACGCGGCCCGGTGGCGATCTGCGTCGCCAATGCCGGTATCGCCGAAGGCGGGCGGTTTCGCGATGTCACCATGGCCGACTGGCGACGCACGATGTCGACCAATCTTGATGGGGCCTTTGTGACGTTTCAGGCTGCTTTGGCCACGCTACGAAGAGACGACTGGGGACCGATGATAGCCATATCATCCATCGCGGGGGTCCGGGGGCTGGCAGGGGCGGTGCCTTACACCGCTTCGAAACACGGGCTGATCGGGCTGATCCGGGAGTTGAGCGAAGAGTATATGGGCCGCGGCGTGACCTTTAACGCGCTTTGCCCCGGCTATGTGGATACCGAGATCGTCACCCGGAATGCCGCGGCCATCGCCGCCCGACGCGGCATCCCGGAAGTGGCCGCCACCGCTGAGATGGCCCGCGGCAACCGCCACCGCACCCTGTTGCAGATGGACGAGGTGGCAGGGGCGGCCATGTGGCTGTGTTCGGAGGCGGCCCGCAGCGTGAACGGCCAGACAATCCAGGTCGCGGGCGGCCAGGTGGCGTGATATCCCGGAACCATATCCAGCGGAAGTGACCCCAAGACATGACCGATTTCTTCGCCACCAAAGCCCTGTTCCACCTGCCCAAGGGGATGATTTACCTCGATGGCAATTCGCTTGGCCCGCTGCCCCTGTCGGCCCCTGAACGGGTGGCCCGGACCATGGCGGCGGAATGGGGCGAGATGCTGATCACCGGCTGGAACAAGGCGGGTTGGATGGCCCAACCGACTGAGATGGGGGACCGTGTCGGCCGCCTTATCGGGGCAGAGCCGGGCCACGTCGTGCTGGGTGACACCCTGTCGATCAAGGTGTTTCAGGCCCTCGCCGCTGCCCTTGAAATGCGCCCGGGCCGCAAGGTGATCCTATCGGACAGCGGCAATTTTCCGTCCGACCTCTACATGGCCGAAGGGCTGATCGCCGCCCTCAAGCAAGGGCATGAATTGCGGGTGGTCGCCCCCGAGGCGGTGGCAGAGGCAATCGACGGCGACGTGGCCGTCATGATGATCACCGAAGTGGACTACCGCACCGGCCGCCGTCACGACATGGCCGATCTGACCCGCCGCGCCCATCAGGCCGGTGCGTTGGCGATCTGGGACCTTGCCCACTCGGCCGGGGCCTTTCCCGTCGATGTGGCGGGGGGCATGGCCGATTTCGTGGTGGGCTGCACCTACAAATACATCAACGGCGGGCCGGGCGCCCCCGCGTTCATCTATGTCGCCCCTCGCCATGCCGGGACGGTGAACCCCGCCCTGTCCGGTTGGCTTGGACACGAGGCCCCTTTTGCCTTTGACCCGTCCTACAGGCCCGGTCCGGGGATCGAACGGATGCGGGTCGGCACCCCCCCCGTTCTGGGGCTGGCGGCCCTCGACGCAGCCCTCGACATCTGGGACAGCGTCGATATGGACGCCCTTCGCGCCCGATCGCTTGAGCTGACAGACCGGTTCATCGCAGGGGTCGAGGCCGCCTGCCCTACCCTTCGGCTGGCCACCCCCCGTGACCACGCTTTGCGCGGCAGCCAGGTGTCCTTTCACTTTGCCGATGGCTATGCCGCCATGCAGGCGCTGATCGGGCGCGGCGTGATCGGGGACTTTCGCGCCCCGGACATCATGCGGTTCGGCTTTACCCCGCTTTACATCGACCTTGATGACGTGGACCGGGCTGTTGCCATCCTTGCCGAGGTGATTGGAAAGGGCCTCTGGGATCGGCCCGAATACAAGACGCGCGCCCGCGTTACCTGATCGGACAGAGTCTCGCCCGAAGGCCACTCTCGCGCAAACCTGCCCGCGATCTGTGTCAGACAACATTCGCTGTCTTCGTTTCGGGAACAATAAGGCAATTGGCGACCCGATTGCCCTGCTTCCTCCCCTGTTTGTCCTCAATTCAGCATAATTTTGCCGCGCCGCCGGACTAAACCCAAAAGGATAGTTTTGGCGCATTGGGATAATTTAGACCCGACGCACCCTTCCAAGGTGGGCATTTGAATGAATTGCGGGGCCGAATTTTGGGCCATACAGCAGCAAGGCAAAACAGGTTCGGAGCCTATCCGGACTTACCGGTGCAGGCTGACCGCCCCCTTGCCTAAATTGGCGGGGTCTGGGCGATGAGCAATGGCACCGTTTCTGGAACCACAGGAAGCGACGTAATTGCTGCAGGCTTTGTCGACATCGACCGAGACCAGGTCGATGCCAATGACGCTTTGCTGCCCGGGGCCTTGGCAAATGACGACCTGATCGAGGCAGGCGCTGGCAACGACACCGTCGATGCCGGGGCTGGCAATGACGCGATCTACGGCGACAGCGGCGACGACCGGTTGTCGGGTGGGGCCGAGGACGACCTGATTTACGGCGGGACAGGCTACGACCGGCTGTTTGGCGGGACTGGCCACGATACGCTTTACGCAGGAACCGAGGATGACACCCTCGATGGCGGCGACGGCAATGACATCCTTTATGGAGGTGACGGCTACGACCAGATCGTAGGAGGGATTGGAGACGATACCATCTACGGAGGGGACGGCAACGACCTGATCTATGGCCAAAGCGGCGCCGACAGTATCGAGGGCGGCGCTGGCAACGACACCCTCGACGGTGGATCAGATTCGGACCATATCGGCGGTGGCATCGGCGACGACGACATAGACGGTGGGGAAGAAAACGACACGGTCCACGGCGGCGACGGCAATGATATCGTTGAGGGCGGCCAAGGCGACGATACCGTTTACGGCGACGCCGGGAACGACACGATCACCATCGGCTCTGGCGACGACGAGATTTACGGTGGGGACGGCGACGATACCTTCCTTGTAACCAATGACCTCGGTGGTTTCGGGACCGACACCATCGACGGCGGCGACCTGGACGAGACGACGGGCGACGTGCTGGATGCAACGTCGCTGAACCAGGATATGCAGGTGTTCCTCAATTCCGCTGGCACGGGCGAGCTTCTGGACGGGCGCGCCGGGGTCACCTTCAGCGGCATCGAAAAGGTGCTGATGGGGGAAGGCTGGGATTACTTTGTCGGGTCGGACGAGGCTGACAATGTGTCGATGGGCACCGGGGCCGACTCTGTCATCGCGGGTCAAGGCGACGACATAATCGACCTTGGTCCGGCTGATGGAGATGAGGACACCCTGCAGATCGCCGATGGCGACGGTCACGACATCATCACCGGCTTTGAAGCGCCCATCGACAATGGCGATGGCACCTTTACAGGACAGGACCGGATCGACGTCTACGACCTCACCGATGCCAATGGGGCCAAGCTGAACGCGCTGGACGTTGTCGTTTCGGATGACGGGAACGGAAACGCCGTCCTGACCTTCCCCAACGGCGCCGCCATGACCCTGATCGGTGCCGCGCCATCGCAGGTGTCAAGCCTCACCGCACTTGAGGCGATGGGCATCCCCCTGCCCAACTACGTGGTCAAAGGCACGGATGAGGCCGACGTCATCGATAGCACCTACCTCAGCGACTACGAAGGCGATGTGGTCGATGGCAATGATGCCGCCGATGGGTCCAACGACGACTCGATCGTCGGTTTCGAAGGTAATGACCGCATCTACGCGGGCGCTGGCAATGACACCGTCGGCAACGCCGACGACGAAGGGGGCGACGACAGCCTTTACGGCGGCGACGGGAACGACAGCCTGCACGGCGGCTCTGGCAACGACCCGGTCGATGGCGACGCAGGCGACGATACGCTGACCGGCGGCACCGGGCGGGATACCCTTCGCGGTGGTGATGGCAATGACCGCCTCATCATGGGCGACGGGGACGGCTACGACCTGATCTATGGTGGCGAAGATGCGGACGGCGGCGATATCGACACCCTCGTGCTGCAGGCCGATGCCGAAACGGCTGGGGTCACCGTCACCCTCAGCGGATCTGAAACGGGCAGCTTTGACTTTGACGCAAGTGCGGCACACGGCTCCTTCTTTGGGATCGAAGCCTTTGAACTGACAGACTACGCCGACAGCTTTGACGCGACCAATGCCTTGTACGGAAGCAGCCTTGCCGCGGGCGCCGGCGACGGCGACGACAGCGTTCTGGGTGGCATGGGTGACGATACCCTCTTTCTGGGCGCAGGGGCCGACACTGTCGACGCGGGAACCGGCAACGATACCATCAACCTTGGCTCTGACAGCGACATCATCCGGCTGGATGACGGGAATGGTCAGGATGTGATCCAGGGCTTTGCCAGTCCCGTCGCGGTCGGAGATGGCACTTATACCGCGGTCGACCTGCTTGATGTCTCGGCCCTGACCGATCTGGACGGTTCGCCCGTGAACACCCTGGACGTCATGGTTACGGCCGACGGCAATGGCGACGCCATCCTCACCTTTCCGGCGGGCGAACAGTTGACGCTTGTCGGGGTGTCGGCCACCCTCATGTCCGACCCGGCAGCCCTTCCGGCCATCGGCATCCCGCAATTGGATTTCGAGGTCGAGGGGACGGATGCGGGAGAAATCCTTAACGCCGGTTATGCAGGCGATCCCGAAGGCGACGTCATCGATGGCGCCGACGCCGAAGATGGATCGAACGACGACCTGATCCGGGCCGTAGGCGGGGCTGACCTTGTGTTTGCGGGCGATGGCGATGACATCGTCTATGGCGGCATGGGGGACGACACGCTTTTGGGCGGCGTCGGAAACGACCGCATCTTTGGCGAGGCCGACAACGATCTTCTGAATGGCGAGATCGGAGACGACACCGTATCGGGCGGTGACGGCGACGACGAGATCCACGGCGAGGCCGGAAATGACCGTCTGACCGGTGATGAAGGGTCTGACACGATCTTTGGCGGCGACAACGACGACCTGATCTACGGTGATCTTCTGGATGGGTCAGATGCCCCCGGCGGAGCCGACTGGGTCTACGGGGGCGATGGCAAGGACGTCATCTACGGCGGGACGGGCGACGACAGCCTCTCGGGCGACGCGGGCGAGGACATCGTCTACGGCGGCGAGGGCGACGACTACGTCAACGGCCAGAACGACAACGACACCCTCTACGGCGACGCAGGCGCGGACTGGATCGAATCCGGTCAGGGCAACGACAAGACCTATGGCGGCGCGGGCGACGATTCGCTGAACGGCGGCCTTGGCGACGACTACGTCTGGGGCGGCTACGGCGACGACCTTCATGTGGTCGAGGACAGCTTTGGCAATGACACCTACTTTGGCGACAGCGAAGCCGAGGATTATGGCGATACCCTTGACCTGTCCGCCGTCACCGCCGACCTGAGGGTCGACCTGACGGACGGGTACTACGAGGTCGGCAGCTTTACCGACGGCACCTCGACCGCGACCTTCTCGGAGATCGAGCATATCGTGCTTGGCGCGGGCAACGACACGCTGGTGCTGGCCGACAACGGGGGCAGCGACACCGTACAGGGCTTTACCGCCCCGACGGACAATGGCGACGGTACCTTTACCGGCAACGATCTGATTGATGTCACCGGGCTGACCCGCGACATGGGGCTGACCCAGATCAATGTGGGTGACGTCGATTTATCCTCGAACGTGGATGGCTGGGCCGTCCTGACCTTTCCGAGCGGCGTCAATCTAACCCTGCAAGGGGTTGCAGCGGCCGATATCGACAGTGCTGCAGCCCTTCACGCGATGGGCATTCCCTATTCAGACGGGGTGATCAGCGGCACGGCTGGCGGCGACCTAATCGACGAAAGCTATGCCGAGGACCCGGATGGCGACCAGATCGACGATGGCAACATCCGTCATATGGCGGCCGACGGACAAGACAACGTCATCGCAGCCGGTGACGGCGCCGACACCGTCTTTGGCGGGGCCGGCAACGACGAAGTGTCCGGCGGCGCCGAGGGTGACACGCTATACGGCGGTCTTGGCGCGGATACGCTGTCGGGCGACGCAGGCGACGACATCCTTCAGGTGGTGCAAGGCGACACCGCCTATGGCGGCTCGGGCGACGACATCTTCGTCCTCGAAGACCTGCTTGAAGTCGGCACCGGCGCGATCAGCATCGACGGCGGCATTGCGGGCGAAGGCACCGGTGACATCCTGAAACTGGGTCGGCTCGCCGATCTGGAAAGCCTCACCACCGTTGACGACGGAACGGGCAGCCTTTCGGGCAATGTTACCCTTGATGACGGCTCCCTTCTCACCTTTTCGGAGATCGAAAGCATCATCTGCTTTGGCGCTGGAACCCGGATCGCCACCGCGCGAGGGTCGCGCTGCGTTGAGGATTTGCAGGTCGGCGATATGGTCGTGACGCGGGATCACGGGCTTCAACCGATCCGCTGGATCGGCACCCGGACGGTACCGGCCAAGGGCGACTTTGCCCCCATTCGCATCCGGCCCGGCGTCCTGAAAGGACAAGAGAACGACATCGTCGTCTCGCCCCAGCACCGCATGCTGTTTCAGGGCTACCGGTCGCAATTGCTGTTCGGCGAAAGCGAGGTTCTGGTTGCGGCCAAGCATCTGGTCGACGGCGTCGACGTCACGGTCGAGCAGCGGGCCGAGATCACATACGTCCACATCCTGTTCGACATGCACGAGATCATCTTTGCCGAAGGGGCGGCCTCGGAAAGCTTTCACCCCGGCGAGGTCGGCCTGTGCGCCGTCCACGGTGCCGCGCGGGAAGAGCTGTTCGCCCTGTTCCCCGATCTGCGCGGCATGCCGTCGACCTATGGCGGCACGGCCCGCCGCTGCTTGAAAAAGCACGAAGCGCTTTTGCTGGAATAAGCCCCTACCCGGCCTGTCTAGGCGCCCAGCACGGCCCGGTAATCGCTGACCAGAAGGTGGGTCGGGGCCACATCCTCTTGGATCGTGGCAAACCGGCCAATCGGTTCGCGGAAGATGTTGTCGGTCTCGTCGTCATTGACGGTCGACACTTCACCGATCAGCACATCGCCCCCTTCGCCCCAAAAGGCGTGCCAGTCGCCCGGCATCAGGGTGACGCTTTCGCCGGGGGCCAGCTTCAGCTTGTCGCCGGGGGCGTAGTCCCGCCGAATGCCGTCACACCAGACGGTGCCGCCCTTGTCCTCGGCAAAGTGGCCTGCATCGTCGGACCCGAACAGTTCGATGACCAGAGTGGCCCCACCCCGGTTGATGATGTCTTCGGCCTTGATGACGTGGGTATGCATGGGTGATAGCTGATCCTGCTTTGAAATCAACAGCTTCTCGGCATAGCACATGCCACCCCCACGTTGCAGGTCGGCGAGCCGGCCATTACGCAGGGTGAACAGGAACAACCCCATCTCGTCATAGCGCCCTGCCCCATAGTCGCTGATATCCCAACCGCAGCGGGCGGAAATGATGTTCGCCGCCTCGGATTTGCGGGCGGCGAATTCCTCGGGCGTCCAATAGGCAAAGGGCGGAAGGACAAAGCCGTACTGGCGGATCATGTCGTCCGCTTCGGCCATGATTGCGTTGATGCGAGAGCGTTTCATGAAGTTCCCTGGAGTGTTGTTCCAACGATCACCGGATGTCGCGTAATCGTTTACGGACAACCATGCCAGCGCCGCGCGGAAATCTCAATCGGATTGTCGGAATATCAGGGTATCAGGCAGACAGCCGCGTCTGCTGAGTCAACCGGCCCGCCGCCCATGCCCGCGCCGCATCCCCGAATGCGGTGAAAAGCGGCAGGGACACCGGGTCCGTCGCCGCGTTCCATTCCGGATGCCATTGGACGGACAGGGTAAATCCCGGGGCGCCTTCGACATAGATCGCCTCTGGCGTGCCGTCAGGTGCCGTGCCGTCGATGACGATCCGCTGGCCTGGCCGTTTGATGCCCTGCCCGTGCAGAGTATTCGTCATAACCTCTTGCGTGCCCATCAGGCGGTGAAACGGCCCACCCTCGATGAAGGTCACGACGTGACGCAGGGCAAACTTTTCCTCAAGCGTGCCGTCGGGGGGCATGCGGTGATTGTCGCGGCCCGGCAGGTCCCGGATTTCGGGGTAGAGAGAGCCGCCCATGGCCACGTTGACCTCTTGGAACCCACGGCAGACACCAAAGACCGGTTGCCCCAGCTCAACACAGGCGCGCACCAATGGCAGGGCGATGGCATCGCGGTCACGGTCAAAAGTGCCGTGGGCCGGTGTTTCAGCCTCACCATACTCTTCGGGGTGCACATTCGGGCGACCGCCGGTCAGCAGGAACCCGTCACAGGCGTCCAGCAGTTCCGGGATCGAAACGATGGAGGGGTCGGACGGGATGATCAAAGGCAGACACCCCGCCGCCTGAGACACCGCGCAGGCGTTCATCGTACCGCTCGAATGGGCGGGATATTGGTCATTGATCAGGTGGCTGTTGCCGATGATGCCGATGACAGGCCGAGACATTGATGGTCCCCTCTTGTTAGCCCCTCAATATAAGGGCCGAAGGGTGATGAAAAGGTGAGCCTGCACAGAATTGCTGTGCCGTGATGCAAGTGACGCAAAAATGAGCAGTTTCAGACTGTCTCGGGATCTGTTTAGTGCCGGATGGCGCTTGTGGGCCATCCGGTCGTTAGGCAGGCAGGCCCTGCCTCTTCAGGCCTCACCCACCAGACCGGCCGCCTCGATCCCGGCTAGGCCGGCGATGGCATCGTTTTCCGAGGTATCGCCGGTCACGCCGACGGCCCCGATGACAGTGCCGCGCTTGTCTCTAAGAAGGATACCGCCCGGCACTGGCACAACCTTGCCGCCGAACACACCGTTTACGGCGGTCAGGAAATAAGCCTGGGTTTCGGCGCGGGCCATCTGGGCGGTCCCGCCGATGCCCAGCATGACCGAGCCATAGGCCTTGCCCTGGGCCACGCCAAAGCGGCCCGGGCTCGCCCCGTCCTCGCGTTCGAACCCCATCACATGGCCGCCAGCGTCCAGGACGATGACCGATAGGGGCTTAAGGTCCATCTCGCGGCCCTTGGCGAGGGTCTTGCGTAGGATGATGCGGGTTTTGGCGAGGGTCAGGGCGGCCATGGTCAGGTCCTTATGTTCAGGTCGTAAGGTGGGTCATGACCCACCTTACCTCAGGCAGCTTTGCGTTCCAGTCGACGGGCATGCAAGACAGGTTCGGTATAACCAGACGGCTGTTCGCGGCCCTTCAGCACAAGGTCACAGGCCGCGGCAAAGGCGATCCCGTTAAAGCCCGGCGCCATCGGCACATAGGCAGGGTCCCCTGCGTTCTGACGGTCCACCACCGCCGCCATCTTGCGCATCGTCGCCATCACCTGCTCATAGTCGATGACGTCGTGATGCAGCCAGTTGGCCAGCGCCTGGGCTGAAATCCGGCAAGTGGCGCGGTCTTCCATGAGGCCCACGTCGTTGACGTCCGGCACCTTGGAGCAGCCGATCCCCTGATCGATCCAGCGAACCACATAGCCCAGAATACCCTGAGCGTTGTTCTCGATCTCTTGCTGGATCTGCTCTGGCGTCCAGCGGCGATAGGAGGCCAGCGGGATATCCAGAACGGCCGTCACATAGGCACGACGCCCGCCAGCGGCGAGCGTTCTTTGCACCGCAAACACGTCGATCTTGTGATAATGCAGCGCATGCAGGGTCGCGGCGGTCGGGCTTGGCACCCAGGCGCAGTTCGCACCGGCCTTGGGGTGTTCGATCTTCTGCTCGATCATGGCGGTCATCAGATCGGGCATGGCCCACATGCCCTTGCCGATCTGGGCCTTGCCCGACAGGCCGCACTCCAGCCCGATATCGACGTTCTGGTTCTCATAGGCCGTGATCCAGCCCTTGCGCTTGATGAATTCCTTGCGGCTGAAGGGGCCTGCCTCCATCGAGGTGTGGATCTCGTCCCCCGTCCGGTCCAGAAATCCGGTGTTGATAAAGGCAACCCGGCTCTTGGCGGCCCGGATGCATTCCTTGAGGTTGACCGTCGTCCGCCGCTCTTCATCCATGATGCCCAGCTTGACGGTGTTCTGGGGCAGGCCCAACATCGCCTCGACCCGGGTAAAGGTCGCATCGGCAAAGGCCACTTCATCAGGGCCGTGCATCTTGGGCTTGACCACATAGACCGATCCGGTGACCGAATTGCCGCCCTCGCGCAGGAGGTCATGCTTGGCGATCAGGGTGGTGACGACGGCATCCATCAGCCCTTCGAACACCTCGTTGCCCTCGGCGTCCAGAATGGCGGGATTGGTCATCAGGTGGCCGACATTGCGCACCAGCATCAGGGCGCGGCCCTTGATGGTCAGGGTGCTGCCATCGGGGGCGGTATAGTCCCGGTCCGCCTCAAGCGTCCGGGTCATCTGCTTGCCGCCCTTTTCGAAGGTGGCCTCGAGATCGCCCTTCATCAGGCCAAGCCAGTTCGAATAGGCCTCGACCTTGTCTTCGGCATCGACGCAGGCGACCGAATCCTCGCAGTCCATGATGGCCGAGACAGCACTTTCCAGCCGCACATCCGCCAGCAGCGCCCGGTCGCGTGATCCGATGGGGTGGGCCCGATCAAAGACCAGTTCGACATGCAGGCCGTTGTTCACCAGCAAGATCGCGTCCGGGGCCCTTGGGTTGCCCCGATAGCCCGCGAACTTTGAGGGGTCCTGCAAGGGCAGGTCATCCACCAGCAGGGCGCCGTTCTTGACCGTATAGCGATGCACATCCCCGTGGCTGGCGCCTGCAATCGGAAACGCCTCGTCAAGGAACACCCGCGCCCGCGCCACGACCCGCGCCCCGTGGCCCCGGTCGTAGGGGCCTTTGGGTGGCTGCACGCCCATGGCGTCAGTCCCATAGAAGGCGTCGTAAAGGCTGCCCCAGCGGGCGTTGGCAGCGTTGATGGCGAACCGGGCATTGGTGATCGGCACAACCAGCTGCGGGCCGGGGACGGACGCAATCTCGGGGTCGACATTGGCGGTGTCGATCTGGAAATCCGGGCCTTCGGGCACGAGGTAGCCGATTTCCTGCAGAAACGCGAAGTAGGCCTCGGGGTCGTGGGGCTGATCCCGGCGGGCGATGTGCCAGGCGTCGATCTGGCCTTGGATCTCGTCCCGGCGGGCCAGGAGGGCGCGATTGGTCGGGGTCATGTCCTTGAGGAGGGCAGCAAAGCTGCTCCAGAACGCCTCGGCCGTGACCCCGGTTCCGGGCAGCGCCTGGGTTTCGATAAAGTCAGCAAGAACGGGGGCCACCTGAAGCCCACTACGGTCAAGACGGTCGGACATATGAACTCTCCCTGATCATGTGTGCCGGCGCCAAATTCGCCGACCTGCCTGATCGGCATGCGGAGGCATACCGGATTTGGTTTCCGCAATAGAACAGAGGTTTCCGATAGGCAACAGCGCGGTCATAAATTCTGACCAATTTTGATGCCAAATTTGCAGCCCCTAGCCCGACCGCTGCATCCGGCATTTGTCCGAACAATAGCGGACCTGATCCCAGACCTTTTCCCACTTCTTGCGCCAGACGAAGGGGCGGCCACAGGTGGCGCAGGGCTTGCTCGGCAGTTCGGATTTCTTGCGCATCTTGGCCATGTTCGGCGACTTAGGGTGCCAAAGCGGCGCTACAAGCCTGCGGACGGGCAGAATGCGGATATTGTGGCCAGCCGTAAGACTTCATAGGGTCCGGTGATCCAAGTGGCCCGCCGCAGAAAGGTGCCTTCATGAAGGACGCAAGCCCGCTTACCATACACCTGTCCGAATACGCCCCCCCGGCCTATCTGGTCGAGAGCGTGCACCTGACCTTTCATCTGGCCCCAAGTGCGACCCGCGTCAAAAGCCGCATCGCGTTTCGCCCCAACCCCGAGGCGCGCGACAATCGGTTCTTCTTGCATGGCGAGGGGATGACCCTGATCTCTGCCCGGATCGACGGCGGCGCGGTTGACCCGACTGTTACGACAGAAGGGCTGACCTGCACTGTCCCTGACAGGCCATTCGTCTGGGAGGCCGAGGTCGAGATTGATCCCGCCTCGAACACCAGCCTCGATGGGCTCTACATGTCGAAGGGCATGTATTGCACCCAGTGCGAGGCGGAGGGATTTCGCAAGGTCACCTACTATCCAGACCGCCCCGACGTGATGGGCGTCTTTACCGTCCGGATCGAAAGCGACCTGCCGGTGCTCTTGTCGAACGGCAACCCCCTGGGCAGTGGCGCAGGCTGGGCCGAATGGCACGACCCTTGGCCGAAACCGGCCTATCTTTTCGCTCTTGTGGCCGGTGATCTTGTGGCACACCCCGACCATTTCGTGACCGCGTCAGGACGCGACGTTGCGCTGAACATCTGGGTCCGTCCGGGGGACGAGGGCAAATGTGCCTTCGGGATGGACGCTCTGAAACGGTCGATGACCTGGGATGAATCCGTCTATGGCCGCGAATACGACTTGGACATTTTCAACATTGTGGCGGTCGATGACTTCAATATGGGGGCGATGGAGAACAAAGGCTTGAACATTTTCAACTCAAGCGCCGTTCTGTGCAGTCCCGAGACCTCGACCGACATGAACTTTGAACGGATCGAAGGGATCATCGCCCACGAGTATTTTCACAACTGGACCGGCAACCGGATCACCTGCCGAGACTGGTTCCAGCTTTGCCTGAAAGAGGGGCTGACGGTGTTCCGCGATCAGCAGTTCACCGGCGACACCCGTGGCCATGCCGTCAAGCGGATCGACGATGCACTGACCCTGCGCGCCTACCAGTTCCGCGAGGATGCAGGCCCGCTGGCCCATCCGGTCCGCCCCGAAAGCTTTGTCGAGATCAACAACTTCTACACCGCCACCGTCTATGAAAAGGGCGCCGAGATCATCGGCATGCTCAAAACCCTCGTGGGGGATGAGGCCTATGCAAAGGCGCTGACCCTCTATTTCGACCGCCACGATGGCGAGGCGGCGACGATCGAAGACTGGCTCAAGGTGTTCGAGGATATGACAGGCCGCGACCTGTCCCAGTTCAAACGATGGTATGCGCAGGCCGGCACCCCGCGCCTGACCGTCACTGACAGCTACGACGACGGGACCTATACCCTGCACCTCGCCCAGCACACGCCACCGACGCCCGGCCAGCCGGACAAGGCGCCTCTTGTGATCCCGGTCGCTGTCGGCCTGTTGACCCCCAACGGCGACGAGGTGGTGCCGACCACAGTGCTGGAGATGACGCAGGCCAGCCAAAGCTTTCGCTTTGAGGGGTTGGCAAGCCGCCCGGTCCCGTCGATCCTGCGTGGCTTCTCTGCCCCGGTGATTCTGCAGCGCGATCAAAGCGCGGAAGAGCGGGTGTTTTTGCTGGCCCATGACACCGACCCGTTCAATGTCTGGGAGGCCGGTCGCCAGCAAAGCCGCGAGGTTCTGGTGGCAATGATCGCGGACGGGACACCCCCCGGCGCGGGGTATCTGGATGCGTTGAACCGGGCCGTGGCCGACGAGGGTCGTGATCCGGCGTTCCGCGCCCTGTTGCTGGCCCTGCCGTCAGAGGATGATCTGGCACAAGCGCTGGCCGACCGGGGTCACACGCCCGATCCGGATCAAATCCGCACACAACGCGAAGCTTTGCGCCTGACCATGGCGCAGGCCTGCAATGCCACGCTGGCCGCACTTTATGACCGGCATCAAATCCCCGGCCCATTCAGCCCCGACGCAAAGGACGCCGGCAAACGGTCGCTGACAAACGCAGCCCTGTCGCTGCTTAGCCTGATCGACGGCGGCGACCGCGCCCGCGCCCAGTTCGACGCCGCCGACAACATGACGCAACAGCTTGCCGCACTGTCTGCGCTTGTTTCCAACGGGATCGGGGCCGAAGCGCTGGAGCGTTTTCACGATCAATGGCAGGCCGACCGGCTGGTCATGGACAAGTGGTTCGGCCTTCAGGTCGCCCTTGCGGCACCGGAATTCGCGGTGGATGAGGCGACCCGGCTGTCGGCACATCCTGATTTCGACTGGAAAAACCCCAACCGGTTCCGCGCGGTCCTTGGGGCGCTGGCCGGGCACCAGCCGGGCTTTCATCGGGCCGACGGCGCAGGTTACGCCTTTCTGGCCGATTGGTTGATCCGACTTGACCCGGTCAACCCACAGACCACCGCACGCATGACAACGGCCTATGAAACGCTTGGCCGATGGGGCCCGGACCGGCAGGCCCTGATGCGCGAAAGCCTTCAGCGAATTGCCAAAACACCCGGCCTGTCGCGCGATACCGGCGAGATCGTCGGGCGGCTTTTAGGGTAACAGATGACAACTTTGGATAAGCCACCCCGTGCCGAGCGGATAGCAAAAGGGCACCGAACCCTTGCGGGAATCGATTTGAAGAGTGCAATGTCAAATAACTTTCATTTCAGCATGATCAATGGTGCAGCATGAGAGAGCGGATCGACCCCCTGATTGCGGAGCGCGCCCCATGGCTGTTTCGAAAGAGTCCCCTGATAAGGCCCATCCGTGGCGCCCTTAACCATTTCCTGTCTTATGATCGGACGGTCGAGCTTGCCGAGCAGTTCGAAAACTCGAACACAGCCGAGGTCATGGGCACGATGGGCGAGATGCTGGCCAAGGATGTAACCGTCACAGGCCTGTCCCGAATCCCCCGTCACGGCCCGGCGATGATCGTCTGCAACCACCCGACGGGTATCGCTGACGGCATCATCCTTTGGCACCTGTTGTCCAAGATCCGTCCGGACATGTATTTTTATGCCAACCGGGACATCCTGCGCATCATGCCCCAGCTTGAGGACATGATCGCCCCGGTCGAGTGGCGCAAGGAATTGCGCAGCCATAGCAAGACCCGTGAAACCATGGCCTTCACCCGCAAGGCCGTGGAAGGGGGCCGGCTCGGTGTCATCTTTCCATCGGGACGTCTGGCCAAACGTCGCGGCCTGCGTCTTTATGAAAGGCCCTGGATGGCCTCAGCCGCGATGCTGGCCCGCAAGTTCGAAATGCCGGTGATCCCGGTCAACATCCGGGCCCGGAATTCGGTTATCTTTTACCTCTTTGACCTGATCCACCCGACCCTGCGCGACATCACCCTGTTTCACGAGACGCTGAACAAATCGACGCAACCCTACGTCGTTACAGTGGGCGATACGATTTCACCGGCCTCTTTGCCAGTGTCGTCCGAGGATGGCATCGAAATGCTGCGCAAGGCCACCCTTGCCCTTGGCGGGCGCGATGCACCGACGGTCAGCCTTGTTCGCGCCACACGCCGCCCTCTTCTGCGGTTTTAGTATCGGCCACAGCCTAGTCGCCGTCTTAGCGCGGCCGGTCTACTCGGGCCGCGAATGGGGCCTGTTGGGGGCGGGACTCACGTAGTTCGACGTGCTGATCGTCTCGCGTTGTCCCGACAAAGGCATGGGCCGTGCCGGGGGCCTTGGGGCCGAAGCAAGGGCTGTCTGGACCTGGCAATAGCTTTGACGCCGGGTCCATTCGGCCATCTCTTGACGTTTGGCCCGGCTGGTCATCGGGCCCCAATCGGCGGCAATGCCCTGCCACCGCCCATCGTTCACCGCGACAGCCCGGTCCCGAGGCACGGTGACATTCATGATTCGGGCCGCACAACTAAGATTGTCTTCCGGATCGGTCAGCGCCGCCCCCGTTCGCGCCCGGCAGGAATAACCGCGCGTTGTCGGCGGATAGATCTGGATAAGGCCAAACCACTGGTTGCCACCACCAACCGCGTCGGGCCGGTGCCGGCTTTCGTGCCAAGCCAGGGCCGACATCATTCCGACCCAGAAAGCCCGCCGCATATGGGGCGGATTGGTTGCGTAGCCGGGACACCAAGTGGCTATGTCGCGCGGCACAATGTCGACGATGCCCGGGGCATTGGTCGCCAGTGCCGTCATGGCGGCCTGGGTCCACAGCGCTCCATCAGGCTGGCTGTCCCAGCGGGCGGCGGGGCGAAATATCCGTCGGCTGACGGGTCGGACGGTCGCACCAGTCTGGACCTCTACCGGGTACCGCAGCATGTGGGCCGGTCGGGATTCAGGGCGGAAGCCTGCAAGCTCTGGCAGCGCGCCAAAGACATCCTCGCCGCACAGCGTGGTACCCGCTTCCAGCGGCTCGGACTGCGGATTGGCCACTCGGACCTGGGCACTTAAAGGCGCGCCCATTCCGACGATCACGGCCAAAATCCCCCCAGGATGGTCTGTGACGCGCGCATGGATGACACATTGCCCCGGAAACACTCATTGACAAAAGAGAATAGTTTAGCTTAAAAACATATACTTACATCATAAAGCTGAGGCAATGCCTTAACTGCGTCTGCGAACCGGGTCCGAACAGTAGGACTGGTTGCGCGTCCAGGCGGCCATTTCCGCCCGATGCGAGGGGTTCAGGAAAGGCGCCCAATCAGCGGCAAGCCCCGACCGGCCAGAGGCCACGACGCCATCGCGTGGTACGGTGGAGGCAGCGATCCTGACGGCACAGGCCAGGTTCTCGGCCCCGTCTTTCAGCGCGTCCCCGGTGCTAGCATCACAGCCATAGCCGCGGGCCGTGCCAGGCGAGATCTGGACAAGGCCGAACCACTGTCCACCGCCGCCGACGGCCTGCGGGTTCCAGGTGCTTTCGTATTTCGCCAGAGAGGACAGAAGCCCAGCCCAGAAGGCGGCCCGCTGTTCGGGATCGGCCGCGATATAGTCGGGGCACCAGGTGTCGATGTCTTGCGGTTCCAGCGTCAGAAGGGGCAACCCTTCTTCGCTCAGGGCCCGAAGTGTCGCTTCGGTCCAGACCTCTGCCTCGGGGCGGTGATCCCACTGCATGACCGGCAGGGCTGCGGGTCCTGCATCAAGTTGTCCATTGCCCAGCATGGTGCAGGCAGGGATCAACGTGAGGCCGACAAGACCAAGGGCACGAACAATCATTGATACAACTCAATTGTGGCAGGTTGGCCCGCTGTGACGCCATTTTCCCCTTGCGTCCAGACGGCCCCCCCGGCCTCGGCCAAATCCTGCTGAAACGGGGGAAACCCGCGCAAGGCGCTTTTGGCGAGTGACGCCAGAGCCCAAGGCACAAGATTGCTTGAAGCGGGTCGGTCTTGGCCCTAGACAGAGGCCGCACAAACGAGGAGCCGACCCATGCTGGACCTGACCTACGAGGCCCCCAAACCCAAGGTGATCGCCGGGGCAACCGGGGACTGGGAACTTGTCATTGGCCTTGAGGTGCACGCCCAGGTCGCCACGGCGGCCAAGCTGTTTTCCGGCGCCTCGACCCTGTTTGGCGCTGAACCAAACTCAAACGTTGCCTTTGTGGACGCCGGGATGCCCGGCATGCTGCCTGTCATCAACGAAGGCTGCGTGGCGCAGGCCGTGCGCACAGGCCTTGGCCTCAAGGCACAGATCAACCTGCGCAGCGCCTTCGACCGCAAGAACTACTTTTACCCTGACCTGCCGCAGGGCTATCAGATTTCGCAGCTGTACCATCCCATCGTTGGCGAAGGCGAAGTGATCGTGGACATGGCCCCCGGCATCGCCCGCCGCGTCCGGATCGAGCGTATTCACCTTGAACAGGACGCCGGCAAATCGATCCACGATATGGACCCCACCATGTCCTTCGTCGATCTCAACCGCACCGGGGTCGCCCTGATGGAAATCGTCTCTCGCCCTGACATCCGTGGCCCCGAAGAGGCCGCCGCCTACGTGCTGAAGCTGCGCCAGATCATGCGCTACCTCGGCACCTGCGACGGGAACATGCAAAACGGCAACCTGCGCGCCGACGTTAACGTGTCGGTCTGCCGGCCCGGCGACTACGAGCGGTATCAGGAGACGCAGGACTTCAGCCACCTCGGCACGCGCTGCGAGATCAAGAACATGAACTCCATGCGCTTTATCCAGCTCGCCATCGACCATGAGGCCCGCCGCCAGATCGCCATTCTTGAGGATGGCGGAGCAATCGTGCAGGAAACCCGCCTCTACGACGTCGAAAAGGGCGAGACGCGGTCGATGCGCTCGAAGGAAGAGGCACATGATTACCGTTACTTCCCGGATCCTGACCTACTCCCGCTTGAGATTGAGCAGGCCTGGGTCGACGACATCGAAGCCTCTCTGCCGGAACTGCCGGACGCCAAGAAGGCCCGTTTTGTCAGCGCCTTTGGCCTGAGCGAGTATGACGCCAGCGTCCTGACCGCCGAGGCCGAGAATGCCACATATTTCGAAGAGGTGGCCCGCGGCAACGATGGCAAGCTTGCCGCCAACTGGGTCATCAACGAACTGTTCGGCCGCCTTAAGAAGGAAGGCCACGACATCACCGAAAGCCCGGTCACCCCGGCGCAGCTTGGTGGCATCGTCCAGTTGATTACAAAGGGCGACATCAGCGGCAAGATCGCCAAGGACCTGTTCGAAATCGTCTACACCGAAGGCGGCGACCCGGCCGAGATCGTCGAGGACCGGGGCATGCGTCAGGTCACCGACACCGGCGCCATCGAGGCAGCCGTGGACGAGGTGATCGCAGCCAACCCCGCTCAGGTGGAAAAGGCGCAGGCCAACCCCAAACTGGCAGGCTGGTTCGTGGGCCAGGTCATGAAAGCCACCGGCGGCAAGGCCAATCCCGCGGCTGTTAACGCCCTTGTGATGGCCAAGCTGGGCCTTTGACGCCCGCGCCCGCCAGAACCATCCAAAATGACAGGGCCCATGCCCGGCCAGTGTTTTCGATGGTCGGCAAGGGCCGCAAAACGGTGCTGCCGACAAACCACCTGCTTGGACTTGGCTCCCGCAGTTGCTAGACTAGCAGCTTATCAAGGGTGGAGTTCAAGATGGCACAGTTCGAATACAAGGTGGTTCCGGCCCCCAAGCGCGGCATAAAGGCGCGGGGGGTGAAAGGCACCGAAGAACAGTTCGCCCATGCCCTGACCCTTTTGATGAACGAGGCCGCGGCAGAGGGCTGGGAATACCAGCGCACCGACACCCTGCCCTGCGAAGAACGCAAGGGGCTAACCGGCAAGACCACGGTTTATCAGAACATGCTGGTGTTCCGCAGAAACCTGACCGAGGCAAAGCCGCAAGACGACGCGACGACCCCGGCCTTGCTGACCGCGCCGACCGCAGAACCCAAGCATCACGTCGCCGCGCCGGATGTGCGAGCACCAGAGCCGCCGTCAGAAGCCCCGGCAATCGCCATGCCAGAGGCGTCGGACGAGGCACCGTCCATCCCTGCCCCGGACCCGCGCGTCGCGGCCAGCCTTACACGTTAGTGCGACCGGCTCGCGCGCGTCTTCAGGCCTGAACCTCAAGTGCGAGGGCGTGCAAGCGGCCAATCACCTCTGGGCCCAAAGCTTTGTGAATCGCCCGGTGCCGATCAATCCGGCTAAGCGGCACGAGGTCTGCCGCTGCAATAACGACCCGCCAATGGCTTTCTCCGGATCCGTCGTCACCGGCGTGTCCGCTGTGTTTGGCACTCTCATTGATCACTTCGAGCACCGTCGGCTGAAAAGCCCCCTCCAATCGGTCCCGAATCTCCTGCGCAAGTCCCATTATTTTTTCATTACCCCTTCTATCTGACGCTGCCCGGCTTAAACTCATGCGTCCGAGTCGGAAAGGTGAGGCATATGGCAAAGAGCGACCCATTTGGATTTGACATTTCGGTGTCGGCTTCAAAAAAGAAGAACCCTCGTGGCCGGCGTGGCATGTCCGGGGCCTTTGAGACCTCTACCCGGGAATGCGATCACCCCGGCTGCGCCGAGTCTGGCAAGTACCGGGCGCCGAAATCCCCGGATATTCTGGACGACTACTTCTGGTTCTGTAAGGATCACGTCCGCGAGTATAACCTGAAGTGGAACTTTTTCGACGGTGCCTCTGAACAGGAATACCTAGACCAGGTCGACAAGGACCGGGTGTGGGAGCGGGAAACCAAGCCTTTCAAGAAATCCGACGAACAGCGCGCCTGGGCTCGGCTTGGGGTTGATGACCCGCATCAAGTGCTGGGCGAGAACGCGACCCGCAATCCCGGCAAATCCGTCACCGGAACCCGCAAGCTCCCCCCGACCGAGCGGCGGGCCGTCGAGATCCTTGAGGCCAAGGATCATTGGACAAAGCCCGAGATTCGTCGCGCTTACAAGTCACTGATCAAGGTACTGCACCCCGACATGAACGGGGGAGATCGGTCACAGGAAGATCAGCTTGCCGAAGTGGTCTGGGCCTGGGACCAGATCAAAACGAGCCGGAACTTCAGGGACGAAGGCTGATCCGCGTCAGCACTCCGGCAAAGATGTCCGAAATCGGGGTCGGCATAGAGGCCCCGAAGATGCTGTCCCGCTCGGCGTGCCATAGCCTCATCATGAAATGGACGAGGATCAGATTGGCGAACCAAAGCAGCGCTGTGAAGGGCGATCCGACAAAGACGACGAACATCGCGAACGGCCCGAACATCGTGCCGTAAAGCGGCAGGGCCAGTGTCCCGGCGATAATTGCTCCAAGAAAACTGGCGCCAAGAATGCCCAGTGCGGGATCACGCAAACCGGGACGACCGAGGCGATCGCGGGTCATCCGCAGGGCCAGCATTGCCCCCAGGGCCCCCGATGCCAGGATCCAGATTTCATACAGGCTCAGGCCACGGCGAAAAATCTCTTCTCCGCCGAGGCGAAAGACAACAAGAAGCGCCACGACCGCGCCGAACGCACCGGTCGTGATGTAGCTGACTATCATGCGCCGCTCACCTTGGGTAAAGTCAGGACCGAGCAATGTCATCGAGCGCATAGGGAACTCCTGTCATCTTCAATGAGGCCCGTATGCTTGCCCGGTCCGACGACATTATGGCAATCAAGCGTCAAGATTAAGGCAAAATTAACACATTTGGCACCAATCCCTGGCCACGATCCTGATTGTTGCCGTCGCATGGACATTCGACCGGACCGGCCATTTGAAACAGGCGACATTAAGGCAAAATCGGGCATTCTCACGAATCCTTTGCCCGGTCAGCGAAGGTCTCGTTCTGGTCGCAGGCTCACCTTGCCGGCTCACTCCACCACATCGCGCGCCAGATGACCTTGTCCGATCACTGGGCGGCACCGGTCAAACCTGGGCTCGGGCCGGGCAAGTCCGGCAAGATGACGCCTGATGCTCTTGCCCTTGAACCCGACCGGCATATGCTCCACTACGGATGCGCGGCCCGGAGGGCTGCGGACGCGCGTGAAAGGACAGGGCGATGGCCGACGGGAACACCAATATGACAGAAAAACCCACCGAAGAGATCTCGGTCCGGGACGTGTTCGGCATTGATACCGACATGAAGGTCAAAGGCTTTGCCGACCGGTCTAATCGGGTGCCCGAGATCGATTCCACCTACAAGTTCGACCCTGATACCACCCTCGCCATCCTTGCAGGCTTTTCCCACAATCGTCGCGTCATGGTCCAAGGCTATCACGGCACAGGCAAATCGACCCATATCGAACAGGTCGCCGCGCGACTGAACTGGCCTGCGGTGCGGGTCAACCTGGACAGCCACATCAGCCGGATCGACCTGATCGGCAAGGACGCCATCAAGCTGCGTGACGGCAAGCAGGTCACCGAATTCCACGAAGGCATCTTGCCCTGGGCCCTGCGCAATCCGGTGGCGATCGTGTTCGACGAATACGATGCCGGCCGCGCCGACGTCATGTTCGTCATCCAGCGGGTGTTGGAGCATGATGGCAAGCTGACCCTTATGGATCAGAACGAGATCATTACGCCGCACCCCTATTTCCGCCTGTTTGCGACAGCCAACACCGTGGGTCTGGGTGACACGACCGGCCTGTACCACGGCACCCAGCAGATCAACCAGGCACAAATGGACCGTTGGTCGCTGGTCGCGACGCTGAATTACCTGTCGCATGACGCGGAATCGGCGATCGTCCTGTCCAAGGCTCCGCATTACAACACCGAGAAGGGTCGCAAGCAGATCAGCCAGATGGTGACCGTCGCAGACCTGACCCGGACCGCCTTCATGAATGGCGACCTGTCCACTGTGATGAGCCCCCGGACAGTGATCAACTGGGCCCAGAACGCCGAGATCTTCCGCAACGTGGGCTACGCCTTCCGCCTGTCCTTCCTCAACAAATGCGACGAGCTGGAGCGGCAGACAGTCGCCGAGTTCTACCAGCGCTGCTTTGCCGAGGAACTTCCCGAAAGTGCGGCAAGCACAGCGATGAAGTGAGCTGCAGGTAAGGTGGGTCCAGACCCACCTTACGGAGGCGCTCAAACGAACAGGGCCCCGACACACAAGGTGTCGGGGCCATTCTTGTAAGGTGGGTCTTGACCCACTTTACCTTAGGCTGCCTTGGCAATCTCCTCGTTGCGGGCCGCCATGGTCGCCTTGGCCCACCAGACGACATCATCAAGCGACGCTTTGGCGGCGGGCAGGATGTGATCCTCGATCGTCTCGATCTCGGCATTGCCCCCCATGGGGTGGACAGCAAAGAAGTCAGCCATACCAAGATGGACGGCGTTACGGGTGGGCACCATCTGAAGTTCGACAGCGATGGCGCGCAGATGCTCGAGCGCGCGCGTTCCACCGACTGACCCATAGGCAATGGCAGACATCGGCTTGCGGTTCCACTCCACATAGGCCTGATCCAGCGCGTTCTTCAGCGCCCCGGTGATTGACCGGTTGTATTCGGCAACGACAAAGATGAAACCATCGAACTCGGCCAGTTTGGTCTGCCAGGCCACTGCTGCAGGGTCGGCAGAGGGCATCCAGAGGTTTGACGCCATTTCGTTGAACAACGGCAGGTCAAAGTCGCGCAGATCGACCAGTTCGACTTCCATGTCGTCGCGGGCCTGAGCCTGCTTGAGCATCCATTGCGCCGGCTTGTCGGCAAAGCGGGTTTCGCGGGTCGAGCCGATGATAAGGGCGATCTTGGGCTCGTGCCGTGTCATTTCGGAACACCTTTCCTGTGTTGAACTGGTCCAATACCTGTGCCCTTGGCCCCGTCTCTGCAAAGCAGCAAAGCGCAGGTCTACTGTGCGAAAATGAGCAAATGTCGGCTAGGTCAATTCTCGACAGCGGTGTCGCCCGCTCTTGCCCCCGACCGATCCCGGTGCTTTATCTCGTTTCATGAAAAGCCCCATCGACAACCCCGCAGATCCGTTCAAGAAGGCCCTCGCCGAGGCGACCAAGGTCATGGCCGACGACCATGAGCTGACAGTCACCTATTCAGTGGACCCGCCCGGCCAGACCGCCGATACGGTCCGCCTGCCCCAGGTCAGCCGCCGGATGACCCGCGATGAGGTGCTTCTGGCCCGCGGGACCGCCGACGCCTTTGCCCTGCGCCACCGCTACCACGACCCCAAGGTCGCCGCTCGCTACATGCCCCAGGGCCAGATGGCTCGCGACCTTTACGACGCGATGGAGACCGCCCGGATCGAGGCGGTCGGTGCCCAGCACATGCCCGGAACGGCCGGGAACATTGACGCCAAGATCGGTAACGAGGCCCGCCGCAAGGGCTATGACCAGATCCGCCAGGCCTCCGACGCACCGCTAAGTGTCGCGGCAGGCTACCTTGTCCGCCATCTTGCGACCGGCCGTGACCTCCCGCCGGGGGCCGACAATGTCATGAACCTCTGGCGCGGCTTTATCGAGGATCACTGCGGCGATCGCCTGGGCGACCTGTCGGAAATCCTATCCGATCAGAAGGCCTTTGCCCGACTGGCCCGCGATATCATCAAGGACCTGGGCTACGGCGATCAGCTGGGCGATGATCCCGATGATCAGGACCAGGATCAGGAAGACGAGGCCGAAGACGGCTCGGACGATCAGGAAGAACAGGAGTCGACCGGCGAGGACGAAAGCGAAAGCGAAGAGGCCGAAGCCTCGCCCGAGCAGACCCAGGACGATCAGCAGGACCCAAGCCAGGCCCAGGTCTCGATGGACGAGCAGGCCGATGCGGAGAATGCCGAAGAAACCGAGATGCCCGAGGGCGAAGCCCCGCTCGAGCCACCGGCCCCGCAGCCCATTTCCGCCGCCGATCCGAACTACAAGGTGTTCAAGACCGAGTTTGACGAAGAAATCGGGGCCGAGGAGCTGGCCGAAGCCGCCGAGCTGGATCGTCTGCGCGCCTATCTGGACCAACAGCTGGAGCCCCTTAAGGGGGCCGTCAGCCGACTAGCAAACAAGCTGCAGCGCCGCCTTCAGGCCCAGCAGTCCCGTTCGTGGGAGTTCGACCTTGAGGAAGGAACCCTCGACGCAGGCCGCCTCGCCCGTGTGGTGGCAAACCCGACCACCCCCCTGAGCTTCAAGATCGAGAAGGATACCGAGTTCCGCGATACCTGCGTGACCCTCCTTCTGGACAACTCCGGCTCCATGCGCGGCCGCCCGATCTCGATCGCGGCGATCTGTGCTGATGTGCTGGCCCGGACTCTGGAGCGCTGTCAGGTCAAGGTTGAGATCCTTGGCTTTACCACCCGCGCCTGGAAGGGTGGCATCAGCCGCGAGAAATGGCTGGCAGAGGGACGTCCCGCCCAGCCCGGCCGTTTGAACGACCTGCGCCACATCATCTACAAGAGCGCAGATGCCCCCTGGCGCCGCGCCCGCCCCAACCTGGGCCTGATGATGAAGGAAGGCCTGTTGAAGGAGAACATCGACGGAGAGGCCCTGGAATGGGCCCACCGCCGCATGATGAACCGCCCAGAGGCCCGCAAGATCCTTATGGTCATCTCCGACGGTGCCCCAGTGGATGATTCCACCCTGAGCGTGAACCCGGCCAACTACCTTGAAAAGCATCTACGCGATGTCATCGCCATGGTCGAGCGCCGCAAGGCGGTGGAGCTGATTGCCGTGGGCATTGGCCATGACGTGACCCGCTACTACGACCGGGCCGTGACCATCACCGATGTCGACCAGCTGGCAGGGGCGATGACCGAACAGTTGGCGGGCCTGTTTGACAGCGACCCGCGTAAACGCGCCCGTGTGCTGGGCATGCGCAAGGTGTCCTGAGGACACCGCAACTGGTGCGGTCGGAGCCTCCGGCAGGGATATTTTTGATCCGAAGAAGCAAGGGACAGTGCGATGTTTCAGACCTTTGATGTGTCCAGCCGTCCCGAGCAGGGCCCACCGCGCCTGAAGGCTTTGCGCGGTGCCATGGCTGCGGCTGGTGTCGATGCTGTCGTGGTGCCACGCGAGGATGCGTTTCAAGGCGAATATGTTGCCCCCTGCGATGAACGCCTGGCCTGGCTGACCGGCTTTACCGGGTCGGCGGGGTTTTGTGTGGTGACGCCCGCCAAGGCGGCAGTCTTTGTGGATGGCCGCTACCGGGTTCAGGTCCGCACCCAGGTGGCGCCCGAGTTTACCCCGGTCAACTGGCCAGAGACCAAGCTGGCCGACTGGCTGATCGATACCCTGCCTCCCGGAGCGGTCGTGGCCCTGGATCCCTGGCTTCACACCGTCAAGGCTGTGGCGGATCTTGAGGCCAAGCTTGGCCCTGCGAGCCTTGTCCTGCGACTGGCCCCAAATCTTGTCGACGATTTGTGGGAGGATCGCTCTGCCCCGCCTGCGTCCCCCTTCACCGCCTATCCGCTGGATCTTGCCGGGGAAGACCACACCAATAAACGCGCGCGCCTGGCCGAGGCGCTGCGCCGCGACGGCCAGACAGCCGCCGTGTTGACCCTGACGGATTCGATTGCCTGGCTTCTCAATATCCGGGGCACGGATATTGAGCGAAATCCGGTCCCCCAGGCCTTTGCCATCCTTCACGACAGCGGTGCGGTGGACCTGTTTGCCGGCCCCGGCAAGGCGGACCCTCTGGTGGATCACCTTGGCGCCGATGTCACTGTCCGGCCCTTTGATGATTTTGCCGCAGCCCTGACCGCCCTTGCCGGGGTGGTTCGCATCGATCCGGCCTCTGCCCCGCAGGCGGTTAGAATGGCGCTGGACGCAGGCTCGGCCCGGGTGGTGGAGGGTCAGGACCCCTGTGTCATGCCAAAGGCCCGCAAGAACCCCACCGAGATTGCGGGCAGCCGTGCTGCCCATCTGCGCGACGGGGCGGCGATGGTCCAGTTTTTGGCGTGGCTCGACGCCGAGGCCCCCAAGGGCGGACTGACCGAGATTGCGGCAGTCCGGGCCCTTGAGGGCTTTCGCAGGGCGACCAACGCCTTGCAGGACATCAGCTTTGAAACCATAAGCGGATCGGGCCCCAACGCAGCCATCGTCCACTACCGGGTCAGCGAGGAGAGCGACCGGCAGATCAGCCCAGGCGAGTTGTTCCTTGTCGACAGCGGTGGTCAGTACCTTGACGGCACCACCGATATCACCCGGACGGTCACCGTCGGTCCGCCGCCCGAAGACGCGGCCCTCAGTTACACGGCGGTCTTGCAGGGCATGGTCGCGATCAGCCGCGCCCGCTTTCCCAAGGGGGTCGCGGGCTGTCACCTCGACAGCCTGGCCCGGTTCCCTCTTTGGACCCTTGGCCGCGATTATGACCATGGGACCGGACATGGCGTCGGAGCCTATCTGTCGGTCCATGAAGGGCCACAGCGGCTTTCGCGCCTGTCCGATGTCCCCTTGGAAGAGGGCATGATCCTGTCAAACGAACCGGGCTATTACCGCGAAGGTGCCTTTGGCATCCGGATTGAGAACCTGTTGGTCGTGATACCGGCCCCGGACCTTGAAACCGCCGACCCGCGCGCGATGCTGGCCTTTGAGACCCTGACCTGGGTGCCCTTTGACCGCCGCCTGATCCTGACAGACCGGTTGTCGCCGGATGAACGGGACTGGATCAATCGTTATCATGCCGATACTTTGCAACTGATCGGGCCGCGCGTGGATGATTTCGCCCGAGAGTGGCTATCGGCCGCTTGTGCGCCGCTTTGACATCATAACGTCATGTTCGACGCAGAGCCTGTTGGGGCGGCGTCCATGCTTGGGGAGACAGAAGACATGGCAGACCATATCACCATCCGGCCGATTGCCGGTGAATGGGTTGTGCGCGCCGGTGGCGCGGTTCTTGGTGAATCGAGCAATGCGCTCGAACTGACCGAGGGGCATTATCCCCCCGTCATCTACTTTCCGCGTGGCGATATCGCGATGGCTTTTCTGGAGCCTTCGGACACGACCAGCACCTGCCCTTACAAGGGTGCAGCCAGCTATTATTCGATCATCGCCAAGAGCGGGGCGATCAAGGATGCTGCCTGGTCCTACGAGGCCCCATTTGCCGGCATGGAACAGATCGCGGGCTACCTTGCGTTCTTTTCCAACAAGGTGGCCGTCGAACAGGTCTGAGGGCGGCAAGTAAGGTGGGTCCTGACCCACCGCCCTTTTCAGGAATGTTCTTCCGCCGCTGTCATTGCCAGCGCCCGGTTCAGCGCCTTGAGGGCGTCCACCTGGAACAGCGCGCCCCATATCTCGGGCGGGCTGTCGGCATCGCGGAAATGCACCACCGGCAGGAACGTGGCGTTGGTCTTTTCAAACAGAGGCATCGCCTGCTCTAGTGTTGAGTCTTGCCGGAGCCAGGTGCCGGTCAGCACCAATTCCTGACAAATCTCCGGATCGGCAGCGCGCGGATGGCCCGTCGCCCGCATGATGCTGGCCACCTTGAAAGTCCCAAGCAGCCAGGTCTGGGGCCCGGCGGCAAGGTGCACCCCCCGTCGCTCCAACAGCGTGAGAAAGAAGGACCGGTCGACCATCCGGCTGGCAAGCGCTGCCGCCAGTGAGACCGAAACCATGACCGCCAGCCCCGTCTGCCAGTCGCCTGTCAGCTCGAACACGATCAGCGTGGTCGAAATCGGTGCCCCCAGAACGGCTGCCGCCACTGCCCCCATGCCCGCAAGAGCGTAAAGGGTGCCCGAGCCTGACACTTCGGGAAACAGCCCCGTCGCCACGATCCCGAACCCCAGACCGGTCAGTGCCCCCACCATCAGCGATGGTGAAAAGACCCCGCCGCCCATCCGCCCCCCCATGGTGATGGCCACCGCCACGACCTTCAGGATGACAAAGACGATCGCCTCGTGCAGCAGAAGCGACCCTGTCAGGGCGGCCGATGTCGTCTCGTAGCCGACCCCGATGATATGTGGCCACCAGATCGCCAACAGCCCCAGCAATAACCCGGCCACGGCCGGTCGTCCCCAACGTGGCAGTCCCGTCCGGGCCTGCAAGGCAGAGGCGAAATCATCCGCCCAGAAGATCGCCCGCATCAATACCACTGCGACAAGCCCGCAGAGCAAGCCGAGCATCAGGAAGGCGGGTAACTCGACATAAAACTCCAGTGCCGATTGCACAGGCAGGACGAATTCGGTCACGTCCCCGTAGACCAACCGGCTGACCACTGTGCCCGCCACACTTGCGATGGCAATAGGGGCAAAGGCGTGGACGGCAAAGTGGCGCAGAACGACTTCAAGGGCGAAAAGTGCGCCTGCAATGGGGGCGTTAAAGCTGGCCGATACCGCCGCCGCGACAGCGCAGCCCAGAAGGTCGCGCCCGTGGATGCCGTCTGCCCGCATCCATCCCGCCACATAGCTCGACAGCACTGCCGCAAGGTGTACGACCGGCCCTTCGCGCCCCGTTGAGCCGCCGCTGGACAGGGTGACCATGCTCGCAAGGGCCGAAACCAACCCCCGCCGCCGCTGCACCCGGCCCTCTGTCAGGGCTGCGGCCTCGATCACCTCGGCCACCGACCGGACCCGCCCGTCATCGGTGAACCTGTGCAGCAGGATACCAACGACCAGACCGCCGCAGGCCGGGATCAGCAAGACCCACCACCAGTCCAGACCTGCTGCATGGCTGTGCAGGATGTGAACGTCGGGGGTGGAATAGACAAAGGCCTGAAGCGTATCGACACCGTAGCGAAAGGCGATTGCCGCGAAACCGGCGGCGATGCCAATGGCAAGGGCGATGAACCAGAACTGAACCTCGCTTGGTCCCCGCTTGCGCACGATCCGCCATGTGGTCCGCAGTTGGGACCAAAGGCGCAGGCCCTTTGTTTGTCCCGGTAATTGCTGGTCTGCCATGCGCCCATTCCCGCCGGGTCGGTTCAACTGCAGCCCTGTGCAGGGCCGTGCGACTGGCCCATTCACTGGGCCCCCTCTTTGGCCTAGGGTCGCCAGAACACCGCAAAGACAGGCGCGAAGGAGACCGACATGACCATCGAGGCAGCCCTTGACCGCCTGTCTACCCTCTTAGGCGATCGTCTGAGCCGGTCCAAGGCCGATCTGGACGGCCATAGCCGGTCCGAGACGCATTTTGCCCCTGTGTGTCCCGACGCCGTCGCCTACCCGATGACGACGCAAGAAGTCTCGGCCCTTGTCGCGATCTGCGTGGATGAACCGTGTCCGGTGATCGGTTGGGGGGCCGGAACCTCGCTTGAAGGGCATGCTTTGCCGGTCCAGGGTGGGGTGACGATCGATTTTGCCCGGATGAACCGGGTGTTGGAAGTCAATCCAGAGGATATGGATGTGCGCGTCCAGCCCGGACTGACCCGGCAGGCCCTGAATGAGGACCTGCGTGACACCGGCCTGTTCTTTCCGGTTGACCCCGGCGCCAACGCCAGCCTTGGCGGCATGGCGATGACACGCGCCAGCGGCACGACGGCGGTGCGCTATGGCACCATGCGGGACAACGTCATGGCGCTTGAGGTCGTTCTGGCCGATGGCCGGATCATACGGACGGGCAGCAGGGCCCGGAAATCCGCGTCAGGCTATGATCTAACGGCCCTTTTCGTCGGCTCCGAAGGGACGCTGGGGCTGGTGACGGAACTGACGCTCAAGCTGCATGGTCAGCCAGAGGCGATCAGCGCGGCCGTTTGCACCTTTACCACGATGGAGGCTGCCGTCGCGGCAGTGACCGAGACCATTCAATCGGGCGTACCGATGGCCCGGATCGAGTTCATTGACGCCGCCACCGCCGCCGCGGTCAATGCCCGCTCTGCGCTTGATCTGCCGCTGGCCCCGCATCTGATGGTCGAGTTTCATGGATCGGAGCGCGGTGTCGCCGAAGATGCCGCCCGGTTCATGGAGATCGCCGAGAGCCACGGTGCCGGTGACATGGCGCAGGCGACCCTGGCGGAAGAGCGGACCCGCCTCTGGCGCGCCCGGCACGAGGCCTATTGGGCGATCCTTGGCGCGCATCCGGGCAAGACGGCCATCGTCACGGATGTCTGTGTGCCGCTATCGGCCTTGGCGCAGGCGGTGACCGAGACCCAGGCAGATATCGCCACCAGCCCGATCGAGGGGCCGATCCTGGGGCATGTGGGGGATGGCAACTTTCACGCCATCCTGTTGATCGACCCGGAGAACAGCGCGGAGAGAGCCGCCGCAGAAGGGTTGGCGCATCGCATGGCGGAACGGGCCCTGCGACTGGGCGGCACGTTGACCGGCGAACATGGGGTCGGGATGGGCAAACTGGCCTATATGCAAGGCGAGCATGGTGCCGCGTGGGAGGTGATGGGCCTGATCAAGCAGGCGCTCGACCCCAACGACATCTTGAATCCCGGCAAGGTCGTGCCCCAAGGCTAGGCCTGACCCAAGCTAGGCCAGCGTCAGGAAACCGGGCCAGACAACAGCTCGCGCGCGGCACCCCGGGCGGCATCGGTCACCCGATCACCGGCCAACATGCGCGCAATCTCGTCCACCCTGTCCTGCGGGTCCAACGGGATGACGCGCGAGGTCGTGACTTCGGCCCCGTTCTGCCGCTCTACGGCTTTTTCGACGCGCCAGTGATGCGCCCCAAGGGCCGCGACCTGCGGCGAATGGGTGACGACCAGAACCTGCCCCTTGGCGGCGAGTTCGGCCAGACGGCGGCCAACAGCATCGGCGGTGGCCCCGCCAACGCCCCGGTCAATCTCATCAAAGATCATCGTCAGCCCGTCGCTGTCCTGCGTCAGGCAGACCTTGAGCGCGAGCAGAAAGCGGCTGAGCTCGCCGCCCGAGGCGATCTTGTCCAACGGACCTGCGGGGGCGCCGGGGTTGGTGGCGACGCGAAAACCGACATCATCCCAGCCTTCGGGACCGGCTGTCCCACGGTTGATGGCCACGGTGAAGACGGCCCGCTCCATCTTAAGCGGGGCAAGCTCGGCCGTCATCGCCTTGACCAGTCGATCAGCAGCCTTTGCGCGGGCCGCAGACAGTTCTGTGGCGGCCTGATCGTAGGCGGCATCGGCCTTGTCGACAGCGGCCTGTGCTGCCTGAATATCCCCTTCCGAGGCGTCGAGGGCCGACAGACGACTGCGCAGACCATCGGCAAAAGTTCCCAGATCATCGGGCAACTGATCGTGCTTGCGGGCCAGGGCCCGGATCGCGAACAGGCGTTCTTCGGCCTGCTCCAGGGCGAAAGGATCAAAAGACAGCTCTTCCAGACAGGCGGCAACACCCTGCTCTGCCTCGGCCAAAGCCTCAACCGCCCGGGCCAGCGCCTCGAGCGGTTGGTCAAGGCGGCCTTCGGCGGCGGCGGCGGCGGCGTCCAGCCAGCGGATCGCGTCGCTCACCTGCCCCTCGGCCCCGTACCCGGCCCCGTCGCCGGTCAGGACGCTGTGGGCGCGGGCGATGTCGGTGCGAATACGCTCGGCGTTCTGCATCAGGCGACGCTCTGCGTCGAGTGACGCCTCTTCGCCCGGCTGGGGGTCAAGCTGGTCAAGCTCTTGCACCGCGTGGCGCAGATAGTCCTCTTCCGCCTTGAGCGCCTCGCGGCTGGTCATGATGGCGGCAAGGTGGTTGGCGGCCTCGCGGCGGGCGCCCCACGCGGCGCGGGTCCGGGCATTCAGCGGGGCACAATCGGCAAAAGCGTCCAGAAGGGCGCGGTGGCCGCGCGGGTTCAGAAGGCCGCGATCGTCCTGCTGGCCATGGAGTTCCACCAATGTGTCCGATAGCGCCCGAAGAACCTCGCCCGTCACCCGGACCGAATTGACCCATGCGGTCTTGCGGCCATCGGGGGTGTTGATCCGGCGCAGGATCAATTCACCATCCTCGGCGGTGATCCCGGCCTCGGCCAACACCTGATGGGCGGGATGATCGGGGCTGAGATCGAAGATGGCGGTGACTTCGCCCTGCGCCGCGCCGGCGCGCACAAGCTCGGCCCGGCCACGCCAGCCAAGGACAAAGCCGAGGGAATCCAGAAGGATCGACTTGCCTGCCCCCGTCTCGCCGGTCAGCACATTCAGGCCGGGCTGGAACGCAAGTTCCAGCCGGTCAATGATCAGCATGTCAGTGATGTCGAGACCGCGCAGCATGCCTGCCCCAAGTGACCCGTTTCGACCTTCCATGACCGGCACCGGGGGGTGGGTCAAGACCCACCTTACCACAAGGGAGGGCCGCCAAGTAATCGCCGGGTCTGGACCCGGCTTACCTCACAACCATTCGCCGCGCACAACCTGCCGGTAGATGGCCGACAGCCAGTTGTCCCCGATGGACCGCGCCTCGAGCCCCTGACCGGTCAGCAGGGCGTAACTGTCCGCATACCATTCGGTCGATCCGTAGTTGTATCCAAGGATCGCCCCGGCCGTCTGGGCCTCATCGGTGAGGCCAAGGGACAGGTAGGCTTCGACAAGGCGGTGCAGCGCCTCGGGGGTATGGCTCGTTGTCTGGAAATCCTCGGCCACAACCCGGAACCGGTTGACGGCCGCCGCGAAATGGTTCCGCTTGAGGTAATAGCGCCCGATCTCCATCTCTTTCGCAGCGAGATGGTCGAAGGCCAGATCGAACTTCAGGATCGCGGCACGGGCATATTCGCTATCGGGATACCGTTCGATTACGACGCGCAACGCTTGCAGCGCCTGAAAGGTCAGGCCCTGATCTCGCCCGATCTCGTCGATCTGGTCATAGTAGCTGAGAGCCAGAAGGTACTGCGCATAGGCCGCGTCCGCATCGGCGGGGTAAAAGTCGATGAACCGCTGCGCGGCAGCGCGGCTGTTGGGATAATCTTCGTTCCGGTGATACGAGAGGGCCTGCATGATCAGCGCCCGTTTCGACCATTCAGAATAGGGGTAGATACGCTCAATCTCACCAAAGTAGTAGGCGGCATCGTCGCCGCGACCGCGCTGCAACTCATACTCGCCGCGCTGGTAGATCTGCTCGGCGGTGAACGCGTCAAGCGCCCCCGGGGTGCGGGGGTTGAATGTGTCGCAACTGGCCACAAAGCTCAGGGCAAGTGCGGCCAATACAATACCAAGTCGCCGCGGTGACTTATCATTCCGGCCTGACATGCATTCTGCCCTGACTGTCGTTTATCCATAGGGTCCACATGGCCCCGCTTGTCTACTCGTCTATCACGAAAAAATCCGGGGCAAAATGCCTTTTCCCCCGGTTACCCGTCACAATAAAGCGCGCCTGTCAGGCAACCGCGACCAAGTCCTCGGCCGCAATTCCTGCACCGGGCAACCGGGCCGCCGTCGCGGGATCGCATCGCCGCAGCCGCCAGTTGTGCTGCGATGCAAACAAAGCCTGCAAAAGCCTGTTGGTCAGCGCGTGCCCCGACCGGACACCGACGTAGTGGCCAAGGATCGGCGCACCCGCCGTGTTCAAGTCACCCAAGGCATCAAGCATCTTGTGGCGAACCGCCTCGTTGGCGTGGCGCAAACCGCCCGGACTAAGGATCCGATCGCCGTCGACGACCACCGCGTTGTCGTAGCTCCCCCCTAGGGCCAGGCCATTGGCATGCATCGCATCCACATCCGCCTTGCGGCAGAATGTGCGACTGTCGCACAATTCGCGCACAAAGGTACCGTTGGCCAGGTCAAGGTTGTGAAACTGATGCCCGATTGCGGCATCCGCAAAATCGATCGTGAAACTGATGCGCAGACCTGAGGCTGGCCGCAGTTCGGCCGACGCGTCGCCCTGGTGGACGGAGACGGGCTTGAGCACTTCGATCAGATCGAGGGGGGCCGCCCCGCGTTCCAGACCTGCCGCAAGCAGCCCCCGCACAAATCGGGCAGACGATCCATCTAGGATCGGCACTTCGGGGCCGCTGATCTCGATCAAGGCATTGTGGATACCGCAACCGGCCAGAGCCGCCATGATATGTTCGATAGTGGACACCGACACCCCGTCGGAATTTTCGATCCGGGTGTTCAAGGGCGATACGATGACATTGGACCAATGCGCCCGCACATCGGACTGCACCCCATCAACGTCAAGTCGACGAAACACGATGCCTGCACCCGCACCAGCAGGCCGCACAGTCATTTTCGCCGGACGTCCGGTATGGAGTCCTGTTCCGGTGAACTTGACCGATTTTGCCAATGTGGTTTGCACGCGCCTGCGCCTCGTCTCGATTTTCTTGGTTAAGATTGGTGTAGTGGCAGGCCCTCTCGGCCTCAACTCACTCTTTCTAACCGTCTGAAACATTGGCAAGAGGCCGAAAATCCCGCGAACCAATACGCAACCATCTGTTTTCAATAATAAAAAAAAGGACCGCTCACGCAGTCCGTTTTGAATTGTTACGATTTGGTGTCCTCCACAGCACCGCTGTGAAGGATGATCCTAGTTGGCCTGACGCCGCAGGAAGGCCGGAATCTCGATCCGCTCCTGCTCAGCATCCATTTCAGGCTCTTCCATCGGCGCGCTGAGTTGCGGCTGCTGTCGGGTCTGCTGAGGCTGCTCGGCCTGGTGTCCTGACATGCGATTGATCAGGGATCCGATGCCGAACCGATTGCGCTCTGTCTCGCCCGCCCGGGGGGCGGCGGCAGGCTCTGCCCGAGGGGCAGGCGCGGCCTCTGAATGGCTGCGATCGACGGCGCGACGCAAACGTGCCAGCGCTTCGGGGGTCGGGGTACCGGGAGCCGGGGCACGCGGCGCGACGAAGGTCTCGGGCGTTGCCTCTACCTGGGCGCGAGGCTGGTAGGCCGGGGGCGGCAGATCGTCGGCATCGAGGCTTGCCTGGATATCGGCAAAGTCATCCTCGTACTCGTCTTCCGCCGGAGCATCGAAGAGGGACGGCTCGACCGGTGCAGGTGCTGCTGCGACGGGCTGTGCCACCGGAGCCGCAGGGACGGGACGCGGTGCTGGTGCCGTCAGTTCGTCGCGCGACAAGCCGCGGGCGGCTACGGGCTGCGGTGCGACAGGTGCGGCGGCAGGTTCGGCCACGGCGGCCTCTTCCTGGCTGACGCGTTCGCGCAGAGGCTGCGACATCGACCGGCGGGGAAGCGGCATGTCAGCATGGCTGACAGCGGCGTCGATGCCGGTGGCCACAACGGAAACCCGCATGCGGCCTTCCATCGAGGTGTCGAGGGTAGAGCCGACGATGATGTTCGCCTCGCTGTCGACCTTTTCGCGGATCTTGTTCGCGGCCTCGTCCAGTTCGAACAGGGTGAGGTCGTAACCGCCAGTGATATTGATCAGAACGCCGCGTGCGCCTTCGAGGCTGATTTCGTCCAGGAGCGGGTTCGCGATCGCCTTTTCGGCGGCCTGAACAGCGCGGTTTTCGCCCTCGGCCTCGCCTGTGCCCATCATCGCCTTGCCCATCTCGTCCATCACCGCGCGAACGTCGGCGAAGTCGAGGTTGATCAGGCCGGGGCGCACCATCAGATCGGTGACGCCTTTGACACCTTGGTAAAGCACATCGTCGGCAAGGGCGAAGGCTTCGGTAAAGGTGGTGTTTTCATTCGCAAGCCGGAACAGGTTCTGGTTGGGAATGATGATCAGCGTGTCGACGACCTTTTGCAGGGCCTCGATGCCCTCATCTGCCTGCTTCATCCGCTTGGCCCCTTCGAACTGGAAGGGTTTGGTCACCACGCCGACGGTCAGCACGCCAAGTTCGCGGGCGGCCTGGGCGATGATCGGAGCAGCGCCGGTTCCGGTTCCGCCCCCCATCCCGGCAGTGATAAAACACATATGTGCGCCAGCAAGATGATCGACGATCTGTTCGATGCTTTCCTCGGCGGCCGCAGCGCCGACCGAGGGGCGGGCGCCAGCGCCGAGACCTTCGGTGACTTTGACGCCCATCTGGATCTTGGCCGGAGCGTTCGACTGCTGCAGGGCCTGCGCGTCGGTATTGGCAACCACGAACTCTACCCCGTCGAGTTCCTTTTCGATCATGTTGTTGACGGCATTGCCGCCCGCGCCGCCGACACCGAAAACGGTGATCCGGGGCTTGAGATCTTCCTGCCCGGGCAAGGAGAGATTGAGTGCCATGGTGCTGTCCGCCTGTTTGTTGTTGGCCCGTCCCACCGGGCGCTCGTGCCTGAATTGTCCAAATACTACCGGCTCAGGACCGGATCGTCACGGAAAAAACGAGTTATCGCCACAAAATCTGGGCCAAAAATACCCATTCGCATGCTCTATCTCGACGATTTAGCAAAATCTTGCGTGTCACCAGTTGTCCTTGAACCATTTCACGGCCCGTTTGAACGATCGGGCGGGGTAACGTTCGGCGGGAATTTCAAAATCCCACCACTCGTCTTGCGGGTGTGCGGCGAACAGGGTCAACCCCACCGCGCCGGAAAATGCAGGTCCTGTCGCGGCTTGCGGAAGGCCTTGAACACGCAACGGCCGGCCCAAACGCACCTGTTGACCCAATATCTTGGAGGCCAGGCCGTCAAGCCCGGGGATCTGGCTACCGCCCCCGGTGAGAACAATCTGCTGGCTTGGCAAGTATTCGAAACCGGCCGCGTCCAATCGCAGCCGGACCTCTTCCAGGATCTCCTCGACGCGGGGACGCATGATGCCGATCAACTCAGCCCGGCTGACCGTCCGCCTGTCATGTTCCCAATCGCCGGTATTGCCACCGATTTCGATCGCTTCGCGGTCGTCCATGCCGGTCGCGACGACGCCGCCGTAAAAGGTCTTGATCCGTTCGGCGGTGGGCATCGGCACTGACAAACCCATCGAGATGTCGGCGGTGACGTGGTCCCCGCCCATCCGGACGGCGTCGGCGTAAATCATGTGCTTGCGCAGGAAAACCGAGATGCCGGTCGTGCCGCCGCCCAGGTCGATGCAAGCCGCGCCAAGTTCCTGTTCATCTTCGACCAATGACGAGATTCCGGACACATAAGCGGACGACGCCAGACCGGCCAGTTCAAGATCGCACCTCTTGATGCAATGCAGGATGTTTTGGACCGCCGTGGCATCGACCGTCAGAAGATGCAGATCCGCCGTCAGCTTGTTGCCGATCTGGCCCCGCGGGTCGGCCATGCCGGTCCGGTGATCGAGGGCAAAGTTGACAGGTTGGGCGTGCAGCACTTCGCGGCCATGACCGTAGTCGGGGACATCGCAGGCCGCCAAGACGCTGCCGATGTCGGCATCCGTCACCACTGACCCTTCGACATTTGTTTCACCGTCCAGCCCGTAGGACCGGGGGCTGGCGCCCGAGAGACAGGCAATGACGTGGTCGACCCGGACGTTGGCCATCTTCTGCGCGGCCTGAACTGCTGTGCGGATCGCCCTCTCGGTCTCTTGCATCGCCTCGACTTCGCCAAAGCGGACGCCCCGGGACCGGGTCGTTGCGGCACCGATAACCCGGAACGATGATTGCCCGGCCATGGAACCAACAGAATCATTTTCCCGAAACCGGTCAGGGCCATCAAATCGCAACACCAGACATGCTATCTTGGAGGTGCCCACATCAAGGATCGCGATCACACCCCGCTGCATGGCGGCTTGTCGCATGTTGCGCATCGCGCGTTGGCTTTCGTAAAGGTCCCGCATCAGATCTCCGCCTGCTTTCCCGAATGTACTGCTGTAAGTTGTGTCATTGACTTATCCTTGCCGAGGCGCCCTGCAGCACCCCCACAGCCATGGGTTTGAGCCGCAGCGTCGGTCGATTGCCATTGCGCATATCGACGACAGCAACGTCCCGGCTGAGCATGTCCTGTGCCGCATGAAGTGCCATGACCCGGTCAAGTGCCGCGACCGGGTTGTCGGTTGGCAGCAAGATCCGTTGCCCGCCATCCAGGACAAGGTCCCAGCGCCGTTCCCCCATGCGCACCAGGCCCCGGATACGATCCTGGACAGGTGCAGCGGCGGCAAAGAGAACCAACGCCTCGCCTATTCGATCCTTGGCTCCATCGCCCGCGATAAGGGGCAGATCCGGCCGGTCGCTGCGTGCCGCGATCATGCCGATCATCTCGCCCTCATGGTCAATCAGGCGCACGCCGTCGACGTGCCGCCAGACGGCCACAGGACGACGTTCCGTGACGACGATATCGAGGGTGCCACCGGGCTTTACCCGAACGACGGCATCCTCAACAGCGGTCAGCTTAGTGACCCGTTCCCGCAGCGACGGAAGGTCCAGATTGAAGGATGAGACCGGAAAGGCCACGCCGATTGCGTCGAACTCGGCCCCGACAAGGTCCTTGATGGCCCCAGCGACGGCAACATCCGCGCCCGAAATCGACAGGCTTGTCACCATGAACTCTGGCCGGCTCTCTATAGCTTCGCGGGCGGTTTCGACCTGGGCTGCCAAAGCTGCACGATTGGCCGGGTTGCTGAACCAGGCGCCGGCAATGAAGACGAGCAACAAGGCCGGCAAGCCAATGCGCACAGACGCCCGAAAGACCGGGGTCAGCATCAGACGTTGATAGCGATAGCTCCACCGGGTCGGTGCGGGATCACGACGGGCGGGGGCCTCGCTGCGAACGACAGGCACGGCGCGGCGCAGAATGGCAGACATCAGCGATCGCATGACGCATCCTCCACCAGGGCCCGGCACAACTGGGGAAAGCTTATCCCGACATGGGCCGCCTGTTCGGGCACAAGCGAGGTCGGCGTCATGCCCGGTTGGGTATTGGTCTCAAGCAGGATCAGCCCGGACAGGCCCTTGTCCGCATCCCAGCGGAAATCGGTCCGGCTTAGCCCCCGGCACCCAAGGGTCTGGTGGGCGCGCAGGGCGTAGTCGAGGCAGGCGTCGAAAATTTCGGAGGGGACATCTGCAGGCAGGACATGCCGCGATCCACCTGTCGAATACTTGGCATGATAATCGTACCAGCCGTCCGTCAGAATATCGGTGACCGTCAGGCCCCGGCCTTCAAAGACGGTTGTGGTCAGTTCGCGGCCCGGCACATAGGCCTCGACCATAACCGTATCGGGCATATCGTCGGACAGTTGCGGTGGCTGGTTGGCCCGGTCGGCCACGATGTAGACCCCGACGGAAGAGCCCTCATTGTAGGGCTTGACCACATAGGGCGGCTCTATCACGTGGCGGGACCGGACCTCGTCCCGACCAGCCAGAAGGCTGGCAACGACAGGCAGGCCGGCTGTGCGATAGGCGGCCTTGGTCTTTTCCTTGTCCATCGCAAGGGCCGAGGCGAGAACGCCCGAGTGAGTATAGGGTATCCGCATCCATTCAAGCAGACCCTGAATGCAGCCATCCTCGCCCCAGCGTCCGTGCAGGGCGTTAAAGACGACATCTGGTTTGATTTCGGTCAGGCGCGCAACAATGTCGGGGCCGGCATCGACCTCTGTCACCTTGCAATCTGCGTCCCGCAACGCCGCTGCACATTCACGGCCCGAGCTGAGCGATACCTCGCGCTCAGCCGACGGACCACCCATCAGCACAACAACATGCGGGTTTGTCCTGCTCGACATTCCCAACCGCCTCGATCGCGGACCTTTTTCGGTCCGTCATTTCGCTATTTTTGGCCCTTGCCCGGGGCCACCCTTACGGGGTCTTGCTATCGTCTGGATCATGCGTCAGTTCACCTACCCGCATGATTTCCCATTCTAGCGCGATGCCGGTTGTATCGTAAACCTTTTTTCGGACCTCTTCGCCCAATCGTTCAAGATCTGCGGCCGTTGCGCCGCCGGCGTTGGTCAAAAAGTTCGAGTGCATCTCGTTCATCACCGCCCCGCCCCTGCGGGCGCCCCGCAAACCGGCGTCGTCGATGATCTTCCACGCCTTCAGATCGTGGGTATCATCGGCCTTCCCGGTCGAGGAATGCCCGACCGGATTGCGAAAGGTGGACCCGGCGGTCCGGTCCCTTGTCGGCTGGCTGGCGTCGCGCCGGGCGATCTGATCGTCCATACGGGCCGCCAATGCCTCCGGGTCATCCCTGGGCGGATCGAAAGTGGCCGACACCACGATCGCACCGGCGGGCAAATGGCTTTGCCGGTAGCCCAAGGATAGGGCCTCTGCGGCGAGGTCCTGGATGCTTCCGTCCCGCATCACAACACGGACAGAGGTCAGGACATCGGCGACATAGCTGCCGTAGCACCCGGCATTCATGCAGATCGCGCCCCCGATGCTGCCCGGTATGGTGCGCAGGAACGTCAGATCGCGCCCTGCCTCAGCCGCCTTGCGGGCGACATGGGCATCAAGGGCAGCTGCCCCTGCGATGACCTTGCCCCCTTCGATGTCGATGCTGTTAAAGCCGCGCCCCAGCCGGACGACAACGCCCCGGATCCCACCATCCCGCACGATCAGGTTGGAGCCCACACCCATGGGAAAGACCGGCACATCGGGCGAAAGCTCGGCCAGAAAATGTGCAAGATCACCGACATCGGCCGGTTGAAAGAAGACATCCGCCGGGCCGCCGACCCGCAACCAGGTCAGATCGGCCAGTGGCCGGTCAACGGTTAAGATGCCGCGCACATCAGGCAGGTCCGCAGCAGTCATCCCGTCTCGCCCGAACCCGGCAACTGCCGCCGCAGCCAACGTACCAGATAGATCACCGGCCAGCGCAAGACGCTGATCCCCGCCGCCATGACAAAGATTCCGATTACCGGACCATTTTGCCAGGTGACATAGCCCAAAAGCGGCACGCCGACCGCAACGAGGGCGTAGGCCCGCGCCCAGTGATTGTCCCGGGACGGGATCATGGCCAGGACATTGGCCAGGACAAGCCACAGGCAGGCAAGCATAAGAGATTGGGTCATCGGCGTATCTCCGGAGGCAATTCCGGTTTTTGGCCCCGCGCCCTTGCGATCAGATAGCGCAGCGGATTGCGCATCATCGACCCAAAGGCGGCAAGCCCGACCGCAACCCAGACCCAGCCATGCACCATCCCGATCCAGACCAGCAGCACCGGCGCGCAAAGCAACAGCGTCACGCCCGGAATATACTGGCGTCGCATGGGCATAAGTGCCGTGGCCGTTGCAGCCAGAACCCAAAGGCAACCGAGGAACAGAGGCAGGCTCATGGCACCCCCCGGTCGACGAACGGCAGCAGCACCGGCTCACCGATCACCGCCCCGGCGACGAGGGTAAGGGCAAGGACTCCGTACCCGATCAGAAGCCAATGACCGGCCCTTCGGCCCAGTGTTTCAGACATCGGCCCGGCCTCGCTCGGTCTCCCCCAATCGGGCAGGCAGACCGTTGGCCCAGGCGCTGATTGTTCCCGCCCCAAGGCAGACAACGATATCACCGGGACGGGCCTGTTCACGCACCAGCCGTTCAAGATCATCTTCCGAGGTGACGGCCCGGGCATGGCGATGGCCATGGCGGATCAGGCCCGCCACAAGGTCGTCGCGCGATGCGCCCGGAATGGGGTTTTCGCCAGCGGCATAAACCTCCGAGATGCCGACCACGTCGGCCTCGTTGAAACAGGTGCAGAAATCCTCGAACAGGTTGGCCAGCCGGGAATAGCGGTGCGGCTGATGGACCGCGATCACCCGCGCGCTTGGGGTGTCGGCCACCGCTTGCCGGGCGGCCTTCAGCACTGCGGCAATCTCGACGGGGTGGTGCCCGTAGTCGTCGATGATGGTGACGCCATCGACCTCGCCCACCTTGGTAAAGCGCCGATTGACACCGGCAAACCCGGCGAGGGCTGCGCGGATGTCCTCCCGGCTCATCCCCAGATGTCGGGCGACGGCGACGGCGGCCAATGCGTTGGACACGTTATGATCGCCCGGCATCGGCAGGGTGCAATGCTCGATCATCGCGCCTTCGGACTGAAGGGCGATGTCAAAGTGGGCGACCCCGGCCTTGTAGGTCAGGTTCTGGGCCCGCACGTCGGCTTGGGCGTTAAAGCCAAAGGTCAGAACACGGCGATCGGTGATCTTGCCCACCAGGGTCTGAACCTCGGGGTGATCGGTGCAGCAGATGGCCAGCCCGTAAAACGGGATGTTCGAGACGAAATCAAAGAACCCCTTGCGCAGGTTCTCGATCGAGCCCCAGTGCTCCATATGCTCGGGGTCGATGTTGGTCACGATGGCGATGGTGGCCGGAAGGCGGTTAAAGGTGCCGTCGCTTTCGTCCGCCTCGACCACCATCCATTCGCCCTGCCCCATCCGGGCATTGCTGTCAAAACGGTGGATAATGCCGCCATTCACGACGGTGGGATCAAAATTGCCGGCATCCAGAAGGGTTGCGACCATGGTGGTGGTGGTCGTCTTGCCGTGGGTTCCGGCGACGGCAACATTGGATTTCAGGCGCATCAGTTCGGCCAGCATCTCGGCCCGGCGAACGATGGGCAGGCCCCGCCTGCGGGCCTCATCCAGTTCCGGATTGCCCGGTTTGATGGCCGAAGAGATGACGACAACCTCCGCCCCATCAAGATTGTCGGCGCGCTGGCCCTCAAAGATGATCGCGCCCAGAGCCTGCAACCGTGCCGTAATGCCCGAGGCTTTGGCATCCGATCCCTGGACCTTGTAGCCCAGGTTCAGCAGCACTTCGGCAATGCCCGACATGCCGATGCCGCCGATGCCCACGAAATGGATCGGGCCGACGTCGAGGGGAAGTTTGGTTGCTGCAATCATCACAGGATTTCCGTCCATCACTCAATCTGTCCTTTCTTACCCTCGGCCAGCCGCTCCACAAGGGCAACAAGCCGGTCCGTGGCAACTGGAATGGCCTGAGAGGCCGCCGCACGGGCCATAAAAAGGGCCCCTTCTCCATCACTGAGAATAGTGGCGATATGCTCTGACAGGCTGGCTACCTGCAAATCCCTCTCCTGAACAACGATGGCAGCACCCGCCTCGGCCAACCCTCTGGCATTTGCGGTCTGGTGGTCGCCGGTCGCCGCCGCATAGGGGATCAGGATGGCCGGCCGGCCGATGACGCTGATATCGGCCACGGTCGAGGCGCCGGCCCGGCTGATCACCAGTTGTGCCTCTGACATCCGGGTCGGCACATCGGTGAAAAAGGTTTGTACATCGGCCGGGATCACCTCGTCGGCATAGAACCGGTCAACACGGTCTAGGTCTTCTTCGCGGGCCTGGTGGCCGACCCGGATGTTGCGCCGGATCTCCTGTGGCAGGGCCGAGATGGCGGGCGGGACGATGTCGGACAGGATGCGGGCGCCCTGGCTGCCTCCGATGACGAGGATCGCCATGGGATAATCGCCGGGCGCGATATAACCCGAACCACTGCGCTCGAGGATCGCGGCGCGCACCGGGTTGCCAGTGTGCAGCCCCGCGACGCCAGAGGGCAGCGGGGTCGGCCAGGTGCCGCAAGCAACAGCATCGACGCGGCGGGCAAAAAGCTGGTTCACCCGGCCCAGAACCCCGTTCTGTTCATGGATCATCCGCGGCACGCGCAGCGCCCAGGCGGCCGTCATGGCTGGAATGGCGGGATATCCGCCAAAGCCTACAACCACCTTCGGGCGATCGCGCAGCATCTGCCATTTCGCCGCCGCGATCCCGGCCATCACCCGGAACGGGACAGCCAGCTTGGCCAGAAGGCCGCCGCGGGCAAAGGTGGCGCTGCCCACCACCACGATCTCGACGGCGTTCGGAAAACCAGTGGTATAGCGCGCACCCCGTGCGTCGGTGGACAGACGCACGCGCCAGCCCTTGGCCAGCATCGCCTCGGCCAGCGCCTGGGCCGGGAACATGTGACCGCCGGTACCGCCTGCCGCAATCACCAAAAGGGGTTTGGTCATGACCATCCCCCCCTTCTTCGGATCTCAAATATCCCCGCCGGAGGCATCCCGCCTCCCATCATCCCTTGCGCCGTGAGGCAGGCACTCACCTTAGCCCCCGGCCCAGCAGGTCGCTGATTTCGCCTTGCGGGCGGGTCCGGGTAAAGGCCAGCAGCATGCCCATCGCGATGCCCCCCGCAATAAGCGAAGAACCGCCGTAGCTCACGAAGGGCAAGGTCATGCCTTTGGCCGGAAGCAGCCGGACGGCCACACCCATGTTGATCATGGCCTGAACACCCAGCGAACAGGCCAGCCCGGTGCCGGCCAGGCGGATAAAGGGATCGCGCTCTTTCATCAGGCGGCTGAGCGAGCGGACGACGACCAATGTATAAAGGACGATGATCAAAAGGACACAAACCAGACCGTACTCCTCGGCGGCCACGGCGATGATGAAATCGGTATGAGCATCGGGAAGGGACCATTTGACCTGGCCCTCGCCCACGCCAACCCCGAAGAAGCCACCTTCGCGGATGGCGTTGGTCGCATAGCCAAGCTGGGTGGTGGGATCGAGGTCGGGCGACAGGAAGCCATCAATCCGGCGGGCAAAATGCTCGCTTTCCTGATAGGCAATGGTGCCGGCAAACACCACGACACCGGCCAGGGTCAGAAGGATCGTCATCGGGGCTCCAGCGACGAAATACATCACCCCCCAGGAGAACATCACCAGGGCGGCCTGCCCAAAATCGGGCTGCATCGCGAGAAAGGCCACGATGATGACCGCCATCACAAAGGAATAGGTCTTGCCAGGTGGTCCCCCTATTTCCTGCCCAGCCGCCATGAACCAGGCAGCGACCACGACAAAGCCGGGTTTGAGAAACTCGGACGGCTGCACACTGACAAAGCCAAGGGAATACCAGCGGATCGCCCCCTTGCCGAAATCCGTCCCAAGAAAGGGAAGGAGTATCAGGGCCACAAAGGCCGCGGCAAAGCCCAGGACGGCCAGCCGCCGCACCAGAACAGGCGACATCATGGATACGATCAGCATCACCACCATGGCAACGCCGCCAAAGAACGCCTGCCGTGTGACGTAGTAAAAGGGGTCGAGGCCGTTGCGCGAGGCAAGCGGCGGGGACGAGGCAAAGCCCATCAACAACCCGATGCCGAACAGCATCAGGATGCAGGTCATCGTCCATTTATCAATTGTACGCCACCACCGTGGAAGAACGGGATCACCGGATCGAACCGGGACCGTTCCATAGACCATTTCCGTCATGGATCACCGCCATCTGCCTCAAGTCGCCCGGTTTGGCCCGGGTCTGATCATGATTCTATCCAATTCCGCCTCATCATGCCAGTGATTTGCGCATGGCACCCTTTTTGGACCCTAGGGTATCGCGTTGCAGGGCGTGGCCATTGCCCCGCAAAGGCCCCGTTGCCCCCAGTCATTGGACATGCAACTGCACGGTCAACGGCACCGTCAACTGCACGGTCAACGGCACCGTCAACGGCATCGGCCACTGGACCGTCAACTGACCCGGCCACGGGCCTTGTCAAAACCGCCCAAAGAGGGCACCTCGCTGGTCATGGAGATCGACACACTCATTCTTGGCGGCGGCGCCGCCGGTATGTTCTGCGCCGCGCAGGCGGGTCCGGGCACGCTGGTGATCGACCATGCAGAGGCCCCGGGTGAGAAAATCCGGATTTCAGGCGGCGGGCGCTGCAACTTTACCAACCTCGGCACCACCCACGCCAATTTCCTGAGCGCCAACCCGCATTTCTGCAAATCCGCCCTTGGGCGCTATACCCCTTGGGACTTTCTGGCTCTGATCGAAAAGCATGGGATTGCCTGGCACGAAAAGACCCTTGGCCAGCTCTTTTGCGATGGATCTGCCACCCAGATTGTCGCGATGCTGCGCGCCGAGATGACCCGCGCGGGGGCGGACCTCTGGCTTAGGACCGAGGTGGGCGAGGTGCGCCATGACGGCAGCAGGTTCCGCGTGGGCCTGAGCCGCGAGGGCAAGACAGTCGAGGTCGCGGCCCGCCACCTGGTGCTCGCCACAGGCGGCAAATCCATCCCCAAAATGGGGGCAACGGGTCTGGCCTATGACATCGCGCGGCAATTTGGCCTCGCCGTCACCGACACGCGGCCCGCTCTTGTGCCCTTCACCTTTCCCGAAGGCCGGTTCCAGGCGCTGGCCGGCGTCGCCCTGCCAGTCACCGTGGCAACAGGCGGCACCCGCTTTGCCGAGGCAATGCTTTTCACCCACCGCGGCCTGTCGGGCCCGGCGGTCTTGCAGGCCTCCTCCTACTGGCATGAGGGCGCGGCGATCACGGTCGATTTGTTGCCTGGGCAGGATGCCTTTGCTGCCCTGCGCGACAGGCGGGGCCAGTCGGGCAAGCGCAATCTGACCAACGCCATGGCTGAAATGCTACCCGCCCGACTGGTCGACGACCTGACGCCATCTCTTGGCCTGAAAGGCAACCTTGCGGATCAAAGCGACGCGCGCCTGCGCGACATTGCCGGGGCGCTGCACAGCTGGACCCTGACGCCGGGCGGCACCGAAGGGTACCGCACGGCAGAAGTGACCCTTGGGGGCATCGACACCGACGCCCTGTCGGGAAAGACGCTCGAGGCGAAATCCGTGCCGGGGCTATTTGCCATTGGCGAGGCGGTCGATGTGACGGGCTGGCTGGGCGGCTACAACTTCCAATGGGCCTGGGCCTCGGCCCATGCCGCGGGCGTGGCGCTGCGCCAAAGGTAAGGTGGGTCATGACCCACCTTACGAAAGGGTCCGGCTAGCCCCGGTTCAGCCGCCCCATGACCTCTGCCACGAAGTCCTCGCCGCGCTTTTCAAAGTTGTCGTATTGGTCAAAGCTGGCCGCCGCCGGAGCAAGAAGGACAGTATCGCCCGGCTCTGCCTCGCCCATCGCCCGTTCGACCGCCCGCGCCATTGTGGTGCAGACCTCTGCCTCAATCCCCATCAATTGGCCCTGCAACTGGCGGGCAAAGCCCTCGGCCTCGCGCCCTATGACATAGGCCTTTGCGACCGATCCCATCGCGCCGGACAGCCCGCCCAGACCGCCGTCTTTCTCAAGCCCCCCGCAGATCCAGCGGATGCGCGGAAAGGCGGCAAGCGCCTTGGCCGCCGCATCGACGTTGGTGGCCTTGGAGTCGTTGACGTAGGCGACCCCGTCGGCTTCCGCGATCCGCTGGCTGCGGTGCGGCAGGCCCGGATAGCTGTGCAGGGCGGCCTCGATGGCCTTGGGTGACAGGCCCAGCGTGCGGGCAACCGCATAGGCAGCACAAGCATTCTGGTGGTTGTGCGATCCGGGCAGTCCCGCCACCCCGCGCAGATCAATGGCCGCCACCTGCCGCCCCTTGCGCCATTCGGTCAGAAAGCCCTTGCGGGCAAAGACAGCCCATCCCTCACCTGCCAACTTGCGATTAACCGACACCCGGATCACCCGGTCATCCGACCGACCTTCGGCCAGTTGATTGGCCAGATACTGCCCTTCGGCCTCGTCCACCCCGATGATCGCGCGATCCGGCCCGCCTTCGGCAAAAAGCCGACGCTTGGCCGCGAAATACCCGCCCGGGCCGCCATGGCGGTCGAGGTGGTCGGGGGAGAGGTTGGTAAAGACGCCCACATCCGGCGTCAACGCCCGGGCGAGGTCGGTCTGGTAGCTGGACAGCTCCAGCACCACCACCTCACCGTCGCGGGCAGGATCAAGGTCGAGCACCCCGCGCCCGATGTTGCCGGCCAGCTGTGCAGGTCGTCCACATTCGGCCAGGATATGGTGGGTCAGTGCTGATGTCGTCGATTTGCCGTTCGACCCGGTGATCGCCACCACCCGGGGCATGCTGTCAAACCCGTCCCATTCGCCAGTGGCAAACGACCGGAAGAAGAGCCCTATGTCGTTGTCCACCGGCACACCCGCCGCCCATGCCGCAGCAATCACCGGATGCGGAGCGGGATAGAGATGCGGGATCCCGGGAGAAGTGACGAGCAGATCCACATCATCAAAGGCACCCGGCCGTGTCAGGTCCCGCAGATCGAAGCCCTGCGCGTCAGCCGCATCGCGCCCGGTCTGCCCGTCGTCCCAGACCACGGGCCGAGCACCGCCCGCCGCCAACGCAAGTGCCGTCGCCCTGCCCGAGCGGCCAAGGCCCAGGACGGCGACGGTGCGACCCTCGTATCCTTGAACTGGAATCATCCGCATTCCCCTTTTGGGGACCATATTCACGGCCCTGCCCCAGTCTGCAAGGGCAGCCCTTCCCCCGGGCCACTGCAAGGAGGGGCCAGTAGGCTACGCGGTGCCACCTGCTTGGGCCGGGGCGAAAGCAGGCGAACGCGGCTGGTCTGCCCGCGCAGGCCATCCTCCGGGCGCTTGCGGCGCTCCACGTGAAAGTGTCAGGCCCGGGTGTCGTCGATCTTCGGCCCTAAGCCAGGCAGGCCCCGAAGAAGAATCTCGTCGCCTTGGCCCTTGTGGGTAGGCGGGGGTAACACCTATTTCTGCTAGGGGCGGACCGACTGCCCGCAAGGGGCGCTCCATTGGACTACATCTTGATTGTCGCGGGCCTGATCGGCCTGTTTCTTGGCGGCGAGGCGCTGGTGCGAGGCAGTGTCGGAATGGCCCGGCGGTTGGCGATGCCGCCCTTGCTCATCGGCCTGACCGTCGTCGGGTTCGGAACCTCCACGCCCGAACTCCTCGTGTCGATCGAGGCCGCCCTGCGCGGCGTGCCCGACATCGCGGTGGGCAATATCGTGGCATCGAACATCACCAACATCCTGCTGATCGTGGGACTGACGAGCCTGGTCTGGCCCATTCGCGTTTCGGGCACGACGCTGCGACGCGATACCGCCGTCATGCTGACCGCGGCTGTGGCCCTTGTTCCGATCTTTGCCACCGGCGAAATCGGGCGCCTGCCTGGGGCCCTGCTGGTCCTGGGCCTGGCGGGATACTTGTTCTGGGCATACCTAGGGTCTGGCGCGGCCCCCGACGACGACAGCGACCCATCGGCATCTCTTTCCTTGCGGGTATCTGCGCTCTGGATTGTGGGTGGGCTGGCCGTGCTGATGCTCGGCGCCCGATTTCTTGTCGACGGGTCGGTGTCGATTGCCCGGAGCTTTGGCGTCTCGGAGGCATTTATAGGCCTGACCATCGTGGCGGTGGGCACCTCCCTGCCCGAGCTGGCAACATCGATCATCGCCGCCTTCCGGCGCCAGTCGGAAATCGCCATCGGCAATATCGTAGGGTCAAACATCTTCAATGTGCTTGGCATTCTTGGGGCAACTGCCCTGATCCGCCCGGTGCCGGTTGCCGACCGGTTTTTGGCATTTGACCTGCCAATCATGATCGCGGCCACGCTTGTGGTGACGGGCCTCCTCCTGGCGCGACCGGTAATTGGCAGACCTATCGGCCTGGCTATGTTGGCCGCATATCTCGCCTATGAGACCATGGCGCAGTAGCCCGACGGCCTCTGGGTGGACCCGGGCGCTTTGGCCGCTTCACTCCCGGCTCACCGCCGTGCCGGCCAACCGGCCCCAGGCGCGGTCCGCGGCCAGCACTAGCGCTGCCACCAGGCTCCGGCAGCCGCAGCCCGAGCCCAGCGACCGTGGTCAGCTGCGTCAGCAGTCCGGCTCAGGCATCCTTGTCACCCGGTTTGGGGACCAGATCCCCGGCGCGGCCCTCCGTCGACAGGGGCGTTTCGGTCGACTATCCCAAGGCCAGGACCGGATGGGGTGGCCCCTGCTCGATCCTCCGGGCGACACGGTCCTGCATGTTCCACAGATAGCGGTCGTGGATGCCTCTCTCGGCGAGGTGAAGCACGGTGTTGTGCAGGTATTCCGCCATCGACCCGCGTTCACCGGCAGCCGTCGCCAGCGCCTCGACCACCGTTGCCACATCCAGATCGGCCAGATAGGCCCTGTGACTGCGGCTGACGGGAAACCCCAATGCCTTGACCGGACCCTGATCGGTCATGACGGTCATCCAGCGGGCAAAGACCTCGTCCCAGCGGATCGGCATTTCCCGGCGCAGGATCTTGAGAAGCTCCTTCCGCCGCCGCTCGACCGGGAGGCGAAAGATCACGCCCCGGCAGGCACCCCCGCTATCGATCCCCAGCATGATCCCGGGCCGTTCCGGCGTGCCCCGATAAAGGCGCACCCAACTCACGCAGAAGGAGCGGCGCCAGCCCCGCGCCGTTCCCAGCCGTTCCTCGACAAAGTCGAACCCGGGGTTCCAGATGAGCGAGCCATAGGCAAAGATCCAGATCTGCCCATCCGCTGATGCGTTTGCGAGCAGACTGTCGGCCACCGCCTCCCATTCAGCCTCGGTCGGTATGTCGCTGCGTCCGGCCAGACGACCCGTCTCACCGCTGAACGGCGGGACGAGGGCCAGGTGCTCGGGCGTCAGTCGCATCTTGCGGGCCATCGTCACCTCCATCCGGTTGGCCCACGATAGGGACCGACACCGACGGTTGGCAATGCTGAACCTGCCCGGCGTGCCGGGTGTCCCTGTGTTGATCGGCAGCGGTATTGCGCAAAAAAGGGGGGCTGTCTGCCCCCCTATCGCGCTGCGCGCTCCCCCCCGAGGATATTTGTGATCCGCAGATGCGGGAGGGTCAGCGCACCTTGAGCGTGGCCAGTCCGATCATCGCCAGGATGAGGCTGATGATCCAGAAGCGGATGACGATCTGAGGCTCTGCCCAGCCCTTCTTTTCGTAGTGGTGATGGATCGGCGCCATGAGGAAGACCCGCTTGCCGGTCGATTTGAAGTAAAGGACCTGGATGATCACCGACAGCGCCTCGACCACGAAGAGCCCGCCGACGATCGCCAGAACGATCTCGTGCTTGGTGGCCACCGCGATCGCCCCGAGCGCACCGCCAAGGGCGAGGCTGCCGGTGTCGCCCATGAACACAGCCGCCGGGGGGGCGTTGTACCAAAGGAACCCAAGCCCGCCGCCGATCAGCCCTGCGGCAAAGATCAGAAGTTCGCCCGTGTCGGGCACATAGTGGACGTCGAGATATTCGGTGAAGTCGACCCGACCCACGGCGTAGGCGATCACCCCGAAGGTGCCCGCCGCCATCATCACCGGCATGATCGCCAGCCCATCAAGCCCGTCGGTCAGGTTCACCGCATTTGCAGAACCCACGATCACGAGGACCGAAAAGGGGACGAAGAAGATGCCCAGGTTGATCAGTGTGTCCTTGAAGATCGGCAAGGCCAGCTGGTTGGTCAGCTCGGGTGGGTGATACTGGGCGGCCCAGTACCCGGCGAGCCCTGCGATCACCAGCCCAAGTACAAGCCGCACCCGGCCGGAGACCCCGGCGGTGGTCTGTTTGCGCACCTTGGCGTAGTCATCGGCAAATCCGATGCAGGCAAAGGACAGCGTCACGAAGAGGACCATCCAGACATAGGCGTTGTCGAGCCGCGCCCAGAGCAGCGTCGAAGTCACCAGCGCCCCCACGATCAGGAGCCCCCCCATGGTCGGGGTGCCCGCCTTGATGAAATGCCCTTCGGGTCCGTCCGACCGGATCGGTTGCCCTTTGCCCTGGTGCCGCCGCAACACGTTGATCAGCGGCAGACCAAAGACAAAACCGAAAACGAGGGCCGTCAGGAAGGCTCCGCCCGCGCGGAAGGTGATGTAGCGAAAGAGGTTGTAGAAATCCCCTCCGTCCGACAGGGCGGTCAACCAGTACAGCATGTGATCAGGCCTCTTGTTCCTTGCTGGGGTTGCGTTGCCCCAATTTGCGGATGGCGTCAACGACCAGGCTGACCCGGCTGCCCTTTGATCCCTTGACGAGGACGACGTCGCCGGCATCCACAAGACGCCCAACCTGCCCCACCAGGTCCTCGGCGCTTTGCACCCAGCGTCCTCTTTGCCCGTCAGGCAGAACTGCGTGCAGGTGCCGCATCCGGGGCCCGACGCAATGTACAATATCGAGCGACGCCATAGCCGGATTGCCTGCGATCCCGGCATGCAGTGCAGCCTCGTCCGTCCCAAGCTCGAGCATGTCGCCAAGGATGGCAACCCGCCGTCCCCTGCTGACCCGGCCGACCCCGTGCCGGGGCACCGATCCGGCCAGAACCTCAAGTGCTGCGACAAGCGAGGTGGGATTGGCGTTGAAGGCGTCGTCGATCAGGTCGATCGTCTCGCCGTCCTTAAGGGGGTCGATGATCAGTTCTTCGCGGGTGCCGCGACCGGGCGGGGGCGACCACTCCGACAGGCCTAAAAGTGAATGGACCCGGTCCGCCCCAAGTGCCCAGGTGACGGCCATGACCCCAAGGGCATTGACTGCAAAGTGCCGACCTTCGGTCGCCACCTTGATCAAGAAGGGCGTCCTCCAGGCGCGGGCTGCTCCAACGGTGACCCCCTCGACCACCTGAATGCCCCAAATGCGGTGGTGGTTGGGGGTGCCCTGCCCAAAGGTAATGATCCGCGCCCCGGCTGCATGTCCGGCGGCCTTCAAGATGGCCGCCTGATCGACATCGCCGTTCACGACGGCTACGCCGCCCGGCACGAGCCCCTCGCAGATGGAGGCCTTTTCATGGGCGATGCCCTCAAGGCTTTCGAATGCCTCAAGGTGGGCCGCGGCGATGGTCGTGATCATTACCACATGTGGGGCGGCCATGCGGGCCAGGGGCGCAATCTCGCCGGGGTGGTTCATCCCGATCTCGAGGATGGCAAAGTCGGTTTCGGCAGGCATCCGGGCGAGGGTCAGGGGGACCCCCCAATGGTTGTTGTAGCTGGCCTCGGCGGCATGGGTCCGGCCTTGGGCGGCAAGGGCGGACCGCAACATTTCCTTGGTCGATGTCTTGCCGACCGAGCCGGTGATGGCGACGACCTTGGCCCCGGTCCGGGCGCGGGCAGCCCTGCCCAAGGCCTCAAGCGCGGCTTGCACATCCGCCACGATCAGGAGCGGTGCCGAGGGGTCGACCCCCTCGGGCCGATGGGTGACGAGGGCGGCGGCGGCCCCCCGGGCAAGGGCCTGCCCGACAAAGTCATGACCATCACGGGCGGCGCTGAGAGCGATGAACAGGTCCCCCGGCTGCAGGGTCCGGGTGTCGATAGAGACGCCGGTTGCGACCCAGTCGGTGGTTGCCTCGCCACCTGTGGCGGCTGCAGCCTCGGTGCTGGTCCAAAGGGGGGTCATGCGCTGGCCTCCTTCTTTGCCGTAAGGTGGGTCATGACCCACCTTACCCTCGGCCCAGTCATACTGAACCCGGTCATATCCGGCCCTCAAGCGCCGCGACAGCGACGCTGGCCTGTTCGACATCGTCAAAGGGCAGCAGGGTGTCCCCGATGGTCTGGCCGGTTTCGTGCCCCTTGCCGCAAATGAGCAGGGCATCACCCGGTTGCAGGGCGTCGACGCCGCGCAGGATGGCCTCGGCCCTGTCGCCTACCTCGGAAATCCGGGTCGGATCGCCCTCGGCCAGGGCCCCCTCCATCACGGATTTCCGGATCACGCCGGGATCCTCGGACCGGGGGTTGTCGTCCGTCACGATGACGATGTCGGCGACGCGGGCGGCGGCGGCACCCATCAGGGGCCGTTTGCCCTGATCCCGGTCGCCACCGGCCCCGATAATGGCGATCACCCGCCCCATCACATGTGGGCGCAGGGCCGCAAGAGCGGTTTCGATCGCATCCGGCGTATGGGCGTAATCGACAAAGACCGACGCCCCATTGGCCCGGGTGGCGGCAAGCTGCATCCGGCCCCGGACCGTCGTCAGATGGCTGAGGGCGGCAAAGACCGCTGCGGGATCTTCGCCCGCGCCAATGACGAGGCCAGCGGCGACCAGCACATTCTGGGCCTGAAAGCCGCCGATCAGGTCGAGGCGGACGAGATGCGCCTGCCCTTGCCATTCAAACCGCAACTCCTGCCCCGTCGCGTCGAACCTTTGCCCCGTCAGCCGCAAACGGGCGGCCTGGGACCGGCCAGTGCCGATGACCTCTTGCCCACGGGCCTGGGCCATGGCCGCGATCTCGTGGCCGCGGGGGTCGTCCATGTTCACGACGGCCACGCCATCGTCGCCCAGCACGCGGGTGAACAGCCCCATCTTGGCGTCGAAGTACGCCTCGAAGGTCTTGTGATAGTCGAGGTGATCTTGGGTAAAGTTGGTAAAGCCTGCCGCAGCCAGCATAACTCCGTCCAGCCTGCGCTGGTCCAGACCGTGGGACGAGGCCTCCATGGCGGCATGGGTCACACCTGCCTTGGCCGCCTCAGCCAGCGCGGAATGCAGGGTCAGGGGATCGGGGGTAGTGTGGCGCAAGGGATGGGTCCAGGCCCCCTCTACCCCGGTGGTACCAAGGTTGACGGCCTGACGTCCAAGCGCCTCCCAGATCTGGCGGGCAAAGGCCGCGACAGAGGTTTTGCCGTTGGTGCCGGTGACGGCCACCATCGTTTCGGGCTGGGCCCCGAACCAGAGGGCCGCCGCCTGGGCCAATGCCGCACGGGGGTCCTCGGTCACCACAAGGGCAACGCCGGACCCCGTAAGCACGTCGGCTGCAAGCCTGGCACCTTCAGGATCGGTCAGGACGGCCGACGCTCCCATGCGCAGGGCGTATTGAATGAATGTACCACCGTGGACCTGGGTTCCGGGCAGTGCCGCAAACAACGAGCCTTCTTTGACGTCGCGGCTGTCGATGGCAAGCCCGGTCACGCGGGCCTCGCGCCCGCTTTGGGCCCTTAGTCCCAGCCCCGCCAGCGTTCGCGTTGTCTCACTGGCCATGATTTACCCCACAAGCCCCTTAATCGTCGTCGTTTGCAGTGAGGGTTACACCTTCTAGTGTTGCCACTTCAACCTGCGGTCTCAGCCCCATGAGGGGTGCTGTACGCCGGATCATCTCGGCAGCGACGGGCACCGCGGTCCAACCGGCGGTGCGGCGCGGTTCGGACCCACTGGTCTCGACCGGCTCATCAAGGGTTACGACGATGACGTAGCGCGGATCGTTTGCCGGAAATACCCCGGCAAAGGTAGCAATGACCTTGTCGTCATAGTAGCCGCCTTGTGGGCGTGGCTTGTCTGCTGTCCCCGTCTTGCCACCGACCGCATAGCCCGGCACTTCGGCAAAAGAAGCGGTGCCGCGTGTCACCACGGCGCGTAGCATGTCGCGCGCAGCTGCCGAGACCTCTTCACTGACCACCCGTTCACCGTTCTGGGGGCCGTCCTGCCGCAGCAGGGTCGGCACGATCCGCGTCCCCCCATTCAACAGCGAGGCATAGGCCTGCGCCAGATGCAGCGGAGAGGCCGACATTCCGTGCCCGTAAGAAATTGTCATGGTTGAGATTTCGGACCAGTTGGTCGGCAGCAGAGGGGCACCGGTCGAAGCCTCCACCATCTCAAGCGGAACAGGCTCCAGCAGTCCAAGGGTCTCAAGGAAACCGCGCTGCCGATCCGCGCCGATCTCCATCGCGATGCGGGCGGTCCCGATGTTGGAGGATTTCACGATCACGTCTGTGGCACTAAGCTGAGCTCCGTAGTCGTGAAAATCGCGTATGCGGAACCGTCCCCAGACAAGGGGACCGCGGGTGTCGATCATGGTTGCGGCATTGATCAACCCAAGTTCGATCGATTGGGCGACCGTGAAGATCTTGAAGACCGACCCAAGCTCATACACCCCCTGAAGGGCACGGTTGAATAGCGGGCTGTCGGACTGGTCGCCACTTGTCAGGACCTGTGGCCGGTTGTTGGGGTCGAAATCGGGAAGCGAGGCCATGGCCATGATCTCACCGGTGTGCAGATCCATTAGGACGGCCGCTGCGCCACGGGCGTTAAGTAGGGTCATGCCGCCTTGCAGGACCTCTTCCATCGTCGACTGCAGGGTCAGGTCGATGGACAATGCCAAAGGCACGCCTTCATTGGCCGGGTCGCGCAGCCTGGCGTCAAAGTAGCGCTCGACCCCTGCAGTGCCAATCACCTCGGCGCTGTCGACCCCTTCGCGGCCGTAGCCGGCACCACCAAGGATATGGGCGGCGATGGGACCGTTGGGATAAAGGCGCATTTCACGCGGGCCGAACAAAAGGCCAGGGTCGCCAATATCATGGACTGCCTGCATCTGTTCGGGACTGATCTGGCGACGGATCCACAGGAACCGGCGGTCGCCGGTGAAATCCCGGACCAGCCGGGCCTCGTCCAGTTCGGGAAAAATACGGACCAGTTCGGCGGCGGAATGAACCGGGTCGATCATCTCGCGGGGCTGGGCGTAAAGGGCGTGGGTCTCGAAGTTCGTGGCAAGGATCCGGCCATTGCGATCGGTGATGTCGGCCCGCTGCCCGATGATCGGATTGCCGGTGGCTGTTGCCCGAGGCTCTTCGGCTTCGGTATTAGCCAGCACGCCCATGCGCCCACCAATCACGGCAAACGCGCAAAAGAACATGACGCCAAGAACCAAAAGCCGGCTTTCGGCACGTGCGCGGGCCTTGTTACGCATCTCTTCATGGCGCAGACGCAGGTTCTCTCGGGCGATTTCGTCGGGGTTCTCGCCTGTGTCCCGCGCCCGAATGATGCGGGCCAGCGGGCGAAGGGGGCGGCGGAGCGCGGCGTAGCTCATAGCGCTTCCTCATCAGTGGCAGCGTCCGAGGACACATCAATCGGATCGGTAATGATACCCAAAGGGCGCAGCGGGTAGGCGACCTCGTCGACCCGGCCAAACGCCTCAGGCGACAGGGGCAACAGTCCCAGCCGGTCAAAATTCAGGTCCGCCAGATCGCGCAGCCGGTCGGGGCGATTGAGATAGGCCCATTCGGCGCCCAGAACATTCAGGCGGGCGTGAGCCGCCCCGATCTGCCGGTGCAGCTGGCGCACTTCGGACAGGGCGTCCTGAGTGTGGTAGTTTTCCTGATAGGCCCAGAAGGCCAGTGCGATAACGCTCAGAAACGCCACGACATGCAAAAGTCCACGCATCAGCGACCTCCCCTCAACATCGGCATTCCCAGATCAGCGGCCCCGATGGTTTCGGCCGGGACATCCGTGCGGCGCGCAACCCGCAGCTTGGCCGAGCGCGAGCGGGGATTGGCGGACAATTCGTCGGCATCAGCCTCGATCGCCTTCTTGCTGGGCAGGGTAAAGGCGGCCTTCACCTCGGCGATTTCAGGGGCATAGCGGTTGGCATTGCTGCCCCCGCCGCTGCGCAACTGAAAGAACCGTTTGACCATCCGGTCCTCGACCGAATGAAAGGTGACAACGGCCAGCCAACCGCCGGGCTTGAGGGCCCGTTCGGCGGCGGCAAGCCCTTCATAAAGCTCGCCATATTCGTCGTTGACCGCGATACGCAACGCTTGAAAGCTGCGGGTCGCAGGATGGCTCTGGCCCGGCTTGGGGCGGGGCAGACAACGGGCGACGATCTCGGCCAGTTGCAGGGTCGTCTCGACCGGGCGTGCCGCGACAATGGCGCGGGCAATGCGGCGCGAGGCACGTTCCTCGCCATATAGAAAGAGGACGTCGGCAATGGGCCCTTCGTCCCAGCCGTTCACGATGTCATGGGCAGACAGCCCCTGCCCGCTCATCCGCATATCGAGGGGGCCGTCCTTCTGGAACGAGAAGCCGCGCTCGGGCGTGTCGATCTGCATGGACGACACCCCAAGATCCAGGACGACACCGTCCAAAGGCTCTCCGGCCAGGGTATCAAGGTTGGAAAACGTGCCTTCGCGCAGAACCAGACGGTCGCCGTAGTCGCCAGCCCATGGTTCGGCGAGGCGAAACGCCAGCGGATCACGGTCAACGCCGATCACCTTGTCTGCGCCAGCATCCAGAAGGCCACGGGTATAGCCACCCGCACCGAATGTGCCGTCAAGCCAGACGCCACCAACCGGCGCCACGGCCCGAAGAATAGGACCAAGCAGGACTGGGATATGGGGTGCATCAGCAGGCATCGCGGCAGCGGCGGCCATATCCTATGCCCCTCCTTCGGTCTTCTTTTGCTTGGCAATCAGCGACAGCGGATCGGCTCCGCCCGCCAGACGCTCGACCAGGGCATCAAGCGAGGTGATGACCGCGCTGGAATACGTTTCCGCTTTCCAGACCTCGAAGTAGTTGCCAAGGCCCATGAAGGTCACTTCACCTTCGGTCATCCCCAGCTTTTCGCGGTGCCGGATCGGCATGACGATGCGGCCGTCCTTGTCGATCGACAATTCTTCGGATTGGCCAAGGTAAAGGCGGTTCAGCAGGATCTGAAGCTCGGACCCTTCGTCCAGCTCCTGGATCTGGGCATCGATCTTCATCATCGCCTTGACGGAGTAGATCCGCAGGTTCTGCTTAAGATGCGCACCGTAGTTGATATAGAGCTTTGCAGGCAGGCCTTCGGCCCAATCGGGATCGTTGGCTTCGAGCACACGGCGAAAGCTGGCCGGAATGGACATACGCCCTTTTCCGTCCACCTTCTGTGGGTATTCGCCTGTGAAGCTAAGGAGCATGGGCTCCGAAAACCTTTCCGACCCCCGCCAAGTTGTGTAAACCTAGATGTTAAAACGGCGGATCAAGCTGCTGCCACTGCTTGATCCGCCGCCATCTTCCCGTTTCCGGGATGTCCGACTGCGCGCGCCACCTGGGGGGATGTCTGCTTGCTCGCGCGCCGGATCTCGTTGTAAGAAAAGAAGGGCTGCCTGTATGAAACTGCCTTGTCTACCGTGGGGTTCTTTTTTTGTTGCCCCTTGAGTGTCGACCCGACTTTCCTTGAACCAATTACTGACATGGGAAATGCTGGGTCGCAACGGGAATTTATGGGAAGTGCCGGTTTGCCACGGTATTTGACCAGAAATTCCCACTGCGAAACTCAACGCTTGACGCACCAGATGGTGATTATTAGACAATTTCGATCAATATGTAGTATTTTTTGGGGGGAAGACCCCAGAGGTCGCCCCGCGGTCCTGCTGAAAATCGCTAAGTCCTCCTAGCGGCGCTAAGCAGTCCGAGCCCCCAAAACCCAGGCAATCCCAGCGCGGACCCGATCCAGTCCCAGGTTTTCCCGGCAAAATCCCAGCCTGACTCGGCCTTTTTCACCAGTTTGCTTCAGAATCTCAGGTCAGGCCGCCCCGGTTCCGTTCCATTGGAACCGGGGCTGCATCACCGTTCCCATGAAATCCCGTTGGAACGCCCGCAGGGCGATCCCGTCAGGCGATCCCGCCAGCGATCAGGCCCTTTGCGATCTGCGCGTAGGCCGAGGCCATCGCCCCCTCGCCCGCGGCAACGGGGGTCCCCGCGTCGCCAGCCAGCCGGGTATCAAGGTCAATTGGCAAGGCTCCGAGGAACGGCACGCCCATCTTGTCCGCCTCGGCTTTGACCCCGCCATGGCCAAAGATGTGCGCCTCGTGCCCGCAGTTGGGGCATATATATAAAGACATGTTCTCGATCAGGCCCAACACCGGGGTGTGCAGGGTGTTGAACATGTCGATGGCCTTGCGGGCATCTATAAGGGCGACGTCCTGCGGGGTTGAGACAACGATGGCCCCGGTCAGATGGGTCTTTTGGCAAAGCGTCAGCTGGACATCACCGGTTCCGGGCGGCAGATCGACGATCAGAACATCAAGCTTGCCCCATTCAACCTGCCCAAGCATCTGTTGCAATGCGCCCATAAGCATCGGCCCCCGCCAGACGATGGCCTTGTCGGGATCCATCATCAGCCCGATCGACATCATGGTGACGCCATGGGCGTGCAGCGGAATGATCGTCTTGCCGTCCGGTGACTTGGGCCGGTCAGATACGCCCATCATCCGAGGCTGGCTGGGGCCATATATATCGGCATCGAGAAGGCCGACCTTGCGGCCTTGCCGCGCCAGTGCGACCGCAAGGTTGGAGGCAACGGTGGATTTGCCGACGCCGCCCTTGCCCGATCCCACCGCCAGAATGCGATCAACGCCCGCAACGCGGGCTGGACCTGCCTGAGGTGTCGGATGGCGGCCTATCTTCAACGAGGGCGGCTCGCCTCCTGGCCCCGTCGGTGCGGCAGGCTTGGCGGCCTGCCCCCCAGAGGGTCCATGCGCCGTCAGCAATGCCGATACAGACGTCACCCCCGGAAGGGCTGCAACCGAGGCCTCGGCCGCCTGGCGAAGCATTTCCATCCCGCGAGCCTCTTCCGGGGTCGGGGCCTCGATGACGAATCTGACCGACGCGCCATCGATCACAAGGGCCCGGATCATGTCGCGCGACACCAGATCACCGCCTGAAGGCAGTTGCAGGCGGGATAGCGCAGAGATCACGGTTTCACGATTTATGGCCATATGTGTTGCTCCTGTTACACTCGCGGGTCCGCAGATTGCCCGAGTCAGCGGCAAAGTCGCGATCTGTGGCGAAAAGCGCAACCCATCGTTCTGTTAGCGCCTAAAGAACAGTCGAAGCGCCCGAAACTAGGTCATAAACACTTATGCAATTGCTGCATAGCAGCATTGCCGTTTCGCCCCATTGTGCATCCGCAGCATTAGCCTAATTTGACTACCAACAGCACACGGTGGTGTGTGAGCAGTTCGGTCCGCTAAGGGCTGGGAACAAAAATTGGCGGTCCAGTTGGGATCGCGTATCAGAAGATTGGATGCACGCAATGGCATTTGCAACAGACACACGCAGCCTCACTGCTACTTTGGGTGAGCGCTTCTCGATGGTCCGGGCCGCAATGGCCGACCGCTATACGAAGTACCAGGTGTTCCGGACAACCGTATCGGAACTCTCCTGCCTGAGCGACCGTGACCTGGCGGATCTGGGGATCCACCGCACCGAGATCGGTGAGATTGCACGCAACGCAGCGAACGGAGCGAAATAGTTAGTTTCCGACGTGCTCCTTCCTCCTCCCTGGGGCGCAGTCGGACATAGCAGGGTGCCTTTCTCCTCCCATTGAGGCTCCCAGCAACAAGGCGGCGACATCTCTCCTCCTCCCTGATGTCGCCGCTTTGCAAGGTTAGAAGAATTCGGTCTCTCCTCCTCCTCCCTGAGGGACCGATACGAAGGCGCGGCGGCATCTCTCCTCCTCCCTGATGCCGCCGCTGCCTCGCACAAGATCGCGGCCGCCCTTCCTCCTCCCTGGGTGGGTCGTGACAGACGCAACGGTTCTCTCTCCTCCTCCCTGGGGACCGTTGTGGGAATACCAGCCCGGCAGGGCCCCAACCCTCTCCTCCTCCCTGGGGACGGGTCATTGCCGGGAAACATGAGCGGTCTTTCTCCTCCCAGAGACCCCGATCATGTGCTGTGAAGACCGGTCTCCAACCTCCTCCCTGGGGAGCGGTCGAAAAAAGGAGCGGCGGCGCCCACCTCCTCCCGGGCGTCGTCGTTTTTTTTGCTATTATGCGACTTGGCGCGCCCCGACTTGCGGCGTAGATCATGCCGCCATGACACTCGATCTTCTTCTTGCTCTGATAGGCTTTGCGTTTGTGTCCTCGGTCACTCCGGGGCCCAACAACCTGATGCTGCTGGCATCAGGGGCGAACTTTGGCCTGCGGCGGACCCTGCCCCATATGTTTGGCATCTCGATCGGCCATGCTTTCATGGTGACGATGGTCGGTCTGGGCCTCGGCCAGGTGTTCGTGACCTACCCCCTTGCCCAACAGCTCATGCAGGTGCTGAGCGTTCTGTACCTGTTGTACCTTGCGTGGAAGATCGCGAATGCCGCCCCGCCCTCCCAAAAGGAGGTCGCGGGCCAGCCCTTTACCTTTCTGCAAGCCGCGGCCTTTCAATGGGTCAACCCCAAGGCCTGGTACATGGCTGTCACAGCCGTGACCGCCTACCGACCCGACGGCGGCGTTCTTTATAGTGCTCTCTTTGTGGCCGGGGTCTTTGCCTTGACCAACCTGCCGTCGATCACGCTCTGGGCAGGGATGGGCACTCAGCTGCGGCGACTGCTGACCAATCCGGGCCGGCTGACGGCGTTCAACTGGACGATGGCGATCCTTCTGGTGCTGACGCTTTGGCCAATTCTTTTTGGGTAAGGTGGGTCATGACCCACTTTACAGACGACAAGACGTCCGGGCGGTGTTTTCCCGTAAGGTGGGTCAAGACCCACCTTACCTAAAACGGCACGTCATCCGCCGCATCGGCCGAGACGACAAACCGCGCCACAACCTTTTTCTCGCCAGCCTTTTCAAACGCGATATCCAGCTTGTCGCCTTCAATGGCCGTCACCCAGCCGTAGCCGAACTTCTGATGGAACACCCTGTCGCCAGCCGTAAAGGCGGACACGGCCTCCAGATCAATGGTGACATGGCGCGCCTCTGACGGCTGACTCATCCCGCGTTGCTGACTGCGGGATTGCAACCGCTTCCACCCCGGTGAGTTATAAACATCCGCGTTGGCCGCCTTCTGGTGCAGATCGGACCGGTCCATACCCTGCATCTGGGGCGAGGCCTGCGCCGCCATGCCTGCTGCCCCGTATCCGCCGCCATAAAGGCCCGGTGGGGTTAGCACATCCACATGGTCCACCGGCAATTCATCGATGAACCGCGACGGCAGCGCAGATTGCCACTGGCCATAGACCCGCCGGTTGGCGGCAAAGGAAATCGTGCAGACCTGTTCGGCCCGTGTGATCCCCACGTAGGCCAAACGCCGCTCTTCCTCGAGCCCCTTGAGCCCGCTTTCGTCCATCGACCGTTGCGAGGGGAACAGCCCATCCTCCCAACCGGGCAAAAAGACCACCGGAAACTCAAGCCCCTTGGCCGCGTGAAGGGTCATTATACTGACCTTTTCGCCTTGCTCTTCGGTCTCGTTATCCATGATCAGCGACACATGCTCGAGAAAGCCTTGCAGGTTCTCGAACTGCTCAAGGGCCTTGACCAGTTCCTTGAGGTTCTCAAGCCGGCCCGGCGCCTCGGGCGTTTTGTCCTGTTGCCACATGCCGGTATAGCCGGACCCGTCCAGGATCATCTCGGCAAGTTCCATATGGGTGTCGGCCTCGGCCCGCACCTGATCGTGCCAGCGGCCAAGGCCCTCGACCAACCGGGTCAGCTCTGCCAGCCCCTTACCGCCCAAAAGCCGGGCCTGCACCACCAGCCGCGCGCCTTCGACAAGGCTGACCCCATTGGCCCGCGCCGTGCGCTGAATGGTCTGCACCGCCTTGTCACCAAGCCCCCGCTTGGGCGTGTTCACGATCCGCTCGAACGCCAGATCATCGTCGGGCGACACGGCAAGCCGGAAGTAGGCCATCGCGTCGCGGATTTCGAGCCGTTCGTAAAACCGCGGCCCCCCGATCACCCGGTAGGGCAGACCGATGGTCAGAAACCGGTCCTCAAAGGCGCGCATCTGGTGCGAGGCGCGGACAAGAATCGCCATGCTGTCCAGCCCCATCGGGTCCATCTGGCGGGTGCCACGTTGCATCGCCTCAACCTCGTCACCGATCCAGCGGGCCTCTTCCTCGCCGTCCCAATGCCCGATCAGCCGAACCTTTTCGCCATCCTCGCCGTCGGTAAAGAGGGTCTTTCCCAGCCGCCCCTTGTTGGCGGCAATAACCCCACTGGCAGCGGCAAGGATATGGGCGGTCGAGCGGTAGTTCTGCTCAAGCCGGATCACTTCGGCCCCGGGGAAGTCCTTTTCAAAACGCAGGATGTTGCCGACCTCTGCCCCGCGCCAGCCATAGATCGACTGATCGTCGTCGCCGACGCAGCAGATATTCTTGTGCCCGCCCGCCAGCAGACGCAGCCAAAGGTATTGGCAGACGTTGGTGTCCTGATACTCATCGACAAGGATATAGCGGAAGAAGCGCCGGTACTGGGCCAGCACGTCCTCGTGCTTTTGAAAGATCGTCACGACGTGGAGCAACAGATCGCCAAAGTCAGTAGCGTTCAGGTCGCGCAACCGGCTTTGATAGGCGGCATAAAGATCGACACCCTTGTGGTCGAACGCCCCGCTGTCGGCCACGGGGACGGCATCCGGGGTCAGGGCCCGGTTCTTCCAGCCGTCGATGATGCCTGCCAGCATCCGGGCGGGCCACCGCTTTTCATCGATGCCTTCGGCCAGGATCAATTGCTTGAGCAGGCGAACCTGATCGTCGGTGTCCAGGATGGTAAAGTTTGACTTCAGCCCCGCCAGTTCGGCGTGACGGCGCAACAGCTTGACCCCGATGGCGTGAAAGGTGCCAAGCCATGGCATCCCTTCCACCGTTTCCCCCAGCAACCGCCCGATCCGCAGCTTCATCTCGCGGGCGGCCTTGTTGGTAAAGGTCACGGCCAGAATCTCGTTCGGGCGGGCCTTTCCGGTGTTGAGAAGGTGGGCAATCCGGGCGGTCAGGGCCCGCGTCTTGCCAGTGCCTGCGCCTGCCAGCATCAGGACGGGGCCATCCAACGCCTCAACCGCCGCCCGCTGGGCTGCGTTCAACCCGTCAAGATAGGGTGTCGGCCGGGACGCCATGGCCTGCGCCGACAAGGACGGACGGGGGGCGGCGGCGGCCGCGAAGGCCTCTTCTTCGGAATAACTGCTCATTCCCTCAATCTAGACCGCCTTGGCCGATAGGAAAAGCCTTGTTCGCCTTCTGTTCGCACCGTTGTGCCCCTTTCCAGTCCCAAAGACCGCCGCTAGGGTCTGCCGCATGAGCCTGCATGCCAAATATCCCGCCCTGTCCGACCTCAAGTCCCGCGCTCGCCGGCGGATTCCGCATTTCGTGTGGGAGTATCTGGACAGCGCCACAGGGTCCGAGGCGACGGCCCGGCGCAACCGCGCCGCCCTTGATGCGGTCCTCCTCAGACCCTCAATCCTGCATGGTGAGATTTCGCCGGACCTCTCGACCACTTTGATGGGACAGGAGTACCCGGTGCCCTTTGGGGTCGCGCCAATCGGAATGTCCGGCCTGATCTGGCCGGATGCAGAGCGTCATCTGGCCCGCTTTGCCGCCAAGCGCGGCGTGCCATACGGGCTGTCCAGCGTCGCCACCCAATTGCCCGAGGATATCGGCCCCCTTGCAGGCGGTCAGGGCTGGTTTCAGCTTTATCCCCCCCGCGACCCCGATATCCGGGCCGACATGCTCAAACGGGTGCGCGATGCAGGGTTCAAGACGCTGATCCTGACCGTCGATGTCCCCGCCCCCTCGCGCCGCGAACGGCAGACCCGGGGTGGGCTGACCCAGCCGCCACGCCTGTCGCCGCGTCTGGCGTTGCAGGTCGCCCGCTGCCCGGCCTGGGCGATGGGAACGGCGCAACTGGGGATGCCCCGGATGCGCCTGATCGACAGTTATGCAGACGCGGCCTTGTCGCGGACCTCGCTACCCTCGACGGCGCATGTGGGCTACCTTTTGCGCACCTCCCCCGACTGGGAGTACCTGCGCTGGATCCGCGAGGCCTGGGACGGTCCGATGGTGGTCAAGGGGGTGCTTGACCCGACCGATGCGCCCAAGCTTGAAGCCGAAGGCGTCGACGCCATCTGGGTCTCCAACCACGCAGGCCGGCAGTCAGAGGCGGCCCCTGCCCCGGCACAGGTCCTGCCCACGATCCGGGCCGCAACCCGCCTGCCCTTGATCGCGGACAGCGGGGTTGAAGGCGGCCTCGACATCCTGCGGCTGATCGCCCTTGGGGCCGATTTCGTCATGCTGGGCCGGCCGTTTCACTATGGGCTTGGCGCCTTGGGGGCCGAAGGGCCGGGCCATGTCGCCAGCATTCTTGAGGCGGACATGATCTCAAACATGCACCAGATCGGGACGACCCGACTGGACGAGTTGGCCAAACGGATCGTCTGAGAGGGTTCGGCACCGCCACCCCGCCGTCTGCGTCAGTCTGCCATCGTCAGATTGCCCGTTGTAGGCTTGACAGAAACTTCCTACAAATTGCTGCAACTGCAAAGTAGAGAGGCGCACATGGCAGAGTTCAAGAAAATCCTCGTTGCCAATCGTGGCGAAATCGCAATCCGGATCATGCGGGCGGCCAATGAGATGGGCAAGAAGACCGTCGCCGTCTTTGCCGAAGAGGACAAACTGGGGCTGCATCGCTTCAAGGCGGACGAGGCCTACAGGATTGGCGAGGGCCTTGGCCCCGTTGCCGCCTACCTTTCGATCCCCGAGATCATTCGCGTGGCCAAGATGTCGGGGGCGGATGCCATCCACCCCGGATATGGGCTTTTGTCCGAAAACCCCGACTTCGTTGATGCCTGCACCGAGGCCGGGATCACCTTTATCGGCCCCAAGGCCGAAACGATGCGCCAGTTGGGTGACAAGGCGTCTGCCCGTCAGGTGGCAATAGCGGCAGGCGTTCCTGTCATCCCGGCAACGGACGTTCTGGGTGACGATATGAAGTTGGTCGCCAAACAGGCGGCCCAGGTCGGCTATCCGCTGATGCTCAAGGCGTCATGGGGTGGTGGTGGACGGGGCATGCGCCCGGTCCTCAAGCCCTCCGAGCTTGAAGAAAAGGTGCTGGAGGGTCGGCGTGAGGCCGAGGCCGCCTTTGGCAACGGCGAAGGTTATCTTGAAAAGATGATCACCCGTGCCCGCCACGTCGAGGTGCAGATCCTGGGCGACAAGCAGGGTAATATCTACCACCTTTGGGAACGGGACTGCTCGGTTCAGCGGCGCAACCAGAAGGTCGTCGAACGCGCCCCTGCCCCCTATCTGTCAGGCACCCAGCGCGAACAGCTGTGCAACCTAGGCAAAAAGATCTGCGCCCATGTGGGCTATGAATGCGCCGGCACGGTCGAGTTCCTGATGGATATGGATTCGGGCAATTTCTACTTCATCGAGGTAAACCCCCGCGTGCAGGTCGAGCATACGGTGACCGAAGAGGTCACCGGCATCGACATCGTCCGCGCCCAGATCATGATCGCGGAAGGCAAAAGCATCGTCGAGGCCACTGGCTGCGCCTCGCAATACGATGTCAAACTAGATGGCCATGCCCTGCAATGCCGGGTCACGACCGAGGATCCGCTGAACAACTTCATCCCCGACTATGGCCGCATCCAGATGTACCGCTCGGCCACCGGGCCGGGCATTCGTCTGGACGGCGGAACCGCCTATTCCGGGGCGGTGATCACCCGCTTTTACGACTCGCTCCTGACCAAGGTGACGGCCCGGGCCCCGACCCCGGAAATGGCCATCGCCCGCATGGACCGCGCCCTGCGCGAGTTCCGTATCAGAGGTGTGTCCACCAACATCGCCTTCGTGGAAAACCTGCTCAAGCATCCGACATTCCTGAGCAACGAATACAGCACCAAGTTCATCGACGAGACGCCCGAGCTTTTTGACTTCAAGACCCGACGCGATCGGGCGACCAAGATCCTGACCTATGTCGCTGACATCACGGTCAATGGTCACCCCGAGACTGTCGGCCGCCCCCGCCCGCCCGCTGATGTCAAAGCCCCCAAGGCGCCGGTTCAACGGCTTGGCGATGCCCCCGCAGGCACCCGCCAGATCCTCGACACCCAAGGGCCAAAGGCAGTTGCTGACTGGATGTTGGCGCAAAAGCAGCTTTTGCTGACCGACACGACCATGCGCGACGGGCACCAAAGCCTCTTGGCCACAAGAATGCGGTCGATCGACATGATCCGGGTCGCGCCCACCTATGCCGCCAAGATGACCGGCCTTTTGTCGGTAGAATGCTGGGGTGGGGCGACCTTTGACGTGGCCTACCGGTTCTTGCAGGAATGCCCCTGGCAGCGGCTGCGCGACATCCGCGAAGCCATGCCAAATATCATGACCCAGATGCTGCTGCGCGCCTCGAACGGTGTGGGCTACACCAACTATCCCGACAATGTTGTCCAGGGCTTCGTCAAGCAGGCGGCCGGGTCGGGCGTCGATGTGTTCCGGGTGTTCGATTCGCTCAACTGGGTCGAAAACATGCGGGTCGCGATGGATGCTGTCGTCGAGGCGGGCAAGGTCTGCGAAGGGACGATCTGCTACACCGGCGACCTTCTGGACCCCGCCCGCGCCAAGTACGATCTGAAGTATTATGTCGGTATGGCCAAAGAGCTTGATAAGGCAGGCGCACATGTCCTAGGCGTCAAGGACATGGCCGGGCTGATGAAGCCTGCCGCCGCGGCACAGCTTTTTGCCGCGCTGAAGTCCGAAGTGGCCCTGCCGATCCACTTCCACACCCACGACACCGCAGGTGGGGCGATTGCGACGATCATGGCTTCATCGGCCGCCGGGGTGGATGCGGTGGATGCCGCGATGGACGCCCTGTCGGGCAATACCTCTCAGCCAACCCTTGGCTCGATCGTCGAGGCATTGGCCCGGACCGAGCGGGATACCGGCCTCGACATCGCCACCATCCGCGAAATCTCGAACTATTGGGAGCAGGTGCGGGCGCATTACGCTGCCTTTGAAAGCGGGCTTCAGGCCCCGGCATCCGAGGTTTACCTGCACGAGATGCCCGGCGGCCAGTTCACCAACCTCAAGGCCCAGGCCCGCAGCCTAGGGCTGGAAGAACGCTGGCATGAGGTCGCCCAGACCTATGCCGATGTGAACCAGATGTTCGGGGATATCGTGAAGGTGACGCCTTCGTCCAAGGTGGTCGGCGACATGGCCCTGATGATGGTCAGCCAGAATCTGACCCGCGCCCAGGTCGAGGACCCGGCCGTGGACGTTGTCTTTCCCGACAGCGTGGTCGACATGATGAAAGGAAGCCTCGGCCAACCGCCTGGTGGCTGGCCCGAAGCGATTCAGAAAAAGATCCTCAAGGGCGAAACCCCGATCACAGAGCGGCCGGGCAAGAGCCTGCCCCCGGTGGATATGGAAGCGGTGCGGACCAAACTGTCGCAAGACCTTGGAGGCAAGAGCATCGACGACGAGGACCTCAACGGATACCTGATGTATCCCAAGGTCTTTACTGACTATGCGAACCGCCACGAGACTTACGGCCCAGTGCGGACCCTGCCGACGAAGACCTTCTTCTATGGGATGGAACCCGGCGAAGAGATCAGCGCCGAGATCGACCCGGGCAAGACGCTGGAAATCCGCTTGCAAGCCGTGGGCGAAACGACGGATGATGGCGAAGTGCGGGTGTTCTTCGAACTCAACGGCCAACCGCGCACGATCCGTGTGCCCAATCGCAAGGCCGCCGCAACCACGGCCAAGCGTGCGAAGGCGGAGCTGGGCAATCCCAACCATATCGGCGCGCCGATGCCCGGTGTTGTCGCCACCATCGCCGTTCAGGCCGGCAAACCGGTCAAGGCCGGCGACCTGATGCTGACAATCGAGGCGATGAAGATGGAGACCGGCCTGCATGCGGACCGGGACGGGGTGATCAAGGCGGTGCACGTCACCGCAGGGGCGCAGATTGACGCAAAGGATCTTTTGCTTGAAGTTGAGGCTTAGCAAAAAGTCTTCGCGAAGACTTTTTGATATCAGACAAAGAGGCTCCAAAATCTTCGCGAAGATTTTGGAGCCCCTTAACACAAGACCCGAAACAGCCCGCTGTTGCAGACGATGATGAACTGTCCACCCGTCTCGATCAGATGAAAACCGCGACGCCGAACCTCGCGTAGTAGAACCTCCCGCCCGATCTCTCGCTCCACATCGCGGACAGCCCGTCGGACAATGCCCCCTTTGGGCGCCGCCTTTGCCGCAAAGATTTCTGCGCACCATTGCGCCCGGGCGGGCGACAGGACAGCATGAGGTGGCACGATCATTGTCATGGCCACACTGAAGCCTGCCAAGGTTAACAATCCAATAAAGTCGACGCCCACAAAAACCGCCAGCCCCGCAATTTTTCCCCTTGCGGCCCGGCGCGTCTCTTTATATCTGAGCGACACGAAACGGAGTGCGGGCGTAGCTCAGGGGTAGAGCATAACCTTGCCAAGGTTAGGGTCGTGAGTTCGAATCTCATCGCCCGCTCCAATTCGTAAGTCTGGCGAGACTGACGTTCCTATGCAGGAACATCGAAACGCCAATCGGGATGGCGCTTGTTTGGTATAAGGCTCAGGGCTTGGGCAGCAGCCGTTCGCTGTGCTCTGGCAGCAGAGCCGCCAGAAGGCGCAGCGTCGCATCGCGGGATGCCTCGCGGGAAATGGTATCTGGCGACAGGTGCAGATTTTGCCAAAGGCCATCGGTAAATGTGTCGACCCAAAGGGCGATATCTTCCGCCTTTTCCCGGCTCTCCGGTATCAACCGGCGGCAGATGTCGTTAATCGCGGCCGTGCGGTGGGCGGCGTAGTCCTGCGTTATCTCGGTGTAGGAGGGGATAAAGCTTTGTTCCCCCCAGAAGGCGAACCAGACCGACAGGACCTGCGGGTTACAGACCTTTGGATCAAAATCTGCCGTGACGATTGCATGAAGTTGGGCGACGGGATCGTCTCCCGATGCCGCCAGCGCTTCGCGCCAGTGGGCGGTGTAGACCTCGTATAGATCGCGCAAAGCCTCAGTCAGTACGCCGGACTTGGACTTGAAATAAAAGACCGCGACGCCCTGAGACAAACCCGCCTCTGCAGCGATCGTGGCCAGGGTCGTTCGGGACAGCCCATGGGTCATGATCGACCGGTAGGCCGCATCCAGAACCTGCCGCCGCCGCTTGTCAGCGTTGCCCTTGCGCTCTTTGCGCAGGCGGGGTTGTGAAAGATCGGTTGTGACCAAGGCGCGGTATTCCTCCTGCATTCCTGCTACACGATTACCCCTTCTTCTCATAGTGTCCGGCCCCTGTCATTTCCAATTTTTTGTTTGACCGCTCAAAGAAACTTTACGCGGGCCCTTCGCCCCCCTAGGATCAGGGGACAAGGACAGGAGACGAAATGGGCGCGCAGGACAGATACGATGCCATCATAGCCGGGGCGGGCCACAATGGGCTGACCACCGGATGCTACCTTGCCAAGGCCGGTCTCAAGGTCCTGATCGTGGAAAAGAACGACTGGATCGGCGGTGCTGCGGTCAGCCGGATGTTGCACGACGGCTGGACCTACTCGAACTGTTCCTACGTTTGCTCCCTATTACGCCGCGAGATCGTCCGCGATCTGGAGCTGCCAAAGTATGGCCTTCAGGTCATTCCCTATGAAGGCGGCGCCACCTTTACCCGCGACGGCGACTACTTTGCCTATCATTCGGACCACGATGCCCTGCGCCGCGAGATCGCCCGCCACAGCCCCGCCGACGTGGATGCCTATACCCGCTTTAGCCAGACTGTCATCCGCCAGTGCCGTTTCATCCGCCCCTTCCTGTTGCGCAACGCGCCCGACCCGACCTCGCTGGCCCCGCGTGACCTGCAAGAACTGTTGTACCTCGTCAAAAAGACCCACGACCTGGGCGCTCGCGAAATCGGGGAAACCCTGCGCTTCTGGACAGTTTCGATTGGCGATTTTCTGGACGAACACTTTGAAAGCGATCTGATCAAGGCCCACCTTGCCGGGTCAGGCATCATCGGCACCGGACTTGGGGTCTATTCCCCCGGCACCGCCTATGTCCTGCTGCATCACTATATGGGGGACGTCGACGGGGCCATCGGGGCCTGGGGCTTTGCCCGCGGGGGCATGGGCGCGATTTCCAATGCCCTTGGCGCCTGCTTCAACGAGGCGGGCGGCACCATCGTCACAGGTTCGGGCGTCGACAAATTCTTGGTCGAGGGCGGCAAGGTGACCGGCGTCGCCCTTGAAAACGGCGATACCTACAGCGCGCCTATCGTAGCCTCGAACATGGACGTCAAACGAACCTTCCTGAACCACACCGATGCCACCGACCTGCCCGACAGCTTCACCCGCGCGGTCAAGCGCTTCAAGATCCGCGGCTCCAGCGGCAAGCTGAACATCGCACTCGACGCCCTGCCCGAGTTTCCGGCCGCCCCCAAGGGTGCCAATTTCCTGCGCGGCGACCTGCATTGTTCCACCTCGCTGCAAGAGCTTGAGCGGGCCTATGACGACTGGAAAGAGGGGCGCTGGTCGCAGGACCCCTATTTCGACATGCTGATCCCTTCGCAGATCGACCCAACGATGGCCCCGCCCGGCAAACATATGATGACCGTCTTTGTGCAATATGCCCCCTATGACCTTGAGGTCGACGGGGTCCGCAAGGGCGAGAACTGGACAGATGCCAATCGCAAGGCCTTTGCAGATACCGTCTTTGACAAGATCGAGCAGTGCTGCCCCGACATCCGGTCGCGCGTTGTCCATGCAGAGGTACGCACGCCCTGGGACATCGAACGCGAGGTCGGGCTGACCGAAGGCAACATCTTTCAGGGCGAACTGACCTTTGACCAGCTTCTCTTCAACCGTCCGGTTCCAGGCTACGCAAACTATGCCACGCCCATCGACGGGATGTACCTGGTGGGCTCTTCCACCCACCCTGGCGGTGGCGTGATGGCGGCCCCCGGCGCAAACGCGGCGCGGGAAATCCTGCGCAAGGCGAAAAAGGGCCGTCCGATGAAGGGCTATGCAGCATGACCGGGGCAAACGACTTTCACACCGTGGTCATCGGCGGCGGACACAACGGGCTGGCGGCGGCAACGACACTCGCCGCAAAGGGCAAACGGGTCTGCCTGATTGAGCGCGAAGAGACTCTCGGCGGCATGGCCCGCACGGTCGAGGTGGCACCGGGGGTGCAAGCCTCGCAAATCGCCCACCTTTTGTACAACCTCAACCCCATCGTTCTGAAAGAGCTTGGGATTGCCGACCAGATCAAGGCGCAGTCCATAGCCCTGCCCACGGTCAGCCTGTCCCCCGATGGCCGCCATGTGGTGATCGACGGAGACAAGGTCCGCTACAGCGACGGCGGCGCCCACCCCGAGGCCCGCGCGGCGGCGGTGCTGATCGGACGCTTGCAGAAATTCGCAGCCATCCTCGGCCAGCTTTCGACCAAATCGCCACCCAAACTTGAGGGCGGCATCACCAGCCTTGCCACGTTGGGTGAGCTTGCCGGCCTTGCCAAGCTTGGCCTCAACCTCAAGCGGTTGGGCAAGGAAGAGATGCGCGAGTTTCTGCGGATCGCCCTGTCCAATATTGCCGATGTCCTGCTCGATGAACTCGACGATGGCCCCTTGCCCGGTGCGCTGGCCGCCGATGCGGTGCGCGGGGCCTTTGCCGGCCCACGGTCCCCCGGCACGGTGTTTTCGCTGATGTACCGGCTGGGCAACGACGGCGAAGTCCGACTGCCCAAGGGCGGGATGGGGATGCTGACCGAAGTCATGGCGACGGCGGCCAGCGCGGCCGGTTGCGATATCCGGACCAACGCGCCCGTCGCCCGGATCGTGGTCGAGGATGACCGGGTTCGCGGGGTCGAATTGACCGATGGCACGTTGCTGACCTGCCGGGCTGTCCTGTCAAGTGCGGGGCCCTTGCAGACCATGCAAATGGCCGGACTTGCCAACTTTGACGTCGAGGCCCTGCGCCGGATGCGCAACCTGCGGGCCAAGGGCACGACCGCCCGCCTGACCCTCGTCCTGTCAGGCAAGCCCGCGTTCACGGACCTGCCCGAAGGGCTGGCCTCGGCCCGTATCCTGATCGCGCCGACCGTCGGCGCGGTAGAGCGCGGCTTTAACCCGGCCAAATACGGGGATTTGCCAAATAATCCGACGCTTGAGATGGTGTGCCCCACCCTCAGCGACCCCGCGCTGACCAGCGAAGGGCAGCACGTGCTGTCCATTATCATCGACCATGTGCCCCAAGAACCAACCGGCGGCTGGACCGACGCGGCGCGCAGCGCCCTGACCCAGACCGTCATCGACAGGATCGCAGCCTATGCGCCCGGTCTGCCCGCACTGGTTCAGGACAGCATCCTGATGACCCCCACCGATATCGAGGTCATGACCGGTGCCCCCGGCGGTCATTGGCACCATGCGGAAATGGGCCTTGACCAGATCCTGACCCTTCGCCCCGCCAATGGGGCCGGGCATTACAGCCTTGGCATCCGGGGGTTGCAGCTTTGCGGGGCCTCCGCCCATCCCGGTGGTGATCTGACCGGTGCGCCGGGACGCAACTCTGCCTTGCATCTGCTGAAGGAGACATGGGCATGAGCACCGCGACAGCCGTTTCGTCCACCGCCCCAAACAGCGTTCCGCTGGGGCTGATCCCCACCCCGTTCCTGCCTCACCTCGAGGCGGTCAGCCGCGCCAAAAGCTGGACCAACTGGGCGGGCTACATCTCGCCCCTTGTCCTTGACACGATGGAGTTCGAGTATTTCGCAATCCGCAATCAGGCGACGCTTTTCGACATTTCGCCCATGCACAAATACCGGATCAGCGGGCCAGAGGCGGGGCCGATGCTGGAACGGATGATGACCCGCAACGTCGGCAAGATCCGCGAAGGGCGGGTCGGCTATACCCTTTGGTGCGACGAAGAGGGGATGTTGATCGACGACGGCACCCTGTTCCGGTTTGGCCCCAATGACTACCGGCTGTGCTGTCAGGAGCCGATGTTCAGCTGGCTGCTGGATGCCGCATGGGGCTTTGACGTGACGATCGAGGATCAGTCGCACAGCGTGGCGGGCCTGTCCCTGCAAGGGCCCACATCCTTTTCGGTGCTCAAGGCGGCGGGTCTTGGGGCGGCAGAGACCCTGCGACCCTTTGATCTGGCCGAGGTTGAGCCGGGGCTGTGGATCTCGCGCACCGGGTTTACCGGCGATCTGGGCTATGAGTTATGGATCGACTGGGACAAGGCCCCTGCCCTTTGGGACCGCCTGTGGGAACCGGGACAGACCTGGGGCCTGCGCGCCATCGGCTATGAGGCGCTTGAGATCGCCCGGATCGAGGCTGGCTTCATCGCGGCCCACGCCGACTTTCAACCCGTCCACGGTGCGATCCGGCTGGGCCGGGGGCGTAGCCCGCTGGAACTTGGGTTCGAGCGGCTGGTTGACTTTGACAAGGGCCATTTCAACGGCCGCCGCGCCCTTCTGGCCCAGCGCCGGGCCGGGCTGAAACGGCGGTTGGTGCGGCTGGACATCGGTGGCTTCAAACCGGCGCAGGGGGCGTTGATCTACCACCGCAAGCGGCGCGAGGTGGGCCATGTCACCTCAGGCATCTGGTCACCGACCGCCAAGCGCAACGTCGCGCTGGCCGAATTGAAAGCCCCCTTTGGCGGGCCGATCAAAACCAACCTTTGGACCGAGATCTATCTGCATGAAGAAGGCCAGTGGGACCGCCGCATGGTCCCCGTCCAGATCGAGACAAAACCCTTCTTCCAAACACCTCGGGCGCGCCTTACGCCGCCCGCCCCGTTCTAAACCCGAAAGGCCCGTCATGACCGTCAAAACCGTGTCCGCAAAGACAGCGCCCGCAAAGACCACCCCTCCCGCGACCAACAGCCCCAGCACTGAAACGCTGCTGGAATGGGACCGGCTACACCAGCTGCACCCCTGGGCCGCGGTCGACGACTGGCAGGGCTATGACAACATGTTCGTGGACAGCGCCGAGGGGATCTACCTTTGGGACGGTGCCGGAAAACGGTTTATCGACGGCCCGGGGGGCATGTGGTGCGTCCAGATCGGCTATGGCCGGGACGAGATGGCCGACGCCATCGCCGCCCAGGTGCGCAAGCTGCCCTATACATCGCCCTTTACCAACACGACCGAACCTTCGGCGGTGCTGGCCAAGAAAATCGCCGATATGGCGCCGGGCGATCTGAACAACGTCTTTTTCACAACCGGCGGGTCAACGGCGGTGGATACCGCCCTGCGCACCATGCAGTTCATGAACAACCAAATGGGCCGCCCCGACAAAAAGATCATTCTGGCCCGCGAAAAGGGCTATCACGGATCGACCTACCTCGCCCATTCGGTGACGGGCAAGGAACGCACGACCTCGCGGTTTGACATGGAAAGCCGGCTGGTCCGGTTTTTGCCCGACGTGAACCCCTATCGCCGCCCCGAGGGCATGACGGTGCAGGACTGGTGCGACGAAAAGGTCGGCGATCTTGAGCGCATGATCGCAGAAGTCGGCCCCGACAATATCGGTGCCTTCATCGCCGAACCAATCCTCAGCTCGGGTGGCGTTATCGTTCCGCCCGAAGGCTATCACAAGCGGACCTTTGACATCTGCCGGGCGCATGACATCCTGTATATCTCGGACGAGGTGGTGACGGGCTTTGGCCGTCTGGGGCATTGGTTTGCCTCCGAGGCCGTCTTTGGCATTGTGCCTGACATGATCACCTGCGCCAAGGGGCTGACATCGGGCTATCTGCCGCTGGGGGGCTGCATCATCTCGGACCGGGTGATGGAGCGGGTCAGCGGATCGGACGATCCGGTGACGTTCACCAACGGCTACACCTATTCCGGTCACCCGGTGTCCTGCGTCGCGGCCCTGACCAATATCGAGATCATGGAACGCGAAGGCATCCTTGACCACGTCCGCGAGGTGACCCCCCATTTCCAGGCCCGCCTGCAAGAGCTGCGTCGCTTTCCCATCGTGGGCGATGCCCGTGGCATGGGCCTTCTGGCCTGTATCGAAGGCCGGGCCGAGGATTTGCAGGCGGAGATGAAGCTCGGCCAGATGATCGACGACGCCTGCGAGGACCTTGGCCTTCTGGTCCGCCCCCTGATCAACATGGCCGTCTTCTCGCCGCCGCTGATCATCACCCATGCGCAAATCGATGAAATGTTCGACATTCTCGAAAAGGCGCTCGAACGGGTGAGCCAGCAAGTCGGCGGCCTGGGCACCCGGACCAGGACACCAATGCCAAGCCCTTGACGCAAACGGGCAAGCGCCCTTTGGTATTGGAAAGGACCGACAACAAACGGGACAAAGTAACTAAACGACCAAGGCCCGCAAACAGACGGAGAACCCGCAGGGGCCTTGTTACGAAAAATAGGACAACGCCAACAAGGAGACGACAATGATCCACTTCAAGTCAACGCTGACAGCCGCCACGGCGCTGTGTCTGCTGACCGCAGGCGTGGCACGGGCCCAGGACCCCGACTTTACCGTATTCGACTGGGCAGGCTACGAAGACCCCGAATTCTTTACGGCCTATATCGAGGCCCATGGAATGGCCCCCACATACGCCTTCTTTGGCGACGAGGAAGAGGCCTTCCAGAAGCTGCGCTCGGGCTTTCAGGCTGACGCCGCCCACCCCTGCTCTCAGTCTGTTCCGAAATGGATCGAGGCCGGGCTGCTGGCCCCGCTGGACACCAGCCGCATCGACCGCTGGGACGAGATCGAGCCTGCGTTCCGAGACATTGAGGCGTTTTCCAAGGATGGCGAATACTTCTTTGTCCCGATGGACTGGGGCAACACCGCCGTCACCTACAACACCGAGCTTTTGTCCGAAGAGGAGGTCGCCTCGCTTCAGGCCTTTGCCGATCCGGCCCATTCGGGTCGCGTATCGCTGCCCGACAACGTCGACGACGTCTATGCCCTTGGCTTCCTTGCCACCGGTGTGCGCGACTGGTCCAACGTAACGGACGAACAGTTCGAGGCCGCGTCGACTTTCCTGCGGGCAGCCCATCAGAACGTGCGGGCCTATTGGTCGGACGGGGCATCACTGGCCCAGCTGATGCAGTCGGGCGAGGTCTATCTGGCCTGGGCCTGGAACGAGACCTTCTCGACCATGAGTGCGGAAGGTTTCCCCATCGCCATGAAGCGCGACACAGCCGAAGGATCGTCAAGCTGGGTCTGCGGCTACAGCCATCTGGCCAATGCTCCGGGGTCGGACGACCGGTTCTATGACTTCATCAACGCCTGGCTGGAGCCTGCAACAGCAGAGTACCTTGTCGCATGGTGGGGCTATGGCCACTCCAACGCCACGGCAATGGCCACGATGTCCGAAGAGGACCTGGCCGCAGTTGGCCTTGAAACCTCTGAAAACCTGCGCGCTGGCACCCTGTGGCAAGGCCCGCTCCCCGCTGCATTGCGCGAGCGGATGATTGCAGAGTTCGAACTGATCAAGGCAGGCTTCTAAAGCGCTTGTTATCGGGGCCGCCCCGCATTGGGGGCGGCCCCTTACAACGGTCGCTGCCCGCGCAAGTGATGCGGGCAGTGTTCGCCGGACCGGATCACCTCGACCATAAGCGTCCAGGTCCTGATCTGATCGGCAATGAAATCGGCCCCATGGGCGGCATCCAGCCGTACCCGCTCTGCCCCCGACAACCATGCCAATTCAGCCTCGGCCTGCCCAAGGTACCAGCGGTTGCGGTTGTTCAGCCCGATGTTCCGAAACCCGGCCACCTCCAGCGCCCGCCGGTAGCGCCCCGGCGAGGCCATGGCAAAGTCCAGATCCTCGGCCCTAAGATAGGCCTGCATGGCCGGGCTGGGTGTGTCGTCATGGGCGATCAGCCAGTCAGAGGCGGCGAACCAGCCCCCCGGACGCAGGATGCGAAAGACATCCGCTGCTAACGCCTCCTTTTCGGGAATGTGCAGAATTGAGTCCTTGGAATAGACCAGATCAAAGCTGCCATCGGCAAAGTCCATCGGTCCGGGCCGGACAAGGCGGATGTCGATCTGGCCTGACAGGCCCGCCGCCTCGGCCCGCCTGCGGGCAGCGGCACAGACCGGCCCCTCGACGTCGATCCCCACCACTTCTGCGGCACCCAGATCACGCACCATCTGGACCGCGATGGCCCCAGACCCGCAACCGATGTCCAGCACCCTTGCCCCTGACAGGTCCAGCCCCTCCAGCACCCGCGCCGCCTCTTCGGGGCCGCCAGGGGACAGGTATCCTTCGCCCCAGATGTCCTCGAGAAAGGCGATGTGTATGTCGTCGTACAAAAGCTCACTGTCGCTCATCTGCTCATCCTGTCGGCGTAAAGGTTGAGGAAGCGTTGGGTATAGTGCTCCATCCCCGCCAGTGGGCCGGGCTCGTAGTAGCGCGAATTGACGCCCTGCTGGTTGCTTTGAACGATGGTCTTGTCAGCGACGGTGGTCACGTCCCAAAGCCAAGTGAGACGGGCCAGATCGTAGTCCTGCCCTTCTGTCGCGTCCTCGCGGACCAGCCAGATGATCTCTTGCTCGGACCGGCCTGCGTCCAGAGGGATGAAGCGGTAGATGACGACATAGTCGCAATAGATCAGCATCGGGTTGAAGATCCCGACGTAGAGATCGCAAGCCCCACCATCGTAGCCTTCCAGATCCCCCAGCAACGGGGCGGCCGGTTGGCCGCCTTCGGTGCCGGTCAGGACCCCGTCGTACAGAGAATGACGGCTGAAGGTGTAGTCAACCGACCCCGGCGGACAATCCGGGCCGACCCGGTCGATGTAGTCGGTCGGAATGCCCAGCTCCCGCGCCCGCCCCTCCATCGCCCGGTTCAGGGGGGCGACCTTGTCGGCCTCCATATGGGTGGGGTCGGCGCGGGTAAACTCGGGGTGGGCCGGGGCGCAGTGGTAGCATTCGTTGTAATTCTCAACGAGCAGCTTCCAGTTGGCCGCCACCGGATAGCGGGCGCGATGCGCAATCTTTGTCCGCTCTAGGCCAAAGGGGGCAAGCGGGGCATCCAGATCGGCCCGCATCTGGTCAAAGCTGGATGGCGCATCGGCAAAGCAGACAAAGATAAGACCGTGAAACACCTCGCAGGGCACCGGCTTTAGCCCGAGGTTCGCCGTATCTATATCCGGCCCCATCAACCGGGCGCTGAACAGGCTACCGTCCAGTTGGTAGGTCCAGGCATGGTACGGGCAGGTAAAGCGGCGAACATGGCCCGACGCCTCAAGACAGATGCGCGATCCCCGATGACGGCAGACATTGGCAAAGGCGCGGACCACCCCGTCCGCCCCCCGGACAAGGATCACGGATTCGTCCAGCACCTCGAACAGGACATAGTCCCCCGGTTCGGGGATTTCGCTGACGTGCCCGGCAAAGTGCCATTCGGGCAGATAGAACCGCTCCATATCCTGCACAAAGACGTCCGGTGACCGGTAAAACGCCTGATCGAGGGCATAACCCTTGCGGCGGCCCACCAGAAGTGTGTCCAGGATCGGGGTGTCAGACGGTGTCATTGCGTGGGTCAAGGCGGGCCTCAGGAAAACAGAACGATGGATTCGGCACCCCAGCCAATGCGCAGCCGCGCTCCCACCGGCGCCACTGCCCGGCCTGCGGTGTTGCGCATGGAGATGGTCACGGGTTTCTCTGCCCCGTCCAGAAGGATGCTGTAGTAGGTCATGTCGCCGTAGTAGGAGGTCGACACAACGACACCTTCGGTGACCCGTTCGGCGTGGTCGCTATCGTCAAACAGCACCGTCAGCATTTCAGGGCGCACCCCGATCTTGGTAACCTTGGCCGGGCTGATGCCCTCTGGGACGGCATCCAACGGCAATGTCACCGGGCCCAGCGCGGCGATATCAAGGGCCAGCGCCCCCCCGTTTGCCGGATGGGCCGTGGCTGGCAGAAAGTTCATCACCCCGATGAACGAGGCGACCCGTTCGCTGACCGGGTGCCGATAAAGGGCCTGCGGGCTGTCCAGCTGGGCGATGTGTCCGTCAAACATAACGGCAATCCGGTCGGACATGATCATCGCCTCTTCCTGATCATGGGTGACAAGGATGAAGGTGATCCCGATGGACTGTTGCAATGCCCGCAACTCGACCTGCATCTGTTCGCGCAGTTTCTTGTCAAGCGCGGACAGGGGTTCGTCCAACAAGACGACCTTGGGCCGCATCACCAGCGCACGGGCAAGGGCCACCCTTTGGCGCTGGCCGCCTGACAATTCGTGGGCGCCCCGGTCGCCATAGCCCGACAGGTCCACCATCCTGAGGGCCTTGTCGACCTCGGCCGCGATCTCGGCCTTGGGCATCCTTTTGGGCACGAGCCCGTAGCCCACGTTCTCGGCCACGCTGAGGTGGGGAAAGATGGCATAGCTTTGGAACACCATGTTGGTCGGGCGACGGTTGGCGGAAATGCCCGCCATCGGTTTGCCGTCAATTTCGATCCTGCCCGATGTCGGCTCATCAAAGCCGGCAATCAGGCGCAGCAGGGTTGTCTTGCCGCATCCAGACGGGCCGAGCAGGGAAAAGAACTCTCCCTCCCGGATCGTGGCGTCGATGCCGTGAAGGGCAGTGAACTTGCCAAAGGACTTTCTGACGTCCTTCAACTCGATAATGGATCGGGGTGTGGTGGTGGTGTCCATGGTCATCCTACAAAACCTCCCGGCGCTTGCACGTCGAGCCCCTGTCGCCTGGCTGCCCGGCGGCGGAACCATTCGGCCGTGATCAACAAAAGCACCGACAGCGCCAGCATGATCGTCCCCAACGCCATGATCGAGGGCAGCTTGGCCGGGAAGCGCAGCTGCGACCAGATGTAGACAGGCAGGGTCACATCCGTACCGGTCAAAAAGAACGCGATGATGAACTCATCAAGGGAAATGGTGAAGGTGATCAGCAGGCTTGAGATCACGCCCGGCATGACCAGCGGCAGGATGATCCGGCGAAACGTGCCCCAACGGCTTTCACCAAGGTCAAATGACGCCTCTTCAAGGCTTTGATCAAGGCTCGCGAAGGCGGAATTGAGGATGGCGATGGCAAAGGGGATGCAGATCAGCATATGCCCCCCGATCACCGTCCAAAGCGACAGGGGCACGCCCAACTGGACCAGAACCACCAGAAGCGCCACGCCCACGATGATCTCGGGCAGGACGAGCGGCAACATGACAAGGCCCACGATCCCCCGCTTGACCGGAAACCGGTAGCGCGCCATCGCCCGCGCGGCACAGGCCCCCAGCAAGGTGCTTAGAACAGCGGTGGTGATGCCTACGAACAGGCTGTTGCGCACGGCACTGTGCAGGGCCTCGGTCTCCCACAGAACGGTGAACCATTCGGTCGTATAGTCGGTCAGGGGAAAGGCGATGATGGTCGAGCTGTTAAAGGCGAAAAGCGGCAGCAGAACGACCGGCGCATAAAGGAACAGCATGAACGCCACGGCATAGATGCCCAGCCAGTTTGGCAGGAGGCGGTTCTTGCGGCTCATCTCGTTCGCCCTCCGAACCGGCGCCCGACAAGAAAGATCAAAACGCTGAGGGTGCCGACAACCACCATCGACGAAATCGCCAGTGCAGCCCCCAGGGGGGCGTTGTTGGCCCGCCCGACCTGGATCTGGATCATGTTCGCGATCATCAGCCCGTCCGTGCCACCGACAAGCCTTGGCGTGATGAAATCGCCCACCGTCGGGATCAGGACGATCAGCGTTGCCGCAATGACACCCGGCATGGCCAGCGGCAGGGTCACCCGGCGGAACCGCCGCCATGGTCCGTCGCCCAGATCCTCGGCCGCCTCAAGCAAGGAGCGGTCGATCTTTTCGAGGGCCACAAAGATTGGCAGGATGGCAAACGGCGCCCAGGCATGGGCCAGCGTCAGAACAACGGCATTGGCGTTGTACAACAAGAACGTCAGCGGCTCGTCGATAAAGCCCATCCCCATCAGGGCAGAGTTCAGCACACCGTTGTAACCAAGGATAACCTTCCACAGGAACACCCGCAAAAGGTAGCTGGTCCAGAACGGAATGGTCACCAGAAACAGCCAAAGCGTCTTGCGCCGCGTCACCCGGAAGGAAATGTAATAGGCCACCGGAAACGCCAGAAGGACCGTCACCACTGTCACAAGCACCGAGATGATAAGCGACCTTGCCATCAGGGTTTGATAGATCGGCTGGGTCCATGCCTCGCGGTAGTTATCGAGGGTAAAGGTGGTGTCGATATCGAGGTAGTTCTGGGTCCAGAAGCTGAAGGTTACCACCATCGCAAGGGGGGCCGCCAGCATGACAAGGGCATAGATCAGCGTCGGGCTGATCAGGGTCAGACCCCGGCGGCCTTCGGCATCCAGCCTCAAAGGGCGGCTCCTGATCGGATCAAAGACCCACCCATGTCACTTTAGCCCTTCCACAAGGTCCCGGTTGCTGGCGCGCAATGTCCCGGGGCTTGGCTCGTCTTCGCGCAGCACCGGGTAAAGCCGTCGCAACTCATCATGGTAGCTTTTCACGCCGGCTTCCAGATCCGACAGGATGACGCCGTCATAGCCGCTGGAAAAGGCCGCCTCCCAGCACCATTCGATCAATTGTTCATCTTCCTTGGTGGTGATCCGGTCGATCCGGCCGCTCAGGTAGCGGGCCACCCGCAGGCGGCGATCCTCATCGGCCCGCTTGTAGCAGGCCCCCCGCTGGATCGTCTTGCCGTTCTCGACCGGGAATTCGTGGTAGTAGATGATCGAGTCCGGATAGAGGCCGAACACCAGATTGGGAAACACCCCGATATAAAGCCACGCCCGGTTATGTTCTGCGTCCAGCCCGGCCACCTCGGGCAGAAGGGCCTTGTACTGACGGACGCTCCACAACCGGCTGTCTGCCTCGCGGAAGGTAGAATAGGACCGGCTGGCCCCGTCGCGAAACGGCTCGTCAAAGTAGTTGGAGCCGAACAGATCATGCAGTCCGGGGTGGGCCATCGGCACATGGTAGCCTTCGTTGTCCACGTCGCGGACGCATTTCCAGTTGGCCTTGACATCCTCTGACCAGATCCCTGCCCCGTCCGGGACGATATTGGCCAGGTCGTATTGGGCAACCTCGGGCTCAAATCGGGCCAGAACCTCGGACAGCCGGGGCTGGGGACCGGGCTTGAACCGGACAAAGACAAAGCCGTGCCAGATATCCATCTCAACGGGCTTCAGCCCCCATTCGACCGGATCAAGATCGGGCAGCGTGGCAGGCTGCGACGCCCCGCGCAGAGTGCCGTCAAGGTTATAAACCCAGCCATGAAACGGGCAGACGATGGCCGAACGGCAGGTGCCCTTGTCTTCGGCCACAACCCGCGATCCGCGGTGGCGACAAAGGTTGTGAAAGGCCCGAACGACACCGTCCCTGCCCCGGATCACCAAAGCCCGTTCGCCCACCATATCGGCTGCGATGAAATCGCCCAGTTCGGGAATGTCGTTGATGTGACAGACAAGCTGCCAATGCCTACGAAACAGAAGCTCTTTCTCTTCTTCAAGCATTTCGGGGTTGAAATAGCTCCATGACGGCAACCCCCTGCGGTCCCAGTCATTTGCCCCAGTCATCTGTGCAGGATCGCTCATCCCCAGTTCCTTTCGGCGGCTTTCGTCGAAAGGCTAACAACATTTATTTGAACGCTCAATCAAAAACTGGGCAGGCAACTCTGGAGTGCGGACACACCTATAGCCCCCGCGTCCTGAACCCGGGGCATTTGCGCAACCATGTCCTGTTGGGTCAGAACGCCTTGAAGGTCAGCGTTGTCATCGACCGCTCGATCCCGTCGATATCCAGCAGATGATCGTTGATATACTTGCCCACATCGCCCCCTTCGGGAATGTAGAGCTTCATCAAAAGGTCAAAATCCCCACTGGTCGAGTAAAGCTCTGAGTGGATTTCCTTCAGGGCGATCTGATCGGCGACACGGTAGGTTGTACCGGGACGGCAACGAAGCTGGACAAACACGCAAACGGTCATGGCGGGCCTTTCTGGGCGGTGCAGACAGGTTGCACTGACGCACGACGATGCGCAAGACCGCCAAGACCGCTTGGCCTGCCCGCCCGCCCCGCCTATAAGCCGCCAGACACTGACGACGGAGACGCAGATGCGGACGGCGACAATCACGCGCAAGACGGCCGAGACGGATATCACCGTCACCCTCACGCTTGACGGGACGGGGGTCTATGACAACCAGACCGGGGTTGGGTTCTTTGACCACATGCTTGACCAGCTGTCGCGGCACGCGCTGATCGACATGACCGTCCGGGCGACCGGCGATCTGCACATCGACGACCACCACACGGTCGAAGACGTGGGCATCGCCATCGGGCAGGCCCTGACCCAGGCATTGGGGGACAAGCGGGGCATCCGGCGCTACGGCGAATGTGCCCTTGCCATGGACGACGCCCAGGTGGCCTGCGCCCTCGACCTGTCGGGACGGCCCTTCCTGATCTTCAACATCGAATTCCCGACCCAGAAGATCGGCACCTTCGACACCGAACTGGTGCGTGAATTCATGCAGGCGCTGTCGACACATGGCGGCATCACACTGCATCTTGACCAGCGGCACGGGTTCAACAGCCACCACATTGCCGAGGCCGCCTTCAAGGCGCTGGCCCGCGCCCTGCGCGTCGCGGTCGAAACCGATCCGCGCAAGGCGGACGCCATCCCCTCGACCAAGGGCACGCTATGAGCCTGACGGCCCTCGTCGACTACGACAGCGGCAACCTGCACTCGGCCCAGAAAGCCTTCGAAAGAATGGCCTCTGAAACCGGAGCGGGCAGTGTCGTCGTCACCTCTGACCCCGACGTCGTGTCCCGGGCCGACCGGGTGGTCCTTCCCGGCGACGGGGCCTTTCCGCATTGCCGCGAGCAGCTTTTCGGGATTTCCGGACTGGCCGAAGCGATCATCGAGGCGATCACGGTCAAGGGCCGCCCCTTTCTGGGGATCTGCGTCGGCATGCAGATGCTGGCCAGCCGGGGCCATGAATACGAGTTGACCGAGGGACTGGACTGGATCGGCGGTGAGATCACAAGGATCACCCCTGCCGACCCCACGCTCAAAGTCCCTCACATGGGCTGGAACGATCTGGTGCTTGATCAACCTCACCCTGTTCTGGACGGGATTGAAACCGGGGATCACGCCTATTTCGTCCATTCATGGGCGATGCAGGTAACTGACCCCGCGCATCTTCTGGCGCATGTGGACTACGGCGGTGCCGTCACCGCAATCGTCGGGCGCGACACCATCGTCGGCACGCAGTTCCACCCCGAGAAAAGCCAGGCCACCGGCCTGCGCCTTATCGGCAACTTCCTGACCTGGCGGCCCTAGACCGCCAGGCCGGATCCCCGGCTGTTTGGCCGCGGCCTAGTTCGCCCGGGTCCAGGTGCCGCCATCACGACAAATACCCAGGACACAGCCGGACACCGCAAGGCTGTCGCCGTTCAGCATGAGGCGCGAATTATAGGTCCGGTCGCGGTCTGGGGCCCAAACCTTGCCGCGATACTCTCCGTCCCCCCGTGCTACGGTCTCGGAAATGATCTGGCGTCCAATGTTGGGCGAACTGGCTTCAGCCCCCGATGCATCAAACGACCGGATCAGCGTGCCGCAAAGGGCCGCACCACAAGGGGCCACCTCGATCAGGCCCGAATAGCCGTTGTCATCGGCGGTGGTGCGCCACAGGCCCTCAAGCGGATCGGCCATCGCCGTTACGGCAAGGGCCACAAGCCCCACAACCGCCATCATCATCGTCTTCATGTCCAGGCTCCTCCCTAGCAAATTCGCCCCAAGATGACGGCAGGCCAACGATCCGCGCAAGTCTGACGTGGGGTCGCGTTGCATCCCCGCGCCACCCCTTGCATAAGGGCGCCAAACAGACGGAGCGCACTATGATCCTCTACCCAGCCATCGATCTCAAGGACGGTCAGGCCGTCCGCCTTGTTCACGGCGACATGGACAAGTCCACCGTCTTCAACGACGATCCAGCCGCCCAGGCGCGCAGCTTTGTCGAGGCCGGCTGCAGCTGGCTGCACCTCGTGGACCTGAACGGGGCCTTCGCCGGCAAACCCGTCAACGGGGCTGTGGTCGAGGCGATCCTGGCCGCCTGCCCGGTCCCCGCCCAACTTGGGGGCGGCATAAGGGACATGGCCACGATCGAAGCCTGGCTCGACAAGGGGCTGGCCCGGGTGATTCTGGGCACTGTTGCCGTCGAAAACCCCGACCTGGTCCGCGAGGCGGCGATGGCCTTTCCCGGCCAGGTCGCTGTCGGCATCGATGCACGGGGCGGCAAGGTCGCAACCAAGGGCTGGGCCGAAGAGACCGATGTGCAGGTCACCGACCTCGCCCGGTCGTTTGAAGACGCGGGCGTGGCCGCGATAATCTACACCGATATCTTGCGGGACGGGGCAATGGGGGGGCCGAACCTGGCCGCGACCACAGCACTGGCCCGCGCCGTTTCGATCCCGGTCATCGCCTCGGGCGGGGTTTCGTCACTGGAGGACCTCGTGGCCCTGCGCGATACCGGGGTCATCGCCGGGGCGATCTCCGGGCGGGCCCTCTATGACGGGGCGATCGACCTCAAGACAGCGCTGGCCACCCTTCAGGACTAAAGTGGAGGTGCGCCCCGCACAGGGTCGGCCTCGCAAAACTCCTTTTCATGCAACCAAGCCCGGACTAAGCAGACACCATGCTCAAGACCCGCATCATTCCCTGCCTTGATGTCGCCGACGGGCGGGTGGTCAAAGGCGTGAACTTCACCCAGCTCGTCGATGCCGGCGATCCGGTCGAGGCGGCACGCGCCTATGACGCGGCCGGCGCGGATGAGCTGTGCTTTCTCGACATCCATGCCACCCATGAAAACCGGGGCACGATGTTCGATCTGGTCACAAGGACCGCCGAGACGATCTTCATGCCGCTGACGGTGGGCGGCGGCGTGCGCAGCCACACCGATGTGCGGGCGTTGCTGCTGGCCGGGGCCGACAAGGTCAGCTTCAATTCCGCCGCCGTGGCAGACCCCGATGTGATCACCGAGGCCGCCTTGCGCTTTGGCTCGCAGTGCATCGTCTGCGCCATTGACGCCAAGACCGTCGCACCGGGACGCTGGGAAATCTTTACCCACGGCGGACGGCGCGAAACTGGCATCGACGCCGTCGCATTCGCCCAAACCGTCGCGGTGAAAGGGGCCGGTGAGATCCTGCTGACCTCGATGGACCGGGACGGGACACGGGCGGGGTTCAACCTGCCCCTGACGCGGGCCATCTCGGACGCAGTCGACATTCCCGTCATCGCCTCTGGCGGCGTCGGCACGCTGGACCACCTCGTCGAAGGGGTCACTCTTGGGGGCGCGTCTGCCGTGTTGGCCGCTTCGATCTTTCATTTCGGCACCTTCACGGTGGCCGAGGCCAAGGCCCATATGGCGGCAAATGGCATTCCCGTGAGGCCGATATGACCCTGAAAACGCTTGCCGCAACCATCGCCGCCCGCAAGGACGCGGATCCCGACAGCAGCTGGACCGCAAGGCTGCTGGCCCAGGGGCCCGAAAAATGCGCCGAAAAGTTCGGCGAAGAGGCGGTCGAGGCGATCATCGAGGCCGTCAAGGGCGACCGCACCCGACTGACAAGCGAGGCGGCGGATGTCCTTTACCACCTCCTCGTCATGTGCGCCGCCCGCGATGTCAGCCTGCAGGATATCGAGGCAGAATTGGCCCGCCGCGATGGCCAATCCGGCCTCGCCGAAAAGGCCGGGCGAAGCTGATCCACCTCATCGCGCCCCAAATATCCCGGGGGAGGCGCCAAAGGCGTCGGGGGCAGCGCCCCCATAGCAACTCTGAAAACGGCAATGTCCGCTCTAGCAAAGCGATACAACAACATCCGGACAAAAAAGCGCCCGGGGGGGGAAGGCCCGGGCGCTGAAGTTTGGAACGAGGGACAGTAACTTGACGCCGGTCAGTTCCAAAAAACCTGCGCCTGAACCATTAACTGGGTTCGGCCCGAAGGCCTTTCCAGAGGATCTCATCAAGATGTGAACAAAGTGCTAAGGGCGACGGGCCCCGATCAGGACCTCGCGATGGCGGGCCAATAGGGCTCTGCCTTCGCCAAATTGCCCGGAATGTCCTGCCGCCAAAGTCCGCGCACGTCGACCGAGTAGGTCATGTAAAGCTTGCCTTCGAAAACCGTCCAGGCCTCGGGCACCGTGGGGGCCAGTGCACCCTGGGACAGGGCATAGGCGCAGTAGCCGCCGAACTGCGGGGCATAGGCCTCGGGGTTCATCTCGAAGGTACTGCGCGCGTCCATCGTGGCAAAGCGCCATGTCGTGCCGCGCCACATGAGGGTATAGTCCACCGATCCTTGAACCATCTGGCCTTGGGCGAAATAGGCCACAGGATCAGCCCCGCCCAGCGCAAGGCCGCCGTCCGAATAGACTTCAGGGGTGGCAAACGCAGGGCGACCCATCAAGCCAAAGATAGGAAGGCTGGCGGCTGCGCCAAGAAGGCGGCGGCGAGTGAACATGGCTGGCTCCGGGGTCAAGTGCGTCAGTAGTCGGAAGATGGGCCTTTTCCGCCCGCAGGCAAAGCCCCCTCGCCAAGGCGTGACAGTCCCGAAGAAATGTTTCAGTCCAGGATATCTTCGATAACGTCCCAGAGTTCGCCCAGGGCCCGCTGGGCGAAGCTTCTGGATTTCTTCTTTTTTTTGCCCTTCCCAGCGTCCTTTCGCGACATTGCACGTTGGTGCGATGAGGCCCCAGGGCGCGCCTTGGTATGCCGGCCATCGCTTGGGTCATCGGGTCTTTTTGGTAACATTTTCAGGTCGTGCAACGGCGCCCCACAGGAGGCACAGGACAATTCGTGCCGCTCGTCCCCCCTCAGGACAAGCGCCGCGCGCGTGCCACAGAAACTACAGGTGGCGATCTTCATGTTGCTCATTACAGACCCTTCGTTCAGCCAACGGGTCTTTGAACCCTTGATGCATATAGGGCCACAGCCGCCGCGTTCGAGACGTTGAGAGAGCCGAATCCACCCGCAAAGTCGATCCGCACCAATGCGGTACAGGTTTCCTTGGTCTTTTCGCGCAGCCCCGGCCCCTCTGCCCCAAGGACAAGGGCGACCGGCCGGTCCGTCTTGCCCTCGAGCGCGGTCTCGATGCTGCTGTCGGCCTCGCCATCAAGACCCAGCACGATAAAGCCCATGGCCAAAAGCTGTTCCATGGCATCGGCAAGATTGCGCACCCGCAGATAGGGTTGCCGTTCCAGCGCACCGCTGGCGGTTTTGGCCAAGGCCCCGGTCTCTGGTGCGGAATGGCGCTGCACACCCACCACGGCGCGGGCGCCGAACACCTCGGCCGATCGCAGGATGGCGCCGACGTTATGCGGATCGGTCACCCGGTCGAGCAGCACGATCCGGGCCGGCTCTACCCCCGGCGCCATGACCACGTCTTCCAATGTGCCCCAGTCCAGTGGCTTGACCTCCAACGCCGCCCCCTGGTGCACCGAGCCTTCGTCAAGCGGGGCTGCAAACCGGCGCGGATCGGACAGGACCGGCTCCATCCCGCTTTGTGCGATGGCATCGGCAAGTTTTTCGCGGGCATTGGCAGTCACCACCAATTGCAACCGGGTCCGGCGGGGGTTGAGCAGGGCATCGCGCACCGCATGCAATCCGAACAGCCAGACCGTTTCGGCCGCGGCTGCCCGCTTGGACTGTTCCTTTTCAATCACCCACTTGGGTTTCTTCATGGTGCTGCTCCCCGCTGGTCAGACCCTGAATGAGGTCTGAGAGAGCCAAGCGCAAGAGTGGCCGCACAGGGGACCGATTTTCCTGTTGACGCCTCCCGGCCCCCCGCGTATCCACGCGGCGTTCCGGGGTTCATCCCCGAGACAGGGCGACGGGCTGCAAGGTGCGGCAGCGGACTGTAACTCCGCCGGGGAGACCCACGCCTGGTTCGATTCCAGGGTCGCCCACCATTCTCCTCCGACTAGCCGTGCTTTTGATCGTTGGTCGCTTCACGGCGTCTCGTTAAGGCGCAATGGTGATTGCGACCGGTTCCCCGTCGAAAGTTTGCCTTGCCAAACCGGGCTAGGACTTGAAGACATTTTCGCGGTGCCACGCCACAAACAGAACTCTTGGTCGTTCGGACGGTCTAGATGGGGACAGCAAGGCGCCGGTTTCGTTGATTATGGACTTCACCGCTCTTTGAAAATTGGCATGGCGGGAAACTATAACGGTAAGATCGTCGGCCAGACCAACGAGACCATGGTCAATCATCCAATGAGCGGTTCCTGATAGCGCGATACCGCTGCTCACAATATCTGGGCCGTTGCTTTCGACCGGCCCTATGTGCGCTCCTTCCACTTCCGCCCGACCACCACCGTTGATCAGCTTCTATCCGGTTATAGCGCAGCGTTCGTCATATCCGCGCTGCACAGTCTTGCGAAAATTACGATTTCTGACGGCTCTGTTTGTCAGTTGATTGACCCGATCACGCCCAGACAAATGAAGGAAGTCTTGTTTTGGATCGGCAAAACCGTCCGCATGACCGATTTGATCCACACGAGGTAGAATGTCGGCATCGCTGCCCAATCCACGCTCGATGATTGTAGCAAAGTCGCTCGCTGACAACGGACGCACCGCGGCCTGTGCCCGACCGGACAAGATGCCGTGGTCATCCAGCAATCCCCGTTCGACAACCTCATCTTCGTGACGAAACGAGACGGGATCTCCAAGGTCTAGGTAACTTCCAGGTTCGTTGACCGCGATGAACATGTCCTCTTCCCGCGGGTCCGGAACGATCTCTTGAACCATGGCATTGCTGCACAAGGGTCAGGTAATGCCTGGCATCCCCCTGCCCTACATCGCGTTCTGGTTCACCCGCTTGATCAGGTCCTCGCCGGTTTCCTTGCGCTCGCTGTAGCGGTCGACAAGATAGTGTGCCGTGTCGCGGGTCAGTAGGGTGAACTTCACCAGTTCCTCCATCACATCGACCATCCGGTCGTAGTAGGGCGATGGCTTCATCCTGTTGTCATCGCCAAACTCAAGGAACGCCTTGGGGGTCGACGACTGGTTAGGAATGGTCACGAGGCGCATCCACCGGCCAAGAACCCGCAACTGGTTGACCGCGTTAAAGCTTTGCGAGCCGCCGCAGACCTGCATAACCGCCAGCGTCTTGCCCTGGGTCGGCCGCACCGCGCCCAGTGACAGCGGAATCCAGTCGATCTGCGCTTTCATGATCCCGGTCATCGCCCCGTGCCGTTCAGGCGAACACCAGACCATGCCTTCACTCCACTGCACCAGATCGCGCAACTCCTGCACCTTGGGATGGCTGGCGTCCGTGTCATCGGGGAGCGGCATGCCGCTGGGATTATAGGTCCGCGTCTCTGCCCCAAGGGCGCCCAGGACCCGGGCGGCCTCTTCGGTCATGAGCCGGCTGAACGACCGCTCTCTGAGCGATCCATACAGTAGCAGGATACGAGGCGCATGGGTGGCCCGTTCGGACGGGAACAGCCTGTCGGTTTCGATGGCGCGAAAATGCTCGGGCACAATGTTGGGTGTATCGGTCAAAGGGAGTTCCTGTCGGACTTGGGGCCATTCCGGGACCGGCGCTGCGGGTTTGCCGTCTTTCAGCCAGAAAGAGGGGTTCGGTATGCCGACCCCGCAGAACCAGTGCCTAGGGCATCAGAATGGCGGGCCGTTCGAACGAGGCGGACTCGACCGTCCCGTCATCGTAGTGCAACTCTACCGTGACGGCTTTGACGCTTTCGGCGGGCAGGGTGATGTAGGGCAGATAGTTTTCTATATCCGTGAGGGCATTTGGCTGGGCAGTGCCTTCATGGCATGGCTCCAACGGAAACACCTCAGTGGAGGGTGCGCCGTTCAGGCCGTAGCGAACCTCCCAAAGGCCACAGCGCCAGGCCAGCAGCTGGGTGAAATACAAAAGGTCCTGCCCCTCATACAGTCGGACGGCTACCCAGCTTGACTGGGTCATGCCAAGGATCGGCTTGACCTCGACGGCGGTCGTGAACTGCCCGGTTGGCACCTGCGGGTCAGGCGTGCGGCCCTCGGGCACAACAGGTGGGTCGACCGGCATAGGCTGGTCGGTTGCAGAGGGACCGGCGTCCGGGCTGATCCCCAAGGCAAGACCGATATAGAACGGAATGAAGAGCTGGAACATCAGAGGCCTCCACCACAATCCGGCGGGCTTTTGCCGGAGCACTTCTCAATCTATAGTCCCCATAAATCGAGCGGGGCGTGACCATCATGGCGCGAAAGGCAAGGGCTGACCAGCCTTTCAACATCCTTATCATCGGCCAGTCCGGGCGCCTTCAGTATGAGGCCCTGTTGTTTGTCCTGTCCTTAAGGGCCTCTTCGCCCGATTTTGCCGGACAGGTCATCGTGGCCGAACCGCAGCCCGGCCCCCTGTGGCAAGGCGACCCAAGGATGCGGCCGGACATTGCCGAACAGCTGATTGGGAACGGGGCCAAGATCGTCCCCTTCGAAAGCAAGCACTTTGGTCAGGCCTACCCCTACGGCAACAAGATCGAAGGCTTAGCCGCCCTGCCAAAGGGTGTGCCTTTCATATTCTTTGACACCGACACCCTGATCCTTGGCGACCTGAGCAAGGTCCAAATTGATTTCGACAGGCCCACCGCCTCGATGCGCCGCGAAGGCACCTGGCCTGTGGAAGAGCTGTATTGGCCCGGCTACACAGCGATCTGGAAATCCCTTTACGACAAGTTCGGGCTGGAGTTTGCCAGCTCTCTCGATCTGACCCAGCCGGATGAATATTGGGAACGCTATCTTTACTTCAACGCAGGCTGGTTCCTTGGCGCCGATCCGGCGGCTTTCGGAAAGCGGTTCACCGAATACGCCTGCGCCATTCGCGCCGAACCCACCCAAGAGATGTTGATCCAACCACTGGACCCATGGCTCGATCAGGTGGCCCTGCCCCTTGTCATCCACGGCCTCGGCGGCGGCAGACCGGGGCCAGAGCTTGCTGGTTTCGACGGGGATCTGACCTGCCACTACCGCATGTTCCCCCTGCTTTATGCCCGCGAAAGCCAAGCCGCCGTTGACCTGCTGGAACAAATTGCAGCGCCCAACAAGGTCAAGAAACTACTTAAGGACTATGACCCGATCAAGCGGATGGTCTACCACGGACAGGGAGCCAAGGTTCGGGCCATGTTCGATCAATCCAACCTGCCCCGGCTGGAAAAACAGCTGCGCAACAAGATCAAGGCGGCAGGGTTCTGGATGCGGTAGTTCGTTTTGACTGCGGCAAGGGTCAAGCAAGGCCAGCATTGCGGCACCGACGGGAATGGCACCGACCGCTTTGCATCGGGCCTTTGCCTGCCGTTGTAGTGTTACCTAGCGTCAGATAATGTGCGCGACAGCACAGTGTAAGGGAGAAGACTATGTCCACCGAAACAGGGCCGAAACTCGGCTTTGATACCCTGCAGATCCATGCAGGCGCCAACCCCGATCCGGCCACCGGCGCCCGCCAGGTCCCGATCTACCAGACAACGGCCTATGTGTTCCGCGATGCCGATCACGCCGCAGCCCTCTTCAACCTGCAAGAAGTTGGCTACATCTATTCGCGCCTGACCAACCCCACCGTTTCGGCCCTGCAGGAACGGATCGCGACGCTTGAGGGCGGCGCAGGTGCGGTTTGCTGTTCCTCGGGTCACGCGGCCCAGTTGATGGCCCTGTTCCCGCTCATGCAGCCCGGCTGCAATGTCGTGGCCTCGACCAAGCTTTATGGCGGCACGATCCAGCAATTCTCGAACACCATCCGGAAATTCGGCTGGTCGGCCAAGTTCGTCGACTTTGACGATCTGGATGCGGTCAAGGGGGCTATCGACGACAACACCCGCGCGGTGTTCTGCGAAAGCATCGCCAACCCGGGCGGCTACATCACCGATCTGGACGCGATTTCGGTCATTTCGGACGCCGCTGGCATCCCGCTGATCGTCGACAACACCACAGCCACACCCTACCTCTGCAACCCGATCGAGCATGGGGCGACCCTTGTTGTCCACTCCACCACCAAATACCTGACTGGCAACGGCACAGTCACCGGTGGCTGCGTGGTCGATTCGGGCAAGTTCGACTGGTCGGCCAGTGACAAGTTCCCGTCCCTGTCCGCCCCCGAGCCTGCCTATCACGGGATCAAGTTCCACGAGGCGCTTGGGGCGATGGCCTTTACCTTCCACTCCATCGCGATCGGGCTGCGCGATCTGGGCATGACCATGAACCCCCAGGCCGCCCATTACACCCTGATGGGGATCGAGACGCTGTCGCTGCGCATGGCCCGCCATGTGGAGAACGCCGTCAAGGTGGCCGAATGGCTGGAAAAGGACGACCGGGTCGACTTTGTCACCTATGCCGGTCTGCCCTCTTCGCCCTACTACGACCGGGTTGCCAAGATCTGCCCCAAGGGCGCGGGTGGCCTGTTCACCTTTGCGGTCAAGGGCGGCTATGACGCCTGCGTCAAGCTGGTCAACGAGCTGAAGATCTTCAGCCATGTGGCAAACCTTGGCGATACCCGCAGCCTCGTCATCCACTCGGCCTCGACCACCCACCGCCAGCTCACACCCGAGCAGCAAGAGGCGGCCGGTGCCGGTGCGAACGTGGTGCGCCTGTCCATCGGGATCGAGGATGTCGCCGATCTGATCGCCGACCTCGATCAAGCTCTGGCAGCCGCAACCGCCTGATGCCAAGCCGCCCCCTGAGGGGCGGCCAATCTGATACTGCAACCCGGCCTCGTCACTGCGGGGCCGGGTTTTCCGTTTCCAACGCCGGGTCGTCCGGCATTAGTCCGCGATGGCGTAGACAAGGGTGACACCGGCCTGCAACGACACTTCGCCGCCAGCGACCGGAATGCCTGAGCTGTCGGCCATCATCCGCATTTCCATCATCGGTTGCGGACGCAGGCCCGCCCCCTGTTCCTCCAGCCTGATCAGGTCACCCAGGCTGACACCGGCAGCATCGGCAAACAGCGTGGCCTTTGCTCTTGCATCCGCGACCGCAGCGCGGCGGGCCGCGTTCAACAAGGGTTCGGGGTTCAGCACATCAAAGCGGACGCCGCCCAGCCGGTTGGCCCCTTCCTGAACAACGGCATCAAGAACTTCACCGAGGGACCCCAGATCGCGGACCCTGACGGTCAGCATTGTCGCAGCCTCAAACCCGGTGACAGTCGGGGTGCCGTTCAAACTGGTCGACCCGTAAATGCGGTCCAGCGACAGTTGGCCGGTCTGGATGTCGGCCATATCGATTCCGGCTGTCTGCAAACGCTCAAGGATCTGGGCGGCGGCCAGGCTCATCCTTTCGGTGGCGATGGCGGCGCTGGCATCCTGTTCGGATACACCAAGTGTTACATAAGCGACATCGGGCTGTGCAAAGACCTCGCCCTGTCCGGTGACCGTGAGCATGGCCGTGTCTCTAACAGCCTGAGCATGGGCCCACGTTGGCAGACAAGCCGCCACAGCCAGGCCGACGGCGACGACAAAGGTGCGGATTAAAGACTGAAACGGGGCGTTGAAAAACGTGGTCGTCATTTGGATCTCCTGCGGAATCGAGGTATGATATGAAGCTTTGACGCACGCCGAACGCCCACCCTTGGGACCAAAGCACAGATTTTTGCAAATTGCCCATTTTCTTGCATTGGCGAGAAACTGCTATAGTTTCGCAGCCGGGCGCGGAGCCCATTTCGTATGATCACCCAGGATGTTAAAGCCCGCCGATGATACCGAATTTCGCCCTATCACTCTCCTTTGAGGGAATCCGCCTGCTGCACCGAGGCTCGCGGGGCTGGAGCCTGGTGGGCGAGGCGATGGTGGATGCTCCGGACCTTGACCAGGCGCTCGCCGTCCTGCGCAAGACCGCGCTCGAGTTGGATCCTGCGGGCCTTCGTTGCAAGATCATCCTGCCGAACGATCAGATCAAATACATCGCGCTGGATTCCGGAAGGGCGCAAGAGGACGATGTTCGTGCGGTGCTCGACGGGGCAACACCCTACGCCGTTGACGATCTTGTCTATGACTTTGTCCACGGTGGCGGCCGGACCTATATCGCTGCCGTCGCCAAAGAGACCCTGGCCGAGGCCGAAGTCTTTGCAACAGACCACCGGTTTGCACCGGTCAGCTTTGTCGCGGTCCCCGAACCTTTTGACTTTGTCGGCGAACCCTTCTTTGGACCGACGAAAGCCTCTGTCGCCCTGCTTGGCAAAGGCGTGACGGTCACGCGCGACGCGGAGGCGGTTGCACTGGCCAAAGGCAGCAGATTCGGAACTGCCGTGATCACGACCGGGGCAGACGACGCGAGCGCACCACCACCCGAGGCTGAAGCGACGCAGCCAGGTAGGCCCGACACTGAGGTTGCGGAGGTCATCGTCCAAGACGCAGCAACTCAGCTTGCCCCTTCAGAGCCGGAAACGTCTGCGGCAGAGGCCCCCAAAGCGGCAGCAGAGCCGCTTGAGACGCCCAAACCCGACGCCGCATCTGAGACGACCGCAGAAGAGGTCGTCGAAGAAGCCCCAGTTTCCGCAACCGACGACACGCCTGAGCCGCCTTCACTGGCCGAAGCACAGGCGGAGCCCTCGCCAGAGGATGCACCGGCACAGGTGACCGACACCACACCCGAGGTGGCGTCGCGGTCCGATGCAAAAGTTGAGCCAGAGCCAGAGCCCGCGGCAGAGCCCGAACTTGAAAGGGCCGATGGGCCGGAAGAGCTGCCACCTGAACCCGTTTTCAGCTCACGCCTGGCCAGCCGTGCCCGCGCCGCTGAAATGACGCCACCGGCCATGCCCCCGGCATCGCCTTCAACCAATTCAGCACGTTCCGACGCAAGATCCACCAAGGCAGCCGGCGACCTACCGACGGCAGCATCCGAGGCGGTGCCGGTTCCTCCGCGAAGGCCCCTTGCCGCCCTGCCCCCGCGCAGCCCGGCGCCTGCACCGACTGAGCCGCGCCCCGCCGGCCTGCCTCCTTTGATGCCGCCTTCCGGCGGTCCTGAGGTGGTACCGGATCGACGCATCCCCGGCATTGCAGGAGCAGGGCCTTCGGCGGCGGCACCGGTCGCCGCACCGACACTGCCCGCCGCCTCCCGCCCCGATCCCGTGCCACCCCGCACAGCTACCCCATCCGTCACGACGCCCGCCCTGGCCACACCGGTCGCCCCATTGGGCGCGGCACGGCCGGTCGGACCGACCCTAGCCACCCAGGTTCCGACCGGATCTGTTGCCAAAACCTTGGATGCCGATGCCACGGATGGCCTGACCTTCCGCACAGCAGCACCCGCCGAGGCGGCAAAGGCCGCCAAGGCCGCCAAGACCAAGGCAAGCAAAACAAAGTCCCTCGTCCAGAACCGGTTCGCCAGTTCGCGCAAACAAAAGGCCGAGGAAAAAACAGCCCTGCCTGTGGGACGTGCCCAGAACGAGAAAGAACAGTTTACGGTCTTTGGCGCCCGGGCCTCGCAGGCCGGGGCAAGTGGCAAGCCGAAGTATCTTGGCCTGATCCTGACCGCGATCCTGCTGTTGTTCATGGCCGGGATTGCGGCCTTTGCCTCATTTTCGACGACCGGTCTTGCCGGACTTTTGGGCCGATCCAATGAGACGGTCGAGGCAAGAGTGGTCCTGCCAGAGGCCGTGGATACGGCACCCCTGGCCCCTGTTTCGCCGGCGGAAGACCTGGCATCTTCAGCCCCAGCCGCACTGGAAGGCGCAGCCCAGCCTGAGACACCGACCCAGTTGCAACCCGTCGCTGCGCCCGACCTCGCCCCTGTCGCACCGATCGAGGACGAGCCCCTGCCGACCGGGGACCTCCCGCTTGTGTCCGAGGGCCAAAGCCTTTTGCCCGACCCCGATGTGCTGGCGGCCGCAGCGGCCCCTACCCCGGCTGCAGCTGTTGCCCCCGGCACGGTCCTTAGTCCCGCCGCTGCCGAACGGTTTTATGCTGCAACCGGGGTCTGGCTGCGCGCGCCCAGATTGCCCCTGATGCCTCAGTCCGACGCGCTGAGCCAGGTTGCCCTGATCGACCCCGACGCAGAGTTGGCATCGCGTCTGTCTCCGATCCTGCCTCCGGCCAACGTGTTGGGGCCAGACACCGCGCTTGCACCGCAACTTGACCCGCCGGGACCGGATCAAGAGTTTGCCCGGGATTCTCGTGGCTTCTTGCTGGCTACGCCCGAAGGTACGATTACTCCCTATGGTATGTTGATCTTTGCCGGCAGCCCGTCAGTCGTCCCACCTACCCGGACAGGCACCCCTGTTCCCGAGGCACCGCCCGCGGCCGTGGCCGCAACCGATCCCGTCGCGACAGATCCTCTTGCCACTGCCCCCCCTGTCGAAGCCACTGCCGGCGCGGTGGAACTGGCTGGACTGCGTCCCCCCGTCCGCCCCGCAGGTCTTGCCCCGATACAATCGATCCCTGCCCTCCCAGACACCGAGCAAGGAGAAGCAGACGCGACCCCTGCAGTCGCAGAGGTGCCGTTAGCGACGTTTACCGGACCACGGCCCGTGGTCCGGCCCAGCGGGCTTGCCCCCGAAGCCGCTGTTGCAGGGCAGGCTGACGTTGATGCCGTCCTGGCGGCTGTGGTTGCAGACACACCCGATCCGCTGGTCTCCGCGACGCAATTTGCCGTCGCGCAGGCCCTACGACCCGATCCGCGGCCACAGAACTTTGCCCGCGTGGTCGAACAGGCCACCGCCCGCGCCGCACGGGCCCAGCCCGCCGCCGCTGCCGGTATTGCGCCGACGGCCCTTGCCCCCACCCCCCCGTCTTCCGAAGCGGATGGGGAACCTGAACTGGCCGCCGCCGTCGTCGCGCCCAGCGGGCCGATTCCAGGCGGTGTTGCGACGGCTGCGACCATCGACAACGCGATCAACCTGCGAAACATCAACCTGATCGGCGTTTATGGCAGGCCAAGCGACCGCCACGCTCTCGTCCGGCTTGGCAACGGGCGGTATGTGCGGGTCGGCGTGGGTGACAGCCTCGACGGCGGGCAGGTCGCCTCGATCGGCGACGATGCCTTGACCTACGTTAAGCGTGGCCGCACCTACGCGCTGGAAATCCCAAGCGGCTAAGAACCTAGGCCACCGGTTCGGTCAGCACACCCCGGGCGATCTGGTCTGCCTCGATACTCTCGAACAACGCCCTGAAATTCCCCTCACCAAAGCCATCGTCGCCTTTTCGCTCGATGAACTCAAAGAAGATGGGGCCAATAACTGTCTTTGAAAAGATCTGTAGGAGGATGCGGGTTTCGCCTCCGTCCACCACACCTTCACCGTCGATCAAGATGCCATGCTTCATCATACGGTCCAGCGGCTCTTCATGCCCCTCAACACGGGACTTGCTTAGCTCGTAATAGGCCGTCGTCGGGGCGGGCATGAACTTGATGCGACGATCGGCGATTGCGTCGACGGCGTCGTAGATGCTCTGGGCGCCCACCGCGATATGCTGGATCCCCTCGCCCTTGTAGCGTCTGAGGTATTCGACGATCTGGCCCGTCTCGCCCCGATCCTCGTTGATCGGAATGCGGATGCGACCGCATGGCGACGTCAGGGCACGGGACAAAAGGCCCGTGAATTTGCCTTCGATGTCAAAAAAGCGGATTTCGCGAAAGTTGAAGATATCGGCATAGAAGCGGAACCAGACATCCATGTTGCCCTTGTGGACATTGTGGGTGAGGTGATCGAGGTAATAAAAGCCGACGCCCTCGGGGTGGGCATCGCTGGACCAGTCGAATTCCGCGTTGTAGGGGCTGGTATCGTAGTATTGGTCCACAAGGTAGATCAGGCTGCCCCCGATCCCGACAATGGCCGGAACGTCCATCATCTTGCCCGGACCGGTATATTCCTCCGCCCCCTTGCTGAGCGCGTGGGCAAGCGCCTTGTCCGCATCGACAACCCGCCACCCCATCGAGGCGGCGCAGGGCCCATGTTCGTCGACAAAGCTGCGGGCGTGGCTGCCGGGTTCGTTGTTGATGACGTAGGTGATGTCACCCTGCTGCCAAAGCTCGATATCCTTGGTCTTGTGAGTTGCGACGCGGGCGTAACCCATGCGGTCAAAGAGGGTGCGAAGGGTCTCAGGCTCGGGATGGGCAAATTCGACGAACTCAAACCCATCTGTCCCGGCCGGGTTTTCCAGGCTGATGGTGGCTTTGGGGGCATCATGCGGGAAGGGTCCCATTGCGATCTCCTGTCAAATGCGCCCCGGCAGCCGGGACATACATGCACACCATACCGCGCAAAGCTTGCACTTTACGCGCATTCTTGAGAGCATTATTGCCAAACTATGCCCCCTTCCCGCACATAACAGTAAAACTGCGAGGTTTTTCCGCATGCTTCTTGACCCCACCGACATCCAGCTGCTGTCCCTCTTGCAAAGAGATGCCCAGCTGACCGCCCAACAGTTGGGAGAGGCGCTGAACCTGTCGTCAAGCCAGGCAGGACGTCGTCGCCAAAGGCTGGAGGCTGAAGGATATGTGACCCGATACGCCGCCCGTTTGGACCCTGGTCGGCTTGGCCTTACGGTGCAGGCCTTTATCCAGGTCCAGCTTGGCACCCACGGCGCCGAGAATGCCCGCAGCTTTGCCCGGCTCATCGACACGAGGCCCGAGATTGTCAGCGCCTGGACTATGACCGGTGAGGCGGACTACCTCTTACGCAGCTGGACAGCCGATCTTGGCGCACTCAACCGGCTGATCCACGAGATCATCCTGGCACACCCCGCCGTGGCCCGCGTGCAAAGCCAGATTGTCATGGAGCAGCTCAAGATTGACGCACCCCTCCCGCTTTGAGCGGCTTTGAGACGATTTATCGGGATAGAGTCTGACCAAGGCAGCAGGCCCGGATTGCCAACGCTCCTTTGGGTTGCGAAGCTAGGTCATGGAAAGCTTTCTCATTCAGGCAACGCTTTATCTTGGGGCGGCGGTCGTCGCCGTGCCTCTGGCCGCCCGGCTGGGGCTGGGGTCGGTTCTGGGCTACCTAACGGCCGGGGTCGTCATCGGTTTTATCCCTGCTTTTGGCTCGGACACCGAGGATCTTCGCCACTTTGCCGAATTCGGCGTGGTCATGATGCTGTTCCTGATCGGGCTAGAGCTCGAACCCCGCGCCCTTTGGGACATGCGTGACCGGCTGATCGGACTTGGCGGCCTACAGATCAGCATGACGACCGCCGCGATCATGGCGGGGGCAATGGCCTTTGGGCTCGCTTGGGAACCTGCACTTGCAGTCGGGTTGATCTTTGCCCTGTCCTCGACCGCGATCGTCCTGCAAACCCTTTCAGAGAAGGGGCTGATGCAGACCCCCGGCGGGCGGTCGACCTTTTCGGTCCTACTGACCCAGGACATAGCGGTTATCCCGATGCTCGCCCTTTTGCCGCTTCTTGCGCTGGCACCAGCGGGCGGCGCGGACCATGCCGAAGGGGCGGATGGCGCCCATGGCGCAGCGCTGAGCCTTGTTGAAGGGCTGCCCGGTTGGGGCGTCACGCTTGTCACCCTTGGGGCGGTGGCGGCGGTGATCCTGACCGGTATCTACCTGACCCGGCCGGTGTTCCGCTATATCCACCATGCCCACCTGCGCGAGATGTATACTGCACTTGCCCTGCTTGTCGTTGTTGCCGTCGCGGTGCTGATGGGGCTGGTTGGCCTGTCACCCGCCCTTGGCACCTTTCTGGCCGGTGTGGTTCTGGCGAACTCCGAATTCCGGCACGAGTTGGAAAGCGATCTGCAACCCTTCAAAGGGCTGCTGCTGGGACTGTTCTTCATTACCGTTGGGGCGGGGATCAATTTTCACGTCCTCCTGACAGCCCCCCTGACCATCATCGGGCTGACGCTTGGGGTTATCGCGATAAAGGGCGCAATCCTTTACATTCTGGCCTTGGCGTTCCGGCTGCGGGGGCGTGACCGCTGGCTTTTTACCCTTGGGTTGGCCCAGGCCGGCGAATTTGGCTTTGTCCTTGTATCCTTTTCCCTGCAACAGAATGTCCTGGGGGAAAGCCTGTCAGAACGGCTTTTGCTGATCGTTGCATTGTCTATGCTGGTCACGCCCCTCTTGTTCATCCTGTTTGAATGGCTGGGTCGCAACAGCGGGCGGAGCGAGGACCTGCCCCCCGACACGATAGACCGGCACGGCCCTGTGATCATTGCGGGCATTGGCCGCTTTGGACAGGTCGTCAACCGGCTGGTGCAAAGTGCGGGTGTTTCGACCGTGGTGCTGGACCACAACATGGATACGATCGAGACGATGCGCAAATTCGGGACAAGCGGGTTTTTCGGCTATCCGACCCGCCCCGACATTCTGCATGCCGCCGGGATCGACACTGCCGAAATCCTCGTCATCGCCCTCGATGATCCAAAGGCCGCGATCCAGTTAACGAACTACGCTCGCAAGGTCCGCCCCGACATCCATATTGTTGCCCGCGCCTATGACCGGGTCCACACCTACGAGCTATATCAGGCCGGGGCGAACGACATCGTCCGCGAAATGTTCGATTCCTCGCTCCGTGCCGGGCGCTATGTGCTGGAGAACCTTGGGCTGAGCCAGTTCGAGGCCGCGGAGGCGGAAATGACCTTTTATCACGGCGACCGGGCCTCGGTCCGGGAACTGGCGGAACTGTGGAAACCGGGCGTCCCGGTGGCCAACAATCCCGAATATGTCGCCCGCGCCCGCCAATTGAACAAGGCGCTGGAAACAGCGTTGGTTCAACATCTGAACCCTGTTCGAGACAGCGATGGGGGCTACAAGAATAAGAAGGACGATGCCCCAGAGGACGGCACGCCCGAAAAGGGCACCAGCTATCAGGTCAAATGGCGCGAGCCTTAGCCTCCACTGACCCCGGCTTCGGCAAAGGTCGACATTCCTGAGTGACAGGCGACAGCCGCCTGAAGGATGCCCATCGCCAGTGCGGCCCCCGATCCTTCACCAAGGCGCAGTCCAAGGTCCAGCAACGGGGCCTTGCCCAGCGCATCAAGCAACCTTGGGTGCGCCGCTTCGGCACTGACGTGCCCGGCCACCGCATGATCGAGCGCACCCGGCACCGCCCGCTCCAGCACCAGCGCGGCGGCACAACAGATAAATCCGTCGAGGATCACCGGAATACGATGCGCGCGAGCCGCCGCGATGGCCCCGGCCATGGCGGCGATCTCGCGCCCACCAAGGCAGCGCAGAACCTCCAGCGGATCAGACAGGCGGTCAGCATGAAGGGCGAGACCGGCCTGAACGACTTCGGTCTTTCGGGCAAGCCCTGCGTCGTCAACCCCGGTGCCGCGCCCGGTCCAGTCGCCCGCCGCACCTCCACACAAGGCCGCGGCGATGGCCGCCGCGACCGTGGTGTTGCCGATCCCCATTTCCCCTGTGACCACCAGATCGGCCTTGGGATCGACCGCTGCCCAGCCGGTCGCAAGGGCCGATACAACCTCGGCCTCGGACATCGCGGGGGCGGTCGTAAAATCTGCAGTCGGCTGATCCAGCGACAGGGCGTGGACCGACATCCGCGCCCCAAAGGTCCGGGCCAACTGGTTGATGGCCGCCCCGCCATGTTCAAAGTTCAGCACCATCTGCGCCGTCACCTCGGCCGGAAAGGCCGAGACGCCCTGCGCGGTCACCCCGTGGTTGCCTGCAAAGATCAGGATCTGCGGGGCTGCAAGGGTCGGAAGGTCCGTGCCGCGCCAGCCCGCATACCAGATCGCCAGATCCTCCAACCGGCCAAGGGCAGCGGGCGGTTTGGTCAGCTGGCCGTTGCGGGCTGCCGCCCCGGCAAGGGCCTCGGCACTGGCGGAGGGGGCGGCCAAGAGGGCCTCGCGGAAATCGGAAAGGGAAGAGAAAGGGGCGGTCATCGTCGTCCTCGTTGCAACTTATCAACCTTCTGTCTAACGCTCGGGTCAGCAGGCGAAAGGGCGGATTGACCGTGACAACGACCAAAGACGACATCATCGCGGCCATCGACGTGCCAGCGGCGCTTGGACTGCTAAGCCGTCTTCCCGTTAATGTCGACGGAGACGCCGCCACCGCCCGGGGGGCGCGCGCCGCCTGGGCCTGGCCTGTCGCCGGCCTGATCATCGCGGGGCTTGCCGTGGCGGTCGGAACCCTGGCCCTTTGGCTGGGTGTCCCCCCCGGTCTGGCCGCTGCCATTGTCTTGACCACACAGATCGTCGTGACGGGGGCCATGCACGAAGACGGGCTGGCCGACAGCGCCGACGGGCTTTGGGGCGGTTGGACCGTCGAACGGCGGCTTGAGATCATGAAGGACAGCCGCATCGGGGCCTACGGGGTTATTGCCCTTGTGTTGGGTTTGCTGATCCGCTGGCAGGCACTGACCCTGATCGCGGACCATGGTGCCCTTTGGCCGGCCCTTCTGGCCCTTGGGGCCGGTAGCCGGGCGGCGATGGTTGTGGTGATGGGCACGGTACCGCCTGCCCGACCTTCGGGGCTAAGCCGCAGCGTCGGCCAGCCCCCTGCCCCGACCGTCTGGTTGGCTGTTGCTATCGCCATTGTGGCGGGGACATTGACGCTAGGGTCCGCAACCCTTTGGGTCGGCATCGTCATGGGGCTGATCGGGCTGCTCTGGGCGCGCATCGCCAAGGCCAAGATCGGCGGTCAAACGGGCGACATCCTTGGATCAACACAAACCCTGACCGAGATCGCAGGACTTGTGACCCTGTCAGCCCTTTGGGGATTGGGATAGGGCGGCATGCGCGCAAGCGCATCTTGGCAGCCTTCAGCAGGCCATCGCATTGGCAAAAGACGACCGGTCGACATGAGGCCCGAAGTCGCGGGCTGTCAGGGTCGCGCCGTCAAAGCTTACCCCCAGAACGCGGGCCCAGTCGGCGCTGGCGACGATCATTTCGATTGTCCCCAAGCACTCCCGCAGGCCACCGGCAATGTCGGCTTCTCCGATCCGGTGATTGGTGACGCCCGGCAGGTCCGCCACCTCGACCAGAGCACCGTCGTCATACCGCCAGACCCGCAGAGTTCGAGCCAGATGGGGACGGTCGACATAGGCCACCTCGACCCGGCCATCGCCATCCAGATCGGCGGCCCCGACCGGGGCGAGCCAGCGGTAGCGTTGGCCAATAAAGGGGGTTGCAGCCTTCAGGCTGCCATGTGCGCTGTATATCGCCAAACGGGCGCCAAGGGACTGATCGGATTCGACCACCATCGCCTCAAACGCACCGTCCAGATCGACGTCGACGAGGCGCGGGGCCACATCCTCGAACACACGTGAGGGCGGCAGGGTCAGTGTCACGACCTGCCCGCTTTCGGCCCCGGTCAGGGCCAGAGCACCCCACTCCACCGCATCGCCAAGGACAGCGTGGTCATAGCGGGTGGTGGGGTCCAGATAGCGGGCTTCGGCCAAACCTTCGGCCTGCGCCGGAGCAAGGCCAAGACCGGCCAGGCAGGCCACAAGGCCTGCCAAGAGGCGCATCAGATCTGCTTTTCGGGCATCTGAACGACAAGACCGTCCAGCGCGTCAGAAACCTTGAGCTGGCAGGTCAGGCGCGACCGGGCGGCGTCAGGCTCAAAGGCAAAGTCCAGCATGTCCTCTTCCATGGCGTCCTTGGCGGGCAGCTTTTCAACCCATTCGGGGGCAACATAGACATGGCAGGTCGAGCAGGCACATGCGCCGCCGCAATCGGCCTCGATGCCCGGAATGCCGTTGTCCCGGGCGCCTTCCATGACGGTCAGGCCATTGGGGACGTCGATGACATGCTCTTTACCGCCGAACTCGATATAGGTGATCTTGGCCATAGGACGGGCCTCTCCAAAGCTGCTGTTGTTCGGCTTCGTATGTAGTGTGAGCGGGCGGCGGCGACCAGCCCAAGAATTGGCTCATTCCCCGGGGGTGTGGAAGTTGGGCGACACCCCAGGCTCACAACAGCGCGCAATCATGATTGGCCTTGGTGATTGTGCGGCTTTCATCCTAGAAAACTCCAAAACGATAGGCAGGATGCACAGTCCTTGAGCAGAACATTCCTACCCTGCGCAGCCCTTCTCGGGCTGGCTTTGGCAGGCTGCACGCCGCAGCCGACGGAGGTGGACGTGGTGCCTGCCTTTATCTCGGCCGAAATCGAAAGCCGTGAAGACGGCCGCTGCTTTGGCCGCGACATTACACCGGCCGTGATCGAAACCGTCACCGCCCAGGTCCTCGACCGTCCCGCCGTTCTGGCAGAGGATGGAACGGTTCTGACACCTGCCGCGTACCGGTCGGTTATCCGGCAAGAGATCGCGCGGGAACGTCAGGAAGTGGCGTTTGAGACCTTGTGCCCGCCCTTTTATACCGACGAATTCGTGTCCACCCTGCAACGCGCCCTGAAGGCGCGCGGCTATTACTTGGGCGATATCACGGGCCACCTCGACGTCCAGACGGGGCGGGCCGTGCAGGATTTCCAACGCGGCAAAGGGCCCGACAGCCCGCTTTTGTGGATCGGATCAGCCCGCGAACTTGGGATTGTCAGCCTGACCGCCGAACAGCTCGCCACTCTGTAGACCGGAGGTGATGGACCTGACATGAAAAAGGCGCCCGAATGGGGCGCCTTTGTTTATTTTTGAGTGCTGCCCACTGCTTATTGGCCGTCCAGCACCAGTGCCACGAACCGGGGATCGCCGCCCCGTCGCACCAGCAGCAGCAACGACCGCCGGCCAGCTTCCGTTGCCTCGTCGATCCGGGCTGTAAAGTCATCGACCGAAGCGACCGGCTGCTGCCCAGCCTCGGTGATCACGTCGCCGGCCATGAGCCCCTTGGCCTCGGCATCGGACAGAGGTTCAACAGCTGTCACGACCAGTCCGGCTTGCTCTGTGATGTCGTACTCGGCAGCAAGGTCATCGGTGATTTCCGACAGGGTCAGGCCGAGCATCTCGGTCATTTCGGGCTCGGGTGCGGGGGCCACCTCTTCCGAAGCAGGAACAACGCTTTCGGCGTCCTCACGACGTCCCAGCGTGACGGTCAGGGTGGTCATCTCGCCATTGCGCAGCACCTCGACGACGACGGCCTTGCCGACAGGCGCGTTGCCGACCATGCGGACCAGGTCCCTGGTATCGGGCACGTCTTGCCCGTCAAAGGTCAGAATGACATCACCCGACAGAACCCCGGCATCTTCCGCCGGACCGGGGGGCACATCCGTGACCATCGCGCCCGCCGATGAGGTCAATCCAACGATCGCCTCGACCATGTCGGGGGTAATGTCCTGGATGCGAACGCCCAGCCAGCCGCGCCGGGTTTCCCCAAACTCTCTTAACTGGTCCACCACATTGCTCACGACCGACGACGACATGGCAAAGCCGATGCCGATCGAGCCGCCGTTGGGCGACAGGATCGCAGTGTTCACGCCGATCACTTCACCGCTCATATTGAACAGGGGTCCACCCGAGTTTCCGCGGTTGATGGCCGCGTCAGTCTGGATGTAGTCGTCGTATGTCCCAGAAAGCGCCCGGTTGCGGGCGGAAACGATGCCGGCAGAGACTGAGAAGCCCTGTCCAAGCGGGTTGCCCATGGCCATCACCCAATCGCCCACCCTGGAACCTGAAGCATTGCTATCGCCAAAGGCTACGAACGGCAGGTCCGTCGCGTCGACCTTGAGCAGAGCGATGTCGGTATTCGGGTCAGTTCCGATCAGTTCTGCCGGCAATTCGCCGCCCAAAAAGAACTCGATCAGGATTTCATCCGCCCCTTCAATGACGTGGTTGTTGGTCACGATATAGCCATCGCTGGAGATCACGAAACCCGATCCCAAAGCCGAGGACCGGCGCGGTGCGTTGGGGCCGCGATCCTGGAAATCCCGAAAGAAGTCCTCGAACGGGGACCCCTCGGGCGCCTGTCCCTGGGGACCTGTCGCTGCGGCAATCGTGGTCGAGGTAGTGATATTGACGACCGCCGGGCTGACCATTTCGGCAAGCGCGGCAAAGCTCAGCGGCCGCCCATCCTCCATCACTTCGGGCGGCAGCGCTTCTTGCGCAGGCGCAGGCAGAGCCTGCGACAAGACAAGCGCCGCCCCCAGGGCCAGCGGAGCCCAGAGGCGTACCCCCCAGGACGAGGTCGACATCTCAATTGACTGCGCGGCTGCCCGTGCGGGCGAATTGGTTCTTGCGGCCTGTGTGTTCACTGGGGGGCTCCCTTTGCGACGAATCCGGGGTCACCCTGCAAGGTGACCGTTTGGTGACAGACTGTACCTAGGACGCGCGCAACACAACGCAAAGCCTTTTACAATTGTCTCAAGAGGCCGTGATAGTCCATCTGTCGGCACGCCACCGAAGGCTCACGATCCCTATTGCAAATTCCGGCCGGACCCGGATAACGATAGGACATCAGGTTCGGGAGATCCCGGGGCCAACTGCACATCGCGCAGTCGGAACCGGAGCCGAAGGAGCATCCGCCCCGGTAAACTCTCAGGCGCAAGGGACCGTATCTGATAACGAGACTCTGGAGAGTGACCTTGGGCTTTCGTGGCCCGGGTCCGCCGAAGGGATAACGATCTCAGGCGTCCCCATGGGACAAGGACAGAGGGGGCATCGTGGGTCGGGCTGGAACAGTCCAGGCCAGGGGATGCCCGGCTTTTCGAAGCCGACAGAACGGGGATGAGACAGAGATGACGGATCTTCTGAAACTGGGACTTCACGCCCTGCACCTGGAGCTTGGGGCCCGCATGGTCCCCTTTGCCGGGTACGAGATGCCGGTCCAGTATCCGATGGGGGTCATGGCAGAGCATCAGCATTGCCGGGCCTCGGCTGGGCTTTTTGATGTCAGCCACATGGGCCAGGTCATCCTGCGACCCAAAGGGACCCTCGCCGAAACGGCCCTCGCCCTTGAGGCGTTGATGCCTATTGATGTGCTTGGCCTGCCCGAAGGGCGGCAGCGCTACGGGCTATTTACCAACGACAGCGGGGGCATCCTCGATGACCTGATGGTCGCCAACCGGGGCGATCACCTGTTCGTCGTGGTCAACGCCGCCTGCAAGGCCGCCGATGTCGCCCATATGACCGCACATCTGTCCGCCACGACCGAGGTGCAGGCCGTGACCGGCCGGGCGCTTCTGGCCTTGCAGGGACCAAAGGCAGAAGTGGCGCTGGCCCGGCTGGTGCCTGCCGTGCTGCCCATGCGGTTCATGGATGTGATCACCGCCGAGACCCTGTTCGGCCCCCTTTGGATCTCGCGGTCGGGCTACACCGGAGAGGACGGTTTTGAAATCTCGGTCCCCGATGGAGGCGCGCGCGGATTGGCCGATGCGCTCTTGGCGATGGAAGAGGTCGCCCCCATCGGGCTGGGTGCCCGCGATTCGCTCCGACTGGAGGCAGGACTGTGCCTTTGTGGCCATGACATCGACACCGACACCACGCCAGTGGAGGCCGGCCTGACCTGGGCAATCCAGAAAGCCCGGCGCAGCGGCGGCGGACGTGCGGGCGGTTTTCCCGGTGCCGCCCGGATCCTGAACGAACTGGCCTCCGGACCCGGTCGGCTGCGGGTTGGCCTGCGGCCCGACGGCAAGGCGCCGATGCGCGAGGGCACCGCCCTTTTCGATGGCAACCGCCAGGTCGGACAGGTGACCTCGGGCGGGTTTGGCCCGTCGGTGGGCCAGCCTATCGCCATGGGCTATGTCCTTGCCGAACATGCCGAGATCGGCACTAACCTGACCGGCGACGTGCGCGGCAAGCGCCTGCCCGTCACAGTTTGTCCCCTTCCTTTCCACCCCACATCCTACAAGCGCTGAGGAGCGTCCCCATGAAGTACACCGAAGATCACGAATGGCTGCGTATCGAAGATGACCTGATCGTCGTCGGGATCACCGAACATGCGGCGACACAGCTGGGCGACATCGTTTTCGTCGAATTGCCCGAAGTTGAAACCATGATCGCCAAGGGCAACGAGGTCGTCGTCATCGAAAGCGTCAAGGCCGCATCCGACATCCTGGCCCCGGTCGATGGCGAGATCGTAGAGGTCAACGACGCACTGGGCGACAAGCCGGGCCTCGTCAACGAAGACCCGACCGGTGAGGCCTGGTTCTTCAAGGTCAAGGTCGACGATCTGAGCGTGCTCGACACCTACATGGACGAAGACGAATACCAGGACCTGATCAGCTGATGGCCCGTCGGCAAAGTCTTCGCGAAGACTTTGCCGACACCTCCGATCACACGCGCGGAATTTTCGCGAAAATTCCGATCTGCCAGAGGATAGCGCATGACCTTTACACCGACCGACTACGATACCTATGACTTTGCCAACCGTCGGCACATCGGCCCCTCACCGTCCGAGATGGACGAGATGCTCAAGGTCATCGGCGTGCCGGACCTCGACACCCTGATTGCTCAGACCGTCCCTCAGGACATCCGCCAGTCAGAGCCTTTGACCTGGCCTGCCATGACCGAGCATCACCTGCTGGAGCGCATGCGCAAGGTCGCCAGTCGGAACCGGGTCATGACCTCGCTGATCGGACAAGGCTATCACGGAACGGTGACCCCACCCGCGATCCAGCGCAATATCCTTGAAAATCCGGCCTGGTACACCGCCTATACCCCCTATCAGCCCGAGATTGCCCAAGGCCGGCTTGAGGCCTTGTTGAATTATCAGACCATGGTGGCCGACCTGACCGGCCTGCCCGTCGCCAACGCCTCGCTTCTGGATGAGGCGACTGCAGCGGCAGAGGCGATGACGATGGCGCACCGGACCGCCAAGTCCAAGGCCACCGGCTTCTTCGTGGACCGCAACTGCCATCCCCAGACCATCGCCGTCATCCAGACCCGCGCAGCTCCGTTACACATCGAGGTCATCGTGGGCGATCCGGCCGAACTGGACCCGACGGCGGTCTTTGCTGCTATCTTCCAGTATCCCAGCACCTATGGCCATGTCGTGGACTACACCGACCAGATCGCGGCGCTGACCGCAGCCCGCGCAATTTCCATCGTGGCCACAGACCTTCTGGCGCTGACCATGCTCAAGGAGCCGGGCGCGATGGGCGCCGACATCGCAGTGGGATCGTCCCAGCGTTTTGGCGTGCCGATGGGGTACGGCGGGCCGCATGCCGCCTTTATGTCCTGCACCGATGCCCTGAAGCGGGCGATGCCGGGGCGGATTGTCGGCGTGTCGATCGATGCCCGCGGCAACACCGCTTATCGTTTGTCCCTGCAAACCCGCGAACAGCACATCCGCCGCGAGAAGGCCACGTCGAACGTCTGCACCGCACAGGCCCTTTTGGCCGTCATGGCGTCATTCTACGCGGTGTTCCATGGCCCCGAAGGTCTACGCGCGATCGCCGAGCAGGTCCATTTCCGCACCAACCGCCTGGCCAAGGCGCTGCGGGCGGCGGGGGCCAAGGTCTCGCCCAAGGCCTTCTTCGACACCATCACGGTCGAGGTCGGTGTTGGTCAGGCCGGTATCCTGGCCGCCGCCCGCGCCGAGGGCATCAACCTGCGCAAGATCGGCGGCGACCGGGTCGGCATCACGCTCGATGAAACCACCGACGAGCAGGTGCTCTTGCGGGTTCTGCGCGCCTTTGGAATCCAGATTGCCCCACCACATCGCGGCACCCTTGGGTTTCCTCAGTCGATGCTGCGCACGTCCGACTACCTGACCCACCCGGTCTTTCACATGAACCGCGCCGAATCCGAGATGATGCGCTACATGCGCCGTCTGTCAGACCGCGATCTTGCTCTGGACAGGGCGATGATCCCGCTTGGCTCTTGCACGATGAAGCTGAACGCCGCGGCCGAGATGATGCCCCTGACCTGGCCCGAATTCGGGGCCCTGCATCCCTTTGCCCCGGTCGATCAGGCAGCGGGCTACGCCGAGGCCATTGGCGATCTGTCCGAAAAGCTATGCGAGATCACCGGCTATGACGCCATGTCGATGCAGCCGAACTCCGGGGCGCAGGGAGAATACGCGGGCCTTTTGACGATCCAAGCCTACCACCGGTCCCGGGGTGACGGCCACCGCGACATTTGCCTGATCCCGGTCTCGGCCCATGGCACCAACCCTGCCTCGGCCCAGATGGCCGGGATGAAAGTGGTGGTGGTCGAATCCGCACCGAATGGCGATGTCGATCTGGACGACTTCCGCGACAAGGCGGTTGCGGCGGGTGACAACCTTGCCGCCTGCATGATCACCTACCCCTCTACCCACGGGGTATTTGAGGAAACGGTCCGCGATATCTGCAAGATCACCCATGACCACGGTGGACAGGTCTATCTGGACGGGGCCAACCTCAACGCCATGGTCGGGCTGGTCAAACCCGGCGAAATCGGATCGGACGTCAGCCACCTGAACCTGCACAAGACCTTTGCCATTCCCCATGGGGGCGGTGGTCCGGGCATGGGTCCGATCGGGGTCAAGGCACATCTGGCCCCCTATCTGCCCGGCCACCCCCAAACCGGCGGCGCCGAAGGGCCGGTGTCGGCTGCCCCCTACGGATCGGCCTCGATCCTGCTGATCTCATGGGCCTATTGCCTGATGATGGGCGGCGCCGGGCTGACACAGGCGACCAAGGTGGCGATCCTGAATGCCAACTACATCGCCGCCCGCCTCAAGGGGGAATACGAGGTTCTGTTCATGGGCAACAAGGGCCGGGTGGCACACGAGTGCATCCTGGACACCCGCCCCTTTGCCGACCATGGCATCACCGTGGACGATGTGGCCAAACGGCTGATCGACAACGGCTTTCACGCCCCAACGATGAGCTGGCCGGTCTCTGGCACCTTGATGGTTGAACCCACCGAAAGCGAAACCAAGGCCGAGATTGACCGCTTTATCAACGCCCTCCTTGCCATCCGGGCCGAGGTGCGCGACGTGGAGAACGGGATCATCAGCGCCTCTGACAGCCCGCTGCACCATGCCCCCCACACGGTTGAGGACCTGATCGCCGACTGGGACCGAAAGTATCCCCGCGAACAGGGCTGCTTTCCCCCCGGCGCATTTCGTGTCGACAAGTACTGGCCACCGGTGGGTCGGGTCGACAACGTCTTTGGCGACCGCAACCTGATCTGCACCTGCCCCCCCTTAGACAGCTACATGGAGGCCGCGGAATGAGCGTTCTTGACCCCAATGGCGCATGGCTTGGCAGGGTCGACCGCCCCAGCATCGGCCCAAGCCTTGTCACCCTGCGCGACGGTCGGGTGATCGACATCACCAGTCGGGCAGCGGCTACGGTCAGTGACCTGCTCGATCTGCCGGATCCGGCTGGATACGTCCGACGCGCTGAAGGCACGGACATAGGGGCAGAGGGCGATCTGGGCAGTGATGCCCTGCCCCTTTTGGCCCCTTGCGATCTACAGGCAGTCAAGGCCTGTGGTGTCACGTTTGCAGGCTCTATGGTTGAGCGGGTGATCGAGGAGCGGGCGGCAGGTGACCCGGACAAGGCCGCCGACATCCGCGCCCGCGTGGGCGCGGCCATCGGCGACAGCCTTGCCGACATCGTGCCCGGCAGCGACGGGGCGGCCAAGGTCAAGGCCGCACTGATTGCCGAAGGGCTGTGGTCGCAATACCTTGAGGTCGGGATCGGGCCAGATGCAGAGGTCTTTACCAAGGCCCCCGTCCTGTCCTCGGTCGGGCATGGCGCAATGGTCGGCCTGCACCCGATCTCAAAGTGGAACAATCCCGAACCGGAGGTTGTTCTGGCCGTCAATGCCAGCGGCACCATCTGCGGCGCAACGCTGGGCAACGATGTGAACCTGCGGGACGTGGAGGGCCGGTCAGCCCTTCTGCTTGGCAAAGCCAAGGACAACAACGCCTCTTGCGCCATTGGCCCAATGATCCGGCTGTTTGACGAGGACTTTACCCTCGACACCGTGCGGGGGCTGGAGCTGTCGTTGACGGTGACGGGGCCAGAGGGGTTCACGCTGCAAGGGGCGTCCCGCATGGCCGCGATCAGCCGGGATCCGGCGGATCTGGTGGCCCAGACAATCGGGGCCCATCACCAGTATCCTGACGGGTTCATGCTGTTTCTGGGGACGCTCTTTGCCCCGACGCAGGACCGGTTTGCCCCCGGCGCCGGGTTCACCCATGCTGTTGGCGACGTGGTGACAATCTCTTGTCCCGAACTGGGGGCGTTGACCAACACCGTCGCCCTGTCGCCCGATTGCCCGCGGTGGGAGTTTGGCATCCGGGCCTTCATGGCGAACCTGGCGGGGCGCGGACTTATCGCGGGTTGATCAGCGACTGATGCGCCAGTCGGCCAGGTCTGGTCGTCAAGACCCGGGCCCGTCTCGACGGGCCCGGGTGGGTGTCACTTGATCACGTGGACTGTGGCAGGCCTATCTGCTCACCCTTCGACTGCGGCTGAGCAGCTGCCCGCATCTCGGCAATCAACCGGATCCAACCTTGGGCAAAGCTATCAGCTTCGGCCGCGGCGAGGACCCGGCGTTCCCGGGCAAAGCCAGGTAGATCCGGCTGGACAAAAGCCTCGACCAAGGCGCGCTTCCAGGCTGGCAGGCTGCCGCCAGCTACTGGCCTCGCGCCACCGGCGATATGATCGGCCAAACCATCGACGCCCGACACGATCAGCCTCCGGCCAGCGGCACGAGCCTCAAGGGCGGCGAGGCCATAGCCTTCCCAGCGCGATGGCATCACCAGCACATCGATGGAGGACATCGCCTCGACCGGGTCAACATGCCCATGGAAGGTGACGCGATCATCGCCCTGAGCGAGGGCTTCCAAAGCCTCCCTTTCCGGACCCTCACCATACAGATCCAGCCGGGTGTCCATTTCAGGCAAGGCAACAAAGGCCTCAATCAATGTGTCGAAGCCCTTTTGCTTGTCCAGGCGACCGATGGCTCCCATCCGGACCGGAGAACCGGCAACCGGCGCATCCATTTCCAGGAACGGTGTCACGTTGACCGCAGAGGGTATCACCTCAAGCCTCTCTGCCGCGACAAAGTCTTGCGAGACAAGCCAGCGGCCCTGCGCCTGACTGACGGCAACGACCTTGTCAAACCGTGCGTAGGCCGTGCGCAACAGGGTGGCGAACCGGCGATGATTCTGAACCTCTGACGCGACAAAGGTTTCAGTGTAGTTGTGTTCAACATGCAGGATCGGAAGGTCACCATGACTTGCCTGCAAGGCGATAATGCGCGGAAGCATCCGCCAACTGATCGTCAGGTGCGAGACGATGATGTCGGCCTTGATCCTTCTGAAAGTCAGGGCGTTGCGTCGCATGATATGAACCTCGTGACGACCGTTCGCAGTCATCTCGGGGTGGTCGATGATATGGTCCAGCACGCGCATAACACCATCAGGTGCGGCGTCGTCGATCAGGTGTACAATGCGGGGGCGGGTCATATCAGGTGCTCCGAAATCGGGTCAGGCGTGGGCACGCTGCATGCGGCAAAAGCTTGGGACTGGCTCAGCATGGCAGGACCAAAGGTGTGTGGCCGCCGGGATGCACGTTTTGTAAGCCCACGTGGCCGCGATTGGACTGACATCGCGACAGGATGAAAGGCGCAATGATCGACGATGACGATCGCGTTGTCCGTCAATCCCTGTGCATGAACGGCCCACAGGGCACACGGCATCGTTTCCGAAGCCTTGAAACCAGGCCCGAAGACCGAGCTGAATGGAGCAATACGTGTCATTAGAAAAGTCCGGCTTAAAAAATTTGCGGCAGAAAAGCATTCGTCGTAAAGGCCTGGGAATGGCCGGAGCAGCGAGCGCGGCAAGGGCCGTCGCCGAACCACGGCGCAAAGGGAACAGAAACGCAGCGGGGCTCAGCACGATCCCGGCCACCGACAGGCGGAACGCGCTGAAACCAGGACTGTCGAGACGAAGGGCGCGGTGGGCGAGATAGCGCAAATGCTGCGCCTCTGCCCGCGCATTTGGCTGGGCACCGTAGCGGCGGGCGGATGTCAGCACATTGTTACGGCCCGCCCGCAGGGCGTTCAGATCGTAGGCGCGGCCGGTCGGGTTGGTCCGATACCACACCAGAACCTCGTCGATACCGATGACATTGGCGCCTTCGCCACATAGTCGGATCAGCCACTCAAGATCCCCACTCTGAGTGATGCGGGGGTTGAAGCCTCCGGTCTCGATGAACAGCTCGCGGCGCAGTGCGATGTTGGACATTGTGTAGACCGGGTTCTCGCCCAAAAGTTGCTCGATCCCAAGCGGCCCTTTGGCAATGCGCGACGTTTCTCCGACACGGTCGGCCTGGTTTCGGAAAAAGGCGACACGGGCATAGGCCCCGTCAACGTCAGGGTCCGCCATCGCCTTGTCCAAGCTGGCCAGCTTGGTCTTGACCCAGATGTCATCGGCGTCACAAAAGGCAACGATCTCGCCGCGCGCGAGCCGGGCGGCACCAAAGTTGCGGGCCTCGCCCGGACTCTTTCCGGGGTTGGTCGCAAGGCTGATGCGCGAATCCGATGCCGCAGCCGCCACGACAAGCGCCCGGGTCGCATCGGTAGATCCACCATCAACACAGATCGCTTCCCAGCTTTTGCAGGTCTGGGCGCGTAGTGCGTCAAGAGTGGCCTTTAGCGTCGCTTCGGCGTTTTGGCAGGGTATGATGATGGAAAAGCGAGGCATGGTTTCAGGCCCCCCGAACAAGCAGAGGCAATGACGCCGAGAAGGCGTGCAATACGGCCACCAGATATTCGCAGGGTGCCGTCAAAGCGCTTGATCGAAGGTCGATTTCCATTTCCGTACCAATTCAGGGTTGTAAAGAACTTAGGCAGACACGCGGACGGCGTCTCAGCCCCCACGGACGAGGGTCATGGCTCTTTGTTCCCTTTTGATATCCGAACGGATATTTTGCGGGCCTCGCGGCGGGAAAATGTGTTCAAAACAAGGCGGTTTTACCGTTCGCGCAGCAGACTGCCGGCGACGACGCTTGCTCAGACACGAGATCCAGCGCGCCTCGGACAGGGCCGGTTTGGCCACCGCAGGCGAGGCGGGCTGCGTGACCAAAGGCACATTCCATTTGATGCGGCCGTCGTTAAAGAATTTGTTGGTCGCTTGACCACTCGCCAAGTCGTTGGCTTCGCAAAAATTACACCAGATGGTCGGTCGCTACGGATTATTGGCCCGTTCGCGATCCTGAATTAGCGATCCAACTTGGCCCTCAGGGCCGTTTCTGTCGCTTTCCATATTGGGCCGATGGCCCCGATATGCGCGTCAAGAGCATGTTCCGCCTTGGCCGCCCGTTCGAGGCTGACCAGGGCTTCGCGCAGGGCGGCGGCCCCGAAGGTCGCGGCGCTGCCGGCGCTGTTGTGCGCACGCTCCGCAATTGCGAACCGTACTTCCGGCTGAATCGTGGGGCCGGCAAGCGCGCCAAGCAGCCAGTCAACCAATTCTTCGCCCTCATCCAAGAAGCGGGGAAGCAGGAGTTCGATCCCTGCCTGGCCCAGGCTGTCTTGGGCCGATGCGAACTGATCAACGTCCAATATCTGACCAACAGCCGATCGAGGCGATTGGACAAGGGTACGCGCCCGCGGGCTTTCGGTCCTGCCAAGAATCCTGCGCAGAGCCTCCCGATCCAGCGGCTTGGCCAGGGCATCGGTCATACCATCGGCCAGGAACCCTTCGACGTCCTCGGGCAAAACGTTTGCGGTCAGGGCCACGATCGGCACATCGCGCGAGGCCCCCCGACCCGACCGGATCGCGGCAGTCGCCTGACGGCCGTCCATCCTGGGCATGCTGATATCCATCAGGATGAGGTCAAACGGATGCGACGCAGCGAGACGGACGCCTTCGGCCCCATCGACGGCTTCGGTCACCCGGTGGCCGTCACTTTGCAGCATCTCGCGCGCAACTGCGCGGTTGATCGGGTTGTCCTCGACGACCAGCACATCACGAGGTGTGACGGAAGTGACGGGTGCCTTGGCCCCCAAACGGATCGCGAACTGCTCTTTGGGCTTTTGGGTAGTGACAAGGGGCAAACGAACCCAGAACAGGCTCCCTTCTCCGGGGCTGCTTTCAGCGCCCATTTCGCCGCCCAAAGCGGTCACGATCCGGCGGGCGATGCCCAAACCAAGGCCGGTCCCGCCGCTTTTGCGGCTATAGGACACGTCGCGGGTTTCAAAGTCCTCGAAAATGCGTTCGATGTCGTCCTCCGGAATGCCGATTCCGGTGTCGATCACGCGAACCTCCGTCACCGCTTCCTCTCCGCGCCTGAACAGAACTTCGCATTCAAGCGAAATCCGACCACCGTCAGTAAACTTGATGGCGTTACCGATCAGGTTCAAAAGCACTTGGCCAATCCGCACCGGATCGGTCGAGACCCAGGCCAAGGGCGGCCCCAACCAGGACAATTCCAATCGGTTTCCTGCGGCTTCAGCGGCCCCCCTTTGGGTATCGACAATGTCCTGCACCAAAGACGAAAAATTGACGGGAACCTTCTCGAGCGCCATTTTGCCGGCATCCAGGCGGGAAATGTCCAGAACATCGTTGACGTGGTGCAGCAACAGCCGGCTGGACAGGTCCATATCTTCGAGAAACCGGGCCTGTCGTTCGTCAAGTCTGGTTTCGCGTAGCAACGACAAGTTGCCCATGATGCCATTCAACGGTGTCCGGATTTCATGGCTCATCACAGCCAGAAAACCGGCCTTGGCCTTTTCCCCGGCAAGTGCCCGGTCACGGGCCATGACCAGCTCGGCCTCGGCCTTCAACCGGTGCGAAATGTCACGCAAGAAGGCGATGAAGATCTCTCCGCTTGCAGTGTCTGCTGACTGTATGGCGAGTTCTACCGGGAAAACTTCGCCGTTGGCGCGGCGCGCCTCGAGCTGGACACGACCGTGGCCAACGACCCGCTTCTCGCCCGAGGTTCGCATCCGTTTCATACCGGCGGCATGGCCGGCCCGATGATGAGCGGGCACAATCAGCTCGCCCACAAACTCCCCGATTGCATCCTTGGCATCGTAGCCAAAGATGACTTCTGCAGCGCTGTTGAAATGCGTTATTCTGCCGTCCGCATCGGCGACGATGACCGCATCAAGGGCAGTGTCGATCACAGTTCGCATGCGACTGCTGGTTTCCTCAAGATCCCGGCGTTGCCGTTCACTCGTCGCGCTGAGCCCAATGAAATATAGTGCCAAAAGCGCCAGAACTCCCAAAAGAATTGCCGTCACCGTCGCCAACTGAATCAAGGTCGCTGCCACCTGTTCGCGGCGCTCGTCCGAGGCGACGGCAAATACCCTCAACCCACTTACGGACAGGTCGCGCACCTTCGGCCGTGCCTCGTCATAACGCGCAAGCAGTTCGGGCGCGGCTGCATGCAGTTCGCCGTCCGATCCGTCGATCAGCGGAACACTGTCGTCCAAAAAGACCTGCAAATCGGCAAGGGCTGATGCGGCATAGGGATTGGCGCGAAGGTTCTCATATAGCGAGCCTTTCCGGATTGTTGAAATCCGGCTGTAGAACACATCGAACTTGACCCGCAGGTCTCGCAGCAAGACCGGGTTCGGTGCCGGTTCTTCCACGATCTGGTCGATAACCGGCCCTAGCTCCAGAAACTCGACCTCGGTTTGCGACAAGCTCCACTGCACGTTGTCCGACCGCGCCGCCCCAAGAAGCCTGAGGTCCGAAACGACACTTTGTCCAAGAATACCGATGATCAACGCGGCCACGAGCAAGACCCCCGCGAGGATCGGCACGGCACGACGACCAAACGCGTTACGCAGATCCAGACGCCTCATCCTGGCCCCCCATGCGCTGGGTTTGAATGGATTTTTTTGCGAGGACTTTATCCTACTGCAAGACCTCAATACGGTCGAGTTGCCAGATGCTTTGAGAATAGACGACTTCGCTCTTGTAGGCGGCGTTGCTGTCATAAGGATAGACGATCCAAAGCGGCCCTTTGTCGCGGACGGACATGATCGCACCATTCTGGCTGTAGGCTAGGATGGGCCCACCCTCGACAGCATCCGAAACCGGAATATCGACAGCGTAGTCGTTGATCGCCGTCGCCCGAAGTGGGCCCTCTTCAATACCAAGCGCCGCCGCTAGGTCTGCAAGCTCCAGTCCGCTGAATTCTTGCGGTCCATCGGTCCAGACAGTCGTTGTGACAAAGGTGGTGACAGGCATGGCTTGCAACATGGCCAAGTCAAACACGGCGGTGTCTTCGTTGTTTGTGATACTGATGGCGCCCGAGATAGTCAGGACAACCTCACCTGCTGGGACAGGGAGATCGTCCAGGCTCTGCGCCGTGAGTGGTGTTGCAAGGCCTGCACAAAGAATGGCAACCTTGATGGAACGCAAAACATAGAACACACTAAACCTCCGGAATTGAACTTCCAGTAGTAGTGCCATGATCTTTGGAATATAACAAAAAGGTCAATCGGGTATCCTTTATATACTTTCGGATAGTCGCCCTGACGGGATCGGAACCATCCAGCCAGACCCGATGGCCGCGGGCCTTTCCGGGCTAGAGACAGGCCGACGACCCCAAGAGGGGCGCATCACACGGCCACCAGCGGCTCAATCACGGCAACTTCGAGCGTGAGGTTGTTCGATATGCGACCCAAAGTGGGTTCGGTGTCGCCCCAAAGGGCCCCAATTTTTCCCGGCGATGCGGATCGGACAGCGCTCATTGAATTCAAAGCCCATAAGAAAGCAAGGACTGACGACTGACGTCCAGACAAACGCTTGAAAACACCTTATTCATAGGCGTCTGCAACCAACACGGGCAATATTCCGCCCAGCTTTCCAGGGCTGTAAAGCGGCGCCCCGAGTGATGCCGCATAAACAACAACAATCCTTTAGGATATACGCGAAACTCCTTTGCGCCTTGGTTTTGCCTCACGGTTATGACTAAGCAGAAAACGAGCGAACGATCCTAGGAGAAGAGTTCATGCGCATCCTGATCGCCGACGACCACGACCTGTTGCGGGACACACTCGTGTTGTATCTTGAAGGGTCGGGCGACTTTCAAATCCGCGCGGCCAGCTCATATGATCAGGCCCGCGACATGATTTCGACCGAAGAGCGGTTCGACCTCGTCCTGCTCGACTTCAATATGCCTGGCATGCAGGGCATTGCCACATTGCGTGAAGCAATGGCATTGGATGGTGGGCAGCGTGTCGCCCTCATTTCAGGCGAGGCGTCCCGCGAGATCGCCGAAGAAGCGCTTGAGATTGGCGCGGCGGGGTTCGTTCCCAAGACACTGCCTGCGAAATCCCTCGTCAATGCTGTCCGTTTCATGGCCATGGGGGAACAGTACGCTCCGATCGATTTCATGACAGCGGCGCAGGAAGTGGAATCAAACCCGCTTGCCGAAAATCTGTCCCAACGCGAGTTGCAGGTTCTCAAGGGCCTGACCGAGGGCAAGTCCAACAAGGAGATCGCCCGCGACCTAGACTTGCAGGAACCGACAGTCAAGCTGCACGTCAAGACACTGTATCGCAAGGTGGGGGCCGCCAACCGCACGCAGGCCGCCCTGATCGCCCGCGAAGCCGGACTTTTCTGATTTTGCCTGCTGATCCTACCGCAGAATGCACGATTGTGTGACCATCGTCTACGCCCCGACAATCCCGGTATGAACTAATTTTCCTGAGCACCCAGAGCTGGGTGCTGATGAACGACCAGCGCCGCTCTAATCCGCCGGACCGATGGACAGGGACAAAGGCTCCAGCCCGTCAATCCCGCCTTCAAGCCGGTCGCCGGGCAGAACTGGCCCCACGCCCGCTGGCGTTCCCGTCATGATAAGGTCGCCGGGGCGTAGATGATAGAAGCCCGACAGATGCGAGATGATTTCGGGCACCGACCAGATCAGCTCTGACAGGGTGGCGTCTTGTCTGACCTCGCCGTTCAGGGTCAGCCAGATGCGCTGAGGCCCAATCTCGCCCAAGGCCTCAACCGGGCTGAGGGGTCCGAAAACGGCGCTGTTCTCAACATCCTTGCCCAGATCCCATGGGCGCTGATGCGCGCGTTCGGACAGTTGCAGGTCGCGCCGGGTCATATCCAGCCCACATCCATACCCGATGACGGCGGACATGGCATCGGCCACGGATACCTTGAAGGCAGGCGCACCGATCGCCACGACAAGCTCCATTTCGTAGTGATAGTTCGTTGTGCCGGGGGGATAGGGTTTCGTTTCCCCACTCAGGACCGTGGCGGTCGCGGATTTGGTAAAATAAAACGGCTTCTCCCGGTCGACCTCGATCCCCATCTCGGCGGCGTGGGCCGCATAGTTGCGGCCAACACAGAAGATGCGTCCGACGGGATAGCCCGCCGCAAGGCCGGGCAAAACGGGGGTCGGGGCGGCGGGAAAAAGCAGATCGGTCATCGGTTTGGGTCCTTGAGTGGCTGGCGCCATCTGACCCGCCACGCAGCGCGTCGTCAACGCCCGTCAGTTCCCAAGGATCGTGGGCAGGCGGAGCCCCTTTTCCCGCGCGCACTCCACCGCCGTCTGATACCCCGCATCCGCGTGCCGCCAGACGCCCGAGGCGGGGTCGTTCCATAGCACCCGTTCCAAACGCCGGGCAGCCGCCTCGGTCCCATCGGCCACGATGACCACCCCGGCATGCTGGGAAAAGCCCATGCCAACCCCGCCCCCGTGGTGCAACGACACCCATGTGGCGCCAGAGGCGGTATTGACCAACGCGTTCAGCAAGGGCCAGTCCGACACCGCGTCAGAGCCATCAAGCATCGCCTCGGTTTCGCGGTTGGGGCTGGCGACGGAACCGGCGTCCAGATGGTCACGCCCGATGACGATGGGCGCGGACAATTCGCCGCTGGCCACCATCTCGTTGAACATGAGGCCCGCCCGGTGCCGTTCATCCAGCCCGATCCAGCAGATCCGCGCTGGCAGGCCCTGAAACGCGATCCGGTCCTGCGCCATGTCCAGCCAGCGATGCAGATGGTCATTGTCGGGAAACAGCCGCTTCATCGCCGCGTCGGTCTTGTAGATATCCTCGGGGTCGCCGGACAGGGCCACCCAGCGGAACGGGCCGATCCCCTTGCAGAACAGCGGCCGGATATAGGCGGGCACAAAGCCGGGGAAATCGAAGGCGGTCGTTAACCCTTCATCCTGTGCCACCTGCCGGATGTTGTTCCCGTAATCCAGCGTCGGGACGCCCGCGTTCCAGAAATCAACCATTGCAGCCACGTGGCGCTTCATGCTGGCGCGTGCGGCGGCCTCAACCTCGGCCGGGGCGGTCTCTTGCCGGGCGCGCCAGTCGGCCAGGCCCCAACCCTGCGGCAGGTAGCCATGCAGCGGATCGTGGGCGGAAGTCTGGTCGGTGACCATATCGGGGTGCGGCCCGCCGGCCTGCATACGTTCAACCAGCGCCGGAAAGACGTCGGCGGCGTTGCCAACCAGGCCCACTGACTTTGCCTCGCCCTTGCCGGTCCAGTCCGCGATCAGGGCCAACGCTTCGTCCAAAGTCTGAGCTTTGGCATCCAGGTATCTGGTGCGCATACGAAAATCGATCTGGGTTACATCGCATTCGACGGCCAGGCAGCAGGCCCCCGCCATGACAGCGGCAAGAGGCTGTGCCCCGCCCATACCGCCCAGACCGGCGGTCAGAATCCAGCGGCCCTTCAGGTTGCCACCATAGTGCTGGCGCCCAGCTTCAGCGAAGGTCTCATAGGTGCCCTGCACGATGCCCTGCGTCCCGATGTAGATCCACGACCCGGCCGTCATCTGGCCGTACATCATCAGCCCCTTGCGATCCAAGGCGTTGAAATGGTCCCAGGTCGCCCAATGCGGCACGAGGTTCGAATTGGCGATCAGCACGCGCGGGGCGTCGGCATGGGTCCGGACCACTGCCACGGGGCGACCGGACTGGACCACAAGGGTCTCATCATCCTCAAGGTCCGTCAGGGTCGCAACGATGCAGTCAAAGTCGGACCAGCTGCGCGCCGCCCGCCCGATCCCGCCATAGACCACCAGCTCATGCGGGTTCTCGGCCACATCGGGGTGGAGGTTGTTCATCAGCATCCGCACAGCGGCCTCGGTCTGCCAGCTTTTGGCTGTGCGCACTGTGCCAGTGGCGGGATAGACGTCGCGGGTGTTCTTGCGGTCAAGCATCGGGTTTCTCCGAAAAGGGGGCAGAGGCGTTGGAAATTGCGCCGGACCGGGCCAGCCGGTCGAGGCGAAGCAGGACTTCCGTCAGGAGGGCTCGCAGCCGACCAACCTTGACCGGGTCCAGATCCCAGGGGGCGGCTTCGTCCGTCAGGTAGGCCCTTTGGGACAGCTCCATCTGGATGGCATGGACGCCAGCACCCGGCTGGCCATAGTGCCGGGTGGTCCAGCCGCCCTTGAAGCGGCCATTGAGAACGGTTGACCGCATGGATGCCCTTTGTGGGGCCATGAGTGGGGCCATGACCGCATCCGTCACGGCAACAGAGCAGCTATGCCCATCGTTTGTACCTACATTAAAAACCGGCAGCAGGCCCTTGAACAGGAACGGTATATTTGACCGGATCGAGTGGCAGTCGTAGAGGATCGCCACCCCGTACCGGTCGCGGACCCGGTCGATCTGCTCGGCCATAGCGGCATGATATGGCGTGTGATACATTGCCCGCCGCTCGGCCACCTCGTCCGCGTCCGGTGCCTGTCCGGGCTGCCAAAGGGGCGCCCCGTCGAAATCTGTTTCAGGGCAAAGACCAGTCGTATTCTGGCCCGGTTAAAGCGAGCCTCCCGCAGGATCCCGATTGGCATCAATGACATAGCGATGGACGTTCGAGCGCACGATGGTCGCGCCGAGCAACAGCCCATCATGGAGCAGCCCGATATGCCAGTCAGTATCGGCCAGCGCCTGACCAATCGGGGTCAGCCGATCCGCCATGCCTTCGGGCAGCCATGTCCCGCCGTGGGGCTGGCCGAGGATAATGGGGCCATCGCCGGGAATAACCTCGAACGGAGTCATACGCTGCCCTCCGGTCCTGACAGGCTTGGCAAGGGCAGGCCAGAAGCGCGGGCCAACGCCCCGCTGCCCACCAATTCCGCCGCTGTCGCGATATCCGGGGCGAGGTAGCGGTCATCGCCCATCGGCGGCACCACTTCGCGCAGCCGGGCGATGACGGCCTGCAACGGCCCGCTGGTCTTTAGCGGGGCGCGGAAGGCGATGCCCTGCGCGGCACAAAGCGCCTCCACCCCAAGGATGACGTTGAGGTTGGCCACCATCGGCCCCAGCCGCCGCGCCCCATGGGCAGCCATGCTCACATGGTCCTCCTGATTGGCGCTGGTGGGGGTGGAATCCGTCACAGTTGGGTGCGCCAGATGTTTGTTTTCACTCATCAATGCCGCTGTCGTCACTTCGGCGATCATCAGGCCGGAGTTCAGGCCCGGATGTGGCGTCAGAAAGGGCGGCAGATCGAACGACAGGGTCGGATCGACCATCAAGGCCACCCGCCGCTGGGCGATGGCGCCGATCTCGGACAGGGCCAGCGCCATCATGTCGGCGGCAAAGCCCACCGGTTCGGCGTGAAAGTTGCCGCCAGACACGATCAGCCCCGCCTCGGACAGAACCAAAGGGTTGTCGGTGGCGGCATTGGCCTCAACCTCCAACGTCCGGGCAGCCATGCGCAAGACATCCATCGCAGCCCCTGTCACCTGCGGCTGACAGCGGATGCAATAAGGGTCCTGCACCCGCGTATCCCCGTCACGGTGGCTTTCCCGAATGACCGAACCGTCGAGCAAGGCGCGCAGGAAACCCGCCGCCTCGATCTGGCCGGCGTGGCCACGCAGGGCGTGGATCTCGGGTTGCAGCGGTGCCGTCGATCCCATGATGGCATCGGTCGACAGGGCTGAAACAACGAGGGCGGATTGCGCGGCGGACCAGCCGTCAAAGAGCCCCGCCACCGCGAAAGCCGTGCAGAACTGGGTGCCGTTGATGAAGGCCAACCCCTCTTTCGGACCAAGGGCGATTGGCGCCAGCCCGACCTTCGCCAATGCCTCGGCCCCGGGCAGCACTTCGCCCCCAACCTCTGCCTCGCCCTCCCCGATGATGACGGCGGTCATATGGGCCAGCGGGGCAAGGTCGCCCGACGCCCCGACCGATCCTTGCGATGGCACCACTGGCGTGACGCCCCGGGCGAGCATTTGCTCCAGCATCTCGATCAGCGCCCAGCGCACGCCCGAGGCGCCGCGCCCAAGGCTAAGCAGTTTGAGGACCATCATCAGGCGGGTGTGCCGGGGTGAAATGGCGGGGCCTACCCCACAGCAATGCGACAGGATCAGGTTGCGCTGAAGCGCTGCGGTATCCCCGGGCGCGATCCGCATCGAGGCCAGTTTGCCGAAACCGGTATTCACCCCGTAGACCGGATCGTCCCCGGCCGCGGCGCGGGCAATCGCCTCTGCCGCAGCCTCGACCCCGGGCCGGGCTGACCGGTCAAGGGTGACGGCGGCATCCTCCTGCCAGATCCTTGCCAATTGGGCGAGGGTCGTCGCACCGGGGGTGAGGGTCAGGGTCACAGGGCACCTCCGACGATGCGTTGATGAAGCGGATTGAAACCGATGCGATAGGCCAGTTCGGCGGGGTGATCACAGTCCCAGACAGCCAGATCAGCCCGAAGGCCGGGGGCAAGCTGCCCCCTGTCCGTCAGGCCGAGCGCCCGTGCGGCATTTCGGGTCACCCCGGCCAAGGCCTCTTCCGGCGTCAGGCGGAACAGGGTGCTGGCCATGTTCATCGCCAAAAGCAGCGAGGACATTGGCGAGGATCCGGGGTTCATGTCGGTCGCCACGGCCATCGGCACACCATGTTGGCGCAGCAAGGCGACCGGCGGGGCCTGCGTTTCGCGTAACGTATAGAAGGCGCCGGGCAGGATGACGGCAACGGTTCCGGCCGCCGCGAGCGCCGCGACCCCGGTCTCATCCAGATATTCGAGGTGATCGGCTGAAAGCGCCTCGTGCCGTGCCGCAAGCACCGCGCCGCCAAGGTTTGACAACTGCTCTGCATGCAGCTTGACCGGCAAGTCCAGCGCCGACGCCACCGCGAACAGCCGTTCGATTTGGGCAGGGGAAAAGGCGATCCCCTCGCAGAACCCGTCTACAGCGTCCACCAACCCTTCGGCATGGGCGGCGTAAAGGGCAGGCAGGCAGACCTCGTCCAGATAGGCATCTGCCCGGCCCTTGTAATCGGGCGGGATGGCATGGGCCCCAAGGAATGAGGTCCGCACTGTCACATCCCGCATTTCGCCCAGCCTTCGGGCGGCGCGCAGCATCCGCAGTTCGGTTTCCAGATCAAGGCCGTAGCCCGATTTGACCTCGACCGTCGCCACCCCTTCGGCAAGGGCGGCGTCAAGACGCGGCAGGGCGCTGGCGATCAGGTCATCAAGGCTGGCGGCGCGGGTGGCTGTGACGGTGGACAGGATGCCGCCGCCAGCGCGGGCGACCTCTTCGTAGCTGGCCCCGTTCAGGCGCATTTCAAGTTCGGCAGCCCGGTTGCCCCCATGCACCAGATGGGTATGGCAATCGATCAGCGCCGGCGTCACCAGCCGCCCCCCAAGGGACCGGGCTGGCAGGCTGGCACGGTCGGCGGGCAGGTCATGGCGCGGTCCGATCCACGCAATGTGCCCACCTTCGATCACAAGAGCCGCATCAGGCACCAATCCGTAGGGCCCGTCGTCACCGACCATCGTGGCAACCTGAAAATCCAGCAGAATATGGGCGGTTTCGGGCACGGCCAACCTTTGTAAAATGGGAGTGGACGAGTCATCTTGTATGAAAGTATAGATATTATGTCTATACATAATGAGGTTCGAATGATCTTCGCAAAGCAGGCCCTCTTGCCCCAAGGCTGGGCGCAGGATGTGCGCGTCACCCTGTCGACGGGTCGTATCGCGTCGGTTCAGGTGGGCAGCGTGGCAGAGCCGGGGGATACCCGCGTCGCGGCCCTGCTGCCCGCCCTGTCGAACCTGCATTCCCATGCCTTTCAAAGGGCCATGGCCGGCATGACCGAGCATCGGGCGCGCGGGCCGGACAGCTTCTGGACCTGGCGCCGCCTGATGTACCGCTTTCTCGACCGGCTGACCCCGAACCAGATCGAGGCTATCGCCGCGCTGGTGTTCATGGAGATGCAGGAGGCAGGCTTTGCCGGGGTGGGAGAGTTTCACTACATCCACCACCAGCCCGGCGGCCTGCCCTATGACGACCCAGCCGAACTGTCGGTGCGGATCTTTGCCGCCGCCCGGACAACCGGGATCGGGCTGACCCATCTGCCGGTGTATTATGCCTATGGCGGTGCGGGGGCGCAGCCCTTGTCGGGGGGGCAGCAAAGGTTCGGCTGCACGGTTGACAGCTTTGGCCCCCTCTTGACCGCCATCCGTGATGCCGCCCGCGATATGCCCTTTGACACCACGCTGGGGCTTGCCCCCCACTCGCTGCGGGCCGTGACCCCTGCCACGCTGGCCGAGGTGCTGCCCCTTGGGGCTGGCGGGCCGATCCACATGCACCTTGCCGAACAGCAACAAGAGGTGGCCGAGATCGTCGACTGGCTGGGCGCGCGTCCTGTGGAATGGATCCTCGACAATGCGCCGGTCAGCCCCGATTGGTGCGGCATCCACGTCACCCATATGACCAACGCCGAGATCGCGGGCCTTGCCAAAAGCGGGGCGGTCGCCGGACTTTGCCCGATCACCGAAGGCAACCTTGGCGATGGCATCTTTGCCGGGCCGGACTGGCTGATGGCGGGTGGCACGTTCGGGATCGGCTCTGACAGCAATGTCAGGATAGCGCTGGGGGAAGAGTTGCGCCAGCTTGAGTACAGCCAGCGCCTGCGCGACCGGGCCCGCAATGTGATGATCCTTGGAGAAGGGTCGGTGGGCCAGACCCTTTATGAACGGGCGGCACAGGGGACGGCACAGGCCCTTGGTCGGGATGCCGGGCGGATTGCGGCAGGTGCATTGGCCGATCTTGTGGCGCTGGACACCGATCACCCTGCCCTTGCCGGTCTGCGCCCCGCCCAGCTATTGGACGGGCTGATCTTTGCCGCCGGTGACGGGACGGTCACGGACCTCTGGTCAGCCGGACGCCATCAGGTCAAAGAGGGACGACACATCGCCCGCGACGCCATCCTGCGCGATTGGCGCAATATCATCGGCCCGCTCAGAGAGGCGCTATGACACCTGACGCCCCCGTTCCCTCCAGAACCACCTATCGCGATGTGCGCGCAGCGATCCTGTCGCGGATCACCGACGGGACCTGGGGGGCCGGCACTATTCTGCCGTCCGAGATGGAGCTGGCCGAGGCCTTTGGCTGCGCCCGCGCCACGGTGAACCGGGCCATGCGCGAGATCGAAGAGATGGGGCTGGTCGAACGCAAGCGCAAGTCGGGCACGCGGGTTCGGGCTGCCCCTGTGCGGCAGGCAAGGTTCGAGATCCCGCTTGTCGGGGATGAGATCGCCGCAGCCGGAGCCAGCTACCGCTATGCGCTGGTCAGTACCGCCACCCTGCCCGCCCCCGACTGGCTGCGCGGTCGCATGGGCCTTGGCGCTGGCGACAGGGTCGTTCATGTCACGGCAATGCACTATTCCGACGGTGCGCCGCATCAGTTCGAAGACCGCTGGATCAACGCGACCGCCTTGCCCGAGGTTCTGGAAGCCTCATTTGACAAGCAAGGCCCGACCGAGTGGCTGATCGCCGCTGTTCCCTATTCCGAGGTCGAAATCGGCCTGATGGCCGTCGCCGCCGAAGGCCCATTGTGCGACCATCTGGGCCACGCCCCCGGTGCCCCGGTCTTTCGGGTCGAGCGGACGACGTGGTGGCAGGGGCAAGCCATCACCCATGTCCGTCTGAACCACGCGCCGGGCTACCGGATGACCACCCGGTACTAGGTCGCCCAAGACCGGGTGGCCTTGACCCTATGGCGACACAAGGCGTGATCGACACAAGGGCGCGGTATCAACGCAGAGGTGGGCCAACCGCCGATCAGGTCCCGGACCATCGCCCCTTGGGTATCATTCAGGGTCAAACAGCTCGGGCCGTGACCGCTTCAGCGGGACAAGGAAGCTGACCAGCTGGCGCAGGTGTTTGCGCAGGGCCGCGACTGCCCGTTCTTCGTCTCGGGCCTCCAAGGCTTCGAGAACCGCCCAATGCTCTCCCAGTGTAGCAAGGACGCGGCCCCGTTCCGGCAGGATCTGCTGGCGGGCCCGCCCGACATGCCCCCATGAGATTTCGGCAAGCTCTGTCAGCCGGGGATAACCGGTATAGGACAACAAGAGCCCATGAAACTCAGAATCCAATTGGTAGAACCCGGCGTCATCGCCATCGGCCACAAGCGCCTCCTGAACTCTCAGGTTCCGGCGCAGTTCGACCAGTTGGGCGTCTGTGACCTGGGGGGCAAGCTCTCTGATCGCGGCGACTTCGATAGCTTCGCGGATGAACGCGCTCTCCTTGATTTCGTCAATCGAGAAGCGGGCTGCATAGGTCCCTGCCTGCGGCACGACTCTGACAAGGCGTTCATTGGCCAGTCGGCTGATCGCCTCGGACACAGGCGAGCGCGACACGCCGAGAGCTTCGCAAATTTCCCCCTTTCGGAGAAGCGCCCCGGGCGGGTAAACAAGCTCTATGATCGCCGCCCGCAAGGAAAGATAGGTCCGTTGCGACAACGAACCGGAAAACATATCCAAAGACTTTAACCGATGCACCATTGGACCTTGCTCAATGTGTTTACCAACGCTTAACATACTAACATGTTAGCAAGCAGGACATTAAAGTCAAGCACGTTACACGCCAAAAGGACACCACTATGGATGAGACACGCCTAGATTGTATCAGGCTGCACCCCAATGACAACGTCGTTGTTGCATTGGCCGATTTGCCTGCCGGGGCGACCCTGGCGACTGAGGGCCTGACCCTGACCATCGCCGTCCCCCGCGGGCACAAAATCGCGACGCAAGCGATCGAAGCGGGCCAGAACGTCATCCGCTACGGACAGATCATCGGCATGGCGACCAGTACCATCGCGCCGGGCGATCATATCCATAGCCACAACCTTGGCATGGGCCCCCACAGCCAGGACTATGCCCATGCGACGGCCAACACCGCCCTTCCCCCGGTGACAGAGGTGCGGACCTTTGACGGCTACCACCGCGCCGACGGGACGGTCGGTACACGCAACTATCTGGGCATCCTGACAAGCGTGAACTGTTCGGGCAGCGTGGCCCGCTTTATCGCCGAGGCCGCCGAAAAGTCGGACTGGCTGGCCGGGTTTGAGAATGTCGACGGGGTCGTCCCCATCGTCCACGGCACCGGATGCGGCATGTCAGGCAATGACGAAGGCTATGACACCCTGTTCCGCACCCTGTCCGGCTATGCCCGCAACCCCAACTTTGGCGGCATCCTGCTGGTGGGGCTGGGCTGCGAGGTCATGCAGATCCCAGATCTGATCGGTGCGGGCCGGATGCGGGCGGACGGCAATTTCCGCTATATGACGATCCAGCAGACGGGCGGCACACGGGCCACCATCGAAAAGGGTCTGTCAGTCCTGAAGGAAATGGGTGAGGTCGCCAACAAGGTCAGCCGCGCCCCTGCCCCCCTCAGCCACCTGTCGGTTGGCCTGCAATGCGGCGGGTCGGACGGCTATTCCGGCATCACCGCCAATCCGGCCCTTGGCCATGCCTCGGACCTGCTGGTCCAGCACGGCGCGATCACCATCCTGTCTGAAACGCCCGAGATTTATGGAGCCGAACACCTGCTCACCCGCCGCGCCGTCAGCCCCGAGGTCGGGGAAAAGCTGATCGAGCGGATCAAGTGGTGGGAGAACTACACCGCCAGCAACGGCGGCAAGATGGACAACAACCCCTCCCCCGGCAACAAGCGGGGCGGGTTGACCACCATCCTTGAAAAGTCACTTGGCGCCGTGGCCAAGGGCGGCACCGCCCCGCTGTCGGGCGTCTACAAGTTCGCCGAACCGATCACGACGCCCGGCTTTGCCTATATGGACAGCCCCGGCTACGACCCCTGCTCGGTCACTGGCCAGATCGCCTCGGGCGCCAATCTTGTCTGCTTTACCACCGGTCGGGGCTCGGTGTCGGGCTACAAGCCGACGCCCTGCGTCAAGCTTGCCACCAACTCGGAAATGTATGCCCGGATGTCGGAGGATATGGACATCAACTGCGGTGACATCATTACCGAAGGCGTCAGCGTCGCCGAAAAGGGCCGCGAGATACTCGAGATGTTCATCGCCGTCGCCTCAGGGAAGCAGACCAAGAGCGAAGAGCTGGGTTTTGGCGGGGCAGAGTTCGTGCCTTGGCAGATGGGCGCAGTGATGTAAGACCAACAGACCGGGGGGACTGCCCCCGGTCATTTGGCCCCGGTCATTTGGCCCCGGTCTTTTGGCGCCGGTCTTTTGGCGCCGGTCATTTGCCCCCGGTCAGTTTCCGGTCAGCGCCCGGTCAAGGTGGACGTAGCCCCCATCGACGAAATGCCATTGCCCCGTTGTATGCCCCGACCGGGGCGACAGCAGGAACAACACGCTATCGGCCATTTCCGCAGGCGTTGTCATCCGTTGGCCCAATGGGATGGTCTGGGTAATCGCCGCCTCGTTCGCGGCGGGGTCCGGAAAGGTGGCCAGCCAATCGGCATACATCGGCGTCATCACCTCGGCCGGGATCACCGCGTTGACGCGCACGCCGTCGGGGGCAAAGGCCGCCGCCCATTCCCGCGTCAGCCCCAACAGCCCCGCCTTGGCCGCCACATAGGCCGAGGTGCCCCCCTGCCCGGTCAGCGCCGTCTTGGATGCCACGTTGACGATGGCCCCCCGGCTGTCACGCAGGGCCTGTTGGGTCAGGTGGACAAGGGTATAGGCCGGCACCAAATTGATGTTGAGAGAGGCCCGAAAGGCCGCGGGGCCCGCGTCGAGGTCCACCCCGTCATTGCGGCCGGCATTGTTGACCAGCCCGTCGATGCGGCCATGCCGGTCCATGACCGAACGGATCGCAGTGGCGCAGGCAGCGTCGTCGCCCAGTTCCAGCGTGATCCAATCCGCCGGCGGGACCATGCCCGGCCGATACCCTGAGCGGTCAAGGACGACGGGCACCGCCCCTTCGGCCAAAAGGCCTGTGACGATGGCCGCACCGATGCCCGATGCCCCGCCGGTGACAAGGATCACCCGTCCGCCCAATTCCAGATCCATGTCGTCATTCCTTTGGTGAACCCAAGTCCAGCGGCAGGTCAGACCGGCAGCGCATAGACCCTTTGGGCGTTCTTGTGCCCGATGGCGGCCTGTTCGTCGGGCGAAAGTTTCGACAGGATCGCCTCGGTCGCGTCCAGCCAGGCGGGCAGGCCTCCGCCCAGATTGACGACCGGCCAGTCGCTGCCCCAGACCACCCGGTCAGGGCCAAAGGCCTCAAGCACCTGATCGACATAGGGTCCAATGGCGCTGGCCGGGTCCTTGTCAGGGCCGCAATAGGCCATGATGCCCGACAGCTTGCAGGCCACATGCGGCAGGGCGGCTACCTCAAGCAGGTTGCGTCGCCACAAATCAAACCCGTCGCCCGCGATGTCGGGTACACCGCAATGATCAAGGACAAGCTGCTGGTCGGGACAGGCCTCGGCCAAAGCCTTGGCCAGCGGTAACTGGCGGGCGAGGAAGTTCATGTCGAACACCTTTCCCGCCGCACCGATCTTGCGGACATTGGCGCGAAAAACCTCGGGCTGGGACACGTCGTCCGTCGTCTCGTGCAGGATGCGTCGGAAGCCGACGGTGCCAAGTTCGCAGGCCTCTTCGACCCAGTCGTCGAAGCCCTCGTCATACTCGGGACGGCAGGCGACGATCTGGCCCAGAAGGCCTGAACCGGGTGTCATGAGCGAATGGACAAACCGGGCCTCGTCCCGGTACTGCCCTTCGGCCACATCGACCTCCATAAAGACAAAGCCCTTGATCCGCCCGCCGGCCAGCGCCTTGGCATCGGCCAGCGTATAGTCACCCGTTGCGAGGACGGGGACATTTCCCGTCCACTCATAGGTGAACCGGTCGCGGTGGATCATGTGCAGGTGGGTATCGATCAGTTCCATGCCGGGGCCTCCCTCTGCCTTAGACGTTGGCCCAACCGCCGTCGATGACATGGGCGATACCGGTGGTGTAGGACGATTCGTCACTTGCCAGATACAGGACCAGCGCCGCGATCTCTTCGGGTTGACCGATGCGCCCGATGGGCTGGCGGGCGATAAAGGCCCTTCGGGCGGCCTCGTAATCGCCGGTCGCGGTCAGGCGGCCCTCAAGGCTGGGGCTTTCGACGGTGGCCGGGCAGATACAGTTGCAGCGGATCCCCTGCCCGATGAAATCGGCGGCGATGGATTTGGTCATGCCGATCACGCCCGCCTTCGTCGCGCCGTAGACGAACCGGTTGGGGGCCGCGATCACGGATGAGGCGACCGAGGACATGTTGATGATCGACCCGCCGCCAGCCTCGATCATGCCGGGCAGGAAGGTCCGGCACATCCGGTACATGGCCGTCATGTTCAGGTCCATGCTGAAGGCCCACTGATCCTCGTCACAGTCGAGGATCGTACCATGGGCCACGAAACCCGCGCAGTTGAACAAGATGGAAGGGGCCGGCAGGGCGGCCTGCGCCTCGGCGATGCTGGCGGGGTCCATTACGTCGAGCCGCATGGTGCAGATGCCGGGAATGCCCTCAAGCTCGTCCAGCGCGGCCATGTTGATGTCCGTGGCCAGAACCTCTGCCCCTTCGCGGGCCATGGCGATGGCGCTTGCCTTGCCGATGCCCTGCGCTGCCGCCGTCACCAATGCGGTCTTGCCGTCCAGTCGTCCCATTTGTCTTCGTCCCCTTTGCCCGGCAGGGACAATCTCCTGCCCGGTCTCTTCCGATTGCAAGGCAAGCTTAGACCGGTCAAAGGCGGTTGGATACCTGTCAGGCACCCCGGACGCAGAAGAAAAACGGCGCTAGCGCAGACCGTCGCGAGCGATCTGTTCTGCCAGTTGGGTCATCGCTGCCCCCCGTGCCGCCGCGATGCCCGCAGGGCCCGCATCGCTCGCCATCGGAACGCTGACCCGGAAGGGCAGCGCTCGGTCCCGGCTGCCGCCATCAAGGGTTGCGACAAAGTACTGCCCCGACAGGCGGAATTCGCCGCGCGCGGAGGCGATGAATTCTTCCACCCGAACTTCAACCCGGACATCGGCATAGCTGTCGAAGGGCCAGGGTTCCGACGCAACCCGCGCCCCGGTGATCGCAGCCAAGGCGCGGGTCAGTTCAAGCGTTGTGGCCCGGGTGGGGTCATCGGCCCAAAGCAGGGCGGTGGAGGAGGTCAGTGCCCCGTCCCCGGTCTCGACAAAGATCTCTTCCAACTGGGCATAGGTCGGCAAGGTCACTTCGCGCACCTCGACCGAGCGGTAGGAAATGCCTACGGTCGCCAATGGCGTAACGGCCGGAACCGCGTATCGCTGGGCCGGGTCACCACAGGCGGCGAGCGACGCAAGACAGACAAGGGAAAGGGGCAGCAGCTTCATCGTCTTCACCGTCCAACCAGAAGTGAGTTGGGCCGACGCTCAATCGCGCGGGCCAGGGAGGTGACCGCTTGGGCCGCCCGAGTGATTTCGTTCAGGGCCGCCCGCGCGTCGCGGATGGCAGGCGAGGTATCTTCAAAGCCCGACAACGTCGTATCCGCCTGGGCCAGAAGGGCATTGGCCCGCTCCAGCAGCGCAGGCAACTCCTGTGCTGCCAGCGCAATCTCATCCGCAGCATTGCGCGCGGACAACAGGGCGGCATTCGTATTCTCGACCGCTCCGCCCTCGCTGAATTCGGCCAAGATACCCCGCAACTGGGCCAGAGAGGCATTCAACTCGGCCGGAAGCGCCAATGTCGCCTCGGCCGAGACGAGGGTGTCAGCACTTTCGATCAGGCTGGTCACGCTCGCGATCAGGCTATCAAGCTCCAGCTCCTGCGCGTCGGCGGCGACGACGTTGATCCGCTCAACAAGTTCGGGCACTCCGGCGAGAGAGGCGTCAAGGCTGGCGGCGGCGGCGGCGGCCGCATCGACTGCAGCCAGCAACCTCGCGCTGGCTTCGTCCGAATTAAGTCCGGCGACAAGCGTGCGCACTTCAGATGCGGTGCCTTCCAACTCTGCGGTCAGGCGACCGATCTGGTCCGGCAAGGCTTGTGCGGCCTCCGACGCGAGAAGGGTGTTGGCATTCGCCGAAAGGGCCGAAATCTGGGTGATCAGGTCATTCAGTGGCAAATCATTGGCCGTGGCGGCCAAAGCCTCGACCTGCCCTAGCAGGTCTGGCACGCCTTGCAGGCTTAGCTCGATCTGCCCACTCAGCGTGGTAGCCGCGTCAATGGCCCCTCCCAGGCGGGCGACAATGGCCTGTTCTTCGACGGTGGCCAAGATGACCCGCACCTCGGTGATCGTTGTCTCGAGCTCCGACATGATACCCGACAGCTGAACCGGCAGGCCCTGCACGCTTTCAGAGCCGACCACCGCCCGGATATCTTCCAGTAGGGCGCTGATGTCGCCGGGCACGCGCTGGGTGTCGGCGCTGCCGATCAGGACAGAGGCATTGGTCATCAGATCCGTCGCGCTTTGCAGTAACTCTTCGATCGGCAGGTTGTTGATCCGATCGAGCGTGCCTTGAGCCGAGGCCTGCACATCCGCGATATCGCTTGAGGTCGTCGGAAGGCGTGGGAAGGGGTTGTAGTCCATGTCAATCGTGGCCGGCATCACGTTAAGCGGCGTGAAAAGCTGTACCTTCAACCCTCCGGTCAGCAGGCTGCCGGTGACAAGACGGGCGCGCAGGCCGTTTGTGACCTGTGCCTGAAGGAAGGCCAATGCATCCTCTGCGTTGGTTTCCCCTTCCAGACCCAGACGGGACGGCTGGATCGACAGGACCGTTTGCAGACGGACCCGCGTTGCACCGGCGGGGGTCGTTTCGACCACGCCATTCAGTCCCGACACTTCACCGATCCTCAGACCGTTCAGCTCAACCGCGGCACCGGTGGACAGGCCAGCAACGTTGCCGTCAAAGATTGCGATCAAATCAAGGGTGACGCCGTCGTTGCGGTCAAACACGCTTGCGCGGGCCGAAGAGTCATCGGCATAGACGGTAAAGACCGTGCCATCCCGCGCCAAACGGGCCCCCGACACGAAGGTATCAAAGGTCACCCCACCTGCGATCAGGGAGGCCAGCGAATCGAAATTGACCGCCGCACCCGAGGTTCCGATCGACAGCGAAAAGCCCGAGGTGTCCCAGAAGCGGGTCGAATCGGTGACGAGGTTATCATAGGGGGCGTAGACCACCGCCCGCGCCTCGACAGAAAAGCCATCGGAGGAGACATTGGCAGTGCCGATCCGTCCAACCTCGACACCTTTGTAGAGCATCGGGGTGTTACCGGACAAAGACCCATCGCTCGACCGCAGCGTGATCATCAGTCCCTGGCGACCATCTGCCAAAAGTGGCGGTTCAGACAATCCTTCGAATATGTAGGTCAATTCGGACGGGACTTCGTCCCAGACGCCCTGCAGGTAGACACCGGACAGCACCGTATCGAGGCCGGAAACCCCTTGCGTCGTTACCTCTGGGCGGACCACCCAGAACTGCGCCTCGTCATCCACATAGGGGGCAACCTTCTTATCGAGCCGGACCTCGACCACGACCTGATCCAGCGCCTCGGTAAAGGACACACCTTCGACAAGGCCCACCGCCACATTGCGGAACCGCAATTCGGTCTCATTCGGGGAAATGCCCGAAGCGTTGTCAAAGATGATCTCGATCACCGGACCGCGATCCGTGTAGCTTTGCCACGCGACCCCCATGGCAATGGCCAGGGCCGCGACGGGCACAAGCCAGACAACGGAAGCGCGCTCCCATATGCTGCGCTTGACGGCTTTCACCTCAACGTCGGGTATACTGTCGCTCAATGGGCCATGTCCCTTCCGGCGGCTGAAAAGGCCAGGTCATCCGACCTGTCTGCTTCCTCGATCCCATCCCAGATCAGCCGTGAATCAAAGGCCTGCGCCGACAGCATGGTAAAGATCACTGACAGGGCAAAGGCGAGGCTGGCAGGGCCCGGATTGATGGTGGCAGCCACGTTCAACTGCACCAAAGACGACAGGATCGCAACGACGAAGACGTCGATCATCGACCAACGGCCAACGTATTCGACCAGTTCGTAAAGGTGCTGCCGGGACGTCGCTGACAAGGCGGTCCGGCGATCAACCGTCAGGGCCAGAAACGCAATGCAAACGAACTTTGCCATTGGAATCAGCACACTGGCGACAAGGATGACGATGGCAATCCCGATCGAACCGTGATGGATCAACTCAATCGCACCGCCCACGATGGTCGCCTCGCTGGTCGACAGAAGGGTCCGGGTCGACAGCATGGGATAAAGGTTGGCAGGGACGTAGCAGATAAGCCCAACGACCCACCAGGCCCAGACGCGGCTCAGGCTGCGGTCATCTCGCGAGGTCATCCCCGCCCCGCAACGTCCGCAGACAGTTTCATGCCCCGGCCAGACCCGTGTGCAACGACGGCAGGCGACAAGGCCTGCATCGCGCGCTGTCAGGGCGCTGAGATGTCTGTCCCCGCTCATGCCTTGGCCTCGGGTGAGGGGAGGTTCATGATTTCTGGGTCGGTCATCGACGTGGGTTTGAACTTTGGCTCATCCTCAGGCTCGAGCGAGGACCAGATAGACCAGCGGCACATGAAGTTGTCCTGCACGACAATGATGACCACCAACCCCGCGAACATCCAAAACGCCGGGCCAAGACCGATCAGGGCCAGATCCGCGACCTTGACCAGCGCCACAGCACAGCCAAGTGCAAAGATCTCGGCCATGGACCAGGGCTGCAGGGCTTCTGAGAAGCGGAACGCTTCGCGGGCGCCGGGAAATGGCGCACGGTCAAAAACGACCGGCAAAAGGACATAGACGATCAGCATCACTCGGGCGAGCGGAACCACCACGATCAACGCCAGAACTGCAAGGGACAAGGGCAACAAGGGTCCGCTGGAAAAGGCAAATGCCGCATCAAGAAGCGAGGCATCGTTGTGAAACCCGGACCGCGAAATGGTCAGAAAGGGAAACCACAAAGCACCCAGCACAAGGATCATGACACTCACCGAGAGCATGATGATCGTCATGCCCGCCCGGCGGCGCGGGGCGATGAGGACCGCATGACAGCGGCGGCAGACAGCCTGTTCCCCGTTGGTTGGACTCTGAACCCTGTGCAGGGCGTCGCAATGGGGGCAGGCAATCAGGTTTAGCAGGTCGTCATGGTCAAGAACGGTCACGTCGAGCTCCTGTTCAGCCTTCGACACTAGGGCTTTGACCGGGGGATGGCCATGCCTCCTCGCATTATCGTGCACAGGTTCAGGAGGTTGCCCGGCTTTCGCCCAGTCTTGCGCGGCGAGGGCCCATTAATGCAGCCAACAGCAAAATGGCACCGGCGACCGAGGCAACCATCCCCGCAGCGCTGACCGCATCGGCAAAGCCCAGCCAAAGCGGGCCGTAGCCCGCCAGCACATAGCCCAAGATAGCCGAAAGGGTGGCAAAGGCGACGCTCCACCAAACCTGCCGGACCAGGCTGTCGGTCATCAGTCGGGCGGCTGCTGGGGGGCAGATGAACATCGCGATCACGATGATCGAACCCACCGCGTCAAAGGCCGCGACCGCCGCCACGGCCGCCGTGATCACCAGCCCGAACCCAAGCGCCGAGGCAGGCAACCCCAGCGTCCGGGCGAAACCTTCGTCGAAGGTCGTCAGGGTCAGCGGTCGCCAGAACACCCAAGTGAGCACCGAAATAACCAGCGCCACGACCGCGATCCGTCCCAGTTCAGGCGGCAAGCCAGCCAGAGCCAGCGGATCGACAAGAGAGGCCCAGCCATCGGCATCAAGCCAGATCAGGCTTTCGAGGTTGCCCATCAGCGCATGCTCTACGTCCAGATGAACGCCGCTGGTGTCGGATTGCTCAAGCAACAGGACACCGCCTGCGAAAAGCGAGGTAAAGACAACGCCCATCGCGGCGCCCGGCTCGATCCGCCCCAGCCGCTTGATCGCCTCGATCAGGATCACGGCAACGACCGCCGCCAGTCCCGCCCCAATCAGCATTGGCACCGCCGCAACGGCTCCGGTCAGAAGAAAGGCAACGACGATCCCGGGCAGGACGACATGGCTGATCGCATCCCCGATCAGCGCCTGCCGCCGCAGGATCAGAAAATTGCCCGGCAATGCGCAGGCAATGGCGGCCAGGATACCGATCAGGATCGGCGTCAGGCTAAGCTGAACAAACTCCGCCCCCATCAGATCATCCCTTCCCGGCCAAGGTGGCGGTCAAAGGCGGCAATCTGATCGGGGGTAAAGACGGCGTCGATAGCAGTCAGCCCGTCATAGCGCCCGATCAGGGCGGTGTCCTGATGCAGGTCACGCGCCGCGGTCCAGCGCCGTTCATCGCGGGATGCGCGGGCGGCCTCTGCCGCACCCCGTTCGGTGGCCACACCATCGGCCCGGATCAACCCGTCCCGGCGCAGGACGCGCAGGGTCATCGGGTCATGGATCGGTTCGGCACGGGACAGCGACAAAAGGCCCTGCCGCCGATGCACCCGACCTTGAAAGCGGCGGTGCCGCAGGACAGCGGCGACGACCCCGCGCAAGGGGGCAAAGAACAAAGACACCAGAAACAGGGCCGCCGCGATCAGCACGATGATCGGTCCGGTCGGCAGGTCCGGTGCGCTTGCCGACACGGCAGCCCCGGTATAGCCCGCCACGCCGCCGACACCGCCTGCGATCCAGACCAGCGCTTCTGCCCTGTCGGTCCAGAAACGGGCGGTCACCGCCGGAATGATCAAAAGGGCCACGATCAGGATCAGGCCGACGATCTTGAGCCCGATCACCGTCACCCCCATGACCAGCGCCATCATCGCCAAGTCGGTGCGCCGCACGTCAACGCCCACGGCCTGCGCATAGCCTGCGTCGAAGGCGACCATCGTCATCGGCCGCCGCAACAGCCAAACCAGCCCCAGCGCCAGCGCCCCGCCCCCCGCGATGGTAATCGCGTCAGACAAAAGCATCCCGGCGGTGGAGCCGAGAAGAAAGCTTTCAAGCCCGGCCTGCCGTCCGCTGCTCATCGTCTGGATGATGGTCAGAAGGACGATACCCACTCCGAAAAACACCGACAGAATTGCGCCGATCGCCGCATCCTCGGCCAGTCGCGTCCGCCGGGTCAGCCAGTCGACCCCCAAAAGTCCGATCCCTGCTGTCACCGCCGATCCGGCCAAAAGGCCCACCAGATTGCGCCCGTCACCGCCCAGCCCGACCATCAGCATGAAGGCCAGCCCGACACCCGGCAGGGTCGCATGGGCCATGGCGTCCGAGACAAGCGCCCGCTTGCGCAGAACCATGAAACTGCCCGTCGCCCCGGCGGCAATGCCCAAAAGGGCCGCCCCGACAGCCACCAGCGTGGCGTTATAGCCCGCCTGTAGCGTCAGCGCTTCCCAGAGAGGGTTCATGCGTCTGGCCCTGCTCCGACGACTGGCTCTGCTCCGGTCGGTAGCCCCGCCCCATCCCCCAGCCGCAACTGGTCGATCTGGGCCGAGGCCAGCCTGCCGCCGTAGGTGGCGGCGAGGGTCTGGGCGGTGAAGGCCTGTGCCACCGGTCCGGCTGCGATCTTGCGGACGTTCAGCAATAGGACACGGTCGAAATAGCGGGTGACGGTGGCAAGGTCATGGTGCACAGCAACCACAGATTTGCCCTGATCCTTCAGGGTCTTGAGAACTTCGATAATCGCGGCCTCGGTCGCGGCGTCGACCCCGGCAAAGGGTTCATCCAGAAGGTAAAGGTCCGCCTCTTGCGCCACTGCGCGAGCCAGAAAGACCCGCTGCTGCTGGCCACCGGACAGTTGGCCGATCTGCCGGGCCGCGAAGTCGGACATGCCCACGCGGGCAAGGCAGGCTTCGGCCTTGGCCCGGTGAGAGGCCCGGACCCGGCCCAAAAGGCCAAGCTCTCGGTAGAGGCCCATCAGAACCACGTCGATGACCCGGGTGGGAAAGTCCCAGTCGACACTGGCCCGCTGGGGCACATAGGCGACCCTCGCACGGGCGGCCTCGAGCGGGGTGCCAAAGACCGACACCTCGCCCGACAGCCGTGGGATCACCCCCAATGCGGCCTTGAGCAGAGTTGATTTGCCCGCCCCGTTCGGCCCGACAATGGCGGTCATGGCCCCGGCGGCGAAATCCGCATCGACCGAAAAGATCGCCGGTTTCTCGGCATAGGACACCGTCATGCCCCGGATACCAAGCGCGGGCGCTTCGCCCACCGGCGCCAGAACAGTGCCGTCTTTGGCCGCAAGGGCGAGGTCGGGTGGGGTCATGACGCCTCCAGCATGCCGGCCATGCCCCGGTCGGGCACGCTGCCCCCAAGGGCGCGGGCGATGGTGGTAAAGTTGTGGTCGATCATGCCAAGGTAGGTTCCCTCATAGGTCCCCTCCTCGCCCATGGCGTCGGAGTATAGCTCGCCTCCGATCACCACCTCGTGACCCTGCGCCCCCGCCCCTTCGATCAGGGCACGGACCGACCGGTCCGAGACCGAGGTTTCGACGAATACGGCGCGGACATTGCGCGACACAAGGGTGTCGACCAGTTCGCCGATGCGACGCACCCCCGCCTCGCTCTCGGTCGAGATGCCCTGAACGCCCAGAACCTCGAACCCATGCGCGCGGCCAAAGTATTTGAAGGCGTCATGGGCGGTCACCAAGACCCGCGATCCTTCGGGCACGGTGCCCAGCACCGCATCACCATACTCGGCGAGCGCCAGAAGCTGGCTTCGGAAGGCGGCGGAATTCGCGGCAAAAACCTCTGCCCCATCGGGATCGGCTTTGGTCAGCGCCCCGGCGATATTGGTCAGCACAAGGTCCCAAAGACGCGGATCCATCCAGACATGGGGATCAAACCGGTCGGCATAGTCGTCATGGGCCAGCAACAGGTCGGGTGGCAGGGTGTCGGCAACGGGCACCACAGTGCGGCTGCGGCTGAGGTCCCCAAAGAAGTCCTCCATCTGCGCCTCGAGGTAGAGACCATGCCACAGCACCAGATCGGCCCGTGACAGGGCGACGATGTCGCTGCGGGTCTGACGGTAGGCATGAGGATCAACCCCCGGCCCCATCAGCGCCCGCACAGCCACACGGTCGCCGCCCACAACCCGGGTGGTGTCCGCAATCATCCCGGTTGTAGCGACGACACCCAAAGGGGCCTGAGCCCGTCCCGGGCCAGCGAGCAAAGCAGCAGAGGCCGCCAGCCCCGTCAGGGCGGCGCGGCGGGTGATCGGCTGGGCGACCGGAAGGGACATCAACGCTCCTCTATGGGTCCTTGTGCAAAGGGTCCTTTTACAATCTGACGATGTGCGAACGGACAAATTCAACACGACTTGTAATTGCGACTTATTCTCAATTTGTCAAGAGAGTTGCGAATGACTCGCAAAAACTATCCATCTTTGCGAGCCTGAAACAGGCCCTACCCGTCCTCTGACCCCTCGGCACCATAGCCGCCCGGTGTCGGCGTCACGACGGTCACCGCCTCTCCGGGTTGCAGGACGGTTTGGGCGCAAGCGGCCAGCACCTCGACCGTGCCGTCCAGACGGCGCACCTCTGTGCGGCCGACCACGCCCGGCCCGCCGCCCGCAATCCCCAAAGGCGGTCGGCTACGGTGCGACGACAGGACGGCGCAATCCATCTCTTCGAGGAACCGCAGGGTGCGGCGGGTGCCATCCCCGCCATGACGTGCGCCCTTGCCACCGGACCCGGGGCGCAGGACGAATTCCTCAAGCAGGACCGGAAAGCGCATTTCAAGCACTTCAGGATCGGTCAGACGCGAGTTCGTCATGTGGACATGAACCCCGCTGGTCCCGTCAAAGGTGCGCCCGTCATTCATGCGCCCGGCCGAACTGCCCGAGCAGATCGTCTCGTAGTACTGATGAGTGGCATTGCCAAAAGTCAGGTTGTTCATCGTGCCTTGAGCATTCGACAGGGCCCCAAGCGCCTGAAAGAGGGCATTCGTGACGTGCTGCGACGTCTCGACATTGCCCGCCACCACGGCGCGGGGATAGGCGGGGCGCAACATGCAGCCTTCGGGAATGATGATGCGAATGGGGCGCAGACAGCCCGCGTTCATCGGGATCGGCGCCTCTACCATCACCCGGAACACATAAAGGACCGCCGCCCGGGCCACCGGTTCGGGCGCGTTGAAGTTGTTGTCCATGGCAGGCGACGTGCCGGTAAAGTCCACCGTCGCCTCGCGCTTTTGACGGTCCACCGTGATCTTGACGCGGATCGTCTGGCCGGTGTCCGTAAGGTAGCCGCAGGCGCAATCGTCAAGCCGGCCAAGCAGGCGGGCCACCTCTTCTGCCGCATTGTCCTGAACGTAGCCCATATAGGCCTGTACCACCTCAAGGCCAAAGTCCTTGACGATACGACGCAGCTCTGCCGCGCCACGGGCATTTGCCGCCACCTGCGCCTTGAGGTCGGCCACGTTCTGACCCGGGTTGCGGGCGGGCCATGGGTGGTTCGTCAACGTCTCGATCAAGGCGTCTTCCTGGAACCGGCCTTGCTTGACCAGGTGCAGGTTGTCGATCAGCACGCCCTCTTCGTCCACCGTGGTGGCCAACGGCGTCATGGACCCGGGGGCTGTGCCCCCCACATCCGCGTGATGACCGCGCGAGGCGACCCAGAACAGGATATTTTCCTCGGTATCGTCAAAGACAGGCGACACGACGGTGATGTCCGGCAAATGGGTGCCCCCGTTGTAGGGGGCATTGAGGGCGAAGGCATCGCCCGGACGGATCACCGGGTTGTTGCGGATCACCGCCTCGACCGACCGATCCATTGAGCCGAGGTGAACCGGCATATGTGGGGCATTGGCGACAAGCGCCCCGCTCGCCTCAAACACAGCGCAGGAAAAATCGAGGCGTTCCTTGATGTTGACCGACTGGGCGGTGTTCTGCAGGGCGACCCCCATCTGCTCTGCGATATTCATGAAGAGGTTGTTGAAAACCTCCAGCAGGATCGGATCGGCCTCGGTGCCGGCGGCTTTGGTCTGGGCCGCCCTTTCGTGGCGGCGCATGACGATATGATCCGCCCCGGTCAGGTCGGCCTGCCAGCCCGGCTCTACGATAATGGTCTGGTTCGGCTCCACGATGATCGCCGGGCCCTTGATGCGGTCACCCGGCGCGATGTCGGCCCGCCAGTGAACGGCGGCGTCATGCCACTGGCCGCCCGAATAGAACGGGCGGGCCTGACCCGGGGGAACAAGGCGCGAGGGCAAAGCGACGTCGGCCGCCTCAGTCGCGGTATCACGGCGCTCGACCCCCTCGACCTCGACAGCCTCGATGATGACAGCGCGGTCCGGGTCGACAAAGCCGAACTGGGCGTCATGCGCGGCCTCAAAGGCGGCGCGGGCCGCGGTATCGTCACCATCATAGACAACCGGCAGGGCGGTGTCGGTCCCCGCATAGCGCAGATGCAGCGTCCGGATCAGGTCATGGGCGCCGATGCCCTGCCCTGCCAGATCCTCGGCCACCTGCTCTTCGAGGCGTCGGGCCAGAACGTCCAATTCGGCCCGGCTCTCAGGTCCAAGGGGCTGAACAAAGCCTTGCTGGCGGCTGGCCGACACCGTGGCAAGGCCAATGCCATAAGCGGACAAAAGGCCCGAAAGGGGATGGATCAGGATCGCTTCCATGCCCAGCGCATCGGCCACCAGGCAGGCATGCTGGCCCCCAGCCCCCCCGAATGAATTGAGCAGGTAGCGGGTCACGTCATAGCCGCGCTGCACACTGATCTTCTTGATCGCATTGGCCATATTGGCCACGGCGATGGTGACAAACCCTTCGGCCACCTCTTCGGGGCTCTTGCCCTCGCCCTCGGCAATCGCGGCAAAGGCACGGGCCACAGCCTCGCGGTCCAGCGGCTGGTCCTGACCGGGGCCAAAGATGGCCGGAAAGATATCGGGGTTCAGCTTGCCCAGCATGACATTGGCGTCCGTCACGGTCAGGGGGCCACCGCGACGGTAGGCGGCAGGGCCCGGATCAGCGCCTGCGCTGTCCGGCCCCACGCGAAAGCGGCCCGGATCGGCGTGCAGGATCGACCCGCCACCAGCCGCAACGGTGTGGATGCGCATCATGGGGGCACGAATGCGCACGCCCGCCACCTCGGTGTCAAAGGCACGCTCGAACCCGCCCGCACTATGGGCCACGTCGGTCGAGGTGCCGCCCATGTCGAAACCGATCACCTTGTCAAAACCGGCCGCGCGGGCCGTCTCGACCATGCCGACGACGCCGCCGGCCGGACCGGACAGAATGGCGTCCTTGCCCTGAAATGCCTCCGCCGCCGTCATCCCGCCCGAGGACATCATGAACTGCAGGGTCGGGCCGGGCTGGTCCGGCGGGGTCGCCCCGAGGGCACCGGCAACGCGGGCCACGTAGCGGCGCAGGATCGGGGAGAGATAGGCATCAACCACGGTCGTGTCGCCCCGGCCCACCAGCTTGACGAGGGGGGACACCTCATGGCTCACCGAAACCTGGCCAAAGCCCATGTCGCGCACCATGGTGGCCAGGGACTCTTCATGGGCCGGGTTCAGCCAGCTGTGCATCAGCACGATGGCCACCGCATCAATGCCCTCGGCACGCGCCGCACGCAGATCCGCCTCCAGCCCTGCGGTACTCAGGGCGCGCTCGACGGCGCCATCTGCACGCAGCCGTTCATCCACTTCGATGACCCGGTAATACAGCTGTTCGGGCAGGATGATTTCCTTGGCAAAGATATCCGGACGGCCCTGGTAGGCCAGACGCAGGGCATCGGCAAAGCCCTTGGTGATCAGCAACAGGGTCCGGTCGCCCTTACGCTCGAGCAAGGCATTGGTCGCCACGGTCGTACCCATCTTGACGGCTCCGATCCGGGCGGGGTCGATGGTGCCGCCCAAAAGCCGGGCGATCCCCTCGATGGCCGCATCCTCATAGACGCCGGGGTTCTCGGACAACAGCTTGAGGGGATGCAACGCCCCGTCAGGATCACAGCCCACCACGTCGGTAAAGGTGCCACCCCGGTCGATCCAGAAATCCCAAACGCTCATCATATCCTCCGCTGCTGGCCTATGCCTGAGCCAGAGGGGCGGAATGGTCAAGAGACAGGCCCCTGCGTCTTCGGATCAAAAATATCCCGGGGGAGGCCCGCAGGGCCGGGGGCAGCGCCCCCAACTACGTCTCCTGTCGCGCGCGCCCTATGGGCCCGACCAGTCGATCTGGCAGATCTCGGCGCTGCGGCCCTCGAAATCCCAGACCCGGCCATGGCTGCGGACCCGGCCCACATCGGCCTGGGCGATAGTGATAACGGGGCCCATCCAGTAGCCGGTATTGGTGACCATCACCTCCTGACCCGGATCTGCCCCGCCGATTGGTGTGACCGCGCCCTTGATCTTCTTGCCAACCGTCAGACGCCGGGTGCGGCCATCTGTCTCAAAGCTGACCGGCTGACGCTCGGCCCCCATGAATTCGCCCACCAGCATGCCGAACAGGCCGGTGGTGCCCCGGGCTGCACCGGAAAAGATGCGGATCAGCCCGTCATAGGCGGCTTCCGAGGCGCGTTCGTCAATAAAGGCGGCGACCTTCCAGTTGCCACGGCCCATATTGCCGGGGATGTCCATCAGCATCCCGATGTTCAGGCCGCTCAGGTCTTCGCCGTCATGGTGGCCCTCGTCGATCCGGATACCGACCCAGGCCTGGCAATAGCCTTCGGTCGGGGGGTGCTTGCCCAGTGACACAACGCAGGGGCAGAACACCGTGCAGTTGCAGTTCAGGATCAGCTCCCCCTTGATCGCCCATGCGGGCAAAGTCTCAGGCAAAGTCTTAGGCAAAGTCTTGGCCATTCTCGTGGTCCTCCCTTAAATCCAGACAGCGGGCAGGGCCGTCAGCCCGGCCGCCACCAATAGCGCGTAACCTGCCGGGCGGGTCAGGACCCGGCCCAGATCAGGCAGTTTCTCGAAAATCATGAAAAGGGTCGCCGCCCCCATCCAGGCCAGCGACATCGCCCCCCCGATGAGCCCCAGCAGCATGAGGGCCCAGCAGCAGCCGAGGCAGATCAGGCCAAGCTCGCCCCCCATCCGGGCGGCATGGACCACGCCGGGGCGCCAGCGGCCCAGAAAGTAGGTCAGGGGCATGCGACATTTGGCAAGGCACGCCGCCTTGGCCGGGGAAAGCTGATAAAGCCCCGCAATAGCCAAAAGGACCACGGTCACGACCGTCGACGTTGCGGCACCCGTAACGGAAGAAAGCACCAACTGGACCAGCGCCCCGAGGATCGAGGCCCCCAGCCAGACGGCAAGGTAGCCCACGATCAGGGCAGCCGCCTCCCGGCCCCGCGTGGCACCCGCCTGACCGAGGTCGAGATAGGTCGCCAGGGTGGGGGCAAAGGTCGGCAACATCATCGCCGCACTCATCAGCGCCCACATCCCCCACAAGGGGGCAAGGCCCACGGATGCGGCTGGCAGGCACAGGCTTTGCCAAAATCCCGTCGGGGCCGATTGATCCTGCCGGACCAGCAGCACCAGCCCCAGCCAGGCAACCATGATGAGGGTGTAGAAACACAGCCAAATCAACGCCCGAAGCGAGGGAAGTGGGAACAGCCGGGACGCAGGACTTGGTCGAAACATGACCGGACGCTAGCAGAGGGTTTGCCGTCCCGCGACAGGAAACATTGCGACGCTGCGGAAGGTTCGGCACCGACCCACCTGCCATGCTGTCAGCCAGAAGAAAGTAGGGGTCAGGCCCCCAGCGACCTGGCCATCCAGATCAGCACCACGCCAAGGGCGACAGAGCCCAGCCCGATCATCCTGCGTTGATCCAGCCCAAGACGGCGAAGCGCCTCGAGCATGGCCTCAATTGCAGAAGGGGCCAGCGCCCAGGCCAGCCCCTCCACGACTAAGACCAGACCCAGCGCCAGAAGCGCCGTGGCCATCACTGAGCCGTCTGTGCCGCGTTGTCGGCGTCATAGAGATAGTTGAAGAACGAACTATCCGGCGTCAGCACCATGGTCGAATTCGCCCCTTGCAGAGCATTCTCATAGGCCTGCATGGACCGATAGAAGTCAAAGAACTCCGGATCGGCGCCATAGGCATTGGCGAACGTGGCAGAAGCCAGAGCGTCGGCCTCACCTCGGGTGATCTGCCCGTCCCGGTCGGCGGCGGACAGGGTCTCAGTCACGGTCCGGTCGGCCAGGGCGCGCACCCTTTGGGCGGCCTCGTTACCACGCGCGATCTCGTCAGCAGCTTCGCGTTCCCGCTCGGCCCGCATCCGCGAGAAGGTGGCATCAAGGTTCTGGCTGGGCAGGTTGGTCTGCTTCAGCCGCACGTCGACCACATCAAGGCCAAGCGACAGGGCAGAGGCCCGGGCCTGGTCACGGATGCGGTTCATCAAGACCCGCCGGTCTTCGGACAGGATGGTGTCGGACGTCACCTGATCTGCACCCAGGACTTCGCGGATCTGCGAGTTCAGGATGTCCGAAAGCCGGTCCTGAGCCGTGCGCAGACCACCCACGCCAACCGCCTGACGGAAGCGGACAACATCTGCGATCCGGTAACGGGCAAAGGCGTCTACCACGAGGCGACGGTCATCCGAAGGCGTGACTTCGATGGCGTCCGTGTCGATGGACAGGATGCGGTCATCGTATTTCACGACCTCCTGGATCAGCGGGATCTTGAACCCCAGACCCGGCGTTTCCTTGACCGTGACGATCTGACCGAATTGCAGGACCAGCGCCTTTTCCCGTTCGTCCACCACATAGATGGCGGACAGGACACCAGCGACGACCACGGCAATCGCGGGAAGAAGATATGCAGTTGCTTTCATGACTTAGTTCCCCTGCGTGCTGGCTGCGGCAGCGGCAGAACCGTTGCGCATCAGGTCATTGAGCGGCAGGAACGGGACCACGCCCGTACCCCCGCTTTCGCCACCGGCGACCGAAGGGTCAAGGATGATCTTGTTCACATCGCCCAGCACACGTTCCATCGTCTCGAGGTAAATACGACGACGGGTCACATCCTCGGCGTTCTGATACTCGGTCAGGATGGCCGAAAAGCGGCTTGCCTGACCCAGGGCATCGTTGGTCACCTGGGCACGATAGCCCTCGGCGTCTTCGATGATCTGGGCGGCCTGACCACGGGCCTCGGCCAACACGCGGTTGGCGTAGGCGTCAGCGGTCCGCTGAAGACGATCTCGTTCCTGCTCGGCGGCCTGAACGTCGCGGAATGCGTCGATGACTTCAAGCGGCGGGTCGGCCTTATCGAGGTTGACCCGGACGATCGAGATGCCGGCGTCGTACTCGTTCATCGTGTCCTGGATGTTGGTCCGGGCGGTATCAGCGATGATACCCCGGTCACGGTTGAGGATCGGGGCAAGGTTGGACGCCGCGATGATCTCACGCATGACCGATTCAGACACGGCCTGCACGGTTTGCTGGGGGTCGGACAGGTTGAACAGCAGTTTGGCCGGATCGCTCACGTTCCAGACCACCTGAAAGCCGATATCGACGATATTGGCGTCCGTCGTCAGCATGAGGCCGTTGTTGTCCGTCCGCGATCCACTTGAGCCAATGCTCTCGGTCCGTTCGGAGGTAACGTTGACGATCTCGTAGGTGACGATGGGCCAGGGGGCAAAGTTCAGACCGGGATTGCCCGTGGCGGAGTAAGAGCCAAGAAACAATTCGACCGACTGTTCTTCGGGCCGGACCGTGTAAAAGGACATAAAGCCCCAAAGTACGACAGCCGCCAGAACGCCAAGACCAACGGTGCCACGGGTCAGCTTCGGACCCGAACCGCCGCCAAGGCCGCCAGAGCCATTAGACCCGCGATTGCCGCCGCCCATGAGGACGCGCAGTTGTTCGCGGCCCTTGTTCATAAGCTCGTCTATCTCGGGGATTTGCGGGCCTTCGCCATTTCCCGGTCTGCGCCCACCGATGGGGCGCCTGTCGTCGTCATCGTCTCCGCCTGGTCCGCGACCACCGCCGCCACCCCAGGGACCTCCATTATTGCCAGCCATGTAGCTTACGTTTCCCTTCCATCTCGCCCGGAACACATTTCAGGCGCTTCCTTATTCAAATTGTGCGTCTTGTGCCCGAATTCAAGCGCTGCGCACAGGATCTCGCATCGTAACAAGTTCTTCGGCCATGGTCGGATGTACGGCAACCGTCCGGTCGAAATCCTCTTTGGTTGCGCCCATCTTGACCGCAATGCCGGCCAGTTGGATCATCTCACCCGCATTGTCCGCGACGATATGACATCCCAGGATCTTGCGGTTGGCCTTGCTGACGACAAGCTTCATCAGGACCCGGTCCTGCCGGCCTGCAAAGGCATGCATCATCGGCTTGAACGATGTGCAGTAGATATCCACAGGCTCTTGTTCGCGGGCCTCTTCCTCGGTCAGGCCAATCGTGCCGAGTTCCGGCTGGGTAAAAACGGCAGATGGGATCAGGTCGTGGTCCACCGGGGTCGGGTTGCCTTTGAACACGGTTTCCACAAAGGCCATTCCCTCGCGGATCGCGACAGGCGTCAGGTTCACCCGGTTCGTGACATCGCCGATAGCATAGATCGACGGGACCGAGGTCTGGGAAAAGGTGTCAACCTCGACCTCGCCGCGACGGCCGATTGTGACACCCGCGTCTTCCAGCCCAAGACCCTTGGTGTTGGGTGTCCGCCCGGTGGCAAACAGGACGCGGTCAAACACCTGCTCCTGCCCGTTGGTGGATTTGACCCAAAGCGGCGCCGGACCTTGGGGGGCCTCTGCGCCGACATGTTCATCAATCGCTTCGTTGGGCATGCCCATACTGGCATCCTCCATCGCGGCGGCATCAGCGGCGGGGCGCATTTGCACGATGTTCGTACCCAGATGCAGGTCGATCCCCCGCTCGCGCATCGACTCGGCCACCAGGCCGCGCGCCTCACCGTCAAAGCCGCGCAGGATCTGGGCGCCGCGGTAGTATTGGGTCACCTTGACCCCAAGGCCATTCAGGATGCAGGCGAATTCACAGGCGATGTAGCCGCCGCCGACGATCAGGATCGATTTCGGCAAAGCCTCCATGTCAAAGATATCATCCGACACCATACCGAGGTTTGCATATTTCATCTCGGGCCGGACCGGGTGGCCGCCGGTTGCGACAAGGATATGTTTGGCCGTCACGACCTTGTCATTCGCCAAACGGACCGAATGTGCATCGGCCAACGTTGCCCGGGAATCATGTATTTCAACGTTCGAGGAATTGAGGAGCTTGCGGTAAATCTGCTCAAGACGGTCAAGCTCCGTATGGAGCCGGTCTCGGAAAGGTCGCCAGTCAAAGTTGCCGTCCTTAACGTCCCAGCCATAGGCGCGGGCGTCGGCGAACATCTCGCGGTAGCCCGAAGCAAAGACCATCAGCTTTTTCGGGACGCATCCTCGGATGACGCAGGTGCCGCCCATCCGGCTTTCCTCGGCCAGGCCGACCTTGGCGCCAGTTGCTGCCGCGACCCGGGCCGCCCGCACACCACCAGAACCACCGCCAATGACAAAAAGATCATAGTCGAATGTCGTCACAGCCTGGCCTCCGTCAATACCGGCTCACTCTATTCCACAGGGGCGGGCGGATTGCCAGCGCGGCGGGCACCGCCGCCCAAGGATGGCTGTCGCACCGAAGGTGCGTCCGCTGGATCAGCCATCGACGGCTGCCCCGGTCCGTCGCCCCAATCCGGGGGTCAGTCCGAGATATCGGTGAAGAGGTTGCCTTCTTCAAGAAAGTCGTACCGCTCTTCCTCGACCGCGCCCTTGTTGATGTCACGCACCTCGACCCGCCCATCGCCAAAGCCGATGACGACCGCGTCACAGATATCAAGGAACAACCCGTTTTCGACCACGCCCGGGATCTGGTTGAGGACAAGGCTCAGTTGCCGGGGATTGCCGATCCGGTTCAGGTGCAGATCGACGATGTGATTGCCTTCGTCGGTCACGAATGGATGCTCTCCGTTCATTCGCAAGCTGGTTGTGCGGCCCAGCACATCCATCCCGATCAAGGTCTCTTCGACCAGCGCCTTGGTCGTTTGCCAGCCAAAGGGAATGACCTCGATAGGCAAGGGAAAGGCACCCAGCCTGTCCACCTGCTTGGAGATGTCGGCAATCACAACCATCTGGTCAGAGGCCGTCGCCACGATCTTCTCCTGCAGCAGGGCGCCGCCGCCGCCTTTGATCAAGTTCAGATCGCTGTCATATTCGTCGGCCCCGTCGATCGTCAGGTCCAGCCACTTAGCCTCATCCAGCGAGATCACTTCGATCCCGACTTCGCGGGCCAGTTGGGCAGTCCGACTTGAGGTCGGCACGCCCTTGATCCGCAATCCGTCGTCGCGCACCATTTCGCCCAGGCAGCGCACCAGCCAGGCAGCGGTCGAGCCGGTGCCAAGTCCCACCTTCATTCCCGATTCCACATAGCGCGTGGCGCGTTTGGCCGCGACGAACTTGGCCTTGTCGATGGGAGAGAGTTCAAACGTCATGGGCAGCCTCACGAATTACGGTGCCCTGCTTATAGTGTCAGCCACCGGCCGGGGCGAGTGGAAAGCGTGCGGCCGGACCCCCGAATCTGACCCCCAAAGTTGCGCCGGGGCCTCTTGACAATCAGGCAGACCGCTCAAGCGCCACATCGCCGCAAACAGACGCGGCCCGAACCCCTTTCGAGTTTTCATGCCGCCGATGTCGAGTTGGAACACCCGGCCCGCCTTCCGCCAAACACGACTCCTTTGCAAGTGTCACTTCCAAGGCGGACCGCGCTTCGCCCGCACCCGCCGCCTGATGCCCGGCTTTTGCCAGTGCCAGTGCCACCGTTCCTACCCTTTGCCACATTGTTGTTTGCCTCCTGGCCAGACCGTTGCCCGCAGTCTGGGCCATCAAGGTTGACGATGTCCTAACGCCGCCGGAAATCGCGATTCTTGCTTCAAAGGTCGGAAATGATGCAGTCCGGCTGGTACAGGTGTCTAAGCTGCGGTGATGGTCCCCTATCGCTTGCACCACGCTCCCTATGACTCCTCGCTCTGTGTCCGGCTGGCACTGGCCGAAGCCAGGCTTGCCTATGAGACGGTTCCTGTTGATCGGGCAAGGCAGGCCCAATCGTTGCCCGGCTATGCGGCGCTGAACCTTGTCGGGTTGAGGTGCAGCCCGCTGTTGTCAGAACCGACCGGGCAGAGGGGTCCGGGCCGCCCCCCTTTTCCGCGCCGGGCCAGCCAGTATCAACAGAAGCCTGCCCCAACAGAAGCCAAACCCGCCAGAAGCCAAACCCACCCAAAGGAAGTGCGACGTGACGCGGGCTTCGATGCGGGATCTTTCCCCACACCCCGGGCTGCATGAGTATAGGGTCGTCCGATGACAGGATCGCCAATGTACACGCTGCACCACTTTCCCGACTACGCCTCGCATTGTGTGCAGGTGACGCTTGAAGAGATGGGTGTGCCTTATGACGTGCGCCCCATCGACTTTGACACCGGTGATGCAGAGCGGCTCGAGTTTCGGGCCATCAGCCCCTTTGGCCTCGTCCCTGCCCTCGAAACGCCCGACGGGCCGATCTTTGAAACAGGAGCCATCCTGTTGTGGCTGTCAGAGCGGCATGGGATGGCACCCGCTCCGACTACGCCCGAGCGGGCGGCGTTCCTGAAGTGGTTCATCTTCGTCGCCAATACCCTGCATCCCGGGGCCATGGCACTTCTTCATCCCGAACGGCCGGCAGGCGAGGCCGCCGCCCGTGAGGTCAGCCGGATCGCAAGTGCGAGCCTGAAGATGCAGATCGACGCCATCGAGGCGATGGTGCAGGAAGATGCCCCCGAATGGCTGTCCGGGACAACGCCCAGCGTTCTGGGGTACTATGTCGCCATGCTTATTCGCTGGATCCAGTCATTCCCGCCCTACCCCGAAGACGCCGTCACCCTTGACCGCGCCCCGGCACTGCGGTCGGTTCTGGCCCTTCTTGAAACCCGGCCCGCTGTGCGGCGTGTGGCCGAGGCCGAGGGTCTGGGCGAGGCCATCTATTCCATCCCCGCCGTTTGACCCCTTATCAGGACGCCATCCATCATGTTCCTTTCGGTTTTCGACATGTTCAAGGTAGGGGTCGGCCCCTCCTCATCCCACACCATCGGGCCCATGGTCGCCGCAGCCCGATTCCTCGACCACCTGCGCGCCCTGCCGTTTTCGGTGGCAGGGCTTCAGGCCACGCTGCACGGCTCACTCGCCTTCACCGGGGTGGGGCATGCCACGGACCGGGCGGTGATTCTTGGCCTCGCCGGGATCGTGGTTGATCGCTATGACGCCGAAAAGGCCGAGGCAGAGCTGGCGCGGGTCAAGGCGGAGCGGACCGTCAAACCCGAGGGCCTGCCCCTGTTGAAATTCGATCCGGCCAACGACCTGACGTTCGACTATGGCCCGGCCTTGCCCGGCCATGCCAACGGGCTGATCCTGAAGGGCACAGATGCCCAGGGCGACGTGATCACCCAGGTCACCTACTATTCCATCGGAGGTGGCTTTGTCCTGACCGAGGCGGAACTGGCCGCTGGCAAGGACAGCGACGATGGCCCGCCTGTCCCTTTTCCCTTCAAGAAGGCGTCCGAAATGCTCGATATGGCGGCCGAAAGTGGTCTGAGCGTCGCGCAGATGAAGCGGGCGAACGAATTGACCCGGCGCAGCGCGCAGACCCTTGATCAGGGCATGGCCCGGATCTGGGAGGTGATGAACACCTGCATCGACAGGGGGCTGGCCACTGACGGGATTCTGCCAGGTGGACTAAAGGTCAAACGGCGGGCCAAGGGCATCCATGAAAAGCTGATGGCAGAGCGGGGGATGAACATGACAGCCCCCCATACGATCAACGACTGGATGTCGACCTTTGCCATGGCGGTGAACGAAGAGAACGCAGCCGGGGGTCAGGTGGTAACTGCCCCCACCAACGGGGCGGCCGGCGTGGTGCCCGCCACGATCCGCTACTGGCTCGACTTCGTTCCCGGTGCGCGGGCTGCACTGGTGCCCGACTTTTTGCTGACCGCTGCGGCGATCGGCGGGCTGGTGAAATACAACGCCTCGATCTCGGGCGCAGAGGCCGGGTGCCAGGCCGAGGTGGGCAGTGCCGCCGCGATGGCGGCAGCCGGGCTTTGCGCCGTGATGGGGGGCACTCCGGAACAAGTCGAGAACGCCGCCGAGATCGCCCTTGAGCATCACCTCGGGATGACCTGCGACCCGATCCGGGGTCTGGTGCAGGTCCCTTGTATCGAGCGGAACGGGTTGGGCGCGATCAAGGCGGTCTCGGCCGCCTCGCTGGCCCTGCGCGGGGATGGAACCCACCTTGTCCCGCTGGACGCCGCGATCGAGACGATGCGGCAGACCGGCGCGGATATGAGCGAGAAGTACAAGGAAACCGCGCTCGGTGGCCTCGCCGTCAATGTCCCCAATTGCTGACAGGTAAGGTGGGTCATGACCCACCTTACGGGCACGGCTGCCGATTGCCCTACCTTGTGACGCACCCTAGGATGATGGGATGAGCAACCGACCCGAGACCCTTGATCGCCCCTTGCTTGGCATTCTGTTCATGCTGGGCTTTTGCGTTCTGGCCCCCCTGGGCGACGCTATGGCAAAACTGCTGGGGGCGACGGTGCCGCTGGTTCTGCTGTTGTTCAGCCGCTTTGCCATCCAGACCGTGCTTCTTTGGCCGCTGGTCCTGGCCGGGCGACTTCGGTTCTGGACGGGCGGGCGGATGTTCGCCCTTTTGTTCCTGCGCAGCGCTTTGCATATCGTGGGGATCGGGGCGATGTTCGCATCCTTGCGCTACCTGCCGCTGGCCGATGCCGTGGCCATTGCCTTTGTCATGCCCTTCATCATGCTTCTTCTGGGCAAGCTCGTACTCGGGGAAGAGGTGGGCCCGCATCGGCTGTCGGCCTGTGCGGTCGGCTTTTGCGGCACCCTGCTGGTGATCCAGCCCAACTTTGTCGAGGTTGGTGCCCCGGCCCTTCTGCCCCTTGTCGTCGCCGTGGTCTTTGCCCTTTTCATGCTGGTCACCCGGATGCTGGCCAAGACGGTGGACCCGATCGCCCTGCAGGCGGTCAGCGGGGCGCAGGCGTCACTTTTGCTGCTGCCGGCCGTTCTGTTCTGGCCGGGCGAGCCATTGGGTCAGTCCTACGACGCGACGACCCTCATGCTGATCGGGACCATGGGCGTCCTTGGCACCGGGGCCCATCTGCTGATGACATGGTCGCTGCGCTTTGCCCCGTCGGCCACCCTCGCGCCGATGCAATACCTTGAGATCCCGGTGTCGACCCTGATCGGCTGGCTGATCTTTCGCGATCTGCCGAACGGGCTGGCCGCTGTCGGGATCGCCGTCACGATTGCCGCGGGCCTTTATATCATCACCCGCGAACGGACCATTGCCCGCAGGCTTCGCGGTCCAGCAGTGCCCTGACCGCCTCCCCCAGCGCAGAGCGCGGCAAGATAACCAGCATCTGGGGCGCATCGGGCGTCAGGGTGACCGGCCCTGTCACCTCATTGGATGTGCCGATCCGCCGATCCGGGGCGAAGTCGAGGCCTTCGGTCGCCCACCGCAATCCTGTTGACCCTGTCCTAACAGCCGCCATCGGGAACAGCGACAGCGTGGTGCCAACCGGCAGATCGAGGGAGAGGTGAGGCGGACAAAGGAAAGTCAGGCTTTGCGCGCCAAGCGCGATACACGCCCGGTCAGGATGACAAAGCAGCACATGCACCATGGCGAGTTCGTGATCGAACCGACCGCCCGTCACCCCCAGCGCAAGAACCAGAGGGGCATCAATATGCCGAAGCGCTTTGTCAAAGTCGGTGCTCTCTTGTTCACTTACCCTGTGAAGGCGGTCGGACAACCAGTCCGAGGCCTCTGCACCAAGACTGTCCATGTCGCCTATGACGGCGACAGGCATCAAACCGGCCTTCAATACGGCCTCTGCCCCCCCGTCTGCCGCCACGAGGGTTGGGGCAAAGCCCAAGGCTGTGTTAAGGTCGTCCTTGCCCAGGTCGGCCCCGCCGACAAGAGTGACGGGCGCGTCTGAAGAAACAATCGTCACGGCCAGTCCTTATTGTATCGTGTTTTGGAAACCTGCCTCAAAAGTGTCATGAAATGATACCTCCTAAAACCTGTTCCTGTTCCGTTTTCGGAACCAATGCGGGGTAAACAATTTGTTGCTGGGACTGGAAGAAAGCGAGCATACAAATGGTTGGATCGAGTAAAATACTCACGGTGTCCTATGGGACATTCTCTTGCACCTTGGAAGGGTTCGACGATTCCTTTTCCACGATGAAGGCAATTGCGGAATATTTCCGGGACCTTGCCGCCGACGACCGATATTTCGGCGCCGAGCCTGCGACACCAGACGCCGAGATGCTGGCCCGAATCGCCGAGCGCGAAATTTCGCGTCGCGTCGAAGCCCGTACCGACGGATCCGAAATCGTCCTGCGGGCAGGTAACGCCATTGCAGCACCCACGACCGAAGGGCAGGCCGACGCACAGCCTGAGCAGCAAGCAGCCCCTGCCCCCGCGCAAGACGCTCCGCAACAGAACACCCCTCTCGTCGAGGAAGAGACCGCTGTCGAAGCGGTCGCTGACCCCGAGGCGCAAGAGCCCGGTTCCGAAGGGGAGGACATGTCCTCCGTGCTGCTCGCACCTTCGGAACCGGAGGCCGCGCAAACCGACGCTTCCCCTCTGACAGCATCTGTCGCGACACCCACCATGCCCCCGACACAGACCCCCCCGTCCGTGCCGCGCCCCCGTACCGTCGGGGCAACAGATACTCCAGCTCAGGCCGCATCGGCGATTCGCCCCGCTGTGGCCCTGTCCGGTCATCCCGACGCCGAAAGCGTCGCCGCCAAACTTCAGCGCATCCGCGCTGTCGTTGGCCGCGGCGTCGCCACGCTCCCCCCCATCGAAGAGGACAACGTCCCACAGGAAGAAGAGGCGACCGCCTTTGCCTCTGAAGAGCTGATCGACGACGTCACAGACCAAAACCAGCAGCACGACGTGCTGGCCGATGCCAAGCTGTTCGACGCGGTCGAGACAGCAGCCGCAGCCATCACGGCCGACGACACTATCGCAGAACAGGACGCGGCTCCGGAAACCGACACGACCGACGCCGACACCTCTGATGTTGCGGCAACCGAGGACGGTTCGGCCAAGATGAGCGAAGCCGATATCCGGTCTGACATCGAAGGCGGCGCAGAAGAAGACGCCGACGTTGCAGCCGAAACCGCTACCGAAGATGACGTTGATCCAGAGTTGGCCCCGGCCTTTGATGTCCCTGCGCCGGTCCGGGTCCGTGTGATCCGCATGCGCCGCGACACCAACGATGCCGTTGCAACTGGTAGCGATGATGCCGAGAGCACCGACAACGCGAAAGACGAGACGGGCGTTATCTCTGCTCCAGAGGCTGAAGGCCCCGAAACTGAAGACGCCGCCACGGCGGCCCGCAATGCCGCGGCCAAGTCCCTTTCCGAGACCGTCCGCGCCTCGATCTTTGGCGAAATCTCCGGCACGGACGCTGCTGTAGAAGAAACCACCGAGACCGAGGATACCGCTGCCGACAACCTGGGCATGGACAGCCATGCTGAAGAAGAAGACTTTGCGGATGCGGCTGAACGGAACGCGTTCGATGAGGACGCCCTGTCGGACGAGGTCCTGTCAGAACAAGAGCCATCGGACGAGGACCTTTCGGACCTTGCCCGGCTTGATGGCGCTGACGAAGACAACAGCGGTGAAACAGCGTTTACTCTGCCCGCCTCTGACCTGTCTCCCGAAGCAGAAGCCGAGCTGTTGGCAGAGCTTGCCGCTGTCGAGGATGAGATCGACTTTGAGGTCGAGATCGAGGTCGAAGAAGAGCTGAAGATCGAGGACGACTTTGAGGATGACGACAGCTGGCCTGCCGACATCTCCAAATCGGCCGATGTTGCGGCCGAAGGCGTGGCCGAGGCCGAGGTCGAAGCAAACGACGACAGTCTGGCCGGGTTCGACGAGTTGGACGATGCCCAGCGCGATCTTGGCACAAAGGCCGCTGACGACGGAGACGAGGATGAGGACGAGGCTACCGCACAAGCAGAAGACTCTTACGAAACCGAAGCGGAAGCCGAAGAAGAGTCCCCTGCCTTGGCATCGCGCCGGTCGCTGATCCAGCATGCCGACGAAGCTGCCATGTCCCGGATCAACGCCCAGGTCGACGTGCAACTTAACGAGCCCGAGGCGAACCGCCGTCGTCAGGCCATCGCCCAGCTCAAGGCCGCCGTTGCCGCGACAGAAGCTGCCCGTCAAATGGGCGAGACCCGCGAGAAAAGCCCCGAGGTCGAGAATGCGTTCCGCAATGACCTCCAGCAAGTTGTGCGCCCTCGTCGTCCGATCCCGGCCGCTGAGGCCCGGACAGAGCGTCCCCGCGTCGCTCCGCTGAAGCTGGTTGCGGCCCAACGGATCGACACACCCGCCACGGCCGCGCAGCCCCACGGCAGCATCCATCCTGTTCGGCCCCGCCGCGTTTCGGTTCAGCCCGAGGCAACGCAGCCTGTGGCACAAGAAGCGGCCCGCACGTCGGGATCGTTTGCGGCCTTCGCCAAGGACATGGGTGCCCATGGCCTTGCCGACCTTCTGGAAGCTGCTGCCGCCTACACAGCGTTCGTCGAAGGGTCCGAAGACTTCTCGCGCCCCCAGTTGATGAACAAGGTCCGCGCCATGTCCGAGGACGACTTCAGCCGCGAAGAAGGGCTGCGGTCCTTTGGCACCCTGCTTCGGGAAGGCCGGATCATGAAGACCCGCAACGGCCGTTTCCAGGTTTCCGACGAAACCCGTTTCAAACCCGAGCGCCGCGCAGGCTAAGCCTGCACCACAGCAAGAAACGCGAACGGGCTCCCTTGGGGGCCCGTTTTCATTTGGCGCACAGAGCTTTGAGGGGACAATTTGTCTCGATCATTTTTTTGACCGCCAGATCGCATTTGATCAAGCACGCCGGGCGGCCCTCGCGCTAGTCTGCCGAAATGACCCAGACAAAGCACCCCCTTCCCCTTATCGGCGCCGCACTATGGCACATCTTTCCGGCAATGAGCCAGACTTGACCTTGGATCGGTCGGCTCGCCTGTGCGGCGTCAGCCCGGCCCGACTGGTCCGGGGGATGTGCCTGGCGACCGGTATGTCGCCGATGGCCAATGTCCGGGCCCGCGCCGTTACTGCTGAATTCGGCATTCAGCCCTCGTCCCTGCAACAGGGTACCCCCCCAGTCCACCTCTTCTCTCATGGAGCCTGCCCATGGCCACCTCAGCCAAACTGACCCTGCCCGCACCACGCCTCGAAAGCCGTGACGCATTCGAAGTCACCGGCATGGCCGATCACTTCACATTTGGGTCGATCCCGACGATCTCTGCCCTCTGGGCCGCCATGAACGACCGCGAGGACGAGATCGTATCGGTCCAGCCCTGCGCCTATGGCATCAGCTACGACACGACGATGGGGGAAGCGTTCCGCTATCTGGCAGGCTATGCCACAGCACCGGGAGCGGCGGTGCCTGCTGGCATGACCCTGCTAAAGGTCCCTGCAGGCAACTTCGCCGTTTTCGTCCATGACGGCCATGTCAGCCAGATGCACCAGACCATGCAGGCCATCTTTGACAGTGGCCTGCCCGGTGCGGGCCTGACCGCGCGCGAGGCACCCGAGCTTGAGATCTATGACAACCGGTTCGATCCGAAGACCGGGATTGGCCCGGTCGAGCTGTGGATACCGGTCGAGTAGCTCTGCGCTTCAGTCCCGTTTGGCCAGATCAATCGACCGGTTCATTGGGATCGGCCTGCCCGACCCCAATGAAAATGTTCTTGAAAGGCAGCGCCCAAAGGATGCCGAGCACGAGGTAGACGACCAGTTCCACCCAGATGGGCGGACGGCCCAACAGGTTCAGGATGGTCACGGCGACGACCACATAAACCGGCAGGCCGATCACCAGAATGACCAGCGACCAGCGTCGTTTCGCCTTGTGACTCAGCGCCATGACGTCTCCCTCAATCGGCGAACGGGTCAGTGACGAGGATGGTGTCATCCCGTTCCGGCGAGGTCGAAAGTAGGGCGACCGGACAACCGATCAACTCTTCCACCCGGCGCACGTACTTGATCGCCTCAGCCGGGAGGTCAGCCCAGCTGCGGGCGCCTTCGGTCGAACCAGACCAGCCGGGCATCTCTTCGTAGACCGGAACGCAGCGGGCCTGATGGTCGGCGGCTGTTGGCAAGTAGTCCAGCACCTCACCGTCCAGTTCATACCCCGTACAGATCTTGAGCGTTTCGAACCCGTCCAGCACATCAAGCTTGGTCAGGGCAATGCCGTTGACTCCGCTGGTGGCGCAGGTCTGGCGCACCAGGCAGGCATCGAACCAGCCGCACCGACGCTTGCGGCCGGTCGTTGTGCCAAACTCATGGCCCCGCTCACCCAGACGCTGGCCGTCGTCGTCCAACAGCTCGGTCGGGAACGGTCCTTCGCCGACGCGGGTGGTATAGGCCTTCACGATGCCAAGAACGAAATCAATCGCCCCCGGCCCCATGCCAGACCCGGTCGCCGCCTGTCCCGCAATCACGTTCGACGAGGTGACGAAGGGATAGGTGCCAAAATCGATGTCCAAAAGCGCACCCTGCGCCCCCTCGAACAGGATCCGCTTGCCCGCGCGGCGGGCCTCGTTCAGGACCTTCCAGACCGGGGCGGCATATTCCAGAACAGCCGGGGCGATGGCCTTCAATTCCGCCAGAAGGGCGTCGCGGTCAACGGGAGGCAGGCCCAGTCCACGGCGCAGAGCGTCATGATGTACCAGGGCCCGGTCGACCCGCAGCTCAAGCGTAGCGTCATCAGCCAGATCGGCGACCCGGACGGACCGGCGGCCCACCTTGTCCTCATAGGCCGGGCCGATGCCCCGACCTGTCGTGCCGATCTTGGCGACCGAATTCTGGCTTTCGCGGGCCCGGTCCAGCTCTCCATGGATGGGCAGGATCAGCGGGGCGTTTTCGGCGATCATCAGGGTCTCGGGCGTGATCTCGACGCCCTGCTCACGGATACCGGCGATTTCCTTGACCAGATGCCAAGGGTCCAGAACCACCCCGTTGCCGATCACCGACAGCTTGCCGCCGCGCACCACGCCAGAGGGCAAGATGTGCAATTTGTATACAGTGCCATCAACCACGAGGGTATGCCCGGCATTATGCCCGCCTTGGAACCGGACGATCACATCCGCCCGTTCCGACAGCCAGTCCACCAACTTGCCCTTGCCCTCGTCGCCCCATTGGCACCCTACGACCACCACATTCGCCATTCTGATCCGTCCTTCCGGGTCCTTGTCCGGCCCCCCCTATATCCTCCGGCTCAGACGGGTGAAACAGCCTTTTCGCAGGAAGGTGGCTGGACATGGCATGTCGACCCAGCCATCCTGAGCGCCAGTTGTCGCAAAGAGGTTGGGTCATGGGGCTGTTTCTGCGTTGGGTTTTTGCCTTTTTGCTGCTGGCCGCGACCTATAATCCCACGCCCTACAATTTTGTTGGCTGGGCCTTGGTAAGCTACCAGACCCAACTTCCGCTGATCGTTCTATCGGGGCTGGTTCTTGTGGTGGCCTATATTGTCTACCTGACCGCGACCCTGCGCTCGATCGGGTTGTTCGGGATGATCCTTGTCCTTGCCATCGTGGCGGCGATTGTCTGGGTCTTGTATGACCGAGGCTTTATCAATCTTGCCAATCCGACGCTGAATACATGGATCGCGCTGTTTTCGCTTAGTCTGGTGCTGGCGATTGGCATGTATTGGTCGATCCTTTGGCGTCGTATTTCGGGGCAACTGGAAGTCGACGACAACGATCCCTGACCAACCGACGCTTCATCGGCCAAGAGGGGTTGCGGTGAGGGCCTTGTGCTTCTAGATACCCGTTGTTCCGGAACCAAAGGTCTTCCCTATGGAAAACGTCGTCCTTGTCGTGCATCTGATCCTCGCCCTCTCCTTGATTGGCGTGGTGCTCTTGCAGCGGTCCGAGGGTGGTGGCCTTGGGATGGGCGGCGGCGGTGGCGGCGTTGTGTCGGGCCGCGCGGCGGCCACGGCCCTTGGCAAAGTGACCTGGGGTCTGGCGATCGCCTTTATCTGTACCTCGATCGCCCTGACCATCATCGCAGCAGAGCAATCGGCCGGAAGTTCGGTCATTGACCGGCTGACCGATGCCCCGACGCCGGCTCCGGCGGCACCCAGCCTGCCGGACCTGGGAGGCAGCCTGCTGCCCCCGACACCCGGCGAGGCGACACCAATCGTTCCTTCGGCCGAGTAATCTAAGGCCACCCACAACCCGTTGCAGACTTAGCGGCAACATCAACATTATGTAGCGGCAGCGGTTGCGTTCGCGGGGCGAATCCGGTTATTCTTAAAATCCGTGATACCGCGCATCTCAGCCTGCGCGTTTCCACCTATTCTGGACCATTCACGGGGGCCCCGCAGCCATGGCGCGTTTCATCTTTATTACCGGCGGCGTCGTCTCCTCGCTTGGCAAAGGCCTCGCCTCTGCCGCCTTGGGGTCGTTGTTGCAGGCCCGCGGCTTTTCAGTGCGTCTGCGCAAACTTGACCCCTACCTGAACGTCGATCCCGGCACGATGAGCCCGTTCGAACACGGCGAGGTTTTCGTGACCGACGATGGTGCGGAAACTGACCTCGATTTGGGCCATTACGAGCGGTTCACCGGTGTCGCCGCCCGCAAGACCGACTCGGTCTCTTCTGGGCGCATCTATTCCAACGTCCTCGAGAAAGAGCGGCGGGGCGACTATCTGGGCAAGACGATCCAGGTGATCCCCCACGTCACGAACGAGATCAAGGATTTCATCGCCATTGGCGAGGATGAGGTTGATTTCATGCTCTGCGAGATCGGTGGGACGGTTGGCGATATTGAAGGGCTTCCCTTCTTTGAGGCGATCCGCCAGTTCGCCCATGACCGTCCCCGCGGCCAGTGCATCTTTATGCACCTCACCCTGCTGCCCTACCTTGCCGCGAGTGGCGAGTTGAAGACCAAGCCGACCCAGCATTCGGTCAAGGAGCTTCGCGCCATTGGCATTGCCCCCGATGTTCTGGTCTGCCGCTCCGAACATCCGATCCCCGAGAAAGAGCGCGAGAAGATCGGCCTGTTCTGCAACGTGCGCAAGGACAGCGTGATCGCGGCCTATGACCTGAAGTCGATCTACGAGGCCCCCTTGGCCTATCACCGCGAGGGGCTTGATCAGGCCGTGTTGGATGCGTTCGGCATCTCGCCCGCCCCGCGCCCCAATCTGTCGCGGTGGGAAGACGTGATGGACCGCCTCGTCAATGCCGAGGGCGAGGTACGGGTGGCCATCGTGGGGAAATACACCCAGCTTGAGGATGCCTATAAATCCATCGCAGAGGCGCTGACCCACGGCGGTATGGCCAATCGTGTTCGGGTGCGGGTCGAATGGGTCGATGCAGAGCTGTTTGATCGCGAGGACCCTGCCCCGCATCTTGAAGGGTTTCACGCCATCCTTGTGCCCGGCGGCTTCGGCGAACGCGGCACCGAAGGCAAGATCAAGGCAGCCCAGTTCGCCCGCGAGCGCAAGATCCCCTACCTTGGCATCTGCCTTGGCATGCAGATGGCCGTGATCGAGGCCGCCCGCAACGTGGCCGGTCTTGCCACCGCCGGGTCTGAGGAATTCGATCACGAGGCCGGGAAAAAGCGTTTTGAACCGGTCGTCTATCACCTCAAGGAATGGGTGCAGGGCAATTATACCGTCAGCCGTTCTGTCGATGACGCCAAGGGCGGTACGATGCGGCTTGGGGCCTACAGCGCCAATCTGACCGAAGGGTCGAAGGTGGCAGAGGTCTACGGCGCCACCACCATCGAAGAGCGTCACCGCCACCGCTATGAAGTCGACACCAAGTACCGCGAGGCGCTTGAGGAAAAGGGCCTTTGCTTCTCCGGCATGTCCCCCGACGGCCGCCTGCCCGAAATCGTGGAGTGGAAGGATCACCCATGGTTCATCGGCGTGCAGTTTCACCCCGAGCTGAAATCAAAGCCGTTCGAGCCGCATCCGCTGTTCGCTGACTTTGTCCGGGCCGCCGTCGAAACGTCGCGGTTGGTCTAAATCACAGAGTACCAAGGGTCGACGGGCGTCAATCGCGCACGTCGACCGTCAGGACCTGATTTCAGAATTCAAAGCTGAACCGGCGCGTCGCCACGAGAGAGGCGCTGAACTGATCGGCCGAGCCTTGCAAGACAAGCGGGCTGTCCGCCGCATCGCCGGTCAGGCGGTCCCAGCGCAGGGTGCCGTCCAACCCCCATTGTCCGCCAAGCTCATACTGGGCCGTGACTTCGACGCCCGCGCTGAGGATACCGGCGCCAGACTGGTAGGCGTTGAAGCTGCTTGCCGCGGCTTCGGCCGGGGTCACGCCGAAGTAAGTCGAGGAAAAGGTGTCGTCGCCGTAAAGGGCTCGAGGCCCACCCCGGAGCGTCAGGTCATCGGAGGGACGCAGGATCAGGTCCAACCCCATTTCGCCCACAGTCGCTTCGTGCCCGACAACGCCATAACGCAGATCACCAAACACACTCCAGTTCGATTGGGTAAAGCTGACGCCCGCCCCAAGTTCGAGAGCGAGTTCAAGATCGGTTAGGCCGGTCAGCTCTGGATTGTCGGCTGCGGCCCGGGGGCTGATGATCCGAAACGACGGGCTGAAATCAAACCCAAGTGGCGCTTCTTGAGGCTCGAAAGAGCCGAATTCGCGCCCGCCCCACCGAAGGTATCCGGACGAAAAGCTACCCGTCGGACCGATCACGTAGTCGTCAGAGCCAAAATAGCCCGGTTTGACCTGCGAACCCAGGCCAAGCGTAAAGGCGAGGGCATTCCCTGACGGCACCGGCGCGGTGTATCCGTCATCCGTCGCCACCAGCAGGCTGTCGCCTTCGACCATCTGCTGGGCAGTGGCCATCAGAGGTGCCAAAACGGCAAGCGCAATAACAAGGTTGGAAAAGAATCGCATATCAATTTGCCCAGGTTCAGTTGGGTCGTAAATAACAGATCATTGGGCAAAGGCTGAGGCATCGGGCGCCGCATAGTCAACTTGCCCAAGGGTGATGCCATTTTGCCAACGACTTGCCCGATGACTGCCCAGTCTGTAGTCGTCTGACAAACGGAGCTGTCTCATGTTGTCCTACCAGCACATCTACCACGCCGGAAACCTGGCGGACGTGCACAAGCACGCGGCGCTGGCCTGGTCTCTTCAGTACATGACCCAAAAGCCCAAGCCATTCAGCTACCTCGAAACCCACGCCGGTCGTGGCCTCTACCATCTGGACGCAGCCGAAGCCCGCAAGACATGCGAGGCCGCACAAGGGATCGCCAAGGTCGAAGGCTGGTTTGCCCCGGACCATCCTTATCGCAAGGCCATTGCCGCCATCCGGGACCAACACGGACCTGATGCCTATCCCGGATCGCCTGTCATCGCCGACGCGATTCTGCGCCCGGGCGACCGCATGTCCCTGGCCGAATTGCACCCCCAAGAGGTCAAGGCACTCCGAGCCGCCATTCCTTTTGCCCGGGTCGAACAGCGCGACGGATGCGAGATGCTCCGCGCCCTTTGCCCGCCCGATCCGCGCCGGGGCCTGTGCCTCATCGACCCCTCGTATGAGGTCAAGGATGACTACCGCACTTTGCCGCCCGTCATCGCCCGCACCCATCGGGTCTGGGCGGTGGGCTGCATCATTCTGTGGTATCCGATACTTGAAGGCGCCGCCCACGTGCCGATGCTGGCCACGCTGGAAGAGGCGCTGCCAGACGGATTGCGCCACGAAGTGCGCTTTCCCCCGGCCCGTCCGGGACATCGCATGACAGGGTCCGGCCTTTTTGTCGTCAACCCGCCCTACGGGCTGGACGCGGAACTTGCCCGCCTGTCCGGCCATTTCGCGACGCTCGCCCCGCAGGAGTAAGGTCCATCATGCTGCCGTTCTACACTCTGGACGTGTTCACCGATCAGCCGTTTGCCGGAAACCCGCTGGCCGTGGTCCTTGAGGCGGACGGGTTGAGCACGGCGCAGATGCAGACCATCGCGCGCGAATTCAACCTGTCTGAAACCATCTTCGTCCGCAAACCGGTTCACCCGGCGCATACGGCCGAGGTTCGCATCTTTTTCCCAACCGCCGAGATCCCTTTTGCCGGTCATCCCACCGTCGGATGCGCCCTCTTGCTGGCCGAATTGGCCGCCCTCGCCGGAGATGACGTGACCCATATTGTGCTGGAAGAGCAGGCGGGGCTGGTCCCGGTGTCGCTGTCATCCGAGGGCGGGATAAGGCAGGCGACCTTGACCGCCCCGGTCATTCCATATCCTCGTCTTGTTGAGATCGACGCGGCGCTGCTGGCGCGGGCTGTCGATTTGGGATCGGCCGACATTGGTTTTGCCAGCCACACCTGCGGCGTCTTTGCCGGTGGACCCGCGTTTCTTTATGTGCCGGTTCAGGACACCCAAGCCTTGGCCCGGGCCCGCCCGATCGAACCACATTGGTCCCAGCTGATGGAAAACGCAGGTGTGGATTCAGCCTATCTTTATACCCCCGGCAAGGGCGCGGATTTCCAGGCCCGCATGTTTTCGCCCACCGCAGGCATCCCCGAAGATCCTGCGACCGGGTCGGCCAGTGCAATCCTCGCCGGCACCTTGCTGGCCGCAGGGGCCTTGGGCGAAGGCACCACCACCTTTGCTCTTAGGCAGGGTGTGGAAATGGGCCGACCCTCCCGGATCGGGCTGGCTGTCGACGTTGAGGCAGGCAAGATCACAGCCGTTCGGGTGACAGGGACCATGGTGCGCATTTCCGAAGGCCGGATCGCGGTCCCTGCCCCCTAGGGCCATACCCGAAAGCCCCGCTGCAGGGGCCGAAACCGACCCCCATAAAGGTCGCTCTGACGACAGACCAGGCGGGCTGGACTTGCCATTGCTGCCGCCAGAAGGAGCGGCCCGGAAGGAGCGGCAGTGCAACCGATCTCATACAGAACTGGCGTGATCCTCGTCCTCGTCGCCGCGACGCTCTGGTCCATCATGGGCCTGATGATCCGGGCCCTGGGCGATATGGGGACTTGGCAGGTGCTGTTCTGGCGGTCGGCAGGCATGCTGCCCGTCGTCATCGCCTATGTCACCTGGCGCTCCAACGGCGCCCTTTTTGCCCGGATCAGGACAGCCGGACTGCCCGCCACATTGGGCGGCCTTGGCCTGGTGGCCGCGTTTTCCGGGGCGATCTATGCCATTCAATCGACGACGGTCGCCAATGCCGTGTTCCTGTTCGCCGCCGCCCCCGTCATGACAGCCCTTCTGGGGTGGATCCTGTTGGGGGAACGGGTATTGCTACGGACATGGGTCGCCATCGCAGTGGCCCTTCTTGGCATGCTGATCATGGTCCGCGAAGGGCTGGCGGCAGGGGCGCTTTCGGGCAATATCGCGGCCCTTCTGTCCGCTCTTGGCTTTGCCGCCTTCACCGTTGCCCTGCGGCGCGGCAAGACCGGCGACATGATGCCCGCAATCATTCTGGGCGGCGTCTTTTCCATGATCGTCGCCGCCATTGTCATCACGGCGCGCGGTGAGGCGCTGTTGCCCTCAGCTGGTCAGGCGGGACTGGCCGCGGCCATGGGGGCCGTGATCCTTGGATTGGGTCTGTCCCTTTATACCCTTGGCAGCCGCGCGGTTGAGGCGGCCAACCTTGCCCTTCTGAGCCTGCTTGAGGTCATCCTTGCCCCGATCTGGGTCTGGTTTTTTCTGGGCGAGACAGCAAGCATCATGACATTTGTCGGGGGGGTAATTGTGCTGGCCGCTGTCACGCTCAATGCCCTGGCCGGGATCGGCAGCCGCAAACCGGCGCCACCGCCGGGCGCGCTTTTGTGACAGCTCTTTTGCGGCCCTGCCCCTTTTCGTCGCGGTTCAACCACCCTATAGAATGACGATGTTTGCAGATTTCCTTCGCCGCCTGACGGCCCCCGAACCCACCCGCCTGCCTGACCCGGACGCCCGCCTTGCGCTGACAGCCCTACTTGTGCGCCTTGCCAAGTCGGATGGGGACTATGCTCAGGACGAGATCGACCGCATCGATCGCATCACCCAGCGCCGCTTTGGGATCAGCCCGTTCGAAGCGACAAAGCTGCGTGCCGATGCCGAGGGGCTTGAGGCCGAGGCACCGGACACCGTCCGCTTTACCCGGGCCATCAAGGATGCGGTCGCCTATGAAGATCGCCTTGGCGTGATCGAGGCCATGTGGGAGGTCGTTCTGGCCGACGGGGTCCGCGATTCCGACGAGGACGCCTTGCTGCGCCTTGTCGCGCCCATGCTGGGAGTGACGGATCAGGAATCCGCTCTTGCCCGACAAAAGATCTCAGGCGCGCGCGGCTGATCGGACAATGTTCGCCAGCCTGCCTATGTACGCCCGGCCACAAAACGCGGCCGCGCATGATGCCCTTTGGACGTTAATCCGGGATGGCCTTCGGGACCGGGGCGTTGCCGCACCCGACGCCCTTGACCAGGTTTTTCACTATGTCGAGGGATGGGACCGCGAGGATCTGGTTTTGGGCCAGATTTGCAACCTGCCCTATCGGGCGCTGTTTCGTGACCGGGTCACAGTAATCGGAGCGGCGGACTATGATCTGCCCGAGGTCGAGCCGGGCCATTACTTCAGCCAGTGGCTGGTCCGGGCCGATGACCCGGCCCAGCGTCTTGAGGACTGCGACGGATACCGTTTTGCCTACAGTGATGCCCTGTCCCATTCCGGCTGGGGCGCAGCCGAGGCGAACGCCGAGCGGCGGGGTTTGCGCCTGTCGCCGCATCTGTCGACCGGCGCCCATCGTGCCAGCATGCAAGCGGTTGCCACAGGTGAGGCTGATCTGGCCAGCATCGACGCTGTTGCATGGCGCATGGCCCAAAGGTGGGAGCCTGTGACGAACAAGCTGCGCGTCATCGGGCGCACGGAAGCCAGCCCGGGCATGACCTTCATCACCCGGCCGGGTCAGGATCCGGCCCCCTATTTCGCGGCCATTGCCGCCGCGATTGCCGAACTGGACGACGCGCACAGGGCGACGCTGGGGCTGCGGGCGATCGTGGCGCTGCCAACCTCGGCCTACGATATCCCGCTTGCCAGCGATCCTGCGGGCTATACCGCCTGAGCCGAACCGTCTCTTTGACAAAGGCCTTCGATGTGCAAGCTTTGCGCGATCACGAAGGAGCACGGATCATGTCGCTGGCAGATGAATACTTCGGCACTCCCGCTCAACAGGATCTGGCGCGCCGTGCCCGGGCCCTGTTCGAAGTGGTCAAGGGCGATCCTCGTTTCACCTATTACGGGCGCGGCGTCGGCATCGTGCGGCCCCAAGACGGTGGCATCGACCTCATGAGCGCGGTCATCGCGCTAACAGGCGCCTGCCATTTTGCCGCGTCGGCGGACGACGAGGTCCCTCAGATCGAGGCCGCTTTGCAAGACCGGGGTCTAAGTACCACGGTCTTTGTCCGCTGGACCGGCAGCGATGATGCAATCGCAAAGGCGCGGGACATCGTGGCGCAAACTGCCTACCCCACGGACGTGACCATCCATAAACTCAACGCCGACAGCCCGCCAGAACACCTCATCAAACTTGCCGAGGTTGCAGAAACGGGCGGCGTTCTGGCCCCGGCAGGCTCGGTCCTGCGGGGGCAAACCAGACCGGGGCTGGGTATTGTAGCCCTCGACGCCCAAGGACGGGCCGTGTCTTGTGCGGGGGCTGCGGGGTTCTGCCATCCCGATCACCCGGAATACGCCTCGCAATGTTGGTGGGGGATGCTGGCGACCCATCCCGACCGGCGCGGGGAACGACTTGCCCTTGTTCTTGGGGCGATGGCGTTGATCGAAATGCGCGACCGCTACGGCTTTGCCTCATTCATGACCGGCGTGGTCGCAGGAAACGCCGCCTCTGAGGCGCTTTGCAAGCGTTTGGGGCTGTCGCCCGACGGCAAAAGCGTTGTCTCGGCCGTGGACGCCACTGTGGTTCCCGGGGGTCGGATCACAAAATAAGAATTCACAGCACCGGTTTCAGGCTACCGATTGCGCAAAGACTCGCCAAACTCTGCCCAGACTGACCGCCAAGGACAGGTGACGCAGCGGAAACCCGCGACGAAGCGTTGCATTTAGAGCGGTTTTGCGCCCTACTCTCCCACCAAACAGGGAAAAAACATTGTGAGAACCGCAACGCCGGTCATCGAGATTCGTGACCTACACAAGTCGTATGGAAGTCTGGAAGTCCTGAAGGGCGTTGATATTTCGGCACCTGCCGGGCACGTCGTGTCTTTGATCGGCTCGTCCGGTTCGGGGAAGTCGACACTTTTGCGCTGCGCAAACCTTCTGGAAGACAGTCAGCAAGGCGATGTGCTGTTCTGCGGTGAGCCGGTGAAATGGAAGGGCTCTGGTCTTGCCCGCCATCCTGCCGACCGCGCCCAGATGGTGCGGATCCGGACAAACCTGTCGATGGTGTTCCAGCAGTTCAACCTTTGGGCCCATATGACGATCCTTCAGAACGTAATGGAGGCCCCTGTCACCGTCCTGCGCCGCGACCCTGCCGAGGTCGAAGCTGCCGCCCGCAAGTATCTCGATAAGGTCGGGATTGGCGACAAATGCGATGCCTATCCCGCGATGCTGTCGGGCGGCCAGCAACAGCGCGCCGCCATTGCCCGTGCCCTGTGTATGGAGCCAAAGGCCCTGCTGTTCGATGAGCCGACATCGGCCCTCGACCCCGAGCTTGAGCAAGAGGTTGTGCGCGTGATCAAGGCGCTGGCCGAAGAAGGCAGGACGATGATCATCGTGACGCATGACATGCGGCTGGCGGGTGACGTCAGCGACCACGTGGTGTTTCTGCACCAGGGCCGGATCGAGGAAGAAGGTCCGCCGTCAGAGCTGTTTCGCAACCCCAAAACCGAGCGTCTGAAGGGGTTTCTGTCTGCCACGGTGCCTGCGTGACGAAACGCCTGATACTTTGGCTCTGCCTTTGGCTTTTGACCGCGCTGGCTGCTGCGGCCGAAACCATAAGGATCGGGACCGAGCCTGCGTTTCCGCCCTATATCCAGCTGGATGCACAGGGCGAGATTACCGGCTTTGACCGCCAGATGACCGATGAGTTATGCCGCCGCGCCGGGCTCGATTGCGTATGGATCGCAACCACATTCGACAATCTGCTGCCGGGCGTCGTTTCGGGCCGGTTCGATCTTGCGATCTCGGGCCTTGGAAACAGCCCCGAACGACAGAGGATTGTAGACTTTACAAGAGTTTACCTTCCGTCAAGCGAACCGTCCGCCTATGCCGGGCATTTGAATGCCCCGCCGCCGGACCGCGCCCTGATCGGGGTGCAGGCCGGCACAATCCATGAAAGCCATGTCCTTGAGATGGGTCGCCGTTTTCGGGCCTATCCAAGCGCGAAAGAGGCGCTCGATGCCGTTGTTGCCGGACAGATTGATCTGGTCTTCGGGTCATCCAGCTTCTTTACCGATGTTCTGCCCCGCGAATTTCCGTCGCTGCGCATCCTGCAATTCGAGCCTGTGGGCGTCGAAGGTGCGGCGATTGCGCTCGCGAAGGGACGGCCAGAGTTGCGCGAGCGTCTCAACACTGAGATTGCTGCCATGCTGGAAGACGGCACGATTCAAAACCTTGCCCGATTCTGGTTCACCCCCCGGAGCGATACTTAGCGCTCCAAAACCCACCTTCATCTAAACGGGAGTTTTTTTGTGAAGACTTTTATCTTGACGACCACCGCCCTCACCTTTGGGGCATCGATGGCCTTTGCAGAGGCCCATAGCACCGTCCGTATGGGCACCGAAGGCGCCTACCCTCCGTACAACTTCATCAACGATGCCGGCGAAGTCGACGGGTTCGAGCGGGAATTGGGCGACGAGATGTGCGCCCGCGCCGAACTGACCTGCGAATGGGTGACCAACGACTGGGACTCGATCATCCCCAACCTCGTGTCGGGCAACTACGACACCATCATCGCCGGCATGAGCATCACCGCCGAGCGGGATGAGGTCATCGACTTTACCCAGGACTACTACCCCCCGACCGAGTCGGCCTTTGTGGCGGCCTCTGCCGATGTTGACGTTACGTCGGGTGTCGTTTCGGCCCAGACCTCGACCATTCAGGCAGGATATGTTGCTGAAAGCGGCGCAACCCTGCTGGAGTATGCGACCCCGGATGAGACCATCGCCGCGGTGCGTAATGGCGAAGCTGATGCTGTCTTTGCCGACTACGACTACCTCGCCCCGATCGTCGAGGCCTCGGGTGGCGAGCTGATGTTCACCGGTGAGCGTGTCGCCCTTGGCGGCGGCGTTGGCATGGGCCTGCGCGAAAGCGACACCGAGCTGCGCGACAAGTTCGACGCTGCCATCACCTCGATGAAGGACGACGGCACGCTGAACGCCCTTCTCGTCAAGTGGTTCGGCGACGAAGTCGGCACCTACTGATCAGGACAGGCCCGGGCGGGATAACCCCTGCCCGGGCCGCACCCGGACATGTTTGCATTTTGCACCGATCCTGAGACCCTAAGCTCGCTGAGCTGGATGTTGTGTTACCTCACAACGGCCAAGCACATGGGGCTTTACTACGCCTTCGGAACAGTTCTGCTCCTGTTGGCGATCACCGCCCCCGCCGCCCTGGCTTTTGGCTTTGGCGGGGCCGTCATGGCCCGGTCGCGAATCCCGCCCATCGCCTGGATCGGCAAGGGATATGTGTCGGTCGTGCGCGGTGTGCCCGATATCGCCTTTTTCCTGTTCTTCGTCATTGCCCTCGACCAGGGCTTTGAATGGCTGCGCCATCAGGTCAAATGTCCCGATTGGGGCCAGCCGGTCCGGCAAGGCAATGACTTTGTCGTCTGCCCCGAGGCCAAGCTGCCCTTGGGCAATGCCCCTCAATGGGTGCATGAATCTTACGGCTTTTCCCTGGCTGTCCTGACCTTTGCCATCGTTTTTGGCGCCTTTGCCGCCAATGTCCTTTACGGCGCGATGCGGGCCGTGCCAAAGGCCCAGATCGAGACCGCCGAGGCCTATGGCATGAGCCACCGTCAGGCGTTTCGACGGGTGCTGGTGCCGCAGATGTGGGTCTATGCCTTGCCCGGCCTGTCCAACCTCTGGATGGTGCTGATCAAGGCCACGCCGCTGCTGTTTCTGCTGGGGGTCGAGGACATCGTCTACTGGGCCCGCGAGTTGGGAGGAACCAAGACGCCCCAGTTCACCGCCTATCCGCATGGCGACTGGCGGATGTGGTACTTCTTGTTCCTGCTGATCTTCTACCTTTGCTTTACCAAGGTCTCCGAAGTGGTGCTGGAGCGGGTGATGAAACGGCTGACCAAGGGCCAGGCCACCACGGGTGGCGAAAGCCAACGGAAGGCTGCTGCATGAGCTGTTGGGAAACCGTCGCAGACTACGCCTTTCGGTCGCTGGGCTATGGCGAGCGGCTGTTGCCGCGGACTGACTTTACCCTGTGCCAGCAGGTGACCCTGATCGGATCAGGCATGATCTGGAATGTCTATTTCGGCTGTGTCGCCCTGGTCTCGGGCTTTTTCCTGGCCACGGCAGTTGCCCTGGGCAAGGCGTCCCGCCACTTCTGGCTGCGCAAGCCGGCCGAGTGGTTCGTGTTCGTGTTTCGCGGATCGCCCCTCTTTATCCAGTTCTTCTTTGCCTATTTCCTGTTCCTGTCGCTCAAGGGGCAGGTCCCGTTTCTGGGGGCCTTTACCTCGGCCTGGCTTGGGGCGGCTGTTGTGTTGTTCTTCAACACTGCCGCCTATTCGGCAGAAATCTTCTACGGGGCCCTCAGGTCTATCCCGAAGGGTGACGTAGAGGCGGCGGATGCCTATGGGCTGACGGGCTGGTCCCGGTTCCGCCGCGTGGTCTGGCCGACGATGCTGCGTCTGGCCTGGCCTGCCTATACGAATGAGGCGATCTTTCTGTTCCACGCCACGACGCTGGTCTTCTTTTCCGGCTTTCCGGCCAGCCAGCAAAAGGGGGATGCGCTGTATTATGCGTCCTATTTTGCGGACAAGACCTTCAACCCCTTTGTTCCTTACCCAATCCTTGCGGGTTACTTCATCCTGGTCACTCTGACGATCATTGGCATCTTCGGACTGGTAAACCGGCGGTTAAACCGCCATTTGCCACAAGACAGGAAGACCCGAATGGTATTCCGCCCCCAGGTGATCAGATGACCTTTCAAGACAAGTTCTTTGCCGCATTCGCCGCCAGCGGTGTTTCCATTGCAGACCTCAGCAAGCGGAGCGGCGTGAGCCGGTCGGTGATCGGCCGCATTCTGGACCGGGACATGTCCGCCCTGTCGCTGGAAAACGGCATGGCCCTGATGGACGCCCTGCGCGAGGCCGGGGCCAAGCTGCCGATCCAGAAACAGTCCTGGCTCGACGAACATCCCGACGTGCGCAACATCCGCTGCGGTGCCGCCGATCTGAACGGCCAGGCGCGGGGCAAGCGGGTTCCGATCCGCTTTGCCCGCAAGCTGGAAGAAGAAGGCACCCGTTTTCCACTGTCGGTCCTCAACCTTGATATCTGGGGTGAGGACGTCGAGGACAGCCCGCTGGTGTTTGAAACCGGCGACCCCGACGGTGTCCTGTTGCCGACCGAACGGGGCTATGTGCCGATGCCCTGGCTGAAGACCCCATCGGCGCTTTTGCCGCTGTGGATGCACTACGAGGACGGGCGGCCGTTTGAAGGCGATCCCCGTCATGCCCTGCGCGCGGTGCTGGACGGCTTTGCCGCAAGGGGGCTGACCCCGGTGGTGGCCACGGAAATGGAATTCTACCTTGTCGACGATTCAGGCGACGGCATTCGCCAGCCGAAATCCCCCCGCTCGGGCAAGCGCCGTCCGGGGGCGGAAATCCTGTCGCTCCGGGCGCTGGATGCCTTCGACAACTTCTTTACCGAGCTTTACGACGCCTGCGACCTAATGGACATTCCGGCCGAGGCCGCCATCTCGGAAGTTGGAATGGGCCAGTTCGAGATCAACCTTGAACATGTGCCGGACGCCTTGAAAGCCGCCGACGATGCCTGGCTGTTCAAGATGCTGGTCCGGGGGCTGGCGCGCAATCATGGGATGGCTGCAAGTTTCATGGCCAAGCCCTATGAGGAATATGCCGGCAACGGACTGCACACCCATTTCAGCCTGATCGACAAAGATGGCAACAACGTCTTTGCCAATGGCACCTTCGAAGGCACGCCCTTGCTGCACAACGCCATTGCAGGTTGCCTCAAGGCGATCCCGGACTGCGCCCTGATCTTTGCCCCCCATGGCAACAGCTATGACCGGCTGGTCCCTGAAAGCCACGCACCGACCGGGATCTGCTGGGCCTATGACAACCGGACTGCATCTGTTCGGGTGCCGGGGGGATCTCCGAATGCCCGCCGGATCGAACATCGTGTTGCGGGTGGGGACGTGAACCCCTACCTGTTCCTTGCGGCCGTTCTAGGGGCTGCCCTGATCGGGATCGAGGACAACCTGACCCCGCCGCCGCCCATATCGGGCAATGCCTACGATCAGGATCTGGCCCAGATCCCCGATACCTGGGAAGGCGCCATCGACCAGTTCGAGACGAGCCAGATCGCCCGCCGCATCTTTCCCGAGATACTGGTCAAGAACCTTGTCATGACCAAGCGCCAGGAGTTGCACTACTTCAAGGAACTGTCGCTGGAGCAGCAACTGGAGCTGTACCTCGATACGGTGTGATCCCTGCCGCAGGTCGTCCAAAGGCGCGCCTTCTGCGCATGACTGTTGTCTTAAAGGGGGCTCTGCCCCCCGCGCCTGCGGCGCGTCCCCCGGGATATTTGTGGCGAGATGAGAAGGATTGCCCCCGCTTGCCCTGCCCATGGCGCCAAGATACTGTTGCCCCATCAAACCATCGGTGACTCATGAAAATCGGCATTCTTCAAACAGGCACAACGCCAGAGGCGATGCGTGCGCACTTTGGCGAGTATGGTGATCTGTTTGTAAACCTACTGGCAGACCAGGGCCTGACCTTTCAGATCTGGGACGTGGAGCAGATGGTTTTTCCGTCAGGACCGCATGATGCGGAAGGGTGGCTGATCACGGGCTCGCGCCATGGGGCCTATGAGGATCATCCCTTCATTCCCCCACTCGAGGACCTGATCCGGGCGATTTATGCCGAGGGCGTCCCTCTTGTCGGCATCTGCTTTGGCCACCAGATCATCGCACAAGCCCTTGGCGGCAAGGTCGAGAAATTTGCTGGCGGCTGGTCTGTCGGCCCGACCGACTACGATTTTGCCGGTGAGCCGATCCGCCTGAACGCCTGGCATCAAGATCAGGTCACGGTCCGGCCCGCAGAGGCCGAAGTTTGTGGCCGCTCTGAGCATTGCGAGAATGCGGCCCTGGTCTATGGCAATCGGGCCTATACCGTGCAGGCCCATCCGGAGCATTCTAGGGAATTCTTTGTGAACCTGGCGGAAAGCAGGGGCCGGGGCCTTGTTCCTGACACGCTTTTGGAGGCCGCCCTTGCCCGCAAGGACCTGAGCCTCGACAACCAGAAACTGGCCCGCCGTATCGCCGGTTTTCTTCGTGAAGGAGTGATCGCGTGACCTGGACCGACAGTATTCCCGAGGCCGCCCGCGTTTACCTCGAAAACCACCGCCTGGATGAGGTGGAATGCGTCATCGCTGACCTTCCGGGTATCGCTCGGGGCAAGGCCGTGCCTGCCGCCAAATGGGAAAAGCAGCAGCATTTTCACCTGCCCAATTCCATCTTCTTTCAGACCATCACGGGTGACTGGGGCGAGGCTGCCGGACCCGAAGGCTTTGTCGAGCCTGACATGATCCTGAAGCCTGACCTGTCGACCACCACCGCCGCCCCCTGGGCCTCGGACGGGACGTTGCAGGTCATCCACGATGCCTATGACCAGAAGGGCCGGCCGGTCGGTGCCGCCCCGCGCAATGTCCTGCGTCGGGTGGTGGATCTTTACAAGGCCCGTGGCTGGACCCCGGTCGTGGCCCCGGAGATGGAGTTCTACCTGGTCGGCCGCAATATCGACCCGGCCAAGGCGATCGAGCCAATGATGGGCCGGACCGGCCGCCCTGCGGCTGGCCGCCAAGCCTATTCGATGACCGCAGTCGACGACTACGGCCCGGTGATTGACGACATCTATGAGTTCGCCGAGATCCAGGGGATCGAGATCGACGGGATCACCCAGGAAGGCGGTGCCGGCCAGCTTGAGATCAACCTCCGCCATGGGGATCCCATCAAGCTTGCCGACGAGGTGTTCTTTTTCAAGCGCCTGATCCGCGAGGCGGCATTGAAGCACAACTGCTTTGCCACCTTCATGGCCAAGCCGATCGAGGGCGAGCCGGGCAGCGCCATGCATGTCCACCATTCGATCATCGACACCAAGGGCCGGAACCTGTTCGTCGGTCCGCAGGGTGGCGAGACGGATGATTTCTTTCACTTTATCGGCGGCTTGCAGGAACACCTGCCCTCGGTCATCGCCGTGGTCGCCCCCTATGTGAACAGCTACCGCCGCTATGTCCGGGATCACGCTGCGCCGATCAACCTGGAATGGGGCCGCGACAACAGGACCACCGGCATCCGCATCCCCGTCAGCCCCCCCGAGGCCCGCCGGATCGAGAACCGTTTGGCCGGGATGGACTGCAACCCCTACCTATGCATCGCCGCCTCACTGGCCTGTGGCTACCTTGGCATGGTCAACGAGATCCGACCCGACAAGCGATTTCGGGGCGATGCCTATGAGGCCGAGAACGAGATCCCGCAGGGCCTTTATTCGGCCCTCGACCTGTTCGACGAGGCAAAGGAGATCCACGAGGTGCTCGGTCCCGAGTTTGCCCGGGTCTATTCGATCGTAAAACGCACCGAGTATAACGAGTTCCTTCAGGTGATCAGCCCTTGGGAACGTGAGCATCTGTTGTTGAACGTATGAACCCACTCTATCGCAACGACCCGCCGGGCCAGTACCCGCCCTCCTGGTATGCCGAGACCGCCGTTCTCCACGCCGAAAGACCGGCCCTCACGGGGGCGGTTCGCGCAGACCTGGCCATCGTGGGGGCAGGCTTCACCGGGCTTTGGGCTGCGCTGACGGCGGCGCGGGCCGGGCTGTCGGTCGTGGTTCTCGATGCCCATCGGGTGGGCTTTGGGGCATCGGGGCGCAATGGCGGCCAGGTGGGTACGGGCCTGCGGATGGACCAGGGCTGGCTTGAAGGCCGGATCGGCAAGGGCCCAGCCCGGGCGGTCTGGGATGTGTCCGAAGCGGGCAAGGAACAGCTGCGCGATTTCTGCGCCAGCCACGCGCCCGAGGCTGCCTACACCCCCGGAGTGGCCAGCGGTCATTACAACGCAGCCGAAGCCCGGCATTACGCAGAAGAGACAGAGCGTCTTGCCACCACCTACGGCTATACGGATATCGAAATCCTCGATGCCCCTGCGATGCAGGCGCTGGTCAAGACGACATCCTATACCGGCGGCATCCTCGACATGGGCGCCGGTCACATCCACCCCCTGCGTTACGCCATAGCCCTTGGGCGCGCGGCCGAGGCGGCGGGGGCGGTGATCCACGAACGCTCCGAAGTGACGCACATAACACCGGGCGAAAAAGTCACGCTGCACACGCCAAGCGGACAGGTCACCGCAGACCATGTGATCATCGGTGCGAATGGCTACCTGCCACCTGGGATCTGCCCGCAGGTCGACGCACGGGTCATGCCGATCAACAGCTTCATCGCCGCGACTGACCCCCTGCCCGACCGGTGGCAAGAGGTGCTGGCCCGCGATATCGCCGTGGCCGATGATAAGTTCGTGGTGAACTACTATCGCTTTTCCGAGGACCGCCGCTTTCTCTTTGGTGGGCGGGAAAGCTATTCGATCGGCTTCCCGACCGAGATGAAGGGGGCCCTGGCCCAACGCATGACGGCGCTCTTTCCACAACTCAAAGGTGTGCGGATCGACTACGCCTGGGGCGGGACCTTGGGCATCACCATGAACCGGCTACCCTCGGTCCAGCGGATCGGGCCCAATATCCTGTCGGGTGCGGGCTTTTCCGGGCATGGGGTCGCCCTGTCCGGCATCACAGGGCGGATCATGGCAGAGGCGGTGATCGGACAAGCCGGCCGGTTTGACGTGATGGCCGACCTGCCGTTCCAGCGTTTCCCAGGCGGGTCCACCCTCCGTGGCCCGCTCAACACGCTCGCCATGACCTGGTACGCCCTGCGCGACCGGCTGGGTATCTGACGGCGCGTCCAGCTTTTTCTTGCCAAAAATATTCCCGCCGGAGGCTCCGACAGAGCCACCGGCACTTCGTCATGGATTTGTCACAAGCCGCATGTTAAGTTTAACCGAAAAATACATTCTGGAAATCGAAAAACATGAGCCTCGACACCCTCCCTGCGCCAAACGCCTATGACGCCGAACCCATCCCCGCTGCCGCGCTGGCCGAGGTTGAGCGTATCCTGTCGACAGGCGATCTGTTCCGCTACACCTCTGACAAGTCGTCGGTCACCCTGCTCGAGGACGAATTTGCGGCAATGATCGGCAGCAAATACGCGTTAGCGGTGTCGTCCTGCTCGGCCGCGCTTTTCCTGTCGCTCAAGGCACTGGACCTGCCGCGTGACGCCCGCGTCATGATCCCGGGCTTCACCTTCGCCGCCGTCCCCTCCTCCATCGTCCATGCCGATTGCGTTCCGGTGCTGTGCGAATGTGGCGACAACTACCGCATCGACCTCGACGATTTCGCGGCCAAGCTGCCCACGGTTCAGGCTGTCATCATCAGCCATATGCGCGGACATACCTCGGATATGGATGCCATCATGGCGCTGTGCGATGCCGCAGGCGTCCCGGTGATCGAAGATGCCGCCCATTCCCTCGGGACGACCTGGGGCGGGCGCAATATCGGCACCATCGGGCGGATCGGCTGCTTCAGCTTTCAGTCGTACAAGCTGCTCAACGCGGGTGAAGGCGGCATCATGATCACCGATGACCCCGACCTGATCGCGCGCGCTGTCATCATGTCAGGTGCCTATGAGCACAACTGGAAAAAGCACAGTATCCTGCACGAGGCGCTTGCCCGGTGGCAGAACAAGCTGCCGCTTTACAATCTGCGCCTCAACACCCTCTCGGCGGCCATCATCCGGCCGCAACTGGACGAGCTGCCCCGGCGTGTGCGCGACGGTCGCCGCAACCACGACCATGTGGCGGCCCTTCTGAATGCCTCGCCCTGGATCACTGTACCAGAAAAGCTTGGGCCAGAGGTGCGTGCCCCGGATTCCATCCAGTTCAACCTTGATGACCTGACCGCGGCTGAAACAGCGACTTTCGTGGCTGAGGCCGCCGCATCAGGGGTCAAGGTTCAGGTATTTGGCCAGTCAGCAGACAATGCCCGCGCCTTCTGGAACTGGCAGTTCCTTGGCGATAGGCCCGAGTTGCCGAAGACCCGCGCCATGCTGATGCGCGCCTGTGATGTGCGCCTGCCTGCCCGGCTGACGCTTACGGAATGCGAGTTGATTGCCCAAGTGCTGACCAACGCCGTGCAAACTGCAACTTGCGGCCGGTAAGGCACCGATCGGATTAGGCCAGTCGAAGCTGGCCTTCGAGCCAAGGGTGCTCTGCCACCGCAGGGCCGACGATCATATCCGACAGAAGAACCCGCAGCCGGGCGGCGATATCTGCCGGCAGCTCGTCCAGCACACCCCGCCGGGCAGTCAGGGAAATGGTGCGCGACAGCGGCGGGACCGGCAAGGGCAGGATGTCCACCCGGTCCCGGAACCGCTGCGCCCGCAACCAGCCAAGCGGCGTCAGGATGGTCCAGCCGGTCCCTTCGGCGACCATCGCCATGATGGCGTGATAGCTGTCCATCTCGAACCGATGGGTCAGTGTCATGTTGTGACGTGACAGATGGGCGGCAATGACCCGACCCATATGGTGTCGGGTTGTGTATTGGATCAGGGGCAGGCGCCGCAACTGGCGCAGGCTGTCTTCTGTCACCAGCCCCCTCGGGGCCGCAACGACAAAAGGTTCTTCAAGGATCGGATGGATCTCCATGCCCTCAAGGGCCACGCCCATGTCCGCCGCCACGATCACGTCCAGCGCACGCGAGTCGAGCAGGTCATACAACCGATGACTTGCCCCGGTTTCCAACAGGAACTGACAGTTCTTCAATGTCTCACCCATGCCGGATAGCAGTCGGGGTGTCACGTCGGCGTCGAAATCCTCGATCATGCCAAGCCGGAAACGGGTGAGTCGGGACAGGTCCCGCATGGCAAGTTCGGCCCGCGCCTGATCGGCCTCGTTCAGGATGGTGTTTGCCCGCCGCAGGAACATTTCGCCTGCAGGGGTCAGGCTTACCGGCCGCTCTCCCCGGTTCAGAAGTGATGTCCCAATTGCCCCTTCAAGGTTGGTCAATTGCTGACTTACGGTCGCAGCGGACGCGCCTAGCCTGCGGGCCGCCGCCGATATCGACGCCTCTTCAGCGGTAGCGACAAAAACCTCGACCCCCCAAAGAGTGATCCGACCCGATGACGCGGTCATCCCAACCTCCAGTTTCGCGCCCTTGATCGCGCCCGCGCTACTTGCCCATCTTGTTCAGTTTAGCCTGAAGTTCGGCCAGCTGCTGCTTGATCGTTTCAAGGTTGTCGTCGGGCGAAGAAGGCTTTGCCGCGCCGCCCAATGTATTGGTAAGCCCGCCGGTCATGGCTTTGAAGAAGGCTTCTTGCTGGGCGCGCATGGCATCAAAACCTGGCATGGCGGCCATCGGGTTGGCTTTGCCCATCGACTCCAAAGCCTTGGACTGGCCTTCGCGCAGCATCTCAAAAGATGCGGCCAGGAATTCGGGCACCACGCTTGCGGCCTGACTGGTGTAGCTGCGGACCAGATCGGTCAGCACGTCGACCGGAAGCACGCTTTCCCCACGGCTTTCATGTTCTGCAATGATTTGCAGAAGGTATTGCCGCGTCAGATCATCGCCTGATTTGAGGTCAACGATTTGAACCTCTCGCCCCTCGCGAATGAAGGAGGCGATATCTTCCAGCGTCACGTAATCACTGGTCTCGGTATTGTAGAGGCGGCGGCTGGCGTAGCGCTTGATCAGGAGCGGCTTGGCTGTGTCGGCCATGATCGGCTCTCCCTTGCGATGTTGCATTGCAGAAAGCCTAGGCCGCCCTTGCAGAAAAAGAAAGCGCCACATGAAAAAGCCGGGCCGCACTGTGTGCGACCCGGCTCGTTCAGTCAGTCAATGTCCGGGAAGGGAGGAACCCGGGCAGACCAACTTGATTACTTCGCAGCTGCTTTCTTGGCAGCGGCGGTGACTTCGGCAGTTGCCTTCTTGGCGGCTGCAGTCATGTCCTCGGACACGTCCTTGCCGGCAGCAAGCATCAGCTCGAGGGTCTCGGTCTGAACTTTCTTGGCGATTTCGGCGAAGGCGGCCATGTGCTCGGCTGCGGATTCGGCGGTCGTCGACATGAAGTCGGTCATTGTCTTGGCGTAGTCAGCAGGCTCTGCCTTTGTGGAGGCCATAGCGGACAGCTTGGTCAGCGTGTCCTGGGCCCACTTGGCGGACAGGTCGGTCGACTTCTGAGCGGCGTCGATGGCAACGGCCGACATCTTTTCGGTCATGGCAGACTGGCTCTTGAACATGTCTTCCATGCTTTTGGTGTCGACGGGGAAAGAACCCATCATGTCTTTGAAGATCGCGGTGTAGTCTTGGGTCTTGGCCATTTTCTCAAACCTTTTTGATGGGAGGGCGGGTTAGACCCGCGGTACGTTTCGATGACCAGTACATACATGCTGCACTGCAGCATTTCAAGTATTTTTCTGCACTGCAGCATAAAAAATCCGCGCCAACAGAAAATGCACGAGTTTACCGGAAGTTAGGTTTTTGGGACCGCCGTCACATAGGTTCCGGGCGCTTTGCAGAGCGGCGGATGGCGGGAATCGCCCGGTTGGCGGGCAGGCACCTTCTTGCCGGATTTTTTCGACAACCATGCCTCCCAGCGATGCCACCAGGACCCCGCGTGCTTGTCCCCACCGGCCTGCCAGTCGTCCGCGGTCAGTCCCAGTTCGGGGTTGGTCCAATGGCCGTACTTGTTTTTGCTGGGCGGGTTGACGATCCCGGCGATATGGCCGGATTCGGAAAGAACAAAGGTCTTGTCCTTCGATCCCATCTTCTGGACCCCCGCATAGCTGGATTTCCAAGCGGCGATATGGTCGGTTTCGCAGGCGACGGCAAAGACAGGCAATGTCACGTCCGACAGGCGTACAACCTCTCCTCCGATCTCGATCCCGCTGGTGGCAAAGAGGTCGCGCTGACACAGCCCGCGCAGGTATTCGACGGCCATCCGCGCCGGCAGGTTCGTGCCGTCACCGTTCCAGAACAGCAAGTCAAAGGCGGGCGGAGTCTTGCCCAACATGTAGCTTTTGATAGCGGGCTGATAAATCAGGTCGTTCGAGCGCAGATAGGAGAACGTCCGGGCCATGTAGAAGGATTCAAGGATCCCCTTATCGGCCACCTCGGCCTCGATCCCGTCGACAAAATCGTCGTCGAGGAACACACCGACCTCACCCTGGTCAGAGAAATCGGTCAGGGTGGTAAAGAAGGTCGCGGCGTTGATCGAGGTATCCTTGCGCTTTTTGGAAAGGGCGATGGTCAGCGCAAGGGTAGTGCCGGCGATGCAATAGCCCACGGCATTCACCTTTTTGGTGCCGCAGATCGACTTGGCCTCGGCGATCGCGGTCAGGTAGCCGTCTTCGACGTAGTCGGTCAGGTCGGTGTCGCGGTAGGTGGCGTCGGGGTTAACCCAGGACACGACGAAAAGGGTGTAGCCCTGATCGACAATCCATTTGATCAGGCTGTTCTGAGGCTTCAGGTCCAGAATGTAGAACTTGTTGATCCAGGGCGGGAACATGACCAACGGGGTCTCGTGGACTTCATCCGTTGTCGGGCTGTACTGAATCAGTTCGAACATATGGTTGCGAAACACGACTTCGCCAGGCGTCGTGGCAAGGTTTTCGCCCACCACAAAGGCATCCTTGTCGGCGAGAGTAACCACCAGATCGCCATTATGCGCCTCAAGATCGTGGATCAGGTTCTCAAGCCCTTTGACCAGGCTTTCGCCTTCGGTCTGGACGGCCAATTCCAGTGCCTCGGGGTTGGTGGCCAGAAAATTGGTCGGGCTGACAAGATCGATGATCTGGCGCGAAAAATACTCCAACCGCTTCTTTTCAGCCGGTTCCAGCCCCTCGATCGAGGCGACCGCGGTCTGGATCGCCTCGGTGTTGAGCATGTATTGCTGCTTGATAAAGTTGAAATAGGGATGCGTTTCCCACAACGGGTTCGAAAACCGGCGGTCGGTGGGCGTCGGATCGGGCGGGGCCGAAAGGTTGCCCTTGGTCAGGGCCTGCTGCGCCTCAACGTAATGTTTGACGGTTTTGCCCCAGTATCCGATCTGATGCTCAAGCATCTTGGCGGGGTTATTCATCATTTCCGTCATATAGGCAGCCCCTGCCTTGACGTAGAGGTCCTGAGACGGGCCCTGCAACGACGGTGGAACGATCCGCCCGGACGACATCGCCGCCATAAGGCGTTGAGTCAGCTCTTCGATTTTCGCCAGGTTTTCATCCAACCGACCGATATTTTTGTCGGCTTCTGCACCCGTGGAAACATTGTCGCCAGAATCATTGGTTGTCATATTAACTTCTCGCGCCTAGTTTGCAGTTGCAGCATTGGACCGGCCTCGCGGCACGGACCCGATGTGACGAAGCCTATTTGCCGCGCCGATGCCGGAGTCTCTCGCATGAAGTATATGTTGACCTACGACCTGATGGAAAGCATGCGCAACACCAATCAGTGGATGGGTGCGACAGCAAGGGCGTTCGGATCCTATCCAGCGATGGCGATGACGACCAATCCGATGGTCGAATGGATCGAGGCCTGGGGCGAAGTAACAGAGCGCAGTTTCGCCCGAATGGTCGCTAAGCCGGACTGGGGCATCCCCACTGTCACCGTTGAGGATGGCAAGGACCACGCCGTCCGTGTCATGAAGCTGGTGGAAAAGCCGTTCGGCGATCTGATCCACTTCAAGATTCCCGGCCGTACCCCGCGCAAGCGCCGTGTCCTGTTGGTCGCGCCGATGTCCGGCCACTATGCCACGTTGCTTCGCAAGACCGTCATTTCTTTGTTGCCCGACTGCGAAGTGTTCATCACCGATTGGCACAACGCCCGCGACATTCCCGTCAGCGCCGGCAAGTTCGATGTTGAGGATTACACCCTCTACCTGATGGAATTCATGAAGCATCTGGGCAATGACCTGCATGTCATCGCAGTCTGCCAGCCCGTCCCGCTTGCCCTGGCGGCCACGGCCTATCTGGCCGAGCAGGACCCCGATGCCCAGCCCCGGTCGCTTACCCTGATCGGCGGTCCCGTCGACCCCGAGGCGAACCACACGGACGTCACAGACTTTGGCCGTTCCGTCACCATGGGCCAGTTGGAAGAGACGATGATCCAGCGGGTCGGCTTCAAGTATTCCGGGGTGGGCCGCATGGTCTATCCGGGGCTGTTGCAGCTGGCGTCCTTCATCTCGATGAATGCAGGCACCCATATGCAGGCCTTCCAGGACCAGATCCTGCGGGTCGCCAAGGGCGAGGCCAGCGACCATGACAAGCACAACGCCTTTTATGACGAGTATCTGGCCGTCATGGACATGACGGCGGAATTCTACCTGTCCACGGTAGAGCGTATCTTCAAAGGCCGCGACATTGCCCGCAACGACTTTGTCGTTGCTGGCCACAAGGTCGACATCGGCAAGATCACCACTGTGGCCGTCAAGGTGGTCGAGGGCGAGGATGACGACATTTCGGCCCCCGGCCAATGTCTTGCCGCGCTTGCGCTCTTGACCGGTCTGCCCCCTGAAAAGAAGGCCAAGCATCTTGAGCGTGGTGCAGGGCATTACGGCATCTTTGCCGGTCGTTCCTGGCGCAACAACATCCGCCCGCTGGTCCTGAAGTTCATCGACGACAACAGCGAGCCGGCACCAACCAAAACCGCCCGGGGAAAACCCGCCAACAAGAACGCCGCTGCCTGAGACGAGACCGATAGTCGACAGCCCCGGTTTTCCCTTCGCCAGCGTTGCGGTGGGCAGATTGGCGGATGCCGCAGCACTGGGGCCGGTCCAATACGAAGCCTTCCTGCACAAAGCAGGCGGGGGCACGCGCCTTTCCAACGTCGCCCGCTTTGCCTGGGGGACACGTTCACGCTCGGTCACTGCCCGGCTGTCGGGACGTTAGAGCCCCCCCTTTTTCGACGTGGTGACCAAAGCCCCAAACGGGCCGATCCGCCTGCTTTCCTCGGAAGAACGCGCTGCCCTGCCCTTGAAGCGCTAAGAGCGCTTTGGCGTTAGTCTCGCATTGGCAGGGCCAGCCCGGCCAAAGCAGGGAAATCTGCATATCGCGCTGCGCGCACCTCACCCGGTTCCGCAGGCTCTGCCCCTTTTGCCAAAAGCGTCCCTTTGGGGGCGATATAGCTTGAGATTTTGCGCCAGGGTGTTGGCCGCCAGCTTATGTTGAAGGCGGCCAGTTTGGGAAAGAACCACATTTCCGAAAAGGGCAGATGGTCGTGGACCCACCAAGCCATGTCGCGCCAGTCGCGCCCCTGGGCGTATTGGTCAGCAAACCATGGGACCACGATCGAGGCTCCGGCGATCATCGCCTCTCCCCCTGCCCGGTCCCAGATGTGACACTCTTCGGGGTAGTCGTTTCGGGCACAGTTCAGGCGATTGGCATTGCCAAAGGCATTCAGCGCGGCCGACCGATAGCCAGACCGAACGGTCACCCGGCCAAAAGTATCCTCTAACGGGTCCAGAAGCTGGGTGCAAAAGGCCCGGCCTGCCGTGATGGCCAGGTCAGGGTCATCGGGAATGTTGGGGATGCCATAAAGGTTCCCGATCTCGGAATGCAGGAAATCGCGCAGAAAGAAGTGCCGTGACAGGCGGACGCGGCCCAGATCCTCCAATCCGCGCATCGACCGAGGTTTTCGCATGGCTCCCCCCCTTCTGTCGGTCAGACCGTCGCCCACCACTCAAGGACATCTGCAATCATCCGGTCAGTCTGGCCGGGGCTGAACACATCGCCCGCAATGACGTGGCCGTTGGCGTCATCGCCCGGCCCCATCGTCATCGAAAGCGCCCGCGTCGGTCCGCCCCAGCGGGCCGCGACACCCGCCGTGGCGGCCGGGTCCACGACAGTGTCGTCGGGGCAGGTCGCGAATAGGCAGGGGGTCTTGATCCGCGAAAGGTCCAATGACCGGACTGCCCGGACAGAGGCTGCCATGGGAAAGAGTGCTGTCGTCGGATACCGAAGCGTCCAATAGGCGGCATGGCCGTCGTTGATCGCGGGGATGTTGCGGGTCTTGCCAGTGAACCAAGGCGCCCAGGTCCGGGCAAAGGGCGCATCAAGGATCGCCTGAACGATCCGGGACCGCAGGCCATAGTTGGGCGACACCATGATCGCCCCAGCCACTTTGGCCCCTTTGGCAAGGGCAAGGGTGATCAGCGTGCAGCCGGTCGAGCAGCCGATGACCAACACCTTGCCGCCCAGGGCCGCCCCGATGGACAACGCCTCGGCCACGTCGGCCTCCCATTCCGGCAAGGTGGCGGCCCCCATGGCGGCCCCGTCTTGCCCGTGCCCCGAAAGCCGCGTCGAAAAGACCGGCGCCCCAAGCGCGGCCCCCACCCGTTCCGGCACCGGACTGATTTCAAGCGGAGAGGCGGAATAGCCATGAATATAGACGACCGAGACAGGGGCCTTGGCGACCACACCGTCCGGCCAGACGATCCGTTTGGCACAGCCATTGCGGATGTTCGTAACCGCCGCCTCGCGCGATGCGAGCCATGCGTCGAGTTGGGTGATGTCAGGCAGTGACATTGGGATCCTTGATCGTGGTATTCTCAATCGTGGCGGGCTCGTCCTGCGCCGGAATAACGGCCCGAGCCTTGGATGCCGCTCGTGCCCGTCGCAGGGCCGGAAGATAAAAGACGGCGAGCCCAAGAATCGACAGGCCAAGGATCACAGCCGGGACAAGGGTGATGGACACCTGAAGCGCCCCAAGGGCGGCCTCCGTCTGCTCGGTCTGCCCTTCGGTCGTCTCCTGCCAGCCCCAGAGACCAAGGATCGCCCCGAGCACCAGCGGCGCAAGGGCATTGGCCACCTTTTGGCCAAACAGCCAGACGGCACTGAACGCCCCTTCGATAGCCTCGCCGCTCTCGTTTCGGGTGACGTCCATCAGGTCGGGATAGATGGCCCAGGGGATCTGCTGATAGGCGCCGTTTGTCATGCCCGCCAGAACGAACAGGCCCGCGACAAGGGTCACGTCAACGGATGGCAGTTGGGTGTACAAAAGGTAGAGCAGCGCCATGTAAAGGCCCAGCCCAAGGATCAGCGCCCCCACTTTGGTCAGGATCCGCGACAGCAGGACCCAGACCGCCTGGCTCAGGATCGAGCCCACGACAAAGGCGGCGAACAAAAGCGAGAGTGTCGTCAGCGCCCGCGCCGCGCCGGACAGCATCGTGGCGCCCGAGTCCACGATCAGGTAGATCGCCGCAAACGGCAGCCCCGCCGTGATCAGCGCGATGGCCAGCGTCATCAGCCCATAGAGCAGGGCCAGCACCATGAAGGGCCGGTTGGACAGCACCAGCCGGGCCATGCCGATCGGCGGCAGGCTTGAAGGGGCGGCGATGCGCGGGGCCTTGCGGGTGGCCCATAGCGACAGCCAGATCGCCCCGATGATAAGCGGCGAGACGATAATCGCCGCTGTCGTATACCCAAAGCTCGCAGCAAGTCCCGGGATCAGCGCCCCGCCGACCAGGATGCCGACGCTGGCAAACCCCATCCGCCAGGCTGTCATAGCCGACCTTTCGCGGGGGTCCTGGGTGATCTCGCCCGACATTGCGCCGTAGGGGATCGCGACCATGGTAAAGCCGATGGTCGCCAGCACGAAGAAGCCGGCGACCCAACCGATATTGCCCCAAAGGCTCAGCCCCTCGGGCACAGCAAACAGGCCGATCATCCCGCCTGCCATCACAACCGCCCCGACAGCCATCCAGGGCGCCCGTCGGCCCCAGCGGGAGTTCGTCCGGTCACTCAGGTATCCGACAAGCGGGTCGGTGATGACGTCAAAGATGAGCACGGCGGTCGTCACCGCCCCGGCCAGCCCGACCGGCACACCAAGTACAGAGGTCAGAAAGGCAAAGACCAGAAGCTGCTTGACCACGACAAAGACGACGACCCCCATATCGGTGAGCCCCCATCCCGCCTTTTGCGACAGTGATAATGCCATGTCCGATCGCCTCCCATTTGCGCCATGCTACCGGGGCCAGAGCGGAACGCCATAGCGAAACGTGGCGTCAGAAGCGGCCTTTGCGGCCGCCTCGGCACCCGGTCAGGCGGCCCGGAACAGAACCTCCTCGACCGCCGCTTCGATCAGGGCAAGGCAATCGGGATCCGAGAACTGGTGGTCCGCCCCCTTGACCAGCGTCAACCGGATATCGGGGCCGGACGCATGGTCCAGCAAACGCAGGGCGACGGCCATGTCGACGTCGGCATCCGCAGTCCCTTGCAGCGACCGCACCGGGAACGGCAGCTCAAGGGGGGAGCGCAGGACAAGGTGTTTCCGCCCATCCTCGATCAGCCGCCGGGTGATGATGTAGGGGTCGCCATAGTCCGAGGGGAGCGCCACCTGACCGTCCCGCTCCAGACACGCCCGCTGATCGGGGGTGAACCCCTCCCACATGGAATCCTCGGTAAAGTCGGGGGCGGCGGCGATGGTGACAAGGCCCGCGATCTTGTGTGGCATCCGCCGTGCCAGCAACAGCGAGATCCAGCCCCCCATGCTGGACCCCACAAGGACCTGCGGCCCCGAGGCCTGTCCCAGCACCGCCGCCGCATCCTCGGCCCAGTCACCGATACAGCCGTCTTCGAACGCGCCCTCGCTGATGCCGTGGCCGGAATAGTCGAACCGGGTAAAGGCCCGCCCCTGCCGGGCAGCCCAGTCCCGCAGGTGGATGGCCTTGGTGCCCTCCATGTCGGATTTGAACCCGCCCAGGAACATCACGCCCGGACCGGTCCCACCAAGGGTTTCATAGGCCAGACGGCGCCCTTGCGATGTGTTGAGCCAGTCGGTCATCGGACCCTCCCTGCTGATTGCGCGACCAGTCTGCCGCCCGATTGCGAAAGAGGCCAGAAGGCAGTCTGCAATTTATTTAGGTTACCATATTGTCACGTGACTATAGAATCACCCATAAGCCTTTCATGGATGCGATTTTCAAAGCCCTCAACGACCCTGCCCGCCGCGCGCTACTTGATTCATTGCGTGCAAAGGACGGACAGACCCTTACCGAACTGGAAGAGCAGATCGACATGACCCGGTTCGGCGTGATGAAGCATCTCAAGGTCCTGGAAGAGGCGCATCTTGTCGTCACGACCAAGGTCGGGCGGTTCAAATACCACTACCTCAATGTTCTGCCTTTGCAGGAAATGCTCGACCGCTGGATCGAGCCGCTTCTCGCCCGGCCTGCGGCAAGGCGATGATTGACCTCAAAACCAAGCTTGAAGGACCCAACGAGATGACAAAACCCGACTTCGTTATGCAAACCATGATCCGCTGTACCCAAGACGCCCTTTGGGATGCCCTGACCTCGGCGGAGGCGCTGCCGCACTTTCACTTTATGTCAAACCGGATCGAACGCGACGGCAACGCCCTGGTCTACTACATGGCCGACGGCAACAAGATGCTTGTCTGCGCGGAAACCGAACTGACGCCCAAGACCCGCATTGCTTCAACCTTTGAGCCGCATTTTGCCGGGCCAGACGTGCCCATGCCGGTGTCCCGCTATGTCTATGACATCGAGCCGCAGGGCGCGTTCTGCAAACTGACACTTAGCCACTATGACCTGCCAGAGGCGCAGATGTCCGGTGTGTCCGACGGTTGGTTGCGCTTGCTGTCGGGGCTGAAATCCTGGCTCGAAACGGGGCAAGAGGCTCACTTTGGTTCGGAGACCGCGGCATGACGACAGAGCTCTATGCCCTCACGGCGCTCACGCTTTTGGCGTCGTCGCTTTGGATCCCCTATATCGTCGGTGTGAACACTTCGCCCTCGGGCAGCACAGATTTCAGCCGGCCACAGGACCCTTCCGTTCATCCGGCCTGGGTTCACAGGGCCTTTCGGGCGCATCTGAAGCTGTTGGAACAGGGAATGCCCTTCGCTGTGATGATCCTCATTGCTCATCTGGCGGGGGTGTCGACCCCTGTCACCGTTTGGGCCTCGGTCCTGTTCCTGGCCCTGCGGCTTGTCCATGCGGTGGGAATGATCTCGGGACTGGCGGTCTTTCCCTTTCGATCCGTGGTCTTCAGCCTTGGCTGGCTGTGCATCCTGGCGATCGGGGCGGTCGTCCTGACGGCCTGATCTAGTGAAAGGGTCACAGGCCACAGCATCTTGCGACCTTGGGGTGTCAGCCTTGGCTTGACACCCCTTTTCGCGCGGTTCATCACTCGCCGCGACACAAAACCCGCAACCGGGCGCTCCGTGGGCGCCAAACCGACGAGGAGCTTGGCCGCAATGAGCCAGATTTCCCTGACCTTCCCCGATGGCAACGTCCGCTCATACGAGGCGGGGATCACCCCTGCCGAAGTGGCGGCCTCCATCGCCCCGAGCCTGGCCAAGAAGGCCATCAGCGCGACCGTGAACGGTCAGCACTGGGATCTGCAATGGCCGATCCACTCCGATGCACCCATCGCCATCAATTCGATGAAAGACCCCGCCCCGGCGCTTGAGCTGATCCGGCACGACCTGGCCCACATCATGGCCCGCGCGGTGCAAGAGCTTTGGCCGGACGTTCAGGTGACCATCGGGCCGGTGATCGAGAACGGCTGGTACTACGACTTTGACCGGGCCGAGCCGTTCACGCCCGAGGACCTTGGCGTCATCGAAAAGAAGATGAAGGAAATCATCAACAAGCGCGATCCTGTCCGCACCGAGGTCTGGCCCCGTGACAAGGCGGTCGCCTACTACCAAGAGCGGGGCGAGCCCTACAAGGTAGAGCTGATTGACGCCATCCCGGGCGATGAGCCACTGCGCATGTACTGGCATGGCGACTGGCAAGACCTTTGCCGGGGACCGCATTTGCAGAACACCGGACAGGTGCCCGGCGACTCCTGGAAGCTGATGACCATTGCAGGCGCCTACTGGCGCGGCGACAGCAAGCGCGCCCAGTTGCAGCGGATTTACGGGGTGGCCTTCCAGAACAAGGAAGACCTCAAGGCGCATCTGCACATGCTCGAAGAGGCGGCCAAGCGCGACCACCGCAAGCTGGGTCGCGAGATGGACCTGTTTCACATGCAGGAAGAGGCCCCGGGCCAGGTCTTCTGGCACCCCAACGGCTGGACCATCTACACCCAGTTGCAAGATTACATGCGGCGGCGGCAACGGGCGGGCGGCTATGTTGAGGTGAATACGCCGCAGGTCGTCGACCGGCGCCTGTGGGAGGCCTCGGGCCATTGGGAAAAGTACCAGGAGCATATGTTCATCGTCGAGGTCGACGAAGAGCACGCCCGGGAAAAGGCGGTCAACGCCCTCAAACCGATGAACTGCCCATGCCACGTCCAGATTTTCAACGTCGGTCTGAAATCCTACCGCGACCTGCCCCTACGGATGGCCGAATTCGGATCGTGCAACCGGTATGAGCCATCGGGCGCCCTGCACGGAATCATGCGGGTGCGCGGGTTCACCCAGGACGACGGGCACATCTTTTGCCGCGAAGACCAGATCGAAAGCGAGACAGCGCGTTTCATCGAATTTCTGTCCAAGACCTACAAGGACCTCGGGTTCGAGACCTTCAAGGTCAAATTCTCGGACCGGCCCGAAAGCCGGGCAGGCTCGGACGAGGTCTGGGACAAGGCCGAAGCCGCCCTTCTGGCGGCCACCCGGGCGGCAGGGATCGAACCGGAACTGAACCCCGGCGAAGGGGCGTTCTACGGGCCAAAGCTGGAATTCGTGCTGACCGACGCGATTGGCCGGGACTGGCAATGCGGCACGCATCAGGTAGACTTTGTCCTCCCCGAACGGCTGGATGCCAACTATGTGGCCGAGGATGGGGCCAAGCACCGGCCCGTCATGCTGCACCGCGCCACGCTAGGATCGTTCGAGCGGTTCATCGGCATCCTGATCGAGGAACACGCGGGCAAGCTGCCCTTCTGGCTTGCCCCGCGCCAGGTCGTCGTCGCCTCGATCGTGTCCTCGGCAGACGACTATGTGAACGAAGTGGTCGCAACGCTGCGGGCGGCCGGGGTCCGGGCCGAGGCCGACACCCGCAACGAAAAGATCAACTACAAGGTGCGCGAGCATTCCGTGGGCAAGGTGCCGGTGATTTTGGCCGTCGGCGGACGCGAGGTTGAAGAGCGGACAGTGAGCGTGCGGCGGCTGGGTGAGACCCAAACCTCTGTAACATCTCTTGAGGAGATCACCGCAGAATTGGCCAAAGCCGCCACGCCACCTGATTTGCTGTAACAAACCACGGTCGCACTGTAACGGACCCGCCCGGCGCAATTCGGGCGGGTCCTTTCTTTTCCGCATCTTGCCGCAGCGCGGCGAACCCGAACCCTTCTGAATTGGGTAACGCATCCTCACGGGGACGCGATGCACGGCCCTGTGAGTGGCTTGGCGGAAAGCCGAACCGCTAACCTTTGATCATCACCTGATTGAGGTGACGGCTCAACACTCTGCGATCAAAGGAAAACTCATGTCCAACATCTCCAAGTCCCTCGTCCTAGCCGCCTCTGTCGCCACCGCCATTGCCGGTCTGGCCACGACTGCCGCCGCACAGGACAACGAAAAGTGCTACGGCATCAGCCTGGCTGGCGAGAACGACTGCGCCGCCGGCCCCGGCACCACCTGCGCCGGCACCTCGACCGTCGACTACCAGGGCAACGCCTGGACCTTTGTCCCAGCCGGGACCTGCGCCAGCGTTGAAGTGCCCGCAATGGCCGACGGCACCGAGCGTATGGGCTCGCTCGAAGCCCTCGACCGCGACATGGCCAGCTAAGGTCTGAAGTAAGGTGGGTCTTGACCCACCTTACTTGCCACAAGGAAGTCTCTGCCATGCTCGATGCCAGCCTCCCCGATCCCGGCCTGCCCGCCCGTCCCGGCGTGGGCTACAAGGCCCAACATTTCAATGCCTTGCTTGCTGATCCAGGTCCGGTCGCATGGCTCGAGGTCCACGCCGAGAACTACATGGGCGACGGTGGCCGCCCTTTGGCCCAGTTGCGCCATCTGGCAGAGCGCTTTCCCCTCTCCGTCCATGGCGTCGGCCTGTCCATCGGCGGCGAAGGTCGCCTTGACGCCGATCACCTCGCCCGATTGCGGCATCTGGTCAGATGGCTCAACCCCGCCAGCTTTTCCGAGCATCTGGCGTGGTCCACCCATGACAGCCATTTCCTGAACGACCTTCTGCCCCTGCCCTACACCCGGTCCACCCTGTCCCGCGTCGCCGCCCATATCGACGAGGTGCAAGAGGCAATCGGCCGACAGATGCTGCTGGAAAACCCCTCCTCCTACCTCGCCTTCGACGAAAGTGAGATGACCGAGACCGACTTTCTGCGCGAGATCGTGGCCCGCACGGGCTGCGGCCTGCTTCTGGACGTCAACAACGTCTTCATCTCGGCCACCAACCTCAAGACATCGCCCCGCGCCTATATCGATGCCTTTCCCCTTGAGGCCGTGGGCGAGATTCACCTGGGCGGCCATGACGAAGACATGGATGACCACGGCGAGACCTTGCTGATCGACAGCCATGGACGCGAGGTCGTCGATCCGGTCTGGGCGCTATTGGACTACACCCTCGCCAAGAGTGGCCCCAAACCGATCCTGATCGAATGGGACAACAACGTGCCCGACTGGCCGATTCTGGCCGCCGAAGCCGACCGCGCCTTGGCGGCCCTTGCCCTGATCCGGTCATGACCGTCCAGCAAGCCGACTTCACCGCAGCCCTGCTTGCCCCTGCGCGCGCCGCCCCACCGGGCCTGAGTGATGGCGCAGGACGGCCCGCTGGAAAGCGCTATGACGTCTATCGCAACAACGTGGTCGTGGCCCTGTCTGATGCGCTTGAAACCGCCTTCCCGGTGATCAGGAAACTGGTCAGTGACCAGTTTTTCCGCCCCATGGCAGGGGTTTACGTCAGGGCGCACCCCCCGGCATCACCCTTGATGATGCACTACGGGGCAGACTTCCCCGCTTTCCTCGCAGGCTTCCCTCCTGCGCAGGGGCTTCCGTACCTGCCGGATATCGCACGGGTCGAACTGGCCTTGCGCCGGGCCTACCACGCGGCCGACGCCGCCCCCATTGCCGCCGCGGCACTGGCCGAGGTGCCGCCAGACCGCCTTGGCGATATCTGCCTGACCTTTGCCCCCGCCGTCAGCCTGATCCCGTCGGTCTATCCGATCCACGGCATCTGGACGGCCAACGCCATGGGCGGGCCAAACCCCAAACCGGTGGCGGAATCCGCCCTTGTTGCCCGCCCCGGCCTTGATCCAAGCTTGAGCCTGATCACCCCCGGCACGCTGCCTGTGCTGACCGCGCTAATGTCCGGCGCGACCTTGGGGGCTGCGCTTGATCTTGCGGGCGACGGCTTTGACCTATCCGCCCTCTTGTCCCTCCTCCTGTCCCAAGGCGCGATCACTGCGCTCAACTGAAAGGCCCCGCCATGCTTGCCCCCCTATTTCGCATCGCGGATGGCCTCGACCGGCTATCCGGCCCAGTCCTCAGCACCCTGGCCCGGATAGTTTTTGCCGCTGTTCTGTTGCGCTACTATTGGGCCTCTGGCCTGACCAAGCTGGGTGACGGGATCACCGGCATCCTTAGCCCCAGCGTCGGCGGCTATGCCCAGATCTTTCCCCGCGCGATGGAGGGTGTCGGCTTTAACATCGCGGAAATGGGCTGGTTTCACTGGGGGGTTGTCGTTGCTGGCACGATGGCCGAATTCATCCTGCCCCTGCTTATCGTCGTAGGGCTGCTGACGCGGCTGGCCGCACTTGGGATGATCGGCTTTGTCGTCGTGCAAAGCCTGACCGACATCGTGGGACACGGGGCGGACGCGGCCACCATCGGGGCGTGGTTCGACAGGGCGTCGGGGGCGTTGATCCTGGATCAGCGGGCCTTTTGGGTGTTGGTCCTGCTGGTACTGGTGTTCAAAGGGGCGGGGCCGCTGTCGCTGGACCGGCTTTGGTTCAGAAGTGCGCCTTAGGCTCATCCGGTTTGCCGGCGGCGAGGGCCAGAACGCCGCCTAGTCCGGCCATGGCGATGGGAAACATCGTGGCCACGTTAAAGCCAAAAGCCGAATACATCAGCGCGGCTGACACAATCAGGGCAATGCCGCCCCACAGGGCGCGGATGAATTGCGGGTTGTCGACGCTAAAGAACTGGGCGGCCTCGGGGCGGTTGGCCAGCACTTCGGTCCAGCCATAGCTGACAAGACCTACGATCATGCCGATGAGGCCTGCGATAATGCCAAGGGTGAGGGCCGCGTTGCGCATTTGGGGTCCTTTCCTGCGGTATCTGCCAGAGCTAGTTACCGCCAGCCGGTTTGCCAAGCCATGTGGCCTGAGCATCGGCAGCCCAGCCAAGGGTCATCTGCCCCCCCTCTTCAATCACCGGGCGCTTCATCAGGGTGGGATGGGCGGCCAGAAGATCGACGGGATCGGAGGCGCGATCCGCCTCGGACAGGGTGCGCCATGTGGTGGAGGAGCGGTTTACCGCCTTGTCACCAAAGGCCGCGACAATTGCCTCAAGGTCAGCGCGGGCGACACCATCCGCCCGGACATCGATGACCGTAGGCTCAAGCCCGGCGGCTCGCAGCGCGGACAGCGCTTTGCGACAGGTATCGCATGTCTTTAGACCAAAAAACCTCATGAATGCCTCCGATTTGAGCAGCCCCTGCGGCCATTACACAGAGTTGATAAGTTGTCATTTGCCTTTTTTCAAAGCCACCTAATTGTAAAAATCACTAGGCTGACGGAAGACCGCCATGTCGCGGGGCCGTGAAGACCTGCCCCTGCCATTCTTTGGCATCGATGTGAAGGAGACAGATATGTCTAAAGGCACAGTTAAGTGGTTCAACACAACAAAAGGCTACGGGTTCATTGCGCCCGAAGATGGCGGCAAGGATATCTTTGTCCACATTTCCGCTGTCGAGCAATCGGGACTGACCGGGCTGGCGGACAACGAGGCCATTGAATTCGACATGATCGAAGGGCGCGACGGCCGCAAGATGGCGGGCAACCTGCGCAAAGGCTAGGCGGGATAAGTCAGGCAGGATCGGCGGGGAGGGTGGTCTGCCAATACTCTCCCATCGCCACGATGCAGGACACGCCGCGGGCGTAGGTTGCGACCATCGTCCAGCTTTGGCCGTCGTCGGCGGCCCAGATTTCCATTACCTGCTCCGGGTCGCGGACACCGGTGCCGACCCGGCTTTCCCCGAATTGGGTGATCAGACGCTCGGTCATCTCATCGGTGGGGGCGCAGATCACCTCGGCTATGGGGGTGGCCGCGAGGGGGGCTGCCGTCAGGGCGAGGATGGTCGCGAGGGACAGTGTTGATCGGGACATGGCGGGCTCCGCTCTTATTGGCTCGAACCCCTATTGTAACAGATTAATGACGATTTGGTAACGGCTTGATGACAGCCGTTCCGCCGTGGCCGGGCGGGCCTAGTCTGCCTTGGGCAACCAGAGCGCCTGCGTGCCCGCGTCCCAGCCAAGGGTCCAGCGGGTGCCGTCGGTGATGACCGGGCGGGCCATGAGGGCGGGTTGGGCGGACAGCTGATCCTCGGCCTCGGATTCCTTCATCCAGGCGTTGAGGTTGCGGTAGGTCTGGGTGGAGCGGTCGACGAGGTTCGACCCGAACTCCTGCAACAGCGGCGCCCATTCGGCGGCCGTGAGGGGATCGGCCCGGACATCGCGAAAGGCCACCGGCACCCCCGCCACGTCAAACGCCTTGAGGGCTGCAGTGCAAAGGGAGCAGGTGGGGAGGCCGTAGAGGGTCATGGGGTGAGTCGACTTCTGCAAGGCAATTCAAGTCGCGACTGGGAAGTAAAATTCTCGACCTAAGATCCATTCACTTTCGTCCTTCGACTTCATTTGCAACTGATATACCGAATCACCAAAGACGGTAATGTCAGATTGGTTGACAACCATAACCGCACCAATTTCCACGTCCTCATAACGCGTCTCTGGATTTTCAGCCTCAAACTCCTCTTTTGTCTCCAGATTGAACTCCGCCTCAATAATTGCCAGACTACGGTCCTTATTCCACAGCCTGACCTCTACAACCGGGCAATTCTTAGCAAAAATCTCGATGTAGAGCGCCAACCGTGCAAGGCTATTAGCCTGCTGATCGATGGGAGGTCCGGTCATGGCAGCCCCTAAAATTATTGCTCGGCCATTATACTCACGCCTGACTTCTTCACAGAGAATCGCACACCCAATTTTTATCTGCCGATCAGTCAATGCATGCCCCTCCCAACGTCTCTAGCAGAAACCCAACTCCTTCCCTGCAAGCCCTTTTTCTCATCAGGCTCCACCAACGCGGAAGGTGTTCGTCGGTTTACGCCTACGGATTTTGCATCAAGCGCCATCCTATAGTAGCGCACCGCCGGTGCAGCATCAGACACGCTCGAGAACCGAACATGTTCTTCAAAAACTCGAACAACGTATTCATTTAATGAAACGTCAAGCTTTCTAGCTTCAATTGAAAGTTTGCGATGAAGATGGGGCGACACTCTAACATTGAATGACCCCTTAAATGGCTTATCCGGCTCACGCCCATCTTCCTGGCAATCGGCAAGGTAGTCATCAACCGCAGATTCAAATTCGCTCTTCAGCAACCTTGGATCAGCAGACTCAAAGGTCACAAGATCACGGATGTGCAAAATCTTGCCAAACACAAGACCGTCCTCAACAGAAACTTCTGCGGAACCTTCATACCCCTTGTATTTCATGACATTCATATCAGATCTTCATCTTTGAGTTTCATAATAAGTTGGCGCACAGCATAGTTGGGCAAAGTCCTTCTTGGATGTGGCTCGTGTAGAATAATCACGTCGCGCCCGTCACACTTGAACTTCCTCCTTGAACCCTTTCCCTTAGCTTCAACATAACCGAAGCCCGACAGAAGCGCCTTCAACTCAGTCCAAGCAAAATCGGACGGTTCGGCTTTCAGCCTCCTAACCAATTTTTCGTGTTGCGACATCCAACTCTACCTGTAACTAGGTTTAGTTACTGAAGCAAGAATCGCAAGAACGCAACGAGATTGTGAGTGTTCGTTCAACTTCTTACTCACCCAATCACCCCCTCAAACTCACGCCATTCCCCCTTGCTCATGCCAGAGGTTTCCTGCGTCACCACGTCACCTTTCAACATGCGGCGCAAACAGTCCAACCCTTTTGCAGACAATACCGCCCCGCCCATCCGGTAATCCTCGAACGCGCCATAGGCGGCGGGGACCCAGTCGGCGACGACTTTGCAAATCGCCTCGGCATAGACCCGGATTTCGTATTGCGCATGGGCATCCGCCCGCAGCCGCAAGAAATGGAACAGGTTGTGCAAATCGACCTTCCAATACCATTGGGTGTAGATATTGGCGGGCAGGTTCATCCGCGCCAATTCGCGTGCCAGCCCCTGTTTTGCCTCCCCCTCGGGTGAGGTTTCCGAGATCATCTCTTCGTAGTGGTCATAGGTCCGCGCCGCGTCGCCCTTGAGGATGTCGAGGACCCGCGCCGCCTCGGCCGGGGTCAGCGCAGCCCCCCTGCCCTGATTGTTGACCACCGACTGGGCGGCCAGCTGCGAGGCTTCGGGAATATAGAACTCCCGATCCAGGATCGAATAGCGGGCAGAGTATTCGTTGACGTTGGCCGTCCGGTGCCGGATCCACTGGCGGGCGACAAAGACGGGCAGCTTGACGTGCAGCTTGACCTCGCACATCTCGAACGGGGTCGAGTGCCAGTGCCGCATGAGGTAGCGGATCAGCCCTTCGTCGTTCTGCACGCTCTTGGTGCCTTTGCCGTAGGACACGCGGGCGGCCTGACAGATGGCGGCATCGTCGCCCATATAGTCGATGACCCGGACAAAGCCGTGGTCAAGGACGGGGATGGCCGTGTAAAGATGCGCCTCCATCCCTTCGGACACGGCGCGAAGGGTCTGCCGCGGCTGGCTGCGCAGGGCGTCGATCTCGGCCTGTTGGTCTGGGGTGATGGGCATGGCGCTCTCCTTGGGGGTGACTCGTGGGATACTATATCTTGGGTAGGGCGGCGCTGAAAACGCCATATTGGCGTGGCAATCCGGGAACAATGCCCGCAACCGCGCCTTCAATCCAGCAAAGTGACGTTGACTTGCTGTCCGCTTGCCGGGATTGTACCGAAAAACTTACCGAGTGAGGGCTGTCATGATCCGTAAACTTTGCGCCGTGGCCTTGGTCGTCTTGGTCTCCGGCTGCGGGGACGGGCAGCCGTTCTCTGATTTGCAGCAGACAGACACGACAACCGATCCGGGCACCGACACGGGAACCACGGATACCACCGGTATCGGCGGCGACGGCACACCGACAGCGACGCCCCAGCCACCCGGCACCGCAGCCCCCACCCCGGATGCGTCAATCTTCCGCTACGAGGAAAGCAACGACGCGGGCGGCGGATTTGTGCAGGATGTGTCCTACAATGCGACCGACGACACCTTTTCGGTCGACAACCTCGCCTTTGACGGTTTCAACACCTATACCCGCGACGGTCTTGTCGGAACCCTGTCGAGCGCGGGCAATCCCACGGTCTATGCCGTTTACGAAGGCGCTCAAACGGTCGCGGATTCCCTGACGGGCAATCCCATCGACCAGTTCGATTATAGCGCGATCTACGGCGTCAGCGCCAATACCACTGTCGTCAACGGCGTCACCCTGCCCCGGTCCCGTTTTGCCATCGTCCGTACCGGCAGCTACGTCGACTATGGCTTTGGCGGTTTCGTCTACGAACGGAATGGCAGCGTTGTCATGCCCAGTACCGGGCAGGCCATCTACATGGGTGACTATGCCGGTATCCGCGTCTTCCAGAATGCCAGCGGCATCGAATACGTCACCGCCGAGATGGAAGTCGCAATCGACTTCAACGACTTCAATGCCGGCGACGCGGTCCGCGGCCGCATTTCGAACCGCGAGTTCTTTGAAGAGGACGGAACAGCCATCGGGATTGGGACAGGTGAGAACCAGCTTCCCGATGCCCCGGTCACCTTTGCCGTCGGCCCGAATTCAACGACGGTCAACGGCGAGATTGCTGGCGAATTGGCAAGCTATACCCTGGACGAAGCCGGTGCTGAGACCATTTATGAATCGGGCACTTACTACGGCATTATTGGGGGTCCGAATGCGGATGAGGTTGTCGGCATCGTGGTTCTGGAGTCGGCCGATCCCCGGACGGACGGCGTCAATGCCCAAGAAACCGGAGGCTTTGTCCTTTACCGTGATCCGCCGACCTGATCGAGTGAAAGGGCTGCTGGCAACGGCGGCCCTTGCTGCGTTTCTGTTGCCAGCGTCTGTTCTAGCTCAAGCTTCGCTTCTGCTTGATCCGGGTGGAATGCGTGCTCTCGCGGCCGAAAGTCTTCGCGCCTCTAACTGGTCCGACGCCCGCCGCCTGTCCGGCGCACTCTTGCAACGCGACCCGGAGGATCTGGTCGCCCTGACAATCCTTGCGCAATCCTCGTTCCAACTGGGCGATATGGACACCGCCTATGAAGCGGCGGCCAGCATCTACCGCAGCGATGCCCCCGACAGTGAACGATACCAGGCCGCCCGCCTGGCGGCCCTTGCATCCGCAAATCAGGACAGGTTCACCCTGGGCGAGATCTGGCTGCGCCGAGCTCTGACTGTCGCCCCAAGTGCCGACGACGCGGCCCAAACCCGCACCGATGCTGCCGGTCTGCGACGCGTCAACCCCTGGAGCACCTCGGTCAGCCTGTCATTCGCCCCGTCAAACAATGTGAATGGCGGCGCTGAATCCAACATCAACGTCATCGACGGCGTTCCCATCGTGGGCATTCTGAGCGAGTCCGCGCAAGCGCTGTCCGGTTGGCTGGGCGAGACGGATATCCGCACGACCTACCGGTTCCGCGAAAGCAACGAATATCGGACATTCCTGTCGGCCAGGTTCGCGGCCCGCGGTGTGATCCTGTCGCAAGAGTCCAAGGATCGCCTGGAGGCCGACAACGCCCGCGGGTTCGATCAAATCTCAGCGAGCGATTTTTCGACCCGGCGCCTGGAGTTCTCTTTCGGCCATGATCAAGCCGCCCGTCGGGGTGTTTTCGGCCTCGACCTTTATGGCGGCGGCTATTGGTCTGGCACCGACTACAGCTATTCCTACCTTCGGGCCTCGGGTGACAGGACAGTTGCCGTCACTCAGCAGGTGGCGGTGAAGGGATCGGCGTTTTATGAACAGCGCTTTGATCCGGATAGCAATGCTCGCGCTGATACGGTGTTTGGCGGGCAGGCAGAGGTCATCAGCCGCCTTCAGAACGGCGGCCAGCTAAGCGCGACAATCGCCTACAGCGCGCGCGAGAGTGACCTGCTGAACAACGCGTCTGACACATGGACGGCGCATGTCGGATATGCCCATGGCGATTTGGTCGGTCCGGCCCAGCTTAGCGGCCAAGCGGGGGTCCAATTCTCGGATTTCCCTGACTATGCCGTTGGATTTATCCGTGTTCCCGACGGACGACAGGATCAACGCATCTTTGCTACGTTGGAGGCCGCGTTCCCGAATTACAGCTATGCAGGGTTTGCCCCGGTCTTGTCCTTGGACGTAGGCCAGACCGAAAGCAATGTGAGCCGGTTCAACCTGGAAGCCATCGGGATCAAGTTCGGTATCCGGTCCACATTTTGATCCGGACTGCTGGGCCATTGCGGGGTGGCCGCGCCTGATAGGCATGCTAGGTTGATGAGTGACGAAATCACTACCGAAAGGGCCAGACATGGCACTCACCTATTTGCACACTATGGTCCGTGTGAAGGACCTTGAGGCTTCCAAGGCGTTTTACGAGCTTCTGGGTCTGACTGAGATCCGGCGCCATGACAGCGAAGGCGGCCGGTTCAGCCTGATCTTCATGGCCGCACCTGGCCAGGAAGACACCCCGATTGAGCTGACTTACAACTGGGATGGTGACGATGGGCTGCCGTCCGACGGGCGGCACTTCGGCCACCTCGCCTATCGTGTCGATGACATCTACGCCCTTTGCCAAAAACTGATGGACAATGGCGTGGTCATCAATCGCCCGCCGCGCGACGGTCACATGGCGTTTGTGCGGTCGCCCGACAATATCTCGATCGAGTTGCTACAGGCCGGCGAGAGCAAGCCGCCCGCTGAGCCTTGGGCGTCGATGCCCAACACCGGGCACTGGTAGGACGCTAGGCGTGCGGTCGGCCGGTCTAGCCCTTCTGTCCGCGCTTCTTGCCGTGACAGCGGGCGCCGCCGATGCGACCTGTCGCCTTGCCCTTGTCCTGGCGCTTGACGTATCGTCCTCGGTCGATCCGATCGAGGACCGACAACAGCGGATCGGACTGGCAGGGGCCTTGCGGGACCCGCAGGTTCAGGCGGCCTTTATGGCCTCTCCAGATCCGGTTGCCCTTTATGCCTTTGAATGGAGTGGAAAGTTCGATCAGGTCCCCCTGTTGCCAGACTGGATGATGATCGCATCTACCCGCGACCTGGATCAGGCGGCTGGCCTTATCGCCTCTAGCCCTCGGTCTCGCGAGGACATGCCAACCGCCCTCGGTTCGGCTCTGGGGCATGCGGTGACGATGTTGCGCCGGGGGCCGAATTGCCTGTTTCGCACCATTGATGTCTCGGCAGATGGCCCGAACAACGAAAGCTTTGGCCCGCAAAGCGCCTATGACGCCTTCCCGTTCGAGGATGTGACCGTCAATGCGCTCGTGATCCCATCTCCGGGCGACAACAGCATCGTTCGTTACTATCGTGACCATGTGATCCGCGGCCCCGGGTCATTCGTCGAAATCGCCCAAGGCTATAGCGACGACGGCCCTGCCATGCGCCGCAAATTATTGGCCGAATTGTCGGTCCAGATGCTTGGGTCCGTTCAAAGGGAAGGTACGTTGCCAGGATGATGAGATTAGCGGCCCTTTGCATGTTGCTGGCCGGACCGGCCCTGGCCGAGTGTCGGCAGGCCCTCGCCCTTGGGCTGGATGTTTCGGGCTCGGTCGACGCGCGGGAGTATCGGTTGCAGATCGAAGGGCTTGCCGCCGCGCTGAACGCCCCCGAGGTGCGCGAGGCCCTGCTCGGTCAGCCCGAAGCGCCGGTGCGCCTTACGGTCTATGAATGGAGCGGTCCTGTCGGGCAGGCTGTCCTTCTGCCCTGGACCGAAATAACCGATAGCGCCGCACTGGATTCGGCCATCAACCAATTGCTGTCCTCTCGCCGGCGCAGCGTGGACCTGACCACCGCAATCGGGTCGGCCATTCTGACGGGCTACGATCTTTTGGGTCAACAACCAGACTGCCTGACCCGGACCCTTGACCTGTCTGGCGACGGACAATCGAACACCGGGCCGCGTCCCCAGGATGTGGACGGCGGCAACAGCGCCCAGGGGATCGTGGTCAATGGACTCGTCATCGGAGGGTCGGACACCAACGGCGACCTGCGCCTGGCCGAAATCAAGGAACTGTCCTCCTACTACTCGGCTTATGTGATCCGCGGCCTTGGGGCGTTCGTGGAAACCGCTTTGGGGTTCGAGGACTACGAAACCGCCATGCGGCGCAAGTTGCTAAGGGAACTGACCAGCCTTGCCATCGGGCAAACCACCCCAGAGGAGGATGGGCTTGTGGTTCTCGTCAAGGCGGAAAACTAGCAATACGGCCCCTGCCCGGCCCGTAGCCAGCCACGTATCCTATCTTCCTCTCTCCCTGTGTCCGCCCGCGCCCGACAAAGCATCCGCCCGACTTAGTAAATATAGCGGATCTGATCGCTCCAATACCTTTCGACCCGGCGCAGGGATGTGGTGATCAGATCGATGCCGTCCAGGTCCAGCACACCGCGCGAAATCAGCCCCTCGGAGTGACGGGCAAAGAGTTCAGCCACGATATCCTTGATCCTGCGTCCCTTTTCGGTCAGTCGGACCCTCACCGAGCGGCGGTCAATCTCGCACCGCTGATGGTGCATGTAGCCGGTTTCGACCAACTTCTTGAGGTTATAGCTGACGTTCGAGCCCTGGTAGTAGCCGCGCGACTTCAACTCGCCCGCGGTAACCTCGTTCTCGCCGATGTTGAACAATAGGAGCGCCTGGACTGCGTTGATCTCGATCACGCCCACCCTTTCGAATTCGTCCTTGATCACGTCCAGCAGCAGGCGATGCAGCCTTTCGACAAGGTTCAGCGACTCCAGATAGCCCATCATAAAGGCGGCTTGGCTGCCTGCAGAATTGCGGCGATCAAGGTTCGTATGGACACTCATCAGCATGCTCCGTCTTGCGTGTGGACAAAGCAGTGAGGGAAAAAGTCCAAGAGTTGGTTAAGCAGACAGCTTGCCCGCGCAATTTGCCCAAAGAAACCACAATAACTTTAGACAAATCGCCAAGGCTTACCTCGGACGAACGATGCCCTTTGCCCCTTTGGCAATCTGGGCGACCATGGCCGCATAAAGGCTGGGTGCCTCGGTCTGACCGTTGACCCAGGCGTAGATATCGTGGTCGTTCTCTTCGAGCAGCTGGTCATAAAGCGCCAGTTCGTCATCTGACAGAACGGCCAGATGGCGCCCGGCAAAGTCTGACAGGATCAAGTCCATTTCCTTGATGCCCCGGCGCATGGAGCGCATGGCAAGGCGTCGTTCGGCGATGTCGCGGCTCTCTGTCACAGTCCCTCTTTCAATGACTTTCTCAGACGTTTTTCCAACTGTCCAAGGCGGACGGCGTTGGCTTCCATCTGGGTGCGCATTGTCCTGATCTCGGCCAGAAGGGCGAGCATGTCAACGCTTAGCGGCACTTCGTCGTCGGGTCCGTCAGGGCCGTCGCCGACACCGGTCAAAAGCCAGCTGAGCGAGACGCCCAACATTCCGGCCAGCATCTGCAGGCGGTTCGCCCGAGGCTCGGCCAGGTCATCTTCCCAGCGGATGAGGGTCGCAAGCTTGATGCCGAGCTTTTCGGCAAGGGACCTTTGGGTCAGTCCAGCGGCTTCTCGTGCTCCGGCAAGTCGGTCTCCGAAGGTGGCTGTTTCTTCAGCATACCAACCGCCGCTTCCGTCGGTCTGGTCCTTGGGGCCTCCGTAAGCGTCTGTTTCGGACATATCGTCCTCCTTCTCGCTTGATCGGGTGTAGTGGGGGTCATATGACACGCTCATGCCTTGAAAGCCACCCCGGAGGCCTGTGACATGCGTCTGCTTTCTGAAACTCTGGACCGGGTAAAGCCGTCCCCCACAGTTGCCGTTACCGGCCGCGCGGCCGAACTCAAGGCCGCCGGGCGCGATATCATCGCCCTTGGCGCCGGTGAGCCGGACTTTGACACGCCCCAAAACATCAAGGACGCCGCGATCGCCGCCATACGGGCAGGCAAGACCAAGTATACCGCCGTTGACGGCATCGCCGAACTCAAGCGGGCGATCTGCACCAAATTCGCCCGCGAGAACCATCTGAGCTATACCCCTGCCCAGATTTCGGTCGGCACCGGAGGCAAGCAGGTTCTTTACAACGCCTTTATGGCAACCCTGAACCCGGGCGACGAAGTCATCATTCCGGCACCCTATTGGGTCAGCTACCCCGACATGGTCCTGCTGGCGGGCGGAACCCCAGTTGTCATCTCAGCCCCGCTGGAAAGCGCGTTCAAGATCACCGCGGCCCAGCTTGAGGCCGCGATAACCCCGAACACCAAGTGGTTCCTCTTCAACTCTCCCTCCAACCCGACGGGGGCGGGCTATACCCGGGCAGAGCTTAAGGCGCTGACCGATGTGTTGATGCGCCATCCCCACGTCTGGGTGATGACCGACGACATGTACGAACACCTTGTCTTCGACAACTTTGAATTTTGCACCCCTGCCGAGGTCGAGCCGGGCCTTTATGACCGGACCCTGACGGTGAACGGTGTGTCAAAGGCCTACGCCATGACCGGCTGGCGTATTGGCTATGCCGCAGGGGCCGTTCCGCTGATCAAGGCAATGGCCAAGGTGCAGTCGCAATCGACATCGAACCCCTGCACGATCAGCCAATACGCCGCGATGGCCGCCCTCAACGGCCCGCAGGACTTTCTTGAGACAAACCGGGCCCTGTTCCAGCGCCGGCGCGACCTTGTGGTGGCCATGCTCAACGCCGCCGAGGGCGTATCCTGCCCGGTTCCCGAAGGCGCTTTTTATGTCTATCCCGACATCTCGGGCTGCATCGGCAAGACCAGCGCAGGCGGCGCGGTGATTTCTGATGATGAGGCCTTTGTCACCGCCCTTCTGGATGAAACAGGGGTGGCAGTCGTCTTTGGCGCGGCCTTTGGCCTGTCACCCAATTTCAGGGTCAGCTATGCCACCTCGGACGCGGAATTGACCGAAGCCTGCCTGCGCATTCAAAAGTTCTGCGCGGGCCTGACCTGACCCGCCTATCGGGCCCTTGGCCAGGGGCAAGCAAAATCGGCATGATCCGCGCTTGCTGCTTTGACAGGTGCAAGCAGGGTCAATAGAGTCAGCGCAACTGTTTTTAGAGTGTTTGAGCCTCGTGTCAGATCTACCGCAGTATTACTTTCGCATTCGCGAAAACGGGGCCGCCGTTTTTCGGGTGGATACCGAGAACCGTCAGCGTCGGATCGAGATGGACCAGATCGCAGTGATCAACGTCCGCAACGGCGATATCAGACCGCAGGGCGACACGGTCCTGTCAGAGGCTGACCTTGCAACGATCAAGGACTGGCTTGAACGCCGGGTCGCCCTGCTGGCCGCCCGCGACATCGATGATATTCACCGGGCAGTCGACTACCTGAACCTGACGACACAATGGGCTCAGTCGAAGGCCAGCGATGAGCAGCTTGAGGATGTGACCGACGCGCTTTTGCTGGCCATGCATGACCTGCGCTCAGTCCTGGTGCGCAAGAAGGCTGATCGCTTGACCAAGGGCGAACAGGCGGCGGAATAGACCATATCAGCCGTGTTTGAGGCTGATCCGCACGGAATGGCCCCAGAACCGCACCATCAGCAAAAGCGACGCGACCGACAGCCCGACGACAAGACCAAGCCAGACGCCGACAGCCCCAAAGCCGAAGGTGAACCCCAGCAGGTAACTTGAAGGCATGCCGACCACCCAATAGCTGATCACCGCCATGCCAAAGGGGACGGCCGTATCCTGCACACCACGCAACAGGCCCAGCGCCATGACCTGCGCTGCGTCCACCAGTTGAAACAGGGCCGCCATCGCCAAAAGCCCGACACCAACGACAATCAACCCATCCCGCGCCGGTTCAGTCGGGTCGATGAAGGCTGATACCAGCAACTCGGGAAAGATCAGAAACACGGCAACTGTGACGGCGGCAAAGGCCAGCGACACCATGATCGCAGTGATGCCGCCGCGCCGCAGGGCAAGCTCATCTCGCCGACCCAGCGCCGTGCCCGCCCGGATTGTTGCGGCCTGGCTCATCCCGAGGTGAAACATGAACGTCATGGAGGCCAGCTGAATGGCGATCCCGTGGGCTGCCAGTTCCAGTGGCCCGATCCAGCCGACAAGGACGGCGCTGGCCGAAAACAGCGACCCTTCGGCAAGTGAGGTCAGCCCGATGGGCAAACCGATCCGGGCCACCTGCCCCATGATCTGACCGTCGCTTTTCCACCAACGCTGGTACAGCCGGTATTCTGGCAAGGCGATCTGGATGTAGACCCCGATCGCCAACATCGCCAGCACGTTCATCAGAACCGAGGCTATGGCAGCCCCCCGGATACCCATTTCCGGCGCGCCCCAGTTTCCAAAGATCAGCGCGTAGTTGATGATTGCATTCAGGACGAGGCTGATAAGGGTGATCCAGAGGATCACCTTGGTCTTTTCCAACGCCGACAGGAACGACCGCAACGCCTGCGCCGCCATTGCCGGGATCAGCCCCCAGGCGGCAATCGTCAGGTAATCGCCCGCCAACGCGGAAACCTCCGGGTCCTGACCGATGGCCAGAAAGATCGACTCTCCGTACAACAGCGGGATCAAGGCGACGCAGGTGTAAAGGATCGAAAGCCACAGCCCCATCCGCGTCACACGCCGGGCCCGGACCTCATCGCCTTCGGCGGCCGCGGCGGCGACCATGGGCATGACGGCATTGGCAAAGCCCGCCCCAAGGATAAAGGTGATGAACCAGAAGGTTGTGGCCAGCACGGCGGCGGCAAGCGAGGTGACGTCGTACCAGCCCAACATGACCGTGTCAGTCAAATTGATCAGGTATTGTGCCAGCGACGAGCCGACAAGCGGCATTCCCAGAACCAGAATGGCCCGGAAGTGCTGTTTGTACGTGACCGCAGGGGGACGAGGGATAGTGCGTGACGTCATGCCTGCCTCTTACGGCGGCACAGGGACCCAGTCCAGATGTGCCAGCCGAGATGAGCGGCCAGATGTTGCGACAGTGGACAGCCGTTGCCAGAGGCTCCATGATCCGCCCTGTCCACGCCGGAGCAGAAAACCATGTCCGACCTTGATACCCTCGTTCAGGATGCGCAGGCTTTTTGCGCGACCCTTGCGGCCAACAACAACAAAGGCTGGTGGGACGCGAACAAGGCGACCTATGAGGCCAAGCTCAAACGCCCGGCCCTCGCCCTGCTCGAGGCGATGACAGCCCCCCTCAAGGAGGTGACGTGCCACGATGCGACGCCGAAACTGTTCCGCCCCTACCGTGATGTCCGCTTTTCCAAGGACAAGACCCCCTATCAGACCCATCTGCACATGATGTGGTCGCTTGATGCCGGGGGGCGGCAGGGTCCGGTCATCTTCTTTGGGATCGATATCGACAGCGTCACCTTTGGCGGCGGGGTCGTCAGCTTTGACAAAGAGGTTCTAGCCGACTGGCGCAAGATGATCGATCTGGACGGTGACAGGATCGGCACGATCCTTGGAACTGCAGAAGCGCAGGGCTTTGGCTATTATGGCGAGGCGCTCAAACGGGTGCCGCACCCCTTCCCCAAGGACCACCCGCAGGCCGAACACCTCAAACGGAAGGGGCTGGTCCTGACCCGGCCGTTGGACGGAACGGGGCCGTTGACCGACCGGATCACGGCAGGGGTGGGCGACCTGGTGCCGGTGCTGAAGATGCTCGACAGCGTGCTCTAGCTGCCGGTCGCCTTGAACTTGTCCATCAGGTAGGGCCCCGACAAGACCGGTTCATAACTGTCCGACCCATCCAGCGGCACGATTTCGGCCAGCCAGTTGGGCTGGTGGAAAAAGGCCAGACTTTGCCGGGCCGGTTGATCCGGGCGGGCCACCACACGGTGCAGGGTCGACACCCAGCGATCTGCCGTCCAGCGGGCCATGAGGTCCCCAATGTTGATGACAAAGGTCCCCGGAATGGCCGGAACCTCGACCCAATCACCATCGGGGCCCATGATCTCAAGCCCGCGCGAGCCGGGTTGCGGCAGCAGGATCGTGAGGGATCCGTAGTCGCTGTGCGCCCCCGCCCGCTGCTGCCGGTCCAGAGGCCGCCCCGTCGTGGCAGGATAGTGCAGCGCTCGCAAGGCCGAGATCGGGCTGTTGATATAGCGGTCGAAATGATCCTCTGGCAGATCAAGGGCTGCGGCAAAGGCCATCATGATGCGACCGGCCAACTGCTCCATATGGGTGTAGTACGCCTCCCAGGCAGAACGAAAGCCCGGAAGATCGGGCCAAAGCGTGGGCTGATAGCAAAAGGCCAGCGCATCGGGATCGGTCATGCCCGGCGGTGTCAACAAAGGGCCACCGTTAAAGCTTTCCTTAAGGTCAGGCGGCGTCTCCTCCCCCTTTGAGCGGGCAAGCGCCTCCTTGTCCGGTCCAAGCCAGCCGTAGGGATAGCCCGGATAGGGGGCGGCCACCTTTGCCTTGGTCTCGGGCGGCTGGGCAAAGAAGGCGGCTGCTGCCTGCCAGACGTTTGCAATGACCGCCTCTGGCACACCGTGGCCCTCAAGGACAAGAAACCCTGTCTCCCGGCAAATCTCGTCGATCTGCCGGGCCCTTTTGCGACGATCTTCGCCCTTGGCGGCGAGGAAAGCCACCAGATCAAAGGTGGAAAGGGTCATCAGCCCTCCAGCACATCACGCCAGGAATGAGCGGGCTGAAAGCCGACCAGACGCTTGGCCTTGGCGTTGCTGTAGAAGGTCTCGTTCGGGGCCATTTGCGATTTGACCGGCACACCGTCGTAGTAGCGGGCGATCACCTCGTCCGAGGTCAGGTTGATCGACATGTCGTCGTTGGACACGTTAAAGACCTGATAACCCAGCCCGTCCGTCTGCAGGCAGCATTCGACCATCTGGCCCAGATCGCGGGCGTCGATATAAGCAAAGATGTTGCGGCGGCGCAGATCCGGGTTGGCCATATAGGCCGGGAAATTCTGCGCGTATTCATGCGGCTCGATCACGTTGTTGATGCGAAGGGCATAGATGTCGATGCCGCTGCGGGCCTGGAACGACCGGGCCGTGGCCTCGTTCACCACCTTGGACATGGCGTAGCTGTCCTGCGGGATCGTGGGATGTTCTTCATCGATGGGCACATAGTCCGGTTTTTTCTCGCCATCCGCAAAGCAGATGCCATAGGTCGTTTCGGACGAGGCAAAGATAACCTTGCGGATGCCCAGCTTTACCGCTGCGTCGAGGACGTTGTAGGTGCTCATCGTGTTGATCTGAAACGTCTCGTTATCGGGGCGGATCAGGATGCAGGGGATCGCCGCGAAATGGACGATGGCGTCATAGCGTGGCACGCCAGTCCCCGGCTCAAGCTCGTCAAAGCTCGCGTAGGCCGCGCAGGCGTTGAAGACCTGGCCCGCATCCGTCAGTTCGACCCGCAGGTTGCGCACGCCAGGATGATCCAGCGGAACGAGGTCAAGGTTGGTGACCTGATGCCCCTTGTCGAGCAGATAGGGAACCGCGTGCCGCCCCGCCTTGCCGCTGCCGCCAGTGAACAGAATGCGCATGTGTCGTCCCTCCTTGAAATGCCGGGTGCACTATCGGGCGGCAGGCCGGCACTGGCAAGAGAGGGCGGCGCGGTCTAGTAAGGTTGCGGGGGACATTCAGGGGGGATTCACCAATGGCCACGCTCTACGGCGTGTATCGCAGCCGCGCGACTCGCATTTTCTGGCTGGCGGCAGAGTTGGGACTTCGACTGACCCATGTGCCTGTCCTCCAGGCCAGCAAACTGTCTGATCCTTTGGCCGAAGGGGCACCGCTTAACACCCGCTCGCCCAAGTTTTTGAAGGTAAGCCCGCTGGGCGCGATCCCTGTGCTGGAGGACGACGGCTTCATCCTGACGGAATCGCTGACCATAAACCTATACCTTGCCCGCAAGTACGGCGGTGGCCTGGCGGCCCAGACCGGGCAAGAGGATGCCTTGATGCAGCAATGGGCCATGTTCGGGCTGGCCAGCCTCGAGCCGCATACCTTGCCCCTGTTCTATGCTGCGGGAAAAGGGTCCGATGAGGGTCTGGGCATCGCCCCTCATCTCGCCGCGCTGACCCAACCACTGCAAGATTTGAACCGGCATCTGGGGACGACCGGCTTCATGGTCGGGGACAGGTTCACGGTGGCCGACATCAACATGGCCGAGATCGTGCGCTATGCGCAGTTTCGACCCGGTCTGGTCGAGGGGTATCCCGCAATCAACGATTGGATTCGCACCTGCCAGGCGCGGCCCGGCTTCAAGGCGATGTGGGCCGCCCGCGAGGCTGAAACCGAGTAGAAAAGAAAATGGCAACCGCCAGCGCGTGTTAGGCGCATTTTCGCTTCTCTTTCAAAACTATGCTGTCATGATAACGAAGTAGCGTTCGCCCGGTGCGGGTTTTTGATGAGTGGAAAAAGTGAAGGATTGCCACGATGCGAAAAACCACGCCGCTTGCCGCTGCTCTAGGATTGGCCACCGCCGCCGTCATGGCGACGCCCCTGATGGCCCAGAATCGGATTGATCTGGTCCGCCCCGATGCCCCGTCACTGGCAAGCTACGGCAACTACCTGATCGGCGTCACAACCCGCCAATTCGTCAATCCAGGACAGATTGACATCGTCAACACCGAGGCCGACGGAACACCGCCCACCTATGACCGGAGCCTGACGGTCGAGATCTGGTATCCCGCCGCCGAAGGTACCGAACAGGGTGGAACCTATCGCGCGCTTTTGCGCGACGGCGAGACCGAGGTGATGTTGACCGGTCGGGCGGCCCGCGATGCAGCTCCGGCGCATGGCGAATACCCACTTGTCATCCTGTCCCACGGCTATCCCGGAAACCGGTTCCTGATGAGCCACCTTGGCGAAAACCTTGCCTCCAAGGGCTATGTCGTCGCCGCGATCGATCATCGGGACAGCACCTATGACGACCAGGGGGCATTTGGCTCGACCCTCGTGAACCGGCCCTGGGACCAGCGATTTGTGCTTGATAGCCTGGCCGCCCTCGATGGGGATCTAGGCGGCATCATCGACGCCGACAACAGCGCTATCGTCGGCTATTCGATGGGCGGCTACGGCGCCCTCATCTTTGCCGGTGGCGGGGTGACCGAAGAGGCACCCGACTTTTCCTACTCAGCCCCGCAGCGCCTACTTGAACGCAACATGGCAGGCACCGAAAGCCTGGCCAGCCTGGTCGATCCCCGGATCAAGGCCGTCGCAGCCTTTGCGCCCTGGGGACGCAACACCAATTTCTGGGATGCCGAAGGGTTATCCGCGATTGAAAAACCGCTCTTGTTGATTGCAGGCAGCGTCGACGACGTCTCTGGATATGACTTCATACGCCAGATCTTTGCCGAGACGACTGGAACGACGCGCCACCTTTTGACCTTTGAGAACGGCAACCACAACGCCGGGGCACCGATCCCGGCCCCCCTCGAGAGTTGGGTCGCCTCGCCTGCCCTGAACTTCATCCCCTTCGATCACTATGCGGATCCGGTCTGGGATACCGTGCGCCTGAACGACATATCCGCCCATTTTGTGACGGCTTTTCTGGACGTGCACCTACGCGAAGATGTCAGCCGCGCCCCCTACCTCGACCTGATGCCAAAGGCGATCGACGGGGTCTGGGCGGTTGATGAGGCAGGTACGCCAACGGCCGATTTCACCTATTGGCAAGGGTTCCAGAACCGTACTGCCGTAGGTTTGCGGTTCGAAACTTTGCAGGCAGGGCAATAGGGTCGTCCCCCCACTATTCGATGCCGGCGCCGCAAGCGGATTTACTTGAAAATCCCCGTGTTGATAATGAAGTCTATCATTTGGGTGTGGGGGGGGGTCAGGCGCGACAGCGGCCAGACCACGAGGACAGATCCTCTCCAGATGGCGGCAACCGCATGGAAGGAAAGAACATGCCTGACTACATCCTCGCCTATCAGGGGCGGCCCAACATTTCGTCACCCGAAGAAGGACAGGCCCATATGACCGCTTGGCGGGCCTGGATGCAGGGCATGGGGACGGCTGTCAAAGTACCAGGAAACCCTTGCGGACCCAGCAAGATGCTGGGGGGCGGGACACCCGGTCTGGCGGGCTATACCATCATCACCGCCACCGATCTTGGGGCCGCATCAGCGATGGCCGAAGGCTGTCCCCACCTTAACGGCGGAAGTATCGAGGTCTGCGAACTGCTCAATATGGAAATGTAGGCCCTAAGGGGCGGACAAGCCAATTGCCCCCGCGCCCGCCTGCTGCCAATATACCTGACAAACAAACAAGCAGGTAGCAGGCACCATGTCCGACGATCTCCTCGCGGGGGCCGAACCCTCCGACTACAACGCCTCTTCCATCGAGGTCCTTGAGGGCCTTGAACCGGTGCGCAAGCGCCCCGGCATGTATATCGGCGGAACGGACGAACGGGCGCTGCATCACCTGGTGGCCGAAGTCCTTGATAACTCAATGGACGAGGCGGTCGCAGGACACGCCACGCGGATCGAGGTCGAGCTTTTGGCCGACTACTCGGTCACCATCCGGGACAACGGGCGGGGCATCCCGATTGATCCACACCCCAAGTTTCCCGACAAATCCGCCCTTGAGGTGATCCTGTGCACCCTGCATGCGGGGGGCAAATTCTCGGGCAAGGCCTATCAGACCTCGGGCGGTCTGCACGGGGTGGGGGCGTCGGTCGTCAACGCCCTGTCCGACAGCCTTGTCGTTCAGGTGGCGCGCGACCGGACGCTGTATGAACAGCGGTTCTCGAGAGGAATTCCGCTGGGACCCATCCAGAACCTCGGGTCGACGCAGAACCGGCGAGGGACGACGTTTACCTTTCATGCCGACGAGGAAATCTTTGGCCACCACCGGTTCCGGCCTGCCCGCCTGCTGACCATGGTCCGGTCCAAGGCCTACCTGTTCTCGGGCGTCGAAATCCGTTGGAAATCGGCGATTGCGGATGGCGATACGCCGATGGAGGCGGTGTTCCACTTTCCCGGAGGTCTGGCCGACTACCTCAAGGAGACGCTGGGAAGCGCGGCCACCTATGCCGATCAGGCCTTTGCCGGAACGGTCGACTTCAACCAGAAGTTCGGGGTGCCGGGCAAGGTTGAGTGGGCGGTCAACTGGACCCCATCGCGGGACGGGTTCATCCAATCCTATTGTAACACCGTCCCCACGCCCGAAGGCGGAACGCATGAGGCGGGGTTCTGGAACGCCATCCTCAAGGGCATCCGCGCCTACGGCGAACTGGTCAAGAACCGCAAGGCCAGCGACATCACCCGTGAGGATCTGGCGACGGGGGGATGCGCCCTTGTGTCCTGCTTTATCCGCGAGCCGGAGTTCGTGGGCCAGACCAAGGACAGGCTGGCCACAGCCGACGCACAAAGGCTGGTCGAGGGGGCGGTGCGCGACCACTTTGACAACTGGCTCGCTGCCGATCCCAAGTCCGCGGGCGCGATCCTCGATTTTCTGGTGCTGCGGGCCGAAGAGCGCCTGCGCCGCCGGATGGAGAAAGAGACCGCCCGCAAGACCGCCACCAAGAAACTGCGCCTGCCCGGCAAGCTGGTCGATTGTTCCGCCACCAACCGGGAGGGGACAGAGCTTTTCATCGTCGAGGGCGACTCGGCCGGTGGATCGGCCAAGATGGCGCGGGACCGCCGGACGCAGGCGCTGTTGCCCCTGCGCGGCAAGATCCTGAACGTCCTTGGCGCCGCTTCGGGCAAGCTGACGACGAACCAGGAAATCTCGGACCTGACGCAGGCTTTGGGGGTGGGGCTGGGGACCCGTTTCAACGTCGAAAACCTGCGCTATGACAAGATCATCATCATGACCGACGCCGACGTCGACGGCGCCCATATCGCGGCGCTTCTGATGACGTTCTTCTTTACCCAGATGCGGCCGATGATCGACACCGGCCACCTCTACCTCGCCTGCCCGCCGCTTTACCGCCTGACCCAAGGGGCGCGGCGGATGTATGTGGCCGACGATGCGGAAAAGGAAAAATGGATGGAAAAGGGCCTTGGCGGCAAGGGCAAGATCGACGTCCAGCGCTTTAAGGGTCTGGGCGAGATGGACGCCAAGGACCTCAAGGACACCACCATGAACCCCGAAACCCGCAAGCTGATCCGGGTGTCATTGCAGGACGATTTCCTGGGCGAAACCGCCGATCTGGTTGAGCGTTTGATGGGCAAGAAACCGGAAATGCGGTTCCAGTACATTCAGGAGAATGCGCGGTTTGTGGAGGAGTTGGATGTTTGAGGGGAGACCTCAGTTGTTCAGGCCGAGGTGCCTAACAACTTCTTTTTCTGTCAAGAACGACGGGGCGCCATACTTCAGCTTGAGTTCCATGGCCTTTTTGATCTTGTGACCCTGGTGAGTCTCAATCCAGTCTCGTGAGGCCTCGTCAGCAACCAGAACGTAGTGGACTTTCTTGCTGACAGTGCGACCAATTATGGCGCCCATACCTGAAAGCTTCTCTTCCAATATCCGGCGGGGAGATACTTCAAAGTTTCCTGTCAAGACAATGCATGCTCCTTCCAAATTCTCTAAAATTAGCTCAAATCTTTCGTACTCTAATGCTCGCGTTGCCCCGAGACTTGACAGCCCAGTATCAGAATAGATGTCTCCAATGATCTGGTTTATTGCGTCGCAGATCGCCAACTGTTCTTCTTCATCTACGATGCCATCAGCGATCGCATCGACGCAAATTTGATTAAGCCCGCGCACATCAGGATCGTTTAATAATTCTGGGTTTCGGGAGATAGCTCCAATCGCCGTCTCAACTTCAGACAAGGTGATGCTTCCATCACAGCTAATACCCGCGCAAAATCCATTAAATCGGTTCTTTGCGCTCTTTTGGCAAGCAACGTCGATGTTCCGGGATCGAACTTCTGCAGTTAGCAACACTTGCTCATGGGTCAGTAAATCTAGTTGGCAATCCTCTATGAAATCAGAGGCATCAGGATCGCCTATGTTCGAAAAAAATTCTCTACATTGCGCCAATAGCGGCTCTACTTCGCCTACCTCAAGCTGACCACTGGCGGCAATCCCTTCTAGAAAACCAGTAAAGTAGCAATACCACTTTCTGTCGTTTTCTATCCTGTGGACTCTGGCAAGACATGAACCCCCTACTTCGAAAGTAGACACCACTACCCCACCTAAACAATGCCTAGAAACTATTTCTCCATATATCTGTCTAGATTTCAACACTTTTTGCATGTTCTTGCTAGGTCCGCTGTCAAAAAAGGCAGTCCACGCATTTCCCTCGACGTCAAGCAAATGGTGCAGTTGGCAATGAACCCGGCGCGCCTCCCTCCCTTCTGGGGCCTGAGGATACAGTGCCGACTAGGACGCCCCTCCCCCTACTTCTGAACCCCCTCCAGATACGCCATCAGGTCCACCACCGCCTGGCTGGTCAGGATTGGCTGACCCGTCTCGGCCTTGACCGCCGCATCGTCGCCCTCGAAAAAGTCGCCGTAGACCGGCATGGGCGATCCGTGGCTGACCAGCGGCTCGCGCCCGTCGATCCGCATCACCACCCGGACCACCGGAAAGACCCCGTTGTTCCGGGCACTTAGTCCGGTCAGGTCAGGTGGCTGGATGACGAGGCTTGGTGACATTGGCCCATCGCCTTCTGCCGTCACACCGTGGCAGGTCGCGCAATAGCGGGTGTAAAGGGCGGCACCGGCGTCGGTGTCCTGAGCGATCAGGGGGCTGGCCAGACAGCTGACAGCAGTGGCAAGGGCGAGGCTGAGATGGCGCATCGGGGGTCCTCCTTTGGGATAGGACCACGATGCACGCCAAACGATCACTCCACCTTGATCGGGATCAATGCCAATGGGTTATGGTCTTGCCCCCCCGCTCTGCCTATCCTGAGACCATGCGTGGTCTGTTCCTTCTTAGCCTTCTTGCCCTTGCCGCCTGCGGTCGCCCCCTGACGCCGGGTGAAATGGCCTTTACCGCCGCCCTGCAGGGGGACGGCCCTCATATCTCGGCCGCGCGGCTGAGTGACGGGCTGGCGACGGCGGCCCCACGCACGATCCCTGCCCCGCCCCGGCTGACCTGTCAGCAGCGCATCTATCCCCCGCCCAGCGGTGATACGATAAGGGTGGGCACGCAGGCGATGGTCATCTTCAACGACATCTACCTGCGGCCAGAGGTCTATCTCGACGACCTGATGTCCCAGTATCCCGCTAAGGTCTATCTGCCCGACGCGATGTTGCTGGCCCATGAGATGGTCCATGTCTGGCAATGGCAGAACCGCGATCAGACGCAGTATCACCCCCTGAAGGCCGCGTTCGAGCATTTTGGCGGCCGCGACCCCTACCTGTTCGACCCCGAGACAACCGCCCCCTTCCAATCCTTTGCCTACGAGCAGCAGGGCGCGATCATGGAAGAATATGTCTGCTGCAAGGCGCTGGCCCCCAATGCCGACCGGACCCGCCGCCTGCATGACATGCTGGCAGAAGTCTTTGACCTGCCCCCCCTTGAGGCGCCTTTGGCGGCCGAGATCTATCTGCCGTGGCGCGGGGTTGAGATCGAGGGGATCTGCGACGGTCCCGCCTAGCGCTGAAGCGTCTCGAGGTAGTCGGCCAGCGCGATCAGCTCGACCGGGATCGGGGTGCCTGTGCCGTCAGGGTTTTCAACCACGACGACCTCCCCCAGATCTCCGGCCCCGAACTCGGGCATGTCGGGGGCAAAGTGGATGCCCCTCGTATAGCCGTCGATGGTGCTCATGACATAGGTCCGGGGAAAGGTGCCGTCATTGCGCGCGCTAAGCCCGGTCAGGTCTGGCGGGCTGACACTCAGAGAGGCGGCCATCGGCCCGTCCCCCATGCCCCCCACACCATGACAGGCGGCACAGTTGTCGGCATAGATCGTGGCGCCCGAGGCATCGGGCTCTGCCACACAGCCTGCCAGTCCTGCCAATGCCACCGTCGCAATCGCCGTCGCCATCGCCGCGCCCAAGATCCGCATGATCGTCTCCTTGCCTTTGCCACCACTATGCTGGGCCAGAGCCGGAAGAACCACCCTGATCTGCATCAAGCGGGAGCTTAGCGCAGAACCATGCTCATGACCGAGGCCCGGATGATGCTGTCGGTATCATCGCTGTCAGCCGAGACAGCGAGGCCAACCAGTGCCCCGGTTTCAGTGCCGAAGGCCGCCCGAAAGTCCGTGGCCAGATCAACCCGCTCCTCAAACGCGCCCGTCCCGGCCTGGCGCAGCGCCACTGTCACCCCCTGCCCCGGTGCATAGGGAGCGGCCAGGATCTCGCCCCGTCCGTGGTTTCCGCCCCAGGCGTATTGCAATATTCGAACCGACCCATTGCCCATCAGCCTGCGAATGTTGGCCCCGGCCAGCGCATCGGCCTCATCCTGCGGCAAGAACACGAAATAGATCGAGATGTTCCGATCGTCCCCGCCCTTGAGCCTCAGGTCCGTGACCGGGACCGACTGGTCTACTTGCCAACTCCAGGACGCTCCGGTCGCGCCCCAGTCCGACGTCGGCACCCGCGTCCAGGCAAGGGAGACCGCCCCGTCCGACACGATCCCAAGTTTGGTTCCAAACGCATAATCGTTTGACGAGAAAAGCCGCAACCGCTGCTCGGCCCAGCCGCTGTCGAAGGGCACGGGACCAGCAGAGGCGGCAGGCGCCAGAAGGGCAAAGGCGAGGGCGGGGAGGATACGCATGATCAAGAAATCGCTCCGACAGGATGACCGGCTCAGGTCTAGCCCCTTTCTCAAACCCCGCAACACACGCCTGCGTTGGTCACGGCAATGTCAGGGGGCAGCAAGCCGCTCGGTCAACGCCCAGAGGGCGTCGGGGACCTCGACCTGCGTCATGACCCGGCGGGCGGCACCCGGAATGCGGCCGCCCTCCTGCTCTGCCACCACGCCGGCAAGCCTTGCGAACCGCTCCGCGAAATGGTCGCCATAGGCACCGGGATCCAGAAGCAGGTAGAACTGCCCAAGGTCATGCGGCGGGCCGTCGGGCAGCTTGAGCCCCTTTACATCCACCGAATTGACGCTGCCCGTCATGCAGGCCGCCAGAACCTCGACCAACAGGCCAAGGCCCCAGCCCTTGTAGCCGCCCGCACTGACCAGCGCGCCCTTAAGCGCTTCGGCCGGATCGGTCGTGGGCTGCCCTTGTGCATCCACCGCCCAGCCGAGCGGGATCGCCTCGCCTGCCGCCTTGGCCATGGTGATCTTGCCCAGCGCCACGGCAGAGGTGGAAAAGTCAAAGTGCAGGACCGGTGCCTTAGGACCGGGCACCGTCACCGCCATTGGGTTCGTGCCCAGAACCGGTGCATTGCCGCCCGGCGGGGCAACCACCGCGCTGGCATTGGTGAACCCGATCCCGATCAGCCCTTCGGCCGCGATCTGTTCGGTAAAGTATCCCAGCGAGGTACAGGTATGGGCATGGGCCACCGCCAGCATTGCGACACCGTTGGTCCGCGCCGCGGCAACCGCTTGCGGCAGGGCGCGCGAAAAGGCGGGCTGAGCAAAGCCAAAGCAGGCGTCTGACAGGACAGAGCCGGGACGGGGTGTTGTCACCTGCGGCTCAACCTTACCCTTCACCCGGCCGGAGGTCAGTTGCAGGCAATAGCTTTCCAGATAGTAAAGCCCGCAGATCACGTTCCCTGTCGCCTCAGCACGCGCGACGGCGCGGGCGACCTCGCTGGCCTGCCAGTCCCCTGCCCCATGGGCGATAAGGGCCGCCTTTGAGCGGGCTTCGATTTCGGGGACCGAGACTTTCATGCAGGCACTACCTTTCCTTTGTCCAACCGGACGATGCGGTCCATCCGGGCAGCCAGTTCCATGTTATGGGTGGCAATCACAGCTGACAGGCCAGTGCCCCGAACCAGATCCATCAGCGCCGCGAACACCCGGTCCGAGGTTTCGGGATCAAGGTTCCCGGTGGGTTCGTCCGCCAAAAGCAGGCGGGGGGCATTGGCCAATGCCCTGCAAAAGGCAACACGCTGCTGTTCACCACCGGACAGGGCCGCAGGCCGGTGATCGGCCCTTGCACCGATGCCCACCTGTTCAAGCAGCGTCATCGCCCGCGCCTCGGCCTCGGCCGTCGAGGTGCCATTGGCGCGTTGCGGCAGGGTGATGTTCTCAAGCGCCGTGAACTCGGGCAGGAGGTGGTGGAACTGGTAGATGAACCCGACATCTGACCGACGCACCGCCGTCCGCCGCCGATCGGACAGGCGGGTCATGTCCGCCCCGCCGATCCGCACGCCGCCCCCGTCGGGCGTGTCGAGCAGGCCAGCGATATGCAGCAAGGTCGATTTGCCCGCGCCCGAGGGGGCGACAAGTGCAACCACCTCGCCCGGGGCCACGGAAAGGGCAGCCCCCTGCAACACGGCAACCTCGCCCGGTTTGCCCTGCTTGTAGACCTTGGTGATGTCCGTCAGCTCAAGCACCGGATCACTCATAACGAAGGGCCTCCACCGGGTTCATGCGGGCCGCACGGCGGGCCGGAAAGATCGTGACGATCCAGCTGAGCCCCAGCGACAGGGACACCGCCGAAAGGACGTCGGGCCACTCCAGCTTGGCCGGCAGGTTGTAGATGCCCCGGATCGAGGGGTCCCAGACGCCGCCCCCCGCCACATAGTTCACAAACGAAAAGATCGGGTCGATCCAGATCGCAAAGGCACAGCCCAGAATGACGCCAAACACCGTGGCAATCGTCCCGATCCCCGCCCCGCAGATGAAGAATATCCGCAGGATCGACCCTTCGGTCAGCCCCATGGTGCGCAAAATCCCGATATCGCGGCCCTTGTTCTTGACCAGCATGATGAGCCCCGAAACGATGTTGAGCGAGGCGATCAGCACCAGGATCGACAAGATGACGAACATCACGTTGTCCTCGATGGTCAGCGCCCGCAGAAAGGCGCCCGCCGTATCCCGCCAGGTAAAGACCAGCGCCCTGTCGCCCCCCGCTGTCACAAGGGCCGGAACGATGCTGTCGATGGCATCGGGGTCCGCGACGATCACTTCGACCTGATCGACAACGCCGTCCCGGTTGAAGAAGGACTGCGCCTCGGCCAGCGGCATATAGATGCGGGTTGAATCGATGTCGTAGCGCCCGGCGGAAAAGACGTAAGTGACCTCGTAGACGCCCACGCGGGGACTGGTGCCCATCGGCGTCCGCGCCCCGTTGGGCGAGATCAGGCGCAGCCGTCCGCCGACCCCAAGGCCCAGATCACGCGCCACGCCCGACCCGATGGCGACACCGTCGTCAAACCGGGCGATGTCCCCCATCGAGGTTTCCGGGTTCAGGATGCGGGGGATCTGGGCAAAGTCCGCAGCCTCGATCCCAAAGACCTGCACACCGGTATTGGCGTTCTGGAAATTCGCCATGACCTGCCCGCGCACAAGCGGGGCCGCCCGGACGACGCCGGGAACGGCGGCAAGACGCGCGGCCATGCCCTCGTAGTCTGAAATGGTTCGGCTGGTCTGGCCGAATTCGTTGACGGTCAGGCTTTGGTAGACGGTGGCATGGGCATTGGCGCCCAGGATCGTGTCCACGAACTCGGCCCGGAACCCGGACCGCACGGCAAGGGTGGCAATGAGGGCAAAGACGGCCAGGGTAATCCCGATCAGGCTGATCCAGGTCATGACGCTGACACCGCCTTCGGCCCGTTTCGCCCGGATGTAGCGCCACGCGATCATCCATTCAAAGGCGGCGAAGGGCGGCGTGGTTCGGCTGACCATAGGGCGGGTACCTGCTCTGCTTTGTGCTGTTGGGCCGGGTATACCGATTTGGCCCCCGGCCTGCCAGCACCGTCAGAAGTGACTGCCCGTGCTCTCGAACATGTCAACGCCCTTGCCCGCCGCCAGCGCCTTGCCCTCAAGCGCCCAAAGCAGGCCCCGGCGCAGCATCTCGTGGGCGGGGCCGTCCGCGATGACGTTGGCCTTATGGCCCAGCGCGTTGTAGTAGACGCGGCCATGCCCCCAGGCGCGGGTCCAGACCACTGGCATCTGCACCGGCCCATTGGCACTGTGATACCAGGGCACGGTTGGCAGGGCGGTTGTCGCCAGCACATCGTTGACCGGGTCGACATGCAGGTAATACTGCTCGGACGAGACGTCGAAATCGTCGATCCCTGCGACCAGCGGATGGTCGGGGCGGGTGATGGTGACGCGGTAGTCGACCCCGTCTCCCCCCGGATGCGCGACCCAGTTGGCCCCCGTCATGAACTGCCAAAGCGTGTTGGCCCGGAAGGCATCGCACATGCCGCCGTGACAACCGGCAAGGCCCGTCCCCCGCGCAACCGCCTCGGAGACATTGGTGGCGGCCTCTTTGCTAAGCTCGCTCATCGTCCAGACCGGGACGATCAGGTCGTAGCCGCGCAATTCCTCGGCCTCGTCAAAGCAGGCAAGGCTGTCGGTCAGCGTGACCGAGGCCCCGGCCCCGACCAGCATGTCCTGAAAGATCGCCGCGACCTTGTCCGGCTCGTGTCCGGGCCAGCCACCCCAGGTAATCAACGCTTTTGCCATGCTTGTCCCCCCTTGTTCGGGCGCAGGCTGAACCAGGGCGGCCGGCAGGTCAAGAGACAGGTCACGCGCATACATAAGTCTGGTTTACCTTACCATGTGTCAAATATATTTGACTTTATGTCTGGCAAAGAATACTCAGAGTCCAACGAAACAGTCATCCGAGTCGGAGGGATCCCATGTCACCCGAAGAACGCAACACCTTCGTCAGCCTGCTGTGCAACCTACTGGTCAACGGCTATGTCATCTGGCGCTTGCGCGAGATGTTTGCCGCCGGTGCATTCAATGGGCCGGACGCGCTTCAGGTCTGGGCGCAGATGACGCTTTGGGTGATCGGGGCAGCGATTGTCCTGACGATCCTGCTGACTATCGCCTTCAACATCGTCTTTGCCATCGCAACCGGCGACCACGACCCCTCGTTCCTCAAGGACGAGCGCGACGCGGTGTTCGAGATGCGGGGCAACGGCGCCACCACCCTGCTGATGGTGCTGGGTTTCATCGGCTCGATCGTGGCCCTCGCGGTGGGCTCTAGCGCGCTGACCGCCTTTCTGATCCTGTATTTCTTGACCGCAGCCGGAAGCCTCATGGGGGACATCGTGAAACTTCTGAGCTACCGGGCCGGGGGCTAGACGACATGGCGCGTGGACCCGTCATCAGCAACACCATTCGCCGTCTGCGCTTTGACGCAGGCGAGATGACCCAGAAGGACCTGGCCGAAGCGGTGGGCGTCACCCGCCAGACCATCGTGGCGATTGAAAACGCCAAATATTCGCCGACGCTTGAACTTGCCTTCAAAATCGCGCGGGCCTTCGACAAGCCACTTGAAGAGGTCTTCCACTACGGCGATCCGCCCCAGGATTGACCCGCAACACACTCTGATCAAAAGGAATTCACCATGGAACGTCGTTCCGGGGCCAGATGGGCCGTGCCTGCCGTCCTGCTGTTTTTCAGCGCCATCCCCATTGGCGTAAGCCTCGTGCGGCTGGTGCAGATCCCGGCGGGCACGCTGCCGGCGGAGGCACTTTATTTTGCCGTCGTGCCAGTCTGGCACTTTGCCCATGCGCTTGCAGGTGCGACCTTCGGCATCCTTGGTCCGTTGCAGTTCGGACGGGTGCTGGCGGGGCGCTACGGCCGCCTGCACCGGGTGCTGGGCCGGGTCTTCGTCGCGGCGGGCGCGCTCTTGTCAGTCTCTTCTTTACGGCTGCTGTGGCAGTTTCCTGGCAGCTCGACCTGGGTGCTGGACGGTGCCTGGCTGGTCACCGGCATAGCGGTCGGCGCCATGCTGTGGATCGCCGTTCGCGCCATCCGCCGAGGCGACCAGCGGGCGCACCGGGCCTGGATGATCCGGGCCTATGCCATCGGCATGGGGGCCGCCACTGTGTCACTGCTATTCTTCCCGATCTTCATTCTGACCGGAGAGGCGCCCACGGGCTATGCCGCGGACCTCATCTTCGTGCTGTCCTGGGTCATCAACATCGTCATCGGCGAATGGGTGATCCGGCGCGCCACAACGTCAGGCAGGGCGCGCCGCGCCAATCAGATGCCCGCGTAGATCGCCGAGACCTTTGCAACAGCCTCGGCCGGCGGCAGCTCTTCGCTTTCGCCGGTCCGGCGCGAGGTCAGTTCCACCACCCCGTTCTTCAGGCCGCGTGGCCCGACTGTGATCCGCCAGGGCAGACCGATCAGGTCCATCGTCGCAAATTTTTCACCAGCACGCGCATCGCGGTCGTCGTAAAGCGGCTCAAGCCCCAGGGCCACAAGGCTGTCGTACAGGTCCTGACAGGCTGTATCAGCCGCGTCGTCCCCTTGCTTGAGATTGACGATCCCGCAATGGAACGGCGTCACCCCCTCGGGCCAGATGATACCCTTGTCATCGTGGCTCGCCTCGATGATCGCCCCAAGAAGACGGCTGACCCCGATCCCGTGCGACCCCATGTGGACAGGCACGGACGAGCCGTCCGATGTCTGGACCGTCGCGCCCATCGCATCGGAATACTTGGTGCCAAAGTAGAAGATCTGGCCTACTTCGATCCCCCGGCCCACCTTGCGACGGTCTTCGGGGACCTCGTTGAACAGCTCTTCCTTATGGGTTTCGTCGGTCCGGGCGTAGAGGGTCGTGAACTCCTTGCAGACCTCAGCTACCTCTTCGCGGTTGTCGTAGTCGATCTTGCGATCGCCAAGGCTAAGCTGGGTGACGGCCTCGTCATAAAACACCTCGGATTCGCCGGTCGAGGCGAGGACGAGGAACTCATGCGTGTCATCGCCGCCAATCGGGCCGCTGTCGGCCCGCATCGGGATCGCCGTCAGGCCCATACGCTCGTAGGTGCGCAGGTAGGCGACCATGTGGCGGTTGTAGGCATGCAGGGCGGCCTCCTTGTCGATGTCAAAGTTGTAGCCGTCCTTCATCAGGAATTCCCGGCCACGCATGACGCCGAACCGGGGGCGCATCTCGTCGCGAAACTTCCATTGGATGTGATACAGGGTCAGCGGCAGGTCCTTGTACGAGGACACATGGCTGCGGAAGATGTCGGTGATCATCTCTTCGTTCGTCGGGCCATAGAGCATGTCCCGGCCCTGCCGGTCGGTGATCCGCAGCATCTCTTCGCCATAGTCGTTATAGCGGCCGCTTTCACGCCACAGGTCAGCCGGTTGCAAGGTCGGCATCAAAAGGGCGATATGTCCGGCGCGGGCCTGCTCTTCATGCACGATCTGTTCGATGCGGCGCAGCACCTTGTAGCCAAGGGGCAGCCAGGAATAGATGCCTGCCTGCTGCTGTTTGATCATCCCCGCCCGCAGCATGTAGCGATGCGAGACGATCTGCGCCTCGGCAGGGTTTTCCTTGAGGACGGGCAGGAAGTAACGGCTGAGGCGCATGGCATGCAATCCTTGGGCAAAAGTGGTCCTGCGCGGTTTACGGCGCTGAAGCGGGGCAGGCAAGCGTTGCCGCGTCCTGGCGCCCGAATAAGGCGCACAACAGGTGGGTTGGTAGCGACACCTCTGCCCTGTTGGTCCATGCGGCCCTCTTTTGACGGGGTCGGAGGGCGCGAGATGCGGCTCCCGGGCCCCGAAGCCGGTTTCCCTGTAGATCAAGGGTTGAAACGCAGTCCCTCACAAGCGACATGTGAGAGGCGACAAAGGTGGAGCAGTCATGGCACTTAGCGTTAAGGAACAGACGACGTACTGGGGGATCGCAACAGTGATCTTTCTGGTCACTCTGTGGTACCTTGGCAATGTGATCCTCCCCTTCGTTCTGGGTGGGGCAATTGCCTACTGTTTGGACCCCGTCGCAGACCGGCTTGAGCGGTTGGGCCTGAGCCGCACAATGTCGGTCGTGCTGATCACTCTGGTCGCGCTTTTGATCTTTGTCCTGATGATCCTGCTGATCATCCCGACGCTGATCTCGCAGACAGGCCAGCTGATCAACACCGCGCCCGAGCTGTTTCGCCAGCTTCAGGCCTGGCTGACCGAGAAGTTTCCCGATGTGATGGACGAGGGAAGTCCGATCCGCCGCCAATTGATTGCGATCGGTGACATGATCTCGTCGCGGGGCGGCGAATTGCTGAACGGTGTCCTTACCTCGGCGCTGAGCCTGATCAACGTGCTGGTCCTCGTCATTGTCGTGCCTGTCGTGACCTTTTACCTGTTGCTGGACTGGGACCGCATGGTTGCGCAGATCGACGCCCTTCTGCCCCGGGACCACGCCCCGACCCTGCGCCATCTGGCCAGCGAGATTGACCGGACCCTCGCCTCGTTCATCCGGGGACAGGGCCTCGTCTGTCTGATCCTTGGGACCTATTATGCTGTCGCCCTGATGCTTGTCGGCCTGAACTTTGGTCTGGTGATCGGGGCCGTGGCTGGCCTTGTCACGTTCATTCCCTATGTTGGAGCCCTTGTCGGAGGCAGCCTTGCCATCGGGCTGGCCCTGTTCCAGTTCTGGGGCGACTGGCCCTGGATCATCCTCGTTTACGCGATCTTTCAGGCCGGCCAATTCGTCGAAGGCAATATTCTGACGCCCAAGCTGGTCGGGTCCAGCGTCGGGCTGCACCCCGTCTGGCTGCTGTTTGCCCTGTCGCTGTTTGGCGCGCTGTTCGGTTTTGTAGGCCTTCTGGTTGCTGTGCCTGTGGCAGCCATGATCGGCGTGCTGGCCCGCTTTGGCATCGGTCAGTACCGGGCGAGCCTGCTCTACAAGGGTCGCGAAGTGGCCGCGGACATGATTGACGCCCCACACGGCGACCCTGACTGACCATGGCAGAGCAACTACACTTTGACCTCCCGCTGCATGTTGCATTGGGGCCGGACGACTATTTCGTGTCCGAGGCGAACAGAGAAGCCTTTGCCATGGTCACCGGTGAGGCCGACTGGCCGAACGGCAAACTGGCGGTTATCGGCCCTGAAGGCAGCGGCAAGAGCCATCTCGCGCGGTTGTGGCAGGTGCGCACCGGCACCCTGATCCTTAAGGCGCAGGACCTTGATCCTGCCGCCGACCTGCCAGAAGCCGGGGCCCGTGTCGTTCTTGAAGATGGCGACCACCTTGCACCGGAGGCCGAAGAGTATCTGTTTCACCTGCACAATCACCTTGCCGCCACGGGTGGGTTGCTTCTTCTCACCGGGCGCAGGGCACCGGCCCGGTGGCCCCTCGCCCTGCCCGACTTGGCCAGCCGGTTGCAGGCGACGACCGTGATCCCGGTCGCGGACCCTGATGACCTCTTGTTGCGGGCTGTGTTGACCAAGCACTTTGCCGACCGCCAGTTGCAGCCGTCGCCACGGTTGATCGACTGGCTCTTGCCGCGGATCGAACGGTCCTTTGCCTCTGCCGCATGGATCGTGGCGGCCCTTGATGAAGCGGCGCTGAGTGGTGGGCTTGTCATCAATCAGTCACTTGCACGCGTCATTCTGGACAAAGCCCACGGAAACCTTGAAGAATAGCCCAAGTTTCCAGCCCAATAGCTGATGAAAGACCCCCAGATGATCCAAGCCGACTTCCTGGCCGCACCCTTCGTTGATCCCGTCACCCTTGACGCCGACCTTTCGGAGCCGGCCCGTTTCATGAACCGCGAAATCAGCTGGCTCGGCTTTAACTGGCGGGTTCTGGAAGAGGCCGAGAACACACGGGTTCCATTGTTGGAGCGTTTGCGCTTTGTGTCGATATCTGCCTCCAACCTGGATGAATTCTATACTGTCCGCGTCGCCGGACTGCGCGAACTGGCCCAGTCGGGCAATACCACCCCCTCGCCCGATGGGCTGACGCCTGCCGAACAGCTCAAGCTGATCGACGCCGAGGCCAGGTCCCTGATGACCCGGCAGCAGGAGGTGTTCCAGGAGCTCGCCAAAGAGCTGGCCGCGACTGACGTACTGATCATGAGCCGCGACGATGTGAACGATGCGGATCGGGACTATCTGCTGGATATCTTCCTTAATCAGGTCTTTGCTGTGTTGTCGCCGCTGGCCATTGACCCAGCCCACCCATTTCCCTTTATCCCCAATGAGGGATTTGCCCTCGCCCTCCAGCTTGAGAGGGTGTCGGACAAGCGGGCGCTTCGGGCGCTGTTGCCGGTGCCGCATCAGATCGACCGATTTGTGTCGGTCCCCACGGACGTCGGCCAACGCTACCTGCCGCTGGAAGAGCTGCTTTTGCTGCACCTCGACCGTCTTTTCCCCGGCTACCGGGTCAAGGGGCACTGCGCCTTTCGGGTGTTGCGCGACAGCGACCTTGAGGTCGAGGACGAAGCCGAGGACCTTGTGCGCGAGTTCGAGACAGCGTTGAAACGCCGCCGTCGGGGCGAAGTGGTTCGGATGAAGTTGTCCGCCGGCGCCCCGCCTGCCCTCAAAGCGCTGATCATGCGCGAACTGCCTGTCCGTGAGGAAGAGGTGGTCGAAGTTGATGGGCTGATCGGCGTGGGCGACCTGTCCGAGCTGGTGAATGACACCCGGCCTGATCTGTTGTGGCCCCCCTTCGCCCCCCGCGTGCCCGAGCGTGTGCAGGACCATGATGGCGACATGTTCGCCGCCATCGCCCAAAAGGACATGCTCCTGCATCACCCCTATGAAACCTTCGACATGGTGGTGAGGTTCCTGCAACAGGCCGCCCGCGACCCCAATGTCGTGGCGATCAAGCAGACGCTCTACCGCACCTCGCGCAATTCCCCTATTGTCGAGGCACTCTGCGAGGCGGCCGAGGATGGCAAATCGGTCACCGCGCTGGTCGAGTTGAAGGCCCGCTTTGACGAGGCCGCCAACATCCGTCAGTCGCGCCGACTGGAGCGGGCCGGAGCGCATGTGGTCTACGGCTTTACCCAGTACAAGACCCACGCCAAAATCAGTGTCGTTGTCCGCCGCGAAGGCGACAAGCTGGTGACCTATTCCCACTTTGGGACCGGGAACTATCACCCCATTACGGCCCGCATCTACACCGACCTGTCCCTGTTCACATGCGACGCGCGGTTGGGCCGGGATGCCACCAAGGTATTCAACTATGTCGGGGGATATGCCCAACCCGAAGGGCTGGAAAACCTTGCCCTTTCGCCATCAACCCTAAAGGACCGACTGCTTGAGATGATCGCAGCCGAGGCCGACCATGCAGCCAAGGGCAAACCGGCCGAGATCTGGGCCAAGATGAACTCGCTGGTTGAAGAGGACGTGATTGACGCCCTCTACGCAGCCTCGCAGGCCGGGGTGAAGATCAGCCTTGTCATCCGGGGCATCTGCGGACTGCGGCCCGGCATAAAAGGACTTAGCGAGAATATCCGCGTCAAATCCATCGTTGGCCGGTTTCTGGAACACAGCCGGATCGTTTGTTTCGGGAATGGGCACGGCCTGCCATCACGCAAGGCGCGGGTCTATATGTCCTCGGCCGACTGGATGGGCCGGAACCTGTCCCGCCGAGTTGAAACGCTTGTCGAGATCACGAATGCCACCGTTAAGGCGCAGATTGTCGATCAGATCATGGCCGCCAATCTGGCTGATGTTGCCCAAAGCTGGGTGATGCGCCCCGACGGGCGCTGTGATCGCGCGACGCTGCCGACCGAAGGTTTGGCGTTCAACTGCCATCGCTTTTTCATGGAAAATCCGTCGCTTTCCGGTCGAGGCTCTGCCGGGGCGTCGGATGTGCCGCAATTGACCCACACCGAGGAATGATCGCCAAAGCAGGGATTCATCCGCGCCCCGGCGATTGACTTGGGGCTTGGAGAAGCATCATCCTGCACCCCACAAAAGGGGGCCGTATGGACGGACAAAGTACAGAAGACACCATCGGCTGGCGAGGCTTTGGTCGTCCCATTTTCAACGATCCCAAGGCCATCGCGCTGTCACGTGTTGGCGTGGTCGACGTCGGCTCCAACTCGGTCCGTATGGTTGTGTTCGACGGCGCAGCCCGAAGCCCGGCCTATTTCTACAATGAAAAGATCATGTGCGGGCTGGGTGTCGGTTTGTCGGACACCGGCCGGCTCAACCCTGAAGGGCGCAAGCGCGCACTGGCCGCCATCCGCCGCTTTGCGGCTCTTGCGGACGGGATGGGCATCTCGCCCTTGACCGCCGTGGCCACGGCAGCGGTGCGCGAGGCCAGTGACGGCGACGACTTCCGCGAGGAGGTAGAGCGTGAGACAGGTCTGAAGATCTACGTCATCGACGGGGAGGAAGAGGCCCGTCTGTCTGCCCAAGGCGTACTCTTGGGTTGGCCGGGGAGCTATGGCCTTGTCTGCGATATTGGTGGCTCATCGCTGGAGCTTGCCGATCTGGCCGATGGTACGGTCGGTCGCAGGCTGACCTCCCCTCTCGGACCGCTCAAGCTGCGCGAGATCGAGGGCGGCCGGAAGGCAATCAAGGCCCACATAAAAACCGTCGTGCAGGACGTCCATGCGCGGATGAACAACGAAACAGGAATGCGCCTGTTCCTTGTCGGCGGCTCATGGCGCGCAATCGCCCGGATCGACATGGAGCGGCGGTCATACCCCCTGACCGTCCTGCACGAGTACCGCATGACCACCCGAAGCGTGGCCGCAACCCGCGAATACATCGCCGACAGCGACCTGCAGGACCTGCGTAGCCGCTGCGGCGTGTCGGACGACAGGATGTCACTGGTACCGCTGGCGGTTCTGGTCCTCAACGAATTGGTACGCACCTTCAAGCCGAAGGACATCACCGTATCGTCTTACGGCATCCGCGAGGGGATGCTGTACGAACAGATGCCGCAAGAGCTGCGGGATCGCGATCCACTGATCGAGGCCTGCCGCTTTGCCGAGGCCAAGGACGCCCGGATGCCGGGCTTTGGACCTGTCCTGTATGACTTTGTGCTGCCCCTGTTCCCCCGGGCCGACTGGCAGAAAAAGCGGATCATCCACGCCGCCTGCCTGTTGCACGACGTCAGCTGGCGGGCACACCCCGACTACCGGGCCGAGGTCTGTTTCGACAATGCAACCCGCGCCAATCTGGGCGGGTTGAAACACGCTGAGCGGGTCTACCTTGGGCTGGCACTGTTGCACCGCTACTCGAACAAGCGCGAAGGATCGCGATACGCCCCACTCTTTGGGATGCTGGATGATGTGCAGATCAAAGAGGCCGAAGTGCTGGGCAAGGCCATGCGCCTTGGCGCCATGCTTTGGCTGGGCGCGGAGGAACAACCCGCCAAGCTGGTCTGGCAGCCGCAGAAAAAGCAGCTGTCCTTCAAGCTGAATGCAAAGGCGCAGCCGCTGTTCAGCGAAGTGGTCAAGACAAGGCTTGATGCCCTTGCCTCGGCCCTTGGTGCCACCTCAAAGGTAACAATCGAGAAAGATTAAAGGTCGATCTCGGGATTTGGGGCGGGTGCATCCTCGGGCTCTGCCTCGGGGCCAGTCGGTGCGTATGGCGGCGCCTCTGCCCTTCTGCGGATCAGGATGTCGCCGTTATCCAGGATCACCGGGGCATCGTAATACCGCAGATCGTCAATCCGCGCGAAAATCTGCGCCAGCGCCGGTCCCATTTCATCGGCAAGCGCTTGCAGCCCCGGTTTGATCTCTTGCGCCATGCCTTCCAGCTCGTCGAGGGTCGGCTCCAGCTCTGACATAAGGCCACGCAGGAACAGGCGCGCGCCTTGGTCCATCAGGGAAAAGCCATCCTCGTCCTGCGCAAGGACAGGTGCTGCCGAAAGGCATAGGACGAGGGAGAGGGCAAAACGTTTCTTCATCACCCCAATATAGGTGCGTCAGACCGTTTCCCCAAGCCCGAGCTTTGACAGCTCAAGATCAAGGGACACCGGAAAGTGGTCCGACGCGACCAGTAGAGCCTCGCGCAGCACCGGGTCTGCAAAACATTCAGGATCGTCAAAGGGATGCCAGATGCGCCAGACTGGCGCCGTCGCCCGGATATCGGGGGACACCATGACATAGTCTAGGAGGGCCGATAGAAACCGACCTTCGGGCGGCAACTGAAAGCGGGCGGTGGCCGGCATTACCCCGATCCGGTGGGACAAGGCCTGTCGGGCGTGGGGGTCGAACAGCTGAGTTCCGTTACCTTCGCCCAACACAACCTCGGCCCCTGACCGGCCAAAGAGTTTCTCGTACTCATCAAGGCCCGGACCATCGTTGAAATCCCCCAGAACGATGATGGGATCGCCGATCTCCAAATGCGCCACGACCCTTTGGCGCAGCCAGATGCATTGGGCCAATTGCTTGCGCCGGTTCTCAATCGACAGGCGCATCACCTCTGCCTTGTTGCGGGCGCCGTGGGGGGCCTTGGATTTGGCATGGACCCCGATCAAACGGATCACAGGCCCGCCCGCCCTTGGGGTCAGAGCCACCTCAAGCGGAGGTTTCGACCAGCGGATCGGGTCCGGGCTGGCGTCCACGTCGACGTCAAGCCGGAATTCACCGTCAAAGCGGGGAACCTCGCCAGGGTCGCCCTCGTTGAGTGGGGCATTGGGGTCCCTGCCCCTGGGGTCATGCACGGCCGTGACCACATCAGGATCATACAGAAGGACAATTTCCTGTTGCGTATCATTGGGATACCCCACCATGGCCTTGCGGGTGCGCAGTCCAAAATGGCGGGCAAAGGCCTCAAGCGCCTTGACCCCGTCGCGCCGTCGGCTGCAATCGGGGGCCTCGATAATCATCCAGACGTCGGCATCAAGGGCGCGAAAGACCGCCCCCAGCCCGGCCAACTGATCGGCCTTTGTGATGTTGAAGCGGCCTGACCAGCTTAGGTTGTCGACCAACGCGCCATCGTCGTCGAAGAGGTGGTCGAACCATTCCACGTTATAGGTGGCAATCCGCATGGCGGCCTCTTAGACCCGTGCTTCTGAAATCGCTTCCCAGGCGCGGTTGATCGTGATCAGTCGCTTTTCCGCCAGCTTGACCGCCTCCTCCGGCACACCACGCGCCATCATACGGTCAGGATGGGTTTCGCGGACAAGGTCGCGCCAAGCGGCCCGAACCTCGGGCATGGGAGTGTCGGGGGCGACGCCCAGAACCTCGTAGGGGTCGCGTTCTGCATCCGGAACGAACTGCGCCCGCAACCGGGAAAAGGCGATGGCGTCAAAGCCGAACAGCTCGGCCACGCGAGCCAGAAAGGCATCTTCGGCGGGGTGATAATTGCCATCCGCGACCGCAATGTGGAACAGCCCTTCGAGAAGATCGCAAAGCGGGCCGCCCTGGGGACCACCCTCCTTCTCGAACATCGCGCCAATGCGCGAGGCGTAATCCTCAAAACCCGCGATATCCTGACGCGCCAAGTCAAACACTCGTGCCGCCTGCGGTTCATCGGCCTTGGGTATGTGAAAAACCTCACGAAAAGCGGTCACTTCGTCCCGGGTCACAAGGCCATCGGCCTTGGCCATCTTGGCCCCAAGGGCGATTACAGCGATCGTGAAGGCCACCGTCCGTTCCGGGCTTTGGCGCAACCGGTCAAAGACCGCGCTAAGGCCTTCGCCACTGCGCAGGGCCGCCAGGGCTTCGCTGATACGGGTCCAGATCGACATAGCGTTACCTTAGCCCCTTGCGGGTTTGTTTGTCAGAGCGTTCTTTGCCCGTCCGGGGTATAGAATTCTGCCGACAATGTCACCTCCGGTCCGGCGATCAGCCGCAGTCGTTCGTCCTTGAAGCGCGGCCCTAGCATGGCGCGGATGCGATCCGGCTCAGGGTGGGACACGGTCAAGGCCGTCAGCCTGACCCCGACATCCAGCAGACGGGCCGAGGGGTGGGGCCCTGACGCCCAATAGATGATCGAGGGGAAGGCCCCGCCCTCGCACAGACTGCCGTCTTCTGGCACGGTCAATTCCCACTCCAGGTCAGCCCGGCGCAGGGGGACGATAGCCCCCGCTTCTGGCGGGAGACCCGCCATCGTGTCAGACCGAACGATCCAGTTGCCAAGGCGTGGCACCTTTGGCGCGGCGTCAAGGCCGAACCAGCGGGGCCGGGGTGGCGAGGGGACATCCGGGTCCGGGGCGATCACTTCGAGGTAAAGCCCAGGACCAAGGCCCAACAGCCTGTTGTGGGTCCCGTAATGCACATGCTGGCCGCCAAACTGCAGGTCCACGCCCAAGGCAGATTCGACAGAGGCCACCCCGGTTGCAAGATCCGAACAGACAACCGCCAGGTGATCGATTTCCATCAGGTTTCCTCTTTTCGCTGTCGATTTTGGCACCAAAACCGAATATCCGACAACTTCGCTCCGCTTTTGCCTCACGGGTTCTTGATCCGTCGGCACACGATCCTATCTGCCACACAACATAGCTTAATTTTGAGGAGAGACGATGGCATCCCCCGCCCCTTCCGCCCAGGACACGCTCTTTAGTCGCGTCGTCAATCACGAAGCATTTGGGGGCATCCTGCTGATGATGGCCGCTGTTGCCGCATTGCTGGTCGCCAACTCTTCCTTGTCAGGGATCTATGACAGCGCCCTGAAATCCTATTTCGCCGTCACCCTGAACGGCGAAGGCATTGAAAAACCCCTGATCCTTTGGATCAACGATGGCCTTATGGCCGTATTCTTCTTTCTGATCGGGCTCGAGCTGAAGCGCGAGCTGCTGGAAGGCAAGCTCAAGAACCCGCGCGACGTGATCCTGCCGGGCATGGCGGCCGTTGGCGGCATGGCGGTGCCTGCTATGATTTATGCCTATATCAACTGGGGCAACCCCGAGACGATCGGTGGCTGGGCGATTCCCGCGGCGACCGATATTGCCTTTGCTCTTGGCATTCTGGCCCTCGTAGGCAGCCGGGCGCCAACCTCGCTCAAGGTGTTTCTGCTGACCCTGGCGATCCTCGACGACCTTGGCGCGATCATAATCATCGCCTTGTTCTACACCGCTGAACTCAAGGTAGATTACCTGTTCATGGCGGTAATCCCGCTCATTGGCCTGATCATCCTGAACCTGCGTGGAGCGCATCGGATTGCGCCGGCCCTGCTGCTGGGGACGATCATGTGGTTCTTCGTTCTGCGCTCTGGCGTCCATGCGACGCTGGCGGGAGTCGTAACAGCGTTTTGTATCCCGCTTTATGATCGCTGGGGCAAATCCCCGCTGCATTCATTGGAAAATGGCCTGACGCCCTATGTCAACTTTGGCATCATCCCGATCTTTGCCTTTGCCAACGCCGGTGTCGTGCTTGCCGGAATGTCGGTCGGCAACTTGCTTGAGCCTGTGCCGATGGGTATCGCAACAGGTCTTGTGGTCGGCAAGATGGTCGGTGTGTTCGGGGTGACCTTCCTGATGGTCAAGTTTGGGCTGGCCCGTCTCCCCCATGGGGCAAATTGGGCGCATATCTTTGGGTTGGCCTGTCTGGCTGGTGTTGGCTTTACCATGTCGCTCTTTATCGGCGGGCTCAGCTTCTCTGACCCTGCCATGATCAACGAGGTGCGCCTGGGCGTTCTGTCCGGCTCGGTCGTCGCCGGCGTGGTCGGCTATACCGTCCTGATGCTAGCCTCGCAGCGTCAGGAAAAGCGGGCAAAAGCCGATCCGGTCCTCGCAGAATAGTTCGGGTAACGTCTAAAAGAGTCAGGCCCCGCCAAACCGGCGGGGCCTTTTTCGTCAGTCTACCCGGGCCGCGCGGATGAGGGTCAGGATGTCCTGAGCGGCCTTGGGGATATTGGTACCGGGTCCAAAGATCGCCTTGACCCCGGCATCATAGAGGAACTGGTAATCCTGCTGAGGGATGACCCCGCCACAAATGACCAGGATATCCTCTGCCCCCGCGGCCTTGAGCGCGGCTACCAGTTTTGGCGCGAGGGTCTTGTGTCCCGCCGCCTGGCTGCTGATCCCCACCACGTGAACATCGTTGTCGACCGCGTCCTGTGCGGCCTCTTCCGGGGTCTGGAAGAGCGGGCCCACATCAACGTCAAAGCCGATATCGGCAAAGGCGGTTGCGATCACCTTGGCGCCCCGGTCGTGGCCATCCTGGCCCATCTTGACGACCAGCATCCGGGGGCGGCGGCCCTCATCCTCGGCGAATTGTTCGACGGCAGCCTGAATCTCGGCAAAGCCCGCGTCACCCTCGTAGGCGGCACCATACACTCCGGCGAGGGTCTTGACCTCGGCTCGGTGGCGTCCAAACACCTTCTCAATCGCCATGCTGATCTCTCCTACGGTGGCGCGTGCACGCGACGCGGCAACGGCGGCCTCAAGCAGATTGCCCCCGGCATCTGCCCGGCGGGTCAGTTCATCCAAAGCGGCCTGACAGGCGGCCGCGTCACGGCTGGCCCTGATCCGGGCCAAACCGGCGATCTGGTCCTCACGGACCGCCATATTGTCGATATCGCGGAAATCGATCGGGTCCTCGTTGTCCTTACGGTACTTGTTGACGCCAACGATGACCTCATCGCCCCGGTCGATCAGGGCCTGCCGGCGAGCGGCAGTCTCTTCGATCCGCAGTTTGGGCATGCCAGAGGCTACGGCGGCGGTCATGCCGCCCAGTTCCTCGACCTCTTCGATCAGTTTCCATGCCTCTTCCGCCAAGGCATGGGTCAGGCTTTCGACATAGTAGGACCCGGCAAGGGGGTCGACGACGTTGGTGATCCCGGTTTCCTCTTGCAGGATTAGCTGCGTGTTGCGGGCAATCCGGGCACTGAACTCGGTCGGCAGGGCAATCGCCTCGTCCAGAGCGTTGGTGTGCAGCGACTGGGTCCCGCCCAGCGCGGCTGCCATCGCCTCGTAGGCGGTGCGGATCACGTTGTTGTAGGGGTCCTGCTCTTGCAGCGACACGCCAGAGGTCTGGCAATGGGTGCGCAGCATCGAGGATTGCGGCTTTTTCGGTTCAAACTCGCTCATGATGCGGTGCCAGAGCAGGCGGGCCGCCCGCAGCTTGGCCGCTTCCATGAAAAAGTTCATGCCGATGGCGAAAAAGAACGACAGGCGGCCTGCAAAGGCGTCGACATCCATCCCCCGCGCAATTGCCGCCCGAACGTACTCCCGGCCATCGGCCAGAGTATAGGCCAGCTCTTGCACAAGGTTCGCCCCGGCCTCTTGCATGTGGTAGCCCGAGATGGAGATGGAATTGAACTTGGGCATCTCGGCCGAGGTGTATTCGATGATGTCCGCGATGATCCGCATCGAAGGTTCCGGCGGGTAGACATAGGTGTTTCGGACCATGAACTCCTTGAGGATGTCGTTCTGAATGGTGCCGGACAAAAGCGCCTTGTCATGCCCCTGCTCTTCCCCTGCGACAATGAAGTTGGCCAGGATCGGGATCACCGCCCCGTTCATCGTCATCGAGACCGAGACCTTGTCGAGGGGGATGCCGTCGAACAGCACCTTCATATCCTCGACCGAGTCGATGGCGACGCCAGCCTTGCCCACGTCCCCCTCAACCCTGGGATGGTCGCTGTCGTAGCCGCGATGGGTCGCCAGGTCGAAGGCGACAGAGATACCCTGTTGTCCACCGGCCAAAGCCTTGCGGTAAAAGGCGTTCGATTCCTCAGCCGTCGAAAAGCCCGCATATTGCCGGATCGTCCAGGGGCGGCCGGCATGCATGGTTGCCTTGACGCCACGGGTATAGGGCGCCTCGCCAGGCAGATCGCCAAGGTGGGACAGCCCTTCAAGGTCGCTGGCGTCATACATCGGCTTGACGGCGATCCCTTCGAGGGTTTGCCAGGTCAAGGCATCCAGCGGCTTGCCTCGCAGTTCAGCGGTTGCCCGCTCAGTCCATGATTTCTTGTCAGCCATTCCAGTATCCTTCTGCAACAAGCGGCCCGACCGATGCAAAAGCCTGCAATCCGGCGCGACCCCTGTGACCTATTGGGTGGGAAAGCGGGCCGGATGCGCGGGCAGCGGTTTGGCACGCTGCAACCATCTGACCAAAAATTGTTGAGGCATCTGCCTCCAGAGCCTTCGCTTTCACATCTGGCCATCCTATATGCATATCTATGGAACGACGTATCACACAGGCTTTGGCCATTGTATTTGCGGGATTTTCGACCCTGTCCGGTGCAGTCTCCGCGCAGGAACTGGCGGCGACCGCGACGACGGCAACGGATGTTGTGCAACTTAGTGTGGTTGAGCGGTGGGTTCTGGATCCCACAACTGTCTTCGACAGCAACGAAATCGTCATCGAGGACCTGCATTTTATTGCGCGGCCGGTCGTTGTTTTTGCCGACAGCCCCGCCGATCCGCAATACGCGGAACAATTGGAGCTGTTGTTGTCACGGGTGGAAGAACTGGTGATCCGCGACGTGATCATCATCACTGACACAGACCCGGCAGCACGATCCCCTCTGCGGCAAGAATTGCGGCCACGCGGTTTTGGCCTTGTGTTGGTCGGCAAGGACGGGCGTGTCGCCCTAAGAAAGCCAGCCCCTTGGGACGTGCGCGAACTGACGCGGTCCATCGACAAAATGCCGCTGCGCCAGCAGGAAATCCGCGAACGGACCGAATAGACGGGCCAACTGGTCCCAAAGGTGTTCGACCGGTCGGTCATTCAAATTCCATAATGACGTCGTCAACGGCCAGGCTGCTTCCCGCCTCCGCATTGATCTTGACCACGATGCCGGTACGTTCCGCCCGAAGGATGTTTTCCATCTTCATCGCCTCCACGGTGCACAGGGCTTGCCCCACCTGCACCTCGTCTCCGACAGCGACATCCAGTTTGACGATCAGACCCGGCATCGGGCACAGCAGCAGACGCGACGTATCCGGAGCTGCCTTGACCGGCATCAGGGACGCAAGCTCCGCCTGACGTTCGGTCCGGACATAGACCCGAAGGTCGGCCCCACGGGTCCGAATGCGGAACCCTCCGGTTGCTTCCTCGACCTTGAGGGTCAGGGGCATTCCCCCAACGTCAAGCCGGGCAAGCCGCATCCCTGGGGTCCATTCCCCCTTGACCCGCAGCGTTGAGCCATCGGGAAGAGTGACCGTCGATCCGTCATGATCGGCCACAAGCGAAACCTTGACGTCCTCGCCTTGCAGACTGACCACCCAGTCGGTGCCGACCTTGCGTTCATGATTGTCCATCCGGCCCGACACCCGGGCGCGGCGAATTTCGGCGACGCGGTACATGGCGACCGCAGCCGCAGCAACCCGATTGGCCTCGGGCGCGCCAAGCGTCACCCCGGCAAAACCTTCAGGCCATTCCTCTTCGATAAAGGCCGTGGTGATATTGCCCGCGATGAACTTGGGGTGGTCCATGACGGCGGACAGGAATGGCAGGTTGTGCCCGATGCCTTCAACCTCAAATGCGTCAAGGGCGCCGCGCATCTCGGCAATCGCAGAAGCGCGGTCCGGCGCCCATGTGCACAGCTTGGCGATCATCGGGTCGTAGTACATGCTGATTTCGCCACCCTCGTAGACGCCGGTGTCATTGCGGATGGCATAGCTTGTCTCGGCGACTTCGGTAGGGGGACGATACCGGCTTAGCCGCCCGATCGAGGGCAGGAAGTTGCGGTAAGGGTCCTCGGCATAAAGGCGGCTTTCCATGGCCCAGCCCCGCAGCGCGATGTCCGATTGGGCAAACGGCAGCGGCTCACCTGCGGCAACGCGGATCATCTGTTCGACGAGGTCGATGCCGGTGATCAGCTCGGTCACCGGATGCTCCACCTGAAGGCGGGTGTTCATCTCAAGGAAAAAGAAGTTGCGGTCGCCGTCTACGATGAATTCCACAGTCCCGGCAGAGGTATAGCCGACCGCCGCAGCAAGGGCGCAGGCCTGCTCGCCCATTGCCTTGCGGGTTGCGGGATCAAGGAAGGGCGACGGCGCCTCTTCGATCACCTTCTGGTTGCGGCGCTGGATCGAACATTCACGCTCGTGCAGATAGACCGTGTTGCCGTGGCTGTCGGCCAGCACCTGGATCTCGATATGGCGCGGCTGGGTCACAAACTTTTCGATGAAAATCCGGTCGTCGCCAAAGGAGCTGGCCGCCTCGTTCTTGGAGGATTGAAAGCCTTCGCGGGCCTCTGCGTCGTTCCAGGCGATCCGCATCCCCTTGCCACCGCCGCCAGCGCTGGCCTTGATCATGACAGGATAGCCGATCTGACCCGAGATTTTGACCGCCTCGTCAGCATCCGCGATCAGCCCCATGTAGCCGGGTACGGTTGACACGCCCGCCTCTGCAGCCAGCTTTTTAGAGGTGATCTTGTCCCCCATCGCCTCGATCGCGCGCACAGGCGGACCGATGAAGGCCACGCCTTCGGCGGCCAGCGCCTCGGCAAAGCGGCTGTTCTCGGACAGGAAGCCATATCCGGGGTGGACCGCCTCGGCACCTGTTGCCCGGATCGCCTCAAGAATACGCTCGATGACAATATAGGACTGGTTGGCCGGGGCCGGACCGATGTGGACCGCCTCATCCGCCATTTTCACATGCAGGGCATTGCGGTCGGCGTCTGAATAGACAGCCACCGTCGCGATCCCCATCTTGCGGGCTGTCTTGATGACCCGGCAGGCAATTTCACCACGGTTTGCGATCAGGATTTTCTTGAACATGGATCAGGTCCCCAAGCATGCAAAAAGGCCGCCCGGAGCACTACTCCAGACGGCCTTGAATGTTCCGGTCGGTGACCGGCGATAGACGTTAGTAGCAGTTAGGTGCGCCAGGCGCGACCGAGCAGCTGACAGCGCCGACAGCGCCACCGATGAGGGCGCCATTGACGATGCTTTCACCAGTGATGGCCGCAAGAGCGCCCCCCATGACCGCACCGGTTGCCGTGCGCTCGCCATCGGATTGGCCACAAGCGGAAAGAGTGAATGCCGTTGCGACAACCGCAAGGACCTTGAACGATTTGACCATGAATTGTCTCCTGTCATGTCTGCCCCAGATGGGCGAGAATGTGTCACCTTGGCATTGCAAGCGCAACATCTGCTTGCGACGACGGCCCGACATCCGCCTGTTTGACGCCGTCCCCGAGGTGCCAACCGGCGAAAACCTGCCCAATTCTGGGCAGAGTTAGCAGGTCTGTTTATCAATGACCCATAGGTGGTGCCAAACCGATATGAAGCAGGCGAGCCCGCTGGCGAAGGTTCGACGCGGTGTCCTACGCAAGCCAGCTTCTGGACGCTGACCAAGGCCGCAGGCTGATGCATGGCGTGACGACAGCAGGCGTTCGGCAATTCCGTGTCTGGGCCATCAGGACAGACCGCAAGACCCTGCACGGACCGCCCTTGGACGGGCGACCTTTTGCCACCGCGTTTCTTGTCCGTCCGAAAAGTCATTCAAAAAGGTCCGGAAACGAGGTCATGGCACGCCGCATATCGACCTTTAGCAGGGCATCGTAGCTTTCGGGGTCGAACGGGTCTTCGGCGGGGACAACCTCGCGCTCGAACAGCCAGCTCAGGCGGCCTGCATCAAGGTTGCCCCGTTCGAACGGCTCTTCTCCGAAATGCTCGATCAGGGCCGCCATAAAGCCTTCGTCGGCCCGGCGGTCTGCGGGACGGCGATCCGCATAGCGTTCGCGGGCGGTCAGGCGGGTTGCCCCTTCCTTTGCGGCCCGTCGGATGACGAATTGAAAATCTGTGCCGGGCAAGCGTCCCGGAAATCCGCGGTGTTTTTCCATCAGAATGGCTCCCACTGGCAAGCATCACCCTGGATGCTGAAGCCCTCAAAGAATTGCGTGGCGTCTGGATCGGTCGCCCCGAATGGCACGGATCGGTCTGCAATAGAAACAACGATCTGGCTGGCGTCCCAACCCGACCGGTTTAGGGCCGGAAGGGCAAGAATCGAGCAGAGCCAGGCAAAGTCGCCAGCAACCCTGTCAAAATCGAATCCCTCGACCCCGACCTCGGGCGCGACAAACCGAAAGCGTGCGAAACCGCTGTCCGGCTCAAGAATGACCTCGTCAAAGGCCATCTCAAGGCCAGAGGGCACTGGCATGGTCTGACCCCATACGGGCCCAGTCAGCAAGGCGGCTATCGCAGCGGTCCGGATCATAGCGGAATGTTGTCGTGCTTTTTCCAAGGGTTTTTCTGCTGCTTGCCGCGTAGCGACGCAAAGGCCCGACAGACCCGTTTGCGGGTTGACCGAGGCGCGATGACTTCGTCGATAAAGCCCTTTTCGGCGGCCACAAAGGGGTTGGCAAACCGGCTTTCGTAATCAGCCGTCCGGGCGGCGATCTTTTCAGGATCGCCAAGTTCCGACCGATACAGGATCTCGACAGCGCCCTTGGCCCCCATCACCGCGATTTCGGCGGTAGGCCAGGCATAGTTGAAGTCGCCGCGCAGGTGCTTCGAAGACATGACGTCATAGGCGCCGCCATAGGCCTTGCGGGTGATGACCGTCACCTTCGGCACCGTTGCCTCGCCATAGGCGAACAGCAGCTTGGCCCCATGCTTAATCACGCCGCCATATTCCTGACCGGTTCCGGGAAGGAACCCGGGCACATCGACAAGGGTCAGGATCGGGATTTCGAAGGCATCGCAGAACCGCACAAAGCGGGCCGCCTTGCGCGAGCTGTCGATATCGAGACAGCCTGCAAGAACCATCGGCTGGTTGGCCACAACGCCGACAGTCGTTCCCTCAAGCCGGATAAAGCCGGTCAGGATGTTCTTGGCGAACTCTGCCTGTATCTCGAAAAAGTCGCCCTCGTCCGCCAGCTTCCGGATCAACTCGTTCATGTCATAGGGCGTGTTGGCATTGTCTGGGATCAGCGTGTCAAGGCTGGGCTCAATCCGGTCATGGGCGTCGAAATAGGGGCGGGTTGGCGGCTTTTCGCGGTTGGACAGCGGCAGGAAATCGACAAGCCTCCGGATTTCGGCAAGGGCCTCGACATCGTTCTCGAACGCACCATCCGCGACCGAGGATTTGCGGGTGTGGGTGCTCGCCCCGCCCAGTTCTTCAGCCGTTACGACCTCATTCGTGACCGTCTTGACGACATCCGGCCCGGTGACAAACATGTAGGAGCTGTCTTTGACCATGAAGATGAAATCGGTCATGGCGGGTGAATAGACGGCTCCGCCGGCGCAGGGGCCCATGATCACACTGATCTGCGGCACCACGCCCGAGGCCATGACATTGCGCTGGAACACCTCGGCATAGCCGGCAAGGCTGGCCACACCTTCCTGGATACGGGCACCGCCGGAATCGTTGATGCCGATGACAGGTGCGCCATTCTGGATCGCCATGTCCATGATCTTGCAGATCTTTTCGGCATGGGTTTCTGACAGCGATCCACCAAAGACGGTAAAGTCCTGGCTAAACACATAGACCATGCGCCCATTGACCGTGCCCCATCCTGTGACAACCCCGTCCCCCGACGGGCGGCTTTGCTCCATCCCGAAATCGGTGCAGCGATGGGCCACGAACATGTCGAATTCTTCGAAAGAGCCTTCGTCCAGCAACAGGTCGATCCGCTCGCGCGCTGTCAGCTTGCCCTTGGCGTGCTGAGCCGCGATCCGCGCCTCGCCCCCACCGGCCCGAGCGATGGCGCGCCGGTTTTCCAGTTCCTGCACAATATCCTTCATTGCGGTCCATCCTTTCCTGAGCTCTTGCAGCAGCATAAGCATCCGCTCACGCGGGATGAAGGACGAAATCGCAAATTTGCAAAACAATTGATTAGCAAACCGCCAGTTTTGCAAACTTTCTCATATTTCCATGCGCGCGCCATCACTTTGAGAGCGGCCCAATGGACAAGGCCGGCGGGTTGGACTAACCGAAAAGCATGACAACCGCCCCAATGGTGCGATTCATGGATCGCACGACACCCCCGCACATCACGACGCTGATCCTGCTTGCTGGCATATCCGCGCTGAACATGTCGATCTTTCTGCCGTCTCTGAACAACATGACGGCCTATTTCGATACCGACTACGCGATCATGCAGCTGTCGGTGTCGGCCTACCTTTTGGCCACAGCGATCCTACAGATCGTGGTCGGACCGCTGTCAGACCGCTATGGTCGGCGCAAGATCGTGATCATTGCCCTGACCATCTTTGTTTTAGCAACCATCGGGGCGGTTCTGGCCCCCTCGGTCGAGATATTCTTGCTATTCAGGATGATCCAGGCCGCCGTGGCGACGGGGATCGTGCTAAGCCGGGCCATCGTGCGTGACATGGTCCCGCAGGCCGAGGCGGCCTCGATGATTGGATATGTCACGATGGGCATGGCGCTGGTGCCTATGGTCGGTCCGATGATCGGGGGCGCTTTGGACGTCTTGTTCGACTGGCATGCGATCTTTGTCTTTCTTGCACTGGCAGGGACGGGCGTCCTGTTCCTGTGCTGGCGGGACCTGGGCGAAACCGTCGCTGGGTCGGGTGTCAGTTTCGCGGAACAATTGGCAGGCTACCCCGAGCTTTTGACATCACCCCGGTTCTGGGGCTACGCGATGTGCGCGGCCTTTGGGTCAGGCGCCTTCTTTGCCCTATTAGGCGGCGCGTCCTTCGTTGCGGGCGAATTCTTTGGCCTGTCGCCGTTTTTCACCGGCATGGCGCTTGGGTCGCCAGCGATCGGCTATGCCTTGGGGAATTTCCTGTCCGGCCGCTATGCAACCCGGTTCGGCATCAACCGCATGGCGCTGGCGGGGGCTGCCGTATCCTCCGTCGGGATGGGGGTGTCGCTGCTTCTGACCCTTGCGGGGATCAGCCACCCGGCCCTCTTCTTTGGCCTTTGCACCCTTCTGGGCCTTGGCAACGGGATCATGCTGCCAAGCGCAACGGCAGGGTCGCTGTCGGTTCGGCCCCGCCTGGCGGGGACGGCCAGCGGATTGGGCAGCGCGATCATGATTGGCGGCGGCGCGGCCCTGTCTGCACTGGCAGGCAGCCTGTTGTCGGTTGAAACCGGCCCTCTGCCGCTACAGCTCATTATGTTCGTGACCTCGGTCCTGAGCGGGACGTCAGTCTTGCTTGTGATGCGGCGTGAGCGGCGGCTGGCCGTCAACACCCTCTGAATCCAGCTTGATTTGCAGCCTTTGCAGGGGCAGTTTGCAAACTGTCCAGCAAAGGGAACTACGATGGCGACGCCGAAACTGTATGCCGGGGCCAAGCTGCGCGAATTGCGCACACGGCTGGGCCTGACCCAACGCAGATTTGCAGAGCAGTTGGGCGTGTCGTTGCCCTACCTCAACCAGATGGAAAACAACAACCGCCCGGTCTCGACTTCGGTAGTGCTGGCGCTGGCGCAAGAGTTCCGTTTTGACGTGACCGAATTGCAGTCGGGGGATGAAACCCGCCTGCTTAGCGATATGCGCGAAGCGCTGGCCGATCCCATCTTTACCGGCCCCCTGCCGTCTGCCGCCGATCTGCGACTGGCCGCGGGAAATGCACCGGCACTGGCGCATGCCTTTCTGGCCCTACACGCCGCCTATCGGCAAAGTCACGAAAGACTGGCCTCCCTGGACGAGGCGTTGGGTCGCGAGGATGCCCGCCTGCAACCCAGCCCTTGGGAGGAGGTCCGCGACTTTTTCCACTATTGCGACAACTACATAGATGCCGTGGACAGGGCGGCCGAGCGGTTTGCAACGCAGGCAGGACCGGCAGGCAATATCGCTGACGCGGCGCGCACGGCCCTTACCGCGCAGCAGGTCACAGTGATCGAAGTTGAGGACGGGCCCTTACGGGACTACGACCCCGAAACGCGGGTTCTGCGCCTGTCCCGGCGCGCCGCCGCCCCGACCCGCGCCTTTCAGATGCTCTTGCAACTTGCCTTGCTCGCCCAGGACCGGCTGCTTGAGGCAACTCTGGATCTTGCCCGTTTCCAGTCGCCCGAGGCGTGGTCCATAGCCAAGGTCGGGCTGGCCAACTATTTTGCGGGCGCCGCCCTCATGCCCTACGGCGCGTTTCTGGCCGCCGCCCGTGAGACCCGGCATGATCTAGAGCGTCTGGCCGACCGCTTTGGCGCCTCGTTCGAGCAGGTGGCCCATCGGTTGTCGACCTTGCAGCGCCCCGGCGACAAGGGCATCCCCTTCTTCTTTGTCCGGGTGGATCAGGCGGGCACCATCACAAAACGGCATTCGGCCACGACATTGCAGTTTGCGCGGTATGGCGGGGCCTGCCCGCTTTGGAATGTGCACAGCGCGTTTGAGACGCCCAATTCATGGTTGCGCCAGCTTGCCGAAACGCCGGACGGGGTGAGATACTTTTGCCTTGCCCGTGATGTCAGCAAATCGGGCGGCGCCTTTGACGCGCCGGTCCGGCGCTACGCGATCGGACTTGGCTGCGAGGTGCGCCATGCCGCCGCCCTCGTCTACGCCGATCACATGGACCTTGGCACGCCCGCCGCCTACCAGCCGATCGGGATTTCCTGCCGTATCTGCGAACGGCGCGAGTGTCATCAAAGGGCGGTTCCACCACTGGAACGCCGGGTGCGGGTCGACCCCGACCGGCGCGGTGTCTTGCCCTATAGCGTGACATGATCTGGCAAATGGCCCCTTGATCTTTCCCCTCTGCGCCCTGCATCTTGTGGCGACTTCTGGAAGGATACGGCATGGAAATGGACGGCACCCGCGTGATCGCAGCAGATCGCGCAACGGTTTGGGCAAGGCTTAACGATGCGGAAACGCTCAGGGCCTGCATTCCGGGCTGCCAAGAGCTTTCGGGGTCTCCCGAAGAGGGCTTCGAGGCGACGGTGGTGCAGAAGGTCGGCCCGGTCAAAGCAACCTTCAAAGGCGCTGTCAGCCTGTCCAACGTCGTTCCCGGCGAAAGCTATACGATCTCGGGCGAGGGCAAGGGTGGCGTTGCCGGTTTTGCCAAGGGCGGGGCGGATGTATCGCTTGTTGATGTCGAGGGCGGGACCGAACTGACCTACAAGGTCGTGGCCCAGGTCGGTGGAAAGCTGGCCCAATTAGGCAGCCGGATCATCAGCGGATTTGCCCGGAAGATGTCCGACCAGTTCTTTGAACGGTTTCAGGAAGAGGTCGAAGCGACAGGCGACGCAGAGGCCTGAAAGAGACCCCGCGTCCTGGAACAAGGTGCATTTCCTGGCGGTCCGTCGCTCAGGTGCCATGAAATCAGGGGGCTGCAAGGATCACTGCGGCGATCTGGTCCCCGATCAGGCGGCTGCCAAGCACGGACGGGTGCACCAAGTCTTCATCGTAGTGAGCGCGATTGCCCGGCTCTATGACCTGTGCCGCGGGGGCAAAAAAGACCCCCGACAGCCGCTCGGACAGCAACTCAAGCCGGTCGTTCAGTGCTGCAAGCTCTTCCTGACATCCCGAGAACTCACCCCCCGCATCGGGGGAGTCGTAATACCCCATGATAACCAGCCTGGGACCGTCCTCGACGATACGCTGGGCAAAGGCGGGGATTGCGCCCGCGGTGGCGTCCGGGCTGATCAAAGGGTCAACGGCGGCGATGCAGTCGCCGCAGCCGCAGCCCTCGCCCAGGTCGTTCGCCCCGCCATCCATGACCAGCCAGGCCCAGTCGCCGAGCACGTATTGGTCCTGAATGCTATCGCCTTGCGGGCCGACAAACAGGGCTCCGGGGACCGAGGCATTGGCCACCTCCAATCCCAACCGGGTCGTCAGGACATCGGCGACAGAGGCGTCTGCTTCGCTGTTCCACCAAAGGACGCTGTCACCGATGACAAGAATATCGCCAGTCAGGGGGGCGGATCGGTCCAGCAAACACCCGGACACCGCAAGAATGACAAGCAAGGCAAGGACAAATTCGCCAGTTCTTAGCATAGGCCATGACATGCCAAACCCCCTACTGTGTGTTGCACGGGGCCAGGGTTCCGTAGCGATGCGAATCTGTCAACGTGGCAAGCGGCTAACCTTGGGCCTTTTGAAGAGCCGCCCAGATCTGGTCCTTCAGATGCAGCCTTTGCCGGCGCAACTCGGTCATATGGGCGTCGTCTGTTGGTTCGACGTCCGTCTCTGCCCGGTGAATGGCGCGGTTTATTTCGTGATAGGCATCGGCCAAGGCTGCGAAATGGTGGTCGGACTGGCGCAACGCGTGCATTGCGGTGATGTGGTCCGGGAATTCCTCGGCCAGTTCATGGGGTGTATGGGACATGGATCGCTCCTTTTGATGTGGTTTTCCACAGTCTGCCCCATATGGCCCTGCCCGGCCTTGATGCGGATCAAGTCCGGCGGTTAGCGCTGCGCCGTTTCCCAATGGGGATGGAACCATGGCTCTGCATTGGCCGAGGCAAGAGGCTGGCGGCCGAGGATGTGATCGGAGGCCTTTTCTCCCACCAGGATCGAGGGACCGTTGAGATTGCCATTGGTGATTTGCGGGAAAATCGAGCTGTCGGCAACGCGCAGCCGGTCTACCCCGATGACGCGGGTATGAGGGTCCACCACCGCCATCGGATCATCCGCTGCGCCCATCTTGCAGGTGCCACAGGGGTGATAGGCGCTTTCTGCGTGTTCGCAGATCGCATCGTCCAGCGCGGCGTCGCTTTGGGCGTCGGAGCCGGGCTGAAGTTCGCGCCCGCGATAGGGGGCGAAGGCCTCCTGTGCAAAGATTTCGCGGGTCAGCCGGATGCATTTGCGGAAATCGATCCAGTCCTGTTCCGTCGACATGTAGTTGAAGACGATGCGCGGGGCCTCGTTCGGATCAGCGCTTTTTAGGGTGATCGCGCCACGCGACGGGGACCGCATAGGCCCGACATGCGCCTGAAAGCCATGACCGCCCGCAGCGATCTTGCCGTCATAGCGGACGGCAAGCGGCAGGAAATGGAACTGCACATCGGGATAGCGGATGCCCGGACGGGAGCGGATAAACCCTGTGCTTTCAAATTGGTTGGACGCGGCAAGACCCTTGCGCGTGAAGAGCCACTGGGCGCCCAGGGCCGCTTTGCCCAGAAGGTTCCAATAGGTGTACAGCGAGACGGGCTTGGTCGCGGCCATCTGGATATACATTTCCAGATGATCCTGTAGGTTCTGACCAACACCGGGCCGGTCCGCCACGACGTCGATGCCATGTTCGGCCAAATGTGCGGCGGGACCGATGCCCGACAGCATCAACAGCTTGGGCGAGTTGATGGCAGAGGCTGCAATGATCACCTCGGCCTGCGCCTCGATCACCTCGACCCGGCCCTTGCGCAGAACCTCGACCCCTGTCGCAACCCCGTCCTTGATGACGATCCGCTGGGCAAGGGCCTGCACGACCTCGACATTGCCGGTCTTCTTGGCGGGTTTGAGGTAGGCATTGGCGGCAGACCAACGCTGACCCTTCCAGATGGTCGCCTCGAACGCGCCAAAGCCCTCTTGCTGGCGGCCATTGTAATCCTCGGTCAGGGGGTAGCCTGCCTGATGGCCTGCTTCGGTAAAGGCGCGGGTCAGGGGATTGGTGCGTGGACCGCGAGAGATGTGGAGGGGGCCACTGTCGCCGCGCCAGCCGTCGGCATTGTCGCCTCCATGCCAGTTCTCCATCCGCCGGAAATAGGGTAGCACATCTGCATAGGCCCAGCCCTGTGCCCCCGCTTCGGCCCAATGATCGTAGTCCCCGGCGTGGCCGCGCACATAGACCATGCCATTGATCGATGAGGAGCCGCCGATCACCTTGCCACGAGGCGTGGCCAGCCTGCGGCCGCCGAGATGAGGCTCGGGCTCGGAGGAGAAGCCCCAGTCGTAGCGGGACATGTTCATCGGATAGCTGAGGGCCGCGGGCATCTGGATGAGGGGTCCTGCGTCGGTGCCCCCGTGTTCGATGACGATGACCTTGCGCCCGGCTTCGGCCAGCCGATAGGCAATTGCGCAACCGGCACTGCCTGCCCCGATGATAACATATTCAGATTGCATCGGTCTGGCGCCTTGCGATTGCCGTGAGGGTTGCGACGGGTGAAGTGGTCATTTGCACGGTCCTGGTGCGGGCACTGGGCGGATGGGGCCGCCTCCGGCGGGAGTATTTGGAACGAAGCGAAGGGGTTATTCGCCTCGGGGGAAGCGTTTGCTCTCTTCGAGGGTGTTGAGGTCCATGTGGTTTCGCATGTACCGTTCGGAGGCCTTTTGCAGGGGCTGGTAGTCCCAGGGGTAGTAGTCCCCATTGCGCAGGGCGGGGTAGACGACCCAGCGGCGGGCCTGACTTTCGCGCACCGAGGCGTCAAAGGCGGCCAGGTCCCAGCGCGCCTCGGATTTGGCACGCAGGCTTGCGACCGTGCCCTGGTGGGCAGGATGATCGGCCAGGTTGGTCCTTTCCTGCGGGTCCGCATCGAGGTCAAAGAGCTGGTCGGGGTCCAATGCGCAACGGATGTATTTCCATTTGCCGTAGCGCAACCCGACAAGCGGGGCCTGACTGCCTTCGGCCGCGTATTCCATGGCGACGGGCGCGGTCCGCTCGATCCCTTGCGCCAGCGGCAAAAGGGAGGTGCCGTCGGTCCAGGGCATGACCTCCTCCATGTCGATGCCCGCCAGATCGCAGAGCGTCGGCAGCACGTCGATTGTCGAGACCGGCGTGTCGATCTTGTGGGGATCAAGTCCGGGGGCGGCGATCATCAGCGGCACCCGGGCAGAGCCTTCGCGGAAGGACATCTTGAACCACATCCCCCCCTCACCCAGTTTATCGCCGTGATCCGAGACGAAGAGGACAATGGCCTCTTGCCGGGTATCGCGAAGCGTCTTGAGGATGCGGCCGATGTGATCGTCGAGGTAGGAGAGGTTGGCGAAGTAGGCCCGTCGCGAGCGAGCGATGTCATCTGCAGTTATGTTGAAATTATGATAGTCATTGGCATCCATCAGCCGCTTCGAATGCGCATCTTGTTCGGAATATGCAAGTGCTGGGACCGTCGGTTGCAAATGTTTGCAGTCCTCATAAAGGTCCCAATACTCTTTGCGCGCCACGTAGGGGTCGTGCGGATGGGTGAAACTGACCGTCAGGCACCATGGCCGATCCCCGCCCCGTGCCAGGTCATAAATCCGCTGTCGGGCATGGTGGGCGACGTCGTCGTCATATTCCATCTGGTTGGTGATCTCGGCCACCCCTGCCCCTGTGACAGAGCCCAGATTGTGATACCACCAGTCGATCCGCTCGCCGGGTTTGCGATAGTCCGGGGTCCAGCCGAAATCGGCCGGGTAAATGTCGGTCGTCAGCCGTTCCTCGAACCCATGCATCTGGTCGGGGCCGACAAAGTGCATCTTGCCCGACAGAAAGGTCAGATAGCCGGCCCGGCGCAGGTGGTGCGCATAGGTGGGGATGGAAGACACGAATTCCGCAGCATTATCATAGACCCCGGTCCGGGATGGCAGTTGACCGGACATGAAGGACGCCCGCCCCGGCGCGCAAAGCGGTGAGCCGGTATAAGCATTGGCAAAGCGCACCGATCGCGCAGCCAGGGCCGCCAGATGCGGCGTATGCAGCCAGTCCGCAGGCCCGTCGGGAAACAGGGTCCCGTTGAGCTGGTCGACCATGATGATCAGAATATTGGGTTTGCTCATGCCAATGCGCCTTTGATTTCGAGATCCAGTATCCGCAAGACGTGAGCCGTTGCCCCTGCCCCATCCGGCGCCCCCTGCCGCAGACCTTCGCGAAGGTAAAGGCCGTCGATCAGCCCGCCCAGACGCTCTGCGATGCCCGGGGCTGCCTCACCCACCAGCGGGCGCAGGTCGTGCACAAGGTTTGCGGCCAGCCGTCCCTTGTAAACCGCCAGAAGGCGGCCAGCCTCGGGCGAGGTCCGGGCCAGAGCGTAGAAATTCAGCCAGGCGGCGATGACCTCGGGTCGGAAGTTCGACGAATTGAAGCCCGCCCGGATCACCGCAATCAGCCGGGCCCGCGGGCCATCCGCCATCGCCAAAGCGCCCCGCACCTCGGCACCGTAGACAGCCAGCACGTGGCGCATCGCGGCGAGGAAGATCTGCTCCTTGCCGCCAAAGTAATGATGCGCCAGCGCAGACGACATGCCCGCACGGCGTGCGATCTGGCTTACTGTGACATCCAGCGTCCCCTGTACGCCGATCTCGGCAATCGTCGCTTCCACCAAGGCGGCGCGGCGTATAGGCTCCATCCCGAGCTTTGGCATGTTTTGCACCTCAATGGCTCATGGCATGGCCCGAGAATTCAGGCTTGCCATACAGACCTAGATGTTCCTTTATTGACTAGTCAATCAAGAAAAAACCACGTCCACCAGGGAGACCGAAATGAACCTCAGATATACCCTTTCCGCCCTTGCCCTTTGCGCAGCAAGCCCGGCCCTTGCCGATTGCGGCACCATCACTTTTTCCGATGTCGGCTGGACCGACATCACTGCCACCACCGCTGTGACCACCTTTGTCCTCGATGCCCTGGGCTATGACAACGACATCAAGCTGTTGTCGGTGCCGGTCACCTATACCTCGATGGCCGAAGGCGATGTTGATGTCTTCCTCGGCAACTGGATGCCCACGATGGAGGCTGACATCGCCCCCTACCGTGATGCCGGCACGGTCGAAACCGTCCGCGTCAACCTTGAGGGCGCAAAGTACACCCTTGCCACCAATGCCGCTGGCGCCGCCCTTGGCATCGACAGCTTTGCAGCTATTGCCGCCAACGCCGAGGCCCTTGACGGTCAGATCTACGGGATCGAGCCCGGCAACGACGGCAACCGCCTGATCCTTGACATGATCGAAGCTGACGCCTTTGGGCTGAGCGGGTTCGAGCTGGTGGAAAGCTCCGAACAGGGAATGCTGGCGCAGGTCGACCGGGCATCCAGCCGCGACACGCCGATCATCTTCCTTGGGTGGGAGCCGCACCCGATGAACGCCAACTTTCAGATGACCTATCTTGAGGGCGGTGATGACTGGTTCGGTCCCAACCTTGGCGGCGCAGAAGTGGCCACCAACACCCGGGCAGGCTTTGCCGCGGACTGCCCCAACGTAGGCGCTCTGCTGTCCAATCTCACCTTCACCCTGGCGATGGAGAACGAGATCATGGGCGCGATCCTCAACGACGGTGCCGATCCGGTCGACGCGGCGCAGGCCTGGCTGGCAGCCAACCCCGATGCCGTGGCCCCCTGGCTTGACGGTGTGACCACCGCCGATGGTGGTGATGCCATGGCGGCCGTGTCGGCAGCCATCAACATGTAACGCCATTGGGGTTCCCGGCCACCGGCCGGGGACCCCGCAAAAGACCGAAGGCGGGCCTGCGGGCCTTGCCTGGAAAGGGCAGGCATGGACTGGCTGACGGATAACAAGATACCGGTGGGCCGCACCGCCAAGGTGGCCTTCGACTGGCTCAAGGACAACGGGGCGGGGGTCTTCGACTGGCTCAGCCTGGTGCTGGAGGCGATGATCGACGGGATCCTCTGGCTGCTACAGACGCCGCATCCCTTTGTGATCATAGCGCTTTTTGTCGTCCTGACCTGGGTCCTGCAGCGCCGCTGGCAACCATGCCTGCTGATCGTGCTGGGATTCCTGTTCATCCTCAATCAGGGCTATTGGGAGGAGACGACGGAAAGCCTGACCCTTGTCCTGTCCTCCTGCGTGGTCTGCATGGCCGTCGGCGTCCCGATCGGCATCGCGGCAGCCCATCGGCCAAAACTGTACTCCTGGATGTCGCCCGTCCTTGACCTGATGCAGACCCTGCCCACCTTCGTCTACCTCATCCCGGCCATCGTGTTCTTTGGCATCGGCATGGTGCCCGGACTGATCGCCACGGTGATCTTTGTCCTGCCCGCCCCGATCCGGTTGACCCATCTTGGCATCTCGTCCACCCCTCAACCCTTGCTGGAAGCGGCAGAGGCCTTCGGGGCCACTCCAAGCCAGGTTCTGTGGAAGGTCGAACTGCCGTCGGCCTTTCCCCAAATCATGGCCGGGCTGAACCAGACCATCATGCTGTCGCTGTCGATGGTCGTGATTGCGGCCCTCGTCGGGGCCAGCGGGTTGGGGGTGCCGGTTGTGCGGGCGCTGAACTCGGTCAACACCTCACTGGGCTTTGAATCGGGGATCATCATCGTGGTGGTCGCCATCATGCTGGACCGTATGCTGCGGGTGACACGCAAATGACCGCGGTTGAGTTCAAATCCGTCTCCATCGTCTTTGGCGATCATCCCGAACAGGCCCTGCCCTTGATGGACAAGGGACAAAGCCGGGCCGAGATTAACGCCGCTTGCGGACAGGTCCTTGGGGTGCACGACTGCTCCCTGACTGTAGGCGAGGGCGAGATCCTCGTGCTGATGGGGCTTTCGGGCTCGGGCAAATCAACGCTTCTGCGGGCGGTCAATGGGCTGAACCCGGTGGTGCGGGGCGAGGTTCTGGTCAAGACCGGCGACGGGATGACCAGCGTCACCCAGGCGGATGCCCGGACCCTGCGCGGGATCCGCCAAACCACCGTCGCCATGGTGTTCCAGCAATTCGGACTGCTGCCATGGCGCACGGTGCGAGACAACGTTGGGCTGGGCCTCGAACTCAGTGGCCAGTCCAAGGCCGCCCGGCACGCCCGGGTAGACGACGAACTGGCGCTCGTGGGGCTTATCGACCGGGCCGATGCCCTGGTCGGAGAGCTTTCCGGGGGCATGCAGCAACGGGTCGGTCTGGCGCGGGCCTTTGCCACCGACGCACCCATCCTTTTGATGGACGAGCCGTTTTCGGCCCTCGATCCCTTGATCCGCAACCGCCTGCAGGACGAACTGCTGGAACTTCAGGCCAAGCGCAACCGAACCATCGTTTTCGTCAGCCATGACCTGGACGAAGCCTTCAAGATCGGCAACCGGATCGCCATCATGGAGGGCGGTCGGATCGTGCAATGCGGCACTCCGCGCGAAATTTTCACCGCCCCCGCGAACGACTATGTGGCCGACTTCGTGGCCCATATGAACCCGCTGGGCGTGCTCTGCGCCCGTGATGTCATGGGACCAGGCAGCGATCCGGAGGCCCCCGACGCGGTTGGCCCTGAAACCGACATAAGGCAAGTGATGGACCGGGTGCGGCAAACCGGCCGGCCAGTGGCAGTCGCCGAGAACGGCAAGATCATAGGCGAGATCACGAAGGATTCCGTTCTGGCCAAGCTTCTTGATCCCAGGGGCTAGGCCGCCCCTTCGCTTCGTCCCAAATACTCGAGAATCAGACCTTGGTTTCCTGCACCGCCGGCGTGATCTTGCGCCGGGCCAAAGCCTCGCGCCAGGTGATAAAGGTAACACTCGCCATGATGATGGCTCCACCGAGGATCACCCAGCAGTCCACCGCCTCGCCAAAGACTGCCCATCCCAGGGTCACAGCCCAGACCAACTGCAGGAAGGTGACGGGCTGCGTCACAGTCAGGGGGGCCGCGGCAAAGGCCAGGGTCATGGTGTAATGACCCGCCGTGGCAAAGCAGGCCACAAGGAACAACCAGCCCAGATCAGACAGGGTCGGCGTCACCCAGACCGCCCAGGCAAAGGGGGCCAGCCCTATGGTCACGGTGACAGACAGCATGCCGACGACCACCGCCGCGCTGACCTCGCCCGACACGATCTTGGCAATGAGATAGCTCGCCGCAAATCCAAGGGCGGTAAAGAGCATGGCAATATGGCCCGGCTCGATCGCCCGGATGCCCGGGCGCAGGATGACGATGGCGCCCAGCAAGGCAAAGCCGACAGCAGGCAGGCGGCGCGGTGGCAGCGCCTCGCCCAGGAACAGGGCTGCGGCCAGCGTCACATAAACCGGGTTGAGGTAATTCATCGCCGTCACCTCGGCGATGGGGATCTGGGTCATGGCAAAGAACCAAAGGATCACCGCCCCCGAATGGACAAGGCCGCGCAGGGTGAAAAGCCCCAGTTGCCGGCGCGTCAGACGGGCGGCGATGATCGGGCGGATCATGGGCAACAGGAACACCAGGCCCAGGACATAGCGCAGGAACGCCGCCTGCGCCGCCGGCACGTTGGAGCCTACGTATTTCACGATACCTGTCACAGCCACGAAACAAAGGCCCGTCAACAGCATCCACATGACACCCACGAGGGGCCGACTACTCTTGTCCTGCATGGGGGGATGTGACCCGAACGGGGCGCCCGGCACAAGGGCACAAACGCCGCTCAACCCTTCAGAATGAGGCTCAGGGCGATGGACCACATAACGCAGCCAATCAGGACATCGAGGAACCGCCAGGCGATGGGCTGGGCAAACACCGGCCCCAAAAGCCGGGCGCCGTAACCGAGGCTGAAGAAAAAGGTGAAAGAGGCCAGGACAGCCCCGGCCCCGAAAACCAGCCGCGTGCCATCATACTGGCTGGCGATGGAGCCGATCAACACGACCGTATCCAGGTAGACATGCGGGTTGAGCCAGGTCAGGGCCAGGCAGGTCAGGACCGCGGCCCAAAGGCTCTGCCCCTCGGCACCCTCTGCCTGAAGCCCAGTCGTGCCAGCCCAGGCCGACCGAAAGGCCATCCCACCGTAGACCACAAGAAACGCAGCCCCAAGCCAGCGCATCAGGGGGACGATCCAGGGTGCGCTCTGGGTCAGATAGCCAAAGCCGGCCACCCCTGCGGCGATCAATATGGCGTCCGACACCGCGCAGGTCAGAACCACGGCCAGCACATGTAGACGACGCAGGCCCTGCCGCAGGACAAATGCGTTCTGGGCGCCGATGGCCAGAATAAGGGAAAATCCGAGCCCGAACCCGGTGACAAAGGCAGACGCCGCCATTCAGGCCTCCCCGCCCGGTTCCGCAACGTAAGGTGGGTCATGACCCACCTTACCTATAGGCACACTCAGCTTTTGCCGTAGGCGTCCATGACGTCGTCGGGGGCCTCGAAGTTGGTGGTGACGGATTGCACGTCATCATCGTCCTCAAGGGTCTCGACCAGCTTCATCAGCTTGGTCAGGGTCTCAAGGTCGACCGGCGTGGTAGTCTGGGGTTTCCAGACCAGCTTGGTCGACTTGCTTTCCCCCAGGTCCGCCTCAAGGGCCGTGGCAACCTCGTTCATGTCTTCGGCCGCGCAGGTGATCCAGTGCCCGCCTTCATCCTCGTCCCCGTCGCCTCCATCGCTTTCAACGTCCTCGGCCCCGGCTTCGATGGCGGCCATCATGACCGTATCGGCGTCGCCGACCTTGAAGTCATAGGTAATCTGGCCCTTGCGATCGAACATGAAGCCAACGGACCCGGTCTCGCCCAGGTTGCCGCCGTTCTTGGAAAAGGTCGAGCGGACAACCGACGCGGTGCGATTGCGGTTGTCGGTCATCGCCTCTACGATCACGGCCACACCGCCGGGACCGTAGCCCTCGTAGCGGATCTCGTCGTAGTTCTCGGCATCGCCGCCTTGCGACTTTTTGATCGCCCGCTCGATGACGTCCTTGGGGACCGAAACGGACTTGGCCTCTTTCACGGCCAGACGCAGGCGGGGGTTCTTCTCGGGGTCGGGGTCGCCCATCTTTGCAGCGACGGTGATCTCCTTGGCGAGCTTGGAGAACATCTTGGAGCGGATGGCATCCTGCCGCCCCTTGCGGTGTTGGATGTTAGCCCATTTGGAATGGCCGGCCATGGCGGTGTCTCACTTTGCGTATCAGGTGTTCGAAGCGGTCTATAAGACAGCCGGTCCCGGGCCTGCAACCCTTCCCGGCATGCCCGGTGGGCTAGAGCGGGAAGAAGATCGGGATGGCAATCGATGCGGTGACAGCTGTCAGCAGGTTCAATGGCACCCCGATCCTGAGAAAGTCCGAGAACCGGTATCCCCCCGGACCATAGACAAGCGTGTTGGTCTGGTAGCCGATGGGCGTGGCAAAACTGGCCGAGGCGCCGAACATCACCGCCACCACCAACGGTCGGGGATCGACCCCCAGCGTAGCGGCCAGCCCGATGGCGACCGGTGTGACGATCACGGCGACCGCGTTGTTCGACACAATCTCGGTCAAGGTAGAGGCAATGAGATAGACGCACAGCACAAGCGCCCAACTTGGCAAGGCGGCCAGATAGGGGGCCAGCCAGCCCACCGCAATCTCGATCGCGCCGGAGCGGTCCAGCCCCACGCCCACCACAAGCATGGCAAAGATCAGCGTCAGAAGGCGTCCGTCCACGAACCCAAAGGCCTCGTCGGCGTCGATGCATCGGGTCAAGAGGACCACCGCCACACCGATAAAGCCCAGCGCCCCGATACTGGCGACACCAAGGGCCGAAAGCCCCACGATTGCGGCCAGCACACCCAGAACGATGGGGGCATGGCTGCGCCGGAACGCCCGTTCGGTCGGCCGGCTGACGTCGACAAGGTTCATGTCCGCGGCCAGCCTCTGGATGTCGGCCGGTGCACCTTCGAGCAGGAGGGTATCGCCCACCCGCACCACCAGATCGTCAAGCTGCCGCCCGATGTTCTTGTCCCGGCGATGCACGGCAAGCGTATAGACCGCATACCGCCGACGCAGGCGCAACTCGCCCAGCCGCCGCCCGACCATGCGGCAATCGGGGGTGATCAGCACCTCGACCGTCGTCGTCTCAACCGCTGACACCTGGTCGACCCGTCGCAGCGACTTGTTTTGCTGCAAGGACAGAAGCTCTGTCATCGCAGTCCGCAGAACCACCCGGTCCCCAACCTCAAGCACCACGTCCGACAAATCCCGCCGCAACGAGGCATCGCCCCGCACGACGTCGATCAACCGCACCCCGTCCCGCTTGAATAGCTGGACGCTGTTCACTTCGCGGCCAATCAGGTTGGAGTCCGGCGGGATGACCGCCTCTGTGAAGAACCGCATCCGCGACTTGTCGGACAAAAGCCCGGCCATGCTGTCCCGTTCGGGCAGCAGTTTGCGGCCGATCAGGGCCAGGTACAAGACCGCCGTTGTGGCGATGATGAGGCCAACCGGCGTAATCTCGAAAATGGTGAAGGCCGGCAGGCCGGCGGCCTGAACGACACCGTCGACCAACAAGTTGGTCGAAGTTCCGATCAGTGTCAGCGTCCCCCCGAAAATCGAGAAATAGCTCAGAGGGATCAGCAGCTTGGAGGGGGACGTTCCCATCTGCTTGGACAGTTTGACGAAGATCGGGATCATCACCACCACGATGGGTGTGTTGTTGATGAAGGCCGACAGAAAGAGGACGGTGAAGGTCAGGGTGATCAGAGTGGCCGCGGGTCGCCGTTCAACATGGCGGGCGGCGAGGCTCGAGATCCAGTCAAGCGCCCCGGTTCGCACCATTGCGCCCACGATGATGAACAGGGCGGCGATGGTCCAGGGGGCGGGGTTGGCAAAAACCTCGATCGCCTGATCTTGCGGCGCGATGCCCAGCACAAGCATAAGAACCGCCCCGCACAGGGCGATGACCTCGACGGGGTAACGCTCTCGGACGAAGGCGCCGAACATGCCAAGGACGATGATCATCGCGATGATCGGCGCGGCCTGCGGCGATAGGGCGATGCCGAACATCAGATCGGGTCTTTGGCTGGCAGGATCAAGGTTGCTTTGCTCCTCAGACGCGGCTGCACCAGTGTCAGGCCCACCGCCATGAGGGCAAGGGCCGCCCAGACATACCCCGAATACCGCTCTCCCAGCAAAAGCATCGCCCAGACGACGCCAAAGCCGGTGACAAGATAGCTGACCTGGGCGGCAAAAACCGCCCCAGCCCGGCCAACCATCCAGACATAGGCCGAATAGACCAGGGCATGGATCGACGAGGACGCGAGCAATGCGTATTCCGCAGCACCCCAAGGACCGCGCGGATCGACAAACTGGCCAAGGCCAAGGGCCAGCGGCAAGGCAAAGAAGGCCCCGACGATCGACGCCCCTTGCAGGACCTGAACCGGATCGACATTGCCGGTTCCCCAGCGGGCGACCAGATTGCCCTCAATCGCGTAACAGAACGGCGCCAGCAGAGCGAGCGGCAGAAAGGCGACCATCGCCCGGTCCGGCAGGCTGGTTTCAGGAAGCGCAATCAGCGCCACGCCCGCCAGCCCCAGCATCAGCCCTGCCATCCGCCGGGCCGAAAACTGGTCACCCTTCAGGGCCAGAGCAATGGGAAAGGAGAACATCGGCACCGCCGAGATGACGATGGACATCACACCTGCGGGAAGGTGAAAAGCGGATGTAAAGCTGGCCCAGTTCGGGATGACGGTCCCGAGCAAGGCGATGAAAGTATAAAGAAACAGGGCCTTGCGATGAAACGGCAGGCCCAGCCCGCGCAGGCTGTTGACCACAGTCAACAGGATTGCGCCAATCACCAGTTGCCAGAACACCAGCCCCATCGGCCCATGTCCGCCGGAGACCGCGATCTTGACCAGCGGCTGGGTCAATCCCCAGCCCGCGCCCATGACCAGAAGGGCCATCGTCAGCGTTCCGCGCCCGCCGGGCACGTCCGGTGCATCCCCCCCCAAGGGCATTTCAGGGGTCGAACTGCTCAAACGGGGCCTGCCTGCATAAGCCGCCCGCCCTGGCGCACCATCTCGATCCGGGTCGCCTGACCGGTGCGGTCGTCGGTCTCGACGTAAAGACCGGAAAGGGTCGCGTCGCCATCGGCAGGGGTGAACCTGTCGCGCGGCATACCGGTCAGGAAGCGGCGCATCGGTTCGCCCGGTTCCATCCCGATGACCGAATTATAGTCACCGCACATTCCGGCATCCGACAGATAGGCCGTGCCGCCCGGAAGGATCATTGCGTCAGCAGTTGCCACATGGGTATGCGTTCCGACAACGACACTGGCCCGGCCCTTGCAGAAGTGCCCCATCGCCATCTTTTCACTTGTCGCCTCGCAGTGCATGTCCACAAGGCTGGCGTTGACCATGCCGCCCAAGGGGTGGGTCTTGAGCACGCTGTCGATGGCCGAAAACGGGTCATCAAAGGCCCGCTTCATAAAGACCTGGCCAAGCACCTGGGCGACAAGCACCTTGCGCCCGCCCGGCGCATCGAACACCCGCGCCCCCTTGCCCGGAGCGGCCTTGGAGTAGTTGAGCGGGCGGATGATCCGCGGCTCAGTCTCGACGAATTGCAGCATGTCTTTCTGGTCGAAGGCGTGATCGCCCAGTGTCAGGACATCGGCACCGGCTGCCAAGAGGTCCTTGGCGTGCGCTGGAGACAGCCCGGCGCCCGAGGTGGCGTTCTCGCCATTGACGACAACGAAGTCGAGCCGCCAGTCGGCCCGCAGCCGTGGCAGTTCGGCGCTGATGGCCGCCCGGCCTGACCGGCCCATCACATCTCCCAGGAACAATAGTCGCATAATGGGGTGTTAGGGTTGGCTGCGCAAAAGGGCAAGCGTGCCGAAAGGCCTAAGCGCCGGGATGATGAGTATTTGTAACGAAGCGAAGACTACAAGGTATCACTTGGCCCGTTTGCGAGGCGCCTTCGTCATCGAGGGGGCAGATCAAGGATGCCTTTTTCCGTCACGATAAGGTCGAGGGGCTGGTCGGTTTCTTCCAGCGGGAGATCTTGAGCCTCTTGCGCGGCGAAGGCAAAGCCGATGGCGAGTACCGGCCCACGGGCGCGCAACCCTTCGAGGGTCCGGTCGTAAAAGCCGCCCCCGTAGCCCAGCCTGCCGCCCTGCCGGTCGAAAGCAACAAGCGGAACGATCAGGATCTGCGGCGTGATCCAGTCGCCACTTGCGGGGATCGCGGCCCCGAAGGGACCGGGCTCCATCGTGCAGCCGGGCGACCATTGCCGGAAGAGCAGCGGTTGTCCGGCCCCCTGGATGACCGGGACGCAGACCGGCCCATGGCCCGCGGCCTCTTCCATCGCGGGGGTTGGATCGATTTCGGTCCGCATGGCCATGTAACCGGCCAGTGGCACCCCCCGGTGGGCGGCAAGCACTGAGGAAAGGTGGCTGGCCTGTGTCGCCTCCGCACCTGCGTGGGCGATCTTGCGCCGGGCGAACGCCGCCGCCCGGGCAGCCGCTTTGGCAGCAGTAAGGTCCGTCATAGCAGGATCACGGCGGCCAGTCCGAGGAAGGCGAAGAAGCCCACCACGTCGGTGACTGTCGTCACAAAGGCCCCCGATGCGAGCGCCGGGTCGACCCCCATCCGTTCAAGCGCGACCGGAATGGCGGTGCCCGCCAACCCGGCAATGACAAGGTTGATCACCATGGCCGCCGCGATCACGATCCCCAAAAGCGGCGAGCCGAACCACAAGACCCCGACGGCGCCCATGACAACCGCAAAGATCACCCCGTTGATCGCCCCCACGGCGATCTCGCGCCGGATGACCCGCCAGAGGTTGGAGCCGGTCAGGTCGCGTGTTGCGATGGCCCTGACGGCCACGGTCAGGCTTTGCGTGCCCGCATTGCCGCCCATCGAGGCCACAATGGGCATCAGAACGGCCAGCGCCACCAGGGCCTCGATCGTTCCTTCGAACAGGGAGATGACACCAGAGGCCAGAATCGCGGTCAGCAGGTTCACCGCCAGCCAGGGAAACCTTTGCCGCGTCGTTTCTAACACGGAATCCGACAGCTCTGATTCGCCGCCCACACCGGCGAGGCGCAGGATGTCTTCCTCGTGTTCATCATCGAGCACCTCCATCGCGTCGTCGATGGTGATGACCCCGACCAGCCGGTCGTCATCGTCCACCACGGGTGCCGAAATCAGGTGATACTGGTTGAAGGCATAGGCGACCGCGCCCTGTTCGTCTTCGACATGAAAGGTGCGGAAGCTGTCTTCGAGCAGATCGCGCAGCAGGACTTCGCGCCGTGAGGACAAGAGCCTGCCCAGGGTCACATAGCCCTTTGGCTTCATCCTGGGATCCACAAGGATGAGGTGGTAGAACTGCTCGGGCAGGGTCACGTCAGAGCGCAGGTAGTCGATCGCCTCTCCTACGGACCAATGCTCGGGTGCGCGGGCCACCTCGACCTGCATGAGACGACCGGCGGAGTATTCAGGATAGGCCAGCGCCTTTTCCACCGCGACGCGGTCGAGGGCATTGAGCGAGGCCAGGACCGCCTCTTGCTGGGCGGCATCCAGATCCTCGACCAGATCGACGACATCGTCGGATTCCAGGTCCCGCATGGCCAGTGCCAGATCGGCCGGGGCGAGGGCTGCGATGATTTCTTCGCGCAGGTTGTCGTCGAGTTCCGACAGGATCTCGCCGTCCATTCCGCCTTTCCACAAGGACAAGAGCGCCCGACGGTCGCGGCTGTCGATCTGTTCGAACAGGTCGGCGATGTCGGCGGGGTGCAGAGGGTCAAAGAGCGCGTCCAGCGCCTTGGCGTCGCCCGCCTCGACCGCATCGAGTACGGCATCAAAAAGCCCGGATGGCAGACCGAAGTCATCATCTGTTGCAGCGGCTGTTTCGATGTCTTCCTCGTCACTCATGCGGTGCTCCGTCCTGGTCAAGAGGTGATTGGCCGTGGCCGCGTCAGGAAAACGATGCCTGCCTTGTATCCATAGCGCCTGACGTGCGTAATGGAAATCTTAAGCACCGTGGTCTTATGACTGCGTCGGCCAACTGAACCAAACTTCGGCACGAAGGATCCCGAATGACCACCCATCTTCTGCTGGGCCAGACACTTGGCTTTGACGCCGATCCGTTTCATGTGCCCCTGGACCAGGCGGTCCGGCATTCGTCGCGCGGCGGTGTCCTGGTCCAGGGTGGCGAGGTCGTCAAAGTGGGTGAGGCGGACGCCCTGCGGGCCGCCCATCCCAGGGCCGAGGTGACGGACTATGGAAGCTGCCTCATCTCGGCGGGGTTCGTGGATGCCCATATGCACTACCCCCAGACCGCCATCATCGCCTCCTGGGGCAAGCGTCTGATCGATTGGCTGAACCTTTACACATTTCCCGAAGAAACCCGGTTCGCAGATGAGGCCTATGCAAGCACGATTGCCAACCGCTGTCTTGACCTGAACCTGTCAAACGGCACGACGACGGTGGCGAGCTATTGCACTATCCACCCCGCGAGCGTTGATGCCATCTTTACCGCCGCCGAAGCGCGGGGCATGCGAATCGTAGCAGGCAAGACCTGCATGAACCGCAACACCGCCCCCAAAGACCTGCGCGATACGGCGCAAAGTGCGTATGACTATTCCAAGCGGTTGCTGGAGGATTGGCACGGCCGCGGCAGGGCCCGCTATGCCATTACCCCACGTTTCTCTCCCACATCGACGATTCCCCAGCTTGAGGCTCTTGGTGCGCTATGGGCGGAACATCCGTCGTGCCTGATGCAGACCCACCTGAGCGAGCAGGTGGATGAGATTGAATGGGTAAAAGGGCTTTACCCACAAGCGCGGGACTACCTTGACACCTATGAGGCTTATGGCCTGCTTGGCGAAAGGGGGGTTTACGGCCATGCCATCCACCTTGAGGCCCGGGAAAAGGCCCGCCTGAAAGAGGTTGGCGCGGGCCTTGCCCATTGTCCGACATCGAACACCTTCATCGGGTCCGGTCTGTTTGACATGGCTGGGTTGAAGGCAGGCGGACACAAGGTTGGGTTGGCGACCGACACCGGGGGCGGATCGTCGTTTTCCATGCTGCGCACCATGGCCGCCGCCTATGAGGTCGGCCAATTGAACGGTGCGGCCCTACATCCGGCCCAGCTTTGGTGGCTGGCGACTGAGGGCGCGGCACAGATCCTGCATCTGGGCGGCCTTGTCGGCAATCTCAGGCCCGGCGCGGAAGCCGACCTTGTCGTCATCGACCTGAAATCTACGCCTGCCATCTCCCAAAGGGCAGCCCGGGCGGGTGACCTTTGGGATGCGGTCTTTCCCACGATCATGATGGGAGACGACAGGGCAATTCGGGCAGTCTGGGTTGGCGGCAGGCCCTGGGCAGGGCCTGCCAACTAGACGCTTATTGCGCGCCCAGCAGCAGAACCCAGGTGTCTTGTTCCCGCGCCAGACCAAACTCGACGGCACGAGGATCAACGATATTTGCAGCGTGACCCGGCGAATTCATCCAGGCATCCATCACGGTTGCTTCTGAACGGAAGCCTTGCGCGATGTTTTCGGCAACAAACGTATAGTCATAACCAACCTCGAGCACGCGATCGGCAGCGGTTGAGCCATCAAGGCCAGTATGAGACAGGTAGCCGTTGGCAACCATGTCCTGTGCATGTCCCTCGGCAGCGAGGTTCAACAGGCCGTTTTCGACCACCGGCAGGACACTCACCTGCCCGCGTTCGTCGTTCAGCATGATTCCGAAGGAAACATTGCCGAGCACTTCAGAGCTTTGCGGCAGAACAGTCTGGCCGCCAGTCGGGTTAACATCGAATTCACTAAGAACAACTGTCGGAGCAGTCCCAACAGCACCACAGGACGCCAGGAATACCAATCCCAGCAAAGACCATGTGCGCATTCTATGTATCCTTGTCGTTCCGGCCCCCACCGGACGACCCATAATTACCCCTAGATTGGGGTCGCAATGGGACATCATAGGACGCCTTTTGGTCACATTTAGCGCCTCAAACAATACGCGTTTGGGCCGAGTCAGACCCTACCGGATGCCATCCCGATGACAAAATTTTTGCAATTTTTGGGTCGGATTAACCAAACAATTCCTCCCAGAACTGTCGATTGACCCAGATTAATAAGGCTATTGGGGGTCAACTGGGGGCCTTGGCCACAATTGACCCAGCGAATCCCTTTAACCATGACCATGGGAATTCGCGCGCCTCATCAGGTCTGCCACAATTCGCCAAGCGACTGCCGCAAACAGACTGTTTCCGAACAGGGCCAAAAAGGCTTTCAAAAGGCTGGTCGCTTAGTCTGCTAGGTTAACGGCGAATTGATTTTGCCGTTCGATAGCCTTTTGCAGGTCGATGCTTGTCACCTGTCCGTCCCGGATGACGATCCTGCCTTCGACCACAAGATCCCGCACAACGGTCGGACCGGCAAGCAACAGGGCAGCGGGGTCCCAGCTTCCTGCACTATGGACGCCGCGGACATCCCAGATCGCGAGGTCGGCCCGCTTGCCGACCGCGATCTGACCGCAGTCGTCGCGACCCAGCACCTCAGCCCCGCCGCGCGTAGCAATCCATAGCGCCTCCCGCGCGCTCATGGCGTCGGCGCCGTTGGCGACCCTTTGCAGCAGCATGGCCTGCCGCGCCTCGGCCACCAGGTTGCCCGCGTCGTTCGAGGCCGATCCGTCAACTCCAAGCCCGACCTTGACCCCGGCATCCCGCATCGCCCGCACTGGCGCAATGCCAGAGCCAAGGCGACAGTTCGAACAGGGGCAATGGGCCACCCCCGTCCGGGTCCGGGCAAACAGGGCAATCTCGGTCGGGTCGAGCTTGACGCAATGGGCATGCCAGACGTCGGGGCCGGTCCAGCCCAGCTCTTCGGCATATTGCCCTGGCCGACAGCCAAACTGGGCCAGCGAATAGGCGATGTCTTCGTCGTTCTCGGCCAGGTGGGTGTGCAGCATGACCCCCTTGTCCCGCGCCAGTAGTGCCGCATCCCGCATCAGGTCGCGGCTGACAGAGAACGGGGAACAGGGCGCCAGACCGACGCGCACCATCGACCCTGCCGCGGAGTCGTGAAAGGCATCAATAACCCGGATGCAGTCATTCAGGATGGCCGCTTCGTCCTCGACCAGATCATCCGGGGGAAGACCGCCCGCGGATGAGCCGATACTCATCGACCCACGGGTCGGATGAAACCGAAGCCCAACTTCGCCCGCCGCAGCGATGGTATCGTCCAGCCGCGCACCATTGGGATAAAGATACAGGTGATCCGAGGTCAGCGTGCAGCCAGACAAGGCCAGTTCCGCGAGGCCGATCTGGGCAGAGACAAACATCTCTTCCGGCCCGAACCGCGCCCAGATGGGATAGAGTGTCTTGAGCCAGCCAAAAAGAAGGGCGTCCTGCCCACCGGGGACTGCCCGGGTAAGCGTCTGGTAAAGGTGGTGATGGGTATTCACGAGGCCCGGCGTCACGACGCAGCCAAGTGCCGACAGGACCTCGGCCCCCGGGGCGTCCAAATCCCGTCCAATGGCGACGATCACCCCCTCACGGACAAGGATATCGCAGGTTGCGGGCTCTTGTCCGGCATCGTCCATCGTCAGAATGGTGTCTGCCTTCCGGATCAGAAGGTCAGCCATCGACCTGACCCAATATGGCAAGCGCCTCGGCGTGGACCTGCGGATTGGCGGCGGCGATGATCCGGCCGCCCTGGTGGGCGGGTCCGCCTCGCCAATCTGTGACAATCCCACCGGCCGCCGTCACGACGGCTATGGGTGCGTGGACATCGTAGGGTTGCAAGCCTGCTTCGATCACAAGGTCGACCTGACCCGAGGCAACAAGGGCGTATCCGTAGCAGTCCATTCCATAGCGCGTCAGTTTTGCCCGAGAGGCGACGGCTTGGAAGCCCGCCCGTTCGGCCGCTGTCCCCACCTCGGGAAATGTGGACAGGACGATCGCATCGCTCAGCGCACGGGGGGCATGGGTTTTAAGGGGTCGGCCGCCCTGTGGACCGGTAACGTCTGCTCGGCCAAAGCCGCCGCAAAACCGCTCTCCTATGTAGGGTTGGTCGATGATGCCAAAAAGCGGACCCGAGGTGTCGGCAACACTGATCAAAACACCCCATGTAGGTGTACCCGAGATATAGCCGCGTGTCCCGTCGATGGGATCAAGCACCCAGGTCAAGCCGCTGGTGCCGGCAAGGGACCCGAATTCTTCGCCAAGGATGCCGTCATTCGGGCGGACCTTGGAAAGGTGGTCGCGCATTGCCGCTTCTGCCGCCCTGTCGGCCTCGGTCACCGGATCAAAGCTTCCCGGCCCGGCTTTGTTGTCGGTTGCCAGTGCGTTTCGGAAAAATCTAAGGGTTTCTGGCCGAGCAAGATCAGCGAGCGCCTGCGCCACGTCGATCAAGCTGGTCTGATCTGCCTTGCTTAGCCCCGTCATTGCCGCCCCCTGCACCTGCATTTCCGGGCTAGCCCGGCACGCAGGGTGGGGTCAAGCGGGCTGTGTGGCCGTGGACGGCCTGACGGTCAGGCTGCTTCGCTCAGAACGCGGGCCAAGTCGAACAGTCGGCGACGCTGATGTTCAGGAATGGCATAATAGGAGCGGAGCAACTCGAGCGCTTCGCGATCCATCAGGACATCGCCAGGCATGTCGCCAGTCTCAACTTCGGACGCACCGTTTTCCATATCGAGGCCTTCGAAGAAAAAGGACACCGGCACACCCAATACCTGGGCGATATCCCAAAGCCTGGACGCGCTGACACGGTTCATACCGGTCTCGTACTTCTGGATCTGCTGGAACTTAATTCCTACCTGCTCTGCAAGCTGTTGCTGAGTGGTGCCGCCAATCCAGCGGCGATGGCGGATACGCTTACCGACATGTACATCGACTGGGTGCTTCATGACTTTTTCTTCCTTCATACAATACCTGACTCATAACCGCCCAAAAACACGTCACCGTTGAACCGCTCAGCCATCGACCCGTCGTTATGTCAGGTCTTGGTCCAACCGTTGGGCCAACTCACACCGAAAAGACACGTAACGGTTGCAAATGTCATCATTACCTTTTGGATAGGCGAGTGGCCTTCTGGCTATGAGACTTAGCTTTTCCCCCGAAAACGTTCATAAAAAACGATATTGGATACCAATTCTCGAAAAGGATGCACATAGTGCAGTCCTCGGACAAGTATACGCCAATGCATTCACAATAGGAAATGTGTAGATGCGAGCCTTGCGTGTCACAAGTTTTAAGATGCCTCCCGCGTTAGTTGACGTCGGGTCAACCTCTCCCGGAGCGGGAGAAGTGCTTATCAAAATTGCAGCCTGCGGCCTGAATTTCGCTGACCTCTTGATGTCGAAGGGCACATATCAGGACACCCCCACCCCGCCGTTCACGCTTGGGATGGAGGTATGCGGCACCGTCATCGCCTGTGGGCCGGGCGTCACCGTCCCGATTATTGGCGACAGGGTTGCGGTATTTGGGGGTCAAGGTGGGCTGGCCGACGAAGGCGTCTTTGCTGCTGACCGATGCCTTGTTCTGCCGGACGACATGCCGCCCGAAGTCGCAGCCGGGTTCCAGGTCGCTTATGGAACCTCACATCTCGCGCTGACCCGTCGGGCCCACCTCAAGGCCGGCGAGACTCTCGTCGTGCTTGGCGCAGCGGGGGGCGTCGGCCTGACCGCAGTCGAGATCGGCAAGACGATGGGCGCACGCGTCATTGCTGTTGCAAGGGGCGCAGACAAGCTTGAGATCGCTCGTGCTGCGGGCGCCGACCATCTGGTGGATGCGAGTGACGACGTGAAATCGGCGCTCAAGGCCCTGGGTGGGGCCGACGTGGTCTATGATCCGGTCGGCGGCGATCTGTTCAAGGCTGCATTCGGCGCAACAAATAAGGAAGGCCGCATCCTCACCATCGGCTTTGCCAGCGGCACTGTCCCGCAGATCCCGGCCAATATCCTCTTGGTCAAGAATATTGACGTGATCGGGTTCTATTGGGGAGGCTATTTGAAGTTTGCCCCCGACGTTCTCGACGCCTCACTCAAGGAACTTGTTCAATGGTATTCCGAAGGCAAGCTTCGTCCCCATGTGAGCCATGTTTTGCCACTTGAGAAGGCGGGAGAGGCGCTGGAATTGATCGCCTCGCGCAAATCGACTGGAAAGGTTGTCGTCACCCCCTAATCTTGGTTCAGCCAGGAGGGCCCGATGATCAAGACAGAAACCTTTGACAAGATCGAGGTCGCCTCGGCGCAAGAGCTTCGCGCCTGGCTGCTTACCCATCATGGGAGGGAAGAAAGCGTCTGGCTGGTCACCTACAAGAAACATGTGGCGGACAAGTATCTTTCAACGGGTCAGGTGCTTGATGAACTGCTGTGTTTTGGCTGGGTAGACGGCATCCGGCGCAAGCTGGACGACGACCGCACCATGCAGCTGATCGCCCCCCGCAAGATGCAGGCCTGGGCCCAGAGCTATAAGGATCGCGTCGCAAGGCTTGAGCAGGAAGGCCGGATGCATCCTTCTGGTCAGGCCGCGATTGCACAAAGCAAGCTTAAGGGCCTGTGGTCGGTCATGGCGGATGTTGATGCCCTGATCGTGCCCCAAGATTTGCGCGGCGCCTTGGCCGGACGTCCTGAGGCAGAAGCCTACTTTGATGCCTGTCCACCCAGCTACCGTCGCAATGTCCTGCGCTGGATCAAACTGGCCAAGACGCAGCCGACCCGGTCAAAGCGGATCGCCCAGACGGTCGACACCTCGGCCGCGGGTCAACGCATCCCGCAGATGTAGTCGGGTCAGGACTGATAGGCCCGCCGGATCAACGCCACCAGATCCGCGATGACAGGACCGTCGCCAAGGTCGTTGGCATAAAGGTTGACGTTCACCATCCTGAGGTCGGGCAGCGTGCCACCATGAGCAATCCGTTCGAAATGGCGGGGCTCTGACCCTTCGATCATCGTATGGACCGCCAGATCGGCGCTGACCGTGGCTTCGATCGTGCGGGACGAATTGCTTTCGACGGCCATTTCCCAGGCGATTCCCGCCTCGTCCAGACGACGCTGCACCCCGCTTCGAAAGATGCAGTCGCGTTCATAGGCCAAACGCAGGGGCCGGCCCCGCCAGGCCTGTCCGCCGGGGGCGCCGACCCAGATCAAGGGCCGGGTGACCAAGGCCTCGCCCCCTGCCCCGACGTCGTCCTCGGTCGTCAGGATGATGTCCGCCTCGCCCCTGGCGAACTGATCCTTCAGCCGGCGGGTAAAGGACGACAAAAGCTGAACCCGGACGCGGGGATAATCGCGGGCAAACTGCTGCAACACCTGCGGGATCGCCGGGTAGACAACGTCATGAGGCACGCCGAGAACCACCTCCCCCTCGAACTGGCGGGCCGTGAGCCTCGCGTAGACTTCGTCGTTCAGGCTAAGGATGCGTCGGGCATAGCTAAGAAGTTGTTCGCCTGCGGGTGACAAGGCGATACCCCGGCCGGACCGGTCAAACAGCCCCATATCGAGAGAGGCCTCCAGCCGCTTGAGTTGCATGGAAACCGCCGATTGGGTGAGGTTGAGAATACCCGCCGCCTTGGTCACCCCGCCCGCCTCGGCCACCGCCACGAAAGAGCGCAGGGCCGTCATATCAATATTGCGGGGCATATCAGCATCCTTGATGAGTCAGTCGCCAAACATTCATTTTCATCATTCACGAGGATCAGGCATACATCAAGCATCGAAATGCTCAGCACATCATTCATCACGAATCGTTGCGCCTAACCCGACCTTCTCCTGAAAGGGACCCGCCATGTCCAACACCTTTGACCTTTCCCGGCCTACCGCCCTACATACCGACAACACTGCCGCAATCCGGCTGCCCCGTCTTCCGGGTGGTGTTCTGGCTCGCATCGAAACCATCCTCGCCGTCTGGCGGCAGCGGCGCTGTCTTGCCCAGATGGATGCAAGCCGCCTTGAGGATATCGGCGTCACCGCCAGCGAGGCAGCGCGCGAAGCGGCGCGGCCCGTCTGGGACGTCCCGGTTTTCTGGCGCAACTGAGGCGGATTGACGCAGCGTAAGATATTGGGCCCAGAAACTATGAGTTTTTCGTCGCCCGCTGCCCCGGAACTTCTTGAAATGGCTGTACCGACCGCCAATATGTGAGCCAACGCCCTCTTTCTACGGGCGGCATGGTTTTTCTAGGAGGTCATCGATGGCTGAAATCAATACGATCCGACCAGCGGCCGGCATTCGCACGGCCGCGATCGACGAAGGGCTTCGCGCCCACATGAACAAAGTCTACGGCACAATGTCCGTAGGCATGCTGATCACTGCGCTTGCGGCCTGGTCAATGGCTGGCCTGTCGGTCTCTGAAGCGCCGACGGCCTACCAGATTGGTGCAGATCGCTATCTGACCGATTTCGGCTACGCTCTTTTTGCGTCGCCGCTTAAGTGGGTCGTGATGTTCCTGCCCTTGGGTATGGTCTTTGCGTTCGGCGCCATCATCAACCGGATCTCGGCTGCCGGCGCGCAACTGTTTTTCTACACCTTTGCTCTGGCCATGGGTGTGTCGATCAGCTGGATCTTCCTTGTCTTCACCGGCATGTCGATCGTTCAGGTGTTCCTGATCACGGCCATCGCCTTTGCGGGCCTGTCGCTTTACGGCTACACGACCAAGAAGGACCTGTCGGCCTGGGGTACCTTCCTGATCATGGGCGTGATCGGCCTGATTGTCGCGTCGATCGTGAACATCTTCCTCCAGTCGCCCGCGATCATGTTTGCGGTGTCGATCCTGGGCGTTTTGATCTTTGCCGGTCTGACCGCCTATGACACTCAGAAGATCAAGACCGACTACATCGCCCATGCCGCGCATGGCGATCAGGAGTGGTTGGGCAAGGCCGCCATCATGGGTGCGCTGAACCTCTACCTCGACTTCATCAACATGTTCATGTTCCTCCTCCAGCTGTTCGGCAACCGCGAATAAGCTTTCGAGGCTGAGATGTGGGAAGGGCCGGTGGAAACGCCGGCCCTTTTTCGTTGCCTCTCAAAGGTTGAGGGGGCGGAGCCTCCGGCGGGAATATTTATTGCAAGAAAAAGTCTTTGCCCCCGCTACAGGTCCCGACGCATGTCGATCGCGGGAAAGGCGATGCCGGGACTGAGGGGGACGGTGACCTCGCCGATCCTGGTGAAGCCGAGTGCGGTGTAAAACGGCTCTGCCGTGCGGGTTGAGGTGCAATGCATCCATGTCATCCCGGAGACCCGCGCGCTGTCCATGACATGGCGCAGCAGGGCCGTGCCGATGCCGCACCGCGTGCGCCGGTCGTCGGTGACAACGTGCCGGACATTGGCCCGGCCGGGCATTGTTCCGCCTTGTCCCGGGAAAGCGGCTGTCCAACCACCGGCGGCGAAGATCTGGCCGTCCTCTTCTGCGACAAAGTAGGTGCCGCAGGTGACCAGCCCCGGCTGGGCACGCGCTATAAGTGGGATCGCGGTGACCAGGATAGAGGGCGCGTAGTCCTGTTTGAGGAGCCGGGGATAGGCCCGCGCCAGCAACCCATCTATCGCCGTGACGTCGGCCCCTGTGGCGATGCGGATCAGCACGCCTCCGTTCCCCACCGCAGATCGTAGACGTATGACCTGTCGCCCTTCCGGCTGACCCAGGCACCCTGCGGCGGGCGGCCGTTTTGCAGCGTTCTCGGCGTGCTGAAGGACATGCCCGCAGGCTCTCCCGCGGCATCGGCGGCGATCCAGCCCCAGGCCGGGTGCCAGTGGATCCACAAATCGGCATCGTCCCGCCGATAGGCCAGTTTGCCATGGCGGCTGCCCTGGGCGGTGAAATGGTAGACATGCCCGTCGTTTGGGCGGGTCAGGGTGAAATGGGTGAGCGGCATTGCTAAGGCTCCTGATCGGGAGGGACGGAGCGCGCCGATGACAAAGGCCGCGCTCCGGTGTGCGGGGCGCGGCCTTTGTGGGCTGTTACTTTGGTGGCTGACCTTACTTGATCTTGCCTTCCTTGTATTCCACATGCTTGCGCACCACGGGGTCGTACTTACGTACCGACATCTTTTCGGTCATCGTGCGTGCGTTCTTCTTGGTCACGTAGAAGTGGCCGGTGCCTGCGGTGGAGTTCAGGCGGATTTTGATGGTGGTAGGCTTCGCCATGGTCGTCGTCTCCTGCTCGCGGGCCTGACAGCGGCACATCGCGTGAAATCTCTGTGAAGCTGCCTTTTACCTTCCCCGCCCCCCATGTCAACTGCAAAGGGCGGGAAATGCGCGGATGGCCTGTAAGCCGGATTTTGTCCCCCGGTGTTGCCACCGGTTGGATGACCATTCCTCTGAACGCCCTGTTACCAGTGCGCCTCTAGCTGCCAACCCGGGCCTCATCGGGTCAAGCGTCCCTGCGAGGATATCGTTTCCGATCACACCCGCCCGAGGCCCCTATTTGGCATTGCTCCCGGTGGGGCTTGCCGTGCCGCTTTGGTTACCCATCGCGCGGTGGGCTCTTACCCCACCGTTTCACCTTTTCCCTGCATGCAGGGTAGTCTGTTCTCTGTGGCGCTTTCCCTGGAGTTGCCCCCGCCGGGCATTACCCGGCACCGTGCTTTGTGGAGTCCGGACTTTCCTCGAACGTTGCCGCCCGCGGCCATCCAGCCATCCGCGCGACGCCGGGCTTAGGCCTGTCTGACCCCCTGGTCAACGGGGAAACGGTGGGCGAGGTTCCGGGCTGCGGCCAGGTCGCCGGGTCCGGCCGGCCCTTGGGCCCAAGGCCGGAACCGGAGCCGGAAGGCGGTGAGTGCCAGGCTGGGGTCGAGTCCGGGAGCATAGCCGATGGTTGTCAGGGCCAGGTCGAGCGGCAGATCCGGGGCCGCCGCCGTCACCGCATCCGGCCATATAGACAGCCCTTGCAGGGCCAACCGCCGCCAGTCAAACCGGGGACCGGGATCCCCTTTGCGCGACGGTGCCATGTCGGAATGGGCGATGACCCGCTCTGGCAAAATGTCCCGGCGCGCCAAAATGTCGGCCAGCAACATTTCGAGCGCGGTCATCTGGGCCGCCGCAAAGGGAGTCCCGCCAGTGTTGGCCAGTTCGATCCCGATGGACCGGGAGTTGACGTCGGTGACATTGCCCCATTGGCCCGCACCTGCATGCCAAGCCCGCAACACCTCAGGAACCAACCGCAGGATGGCGCCGTCGGGGCCGATCAGGTAGTGGGCGGAGACTTCGTAGGCCGGATGGCAGAGCCGCTCTGCCGCCGCGGTGACGCTGACCATGGCGGTGTAATGCAGGACGACCATGTCCGGGAGCGCCCCGCCCCGCCGATCCCCACAATTGGGAGAAGGCCGGTCGGTCAGCGAGAGACCGGTTTCGTCAGCCCCGGCCAACGGCGATCAGGAAGGGCGCCGGGTCCCAGCCACAGGCAAAGCCGTCGCCATCGGGGTCAAGCCCGCGGGGATCACGTTCTGGTCCGCCCCGGGACAGAAAATCGCGCTGCGCCTCGTCGGGCGAGCGGTAAGAGGCGCAGTTGCGTTGAAACTTACCCTGGGGGTCGATCACCAGAAGCGACCGGCTGTACCACTCCTGCCCTTTGCGGTTCGGGGCGTTCAGGGCGTATTCGACGATATTAGGACCGACGTTGCCGTCTCGTTGCGGCAGGGCGGTTGGCTGGATGACCTGATAGGCCGCCTGCTGCTGCTCGCGCAGGGCGGCGTCGTCCTCGATGCCGCGCTCGCTTGCCACGGCCTCAAAGCTTTGTTCATCGGAGATACCGGTAGAGGCAATCTGAACCGGCCCGGCGTTGCTGGGGCTTGCCTGCACTCCGGTTGTTCGGTTGGGATCAAATGTCGATCCGATGGTGCCCGCCGCGATAGGCGTGCCAGAGCCGATCCCTGCCGCAGCAAGATCAGACGTGGGGATGCCACCTAGCGGAGTGGTCTGGGTCGGCTCAATCAAGCCAGAAGTCAAACCGGCTGTCGAACCGGCTGTCGGAACGATGGGTTGGCCGCCGGGCAAGGGCCTGGCCGAGCCGTTCAGGAGCGCCTCGCGGCGCGCCCTTTCAACCTCGTACTGGCTGTAGGGGGAATAACCGACACCCGCACCGCTGTCGGGCACCTGCTGGGCGCAGGCCACCAGGGTCAAGGCGGTCAATCCTGCCAGTACTGTGCGATACATCAAAGTAGCCTTGCCCCGTAGACCGGTCTAATCCTGAGTTTCGAGGTCTCTACCACCACTTGGCTGGCTTGGCCACAAATTGCGATGCACGTTCCAGTGCGTAGGCGGTGTTAAGCAGATCGCCCTCCTCCCACGGCCGCCCGATCAGTTGCAGACCCAAGGGCAGCCCGTTGGCATCCAGCCCGGCAGGCACGCTGATGCCGGGCAGACCGGCCAGGTTCACCGTCACGGTAAACACGTCGTTAAGGTACATCTGCACTGGATCGGCGTCGGTCATTTCGCCCAGACCGAAGGCCGCCGAAGGCGTGGCGGGGGTCAGGATCGCATCGATGCCCTGATCAAAGACCTGGTCGAAATCCCGCTTGATCAGGGCGCGGACCTTGCGGGCCCGGTTATAGTAGGCGTCGTAAAAGCCTGCCGACAGCACATAAGTGCCGACCATCACCCGGCGCTGCACTTCTGGACCAAAGCCTTCGGCACGGGTCTTTTCGTACATTTCGGTGATGCCATCGCCTTGGGCCAGCTTGGCCCTGTGGCCAAAGCGCACCCCGTCGTAGCGGGCCAGGTTTGACGACGCCTCGGCGGGCGCAATGACGTAGTAGGCGGGCAAGGCGTATTTGGTATGGGGCAGCGTGATATCGACAATCTCGGCGCCTGCATCCCGCAGCATGTCCTGCCCCTTGGTCCAGAGTGCCTCGATCTCGTCGGGCATCCCGTCCATGCGGTATTCCTTGGGGATACCGATCTTTTTGCCCCGGATGTCGCCGGTCAGCATGGCTTCGAAATCAGGGACGGCCAGATCGGCGGAGGTCGAATCCTTGGGGTCGTGCCCGGACATGGCCGTCATCATGATGGCCGCGTCGCGCACGTCCTTGGTCATCGGTCCCGCCTGATCGAGCGAGGAGGCAAAGGCCACGATCCCCCAGCGCGACACCCGCCCATAGGTCGGCTTGATCCCGGTGATGCCGACAAAAGCGGCGGGCTGGCGGATGGAGCCGCCCGTGTCCGTCCCTGTCGCGGCAAGGCACAGGTCCGCCGCCACGGCAGCGGCAGAGCCGCCGGACGATCCGCCGGGTGTCAGTTGCCGGTCGTCAATTTTCCAGGGGTTGACCGCATTGCCATAGACGGAGGTTTCATTGGACGAGCCCATGGCAAATTCGTCCATGTTCAGCTTGCCCAGCATGACAGCGCCGGCATCGAACAACTGGGTGGTCACGGTCGATTCGTACTCGGGCCGGAACCCTTCAAGGATGCGACTTGCGGCCTGTGAAGGGACGCCCTTGGTGCAGAACAGGTCCTTGATCCCCAAAGGAATGCCACACAGGTCGGGTGCATCGCCCGCCTTGATCCGTGCATCCGCAGCCGTCGCCTGGGCGCGAGCGATGTCTGGCGTATGGTGGACAAAGGCATTGAGCGCCCCTGCCCCGTCAATCTCGGTCAGGCAGGCCTCGGTCAGTTCGACCGCCGTCGCCTCGCCCTTGCGCAGGGCGTACCGGGCGGCGGAAATCGTGAGTTTGGACAGATCGGTCATTCCACCACCTTCGGCACGGCAAAGAAGCCCTCGCGGGCATCGGGGGCATTCTTGAGAACCGCGGCCTGCTGGTTCCCGTCGGTCACCACATCCTCACGCCGCTTCAGGCGCATGGGGGTGACAGAGGTCATTGGCTCGACCCCTTCTACATCCACTTCGTTGAGCTGTTCGATAAAGCCCAGAATGGTGCTGAATTCCTTGGCCAGCGCGGGCAGGGCCGCGTCCTCGACCTTGATGCGGGCAAGTTTGGCCACCCGGCGGGCGGTGCCTTCGTCGATCGACATGGGGCGTCTCCGGTTCTCGTTCAGCCTTGGCGTTTACCGCCCCCTTGGGCCTTGGGCAAGCACCGGACGTCGATAAGTCTCAAGGACGACCACGAACATCACAGCATTGAGCAAATGCCACAGGAAATGGGTGCCGATGGGCAAAGTTTCGCAAAGGAACAGATCGAGGGAGCGCACCGAAATAGACACCGCCAAAAGGGCCGCCCCCGCAGCCAGCCCCCGTGCCACCCCCGGCGCCCTGCGGCGCAGACCAAGAGCATAGGCAATCAGGGCGAGCGGGACAGTCCAGTAAAAGTCCGAGATCGAGAGGAACGGAACGCTGTCAAGGATCGGCACCGCAAGGGCGGCATAGGGCAGATAGAGAACCGTACCCAGAAGCGCCGCCCAAAGCGGCCAGCCCAGCACATCGCGGTTGAGGGCGAATAGGTAGACAAGGATGAACACCCCGATGGGTGCGCTGTCGGCCGCCCCGGCCCAGGCGGTGGCCGTAGTGTGAAACAGAAAGCTTCCAATGGCGATCAGGGCCAGGATAAAGCTCAGGACCCGGCCCATCGGGCTGCCCTGCATGCGCTGCCAGTAGATCAGGGCAACCAGAAGGTAGCCCAGATTGGTCACCGCATTCAGCGGCTCTGCCCAAAAGGTAAAATCGGTACGCTCGCAGTAGGCGTCGATCTTTTGCATCCAGTCCATGGCGCGACCCTTCCTCTATGACCTATGCTTGCCACATCATCATGAATGGAGCATCTCATGAAACTGACCTGGCTTGGACATTCCAGTTTTCGGCTCGAGATTGGCGGGGAGGTCCTGCTGATCGACCCGTGGTTCACCGGCAACCCTGTTTTTCCTGCGGACCGCAAGGATGAGGCGATCGCAGGTGCCACACATATCCTCGTCACCCATGGCCACGGGGACCATGCCGCCGACACCCCCAGCATCGCCAAGGCGCTGGATATCCCTGTGATCTGTTGCCACGAGCTGGCCGAGATCTGGGGGCCCGAGGGCCTCAAGGCCCGGGGGATGGGCAAAGGCGGGACACAGATCCTGGGCGAGGTTGCGGTGACAATGGTCAATGCCTCGCATTCGGCCTCTGTCGACTTTACCGGCGTTCCGGCGGCGGCAGGCAGCGAGGCCGGCTTTATGATCGCGGGCGAGGGCCATGTGATCTATGTGAGCGGCGACACCGACATCATGGCCGACATGGACTGGATGGGGGATTACCACAAACCCGATATCGGCATCCTGTGCTGTGGCGGGCATTACACGATGGACATCGACCGGGCCGCCTATGCCGCCAAGCGGTATTTCAACTTTCAGACCGTCATTCCCTGCCATTACAAGACGTTCCCCCTGCTGGCCCAATCGGCTCAACCGCTCGCCGACGCCCTGCCCGGCGTGAAGGTGCTGATGCCCGAGGTGATGGAGACGGTCGAGCTCTAGACCAGATCCCGCGCGGCCACCGCCTTGGCCGCCCCTTCAATGTCATGCACCAAGGTCTGGGCCATGGACCGCATGACCATGACCTCAAAGGCCGCGTCGCCCACCCGGGTGACGCTTGCCATCATATGGCCAACCATGGTGCGGGCGGTCTGCCCGACGGGAAAGGCAGTTGCGCGCAGGTCCAGCGGCACAAGGCGGGCCAGAACCGCCTCGACTGCAGGCCCCTCAATGCGCAAGACGGCATTGGCGCCAGTCTGATCGGTCAGGGCCGCCCCCTCAAGGTCCGGCAAGGCCACGCCCATGACAAGCGCCCTGCCCCGCCCCGCCCAAAGGGCGCGGGCTTCGCCTTTGCTGTCCATCCGGCCCACCTTGGGCATGCCCAGCCCCACGGCGGCCTTTAGCGCCTTGGACACAGCGGTCTGCTTGCCCTTGAAGGGGGCCACCGAGGTTACGGGTCCGGTTTCCACCTCTGACAGGGTAAGGCCGCCAACCTTAACCGGGACCAGCCCGGCCAGCGGGCTTTTTGAAATCAGCCTAGCCACGCAGCCGTCCTCCTTCAGGATCAAAGAACACCGGGTCGCACACCTCGCACAGCGTTTCGACCCTGCGCAGGTGATCGACCAGTCGAACAGTCTCGCCATGCCGGGCGCGGCCCTCCTTCAGAAAGCCCAGCCCGATCATCCGGCCCAACGTCGGCGAATGGCAGACCGAGGTCACATACCCCTGGTCGTTCACCCGCACGGCCTCGGCCCTTTCCTCAAAAAGATGGGCCCCAGCGGTCAGCTGGCCATCCGCCGAAACAGGGCGCAGGCCCACCAGCTGCTCTAGGCCGTCCGCCAGAAGGCCCGGACGACGCGACATGGTCTGACCGATGCAATCCTTCTTGAGGCTCACCATCCGGTCCATTCCGATGTCAAAGGCAGTGGTGCGGCCATGGATCTCGGCATGGGTGATAAAGCCCTTCTCGATCCGCAGGACGTTCAGCGCCTCCATCCCGTAGGGACCGCCGCCCAGCACCTCTGCCTGCGCCACCAAAAGCCGGTAAAGGCTTTCGCCATAGTCGGCAGGCACCGCCACCTCATAGGCCATTTCCCCCGAGAACGAGATGCGGAACAACCGGCTCGGAATGCCAGACACCATAACGGGACCGCAGCCCATATAGGGCATCGCCGCTTCATCGATCGGCGTGTCGAGAATGGTGTTCAACAGCTCTCGCGCCTTGGGGCCGGCAACCGAAAATTGGGCCCAGCTTTCGGTGACCGACACGATCTGGACATCCAGATCCGGACGCAGCACCTGCGCCACGAAATCCAGATGGCGCATGACAAGGCCCGCCGCGGCAGTGGTCGTGGTCATGACGTAATGGGTGTCCCCCAGCCGGGCCGTGGTGCCGTCGTCCATGACGTAGCCATCTTCGCGCAGCATCAGGCCATAGCGGACCTTGCCGACCTTCAGGCTCGAGAAGGTATTGGCATAGACAAAGTCGAGAAAAGCCGCCGCATCGGGCCCTTGAATATCGATCTTGCCAAGCGTTGAGACATCGCAAACCCCGACCGCCGAGCGGACCATGGCAACCTCGCGGTCGCAGGCCTCCCGCCAGGTGGTTTCACCCGGTTTGGGAAAATAGGAGGGGCGATACCACAACCCCGCCTCGATCATCGGCGCGCCCAGCGCGACCGATGCACCGTGCGAGGTGGTGAACCGCTCAGGCGCAAAGCCCTTGCCCTGGCTGCCCGCGCCCATCGCGGCGATCGACACCGGCACGTAGGGCGGGCGGAAGGTGGTGGTTCCGGTTTCCGGGATGCCACGACCCGTGGCATCGGCCAGCACGGCCAGCGCCGCCACGTTCGAGGATTTGCCCTGATCGGTCGCCATGCCCTGTGTGGTATAGCGCTTCATATGCTCGACCGAGGCAAAGTTCTCCTGCGCGGCCAGACGGATATCCTTCACATGGACATCATTCTGGAAATCCAGCCATTTACGGCCCTTGCCCTCAACCGCCCAAAGGGCGCTGATCGCATAGGGGCGGTCCTCGGACTCTGGCACGTCGACCTCTGGGGCGGATATGCCAAGCGCGGCCAGCGCCTCGGTCGCGGCGCGAATACCGTCCGCGAGGCAGCCGTGGGTGGCAAAGACACCATTGGCAGAGCCCGCCGCCACCATGCCGGGGATCGACCCGGGGCGGGGCACAAAGGACAGGATCTCCGGCTCCCAGACCGGGCGGCCGTTCATATGGCAGGTCAGATGAACCGTCGGGTTCCAGCCCCCCGACATCGCCAGGCAGTCGGTGCGGATGCGGCGAATGCCGCCGTTATGGCGGATGGTGATATGATCAAGGCCAAGACGGCCCGCCGTCTCGATCACCTGCGCCCCGGCAAAGACCGGGTAGTCGCCCCCCGATGTCACCCCGTCGCGGCTGTCGATAAGGCCCACGACCTTGACCCCGGCGGCGGCCATGTCACGGGCGGTGCGATGGGCATCGTCATTATTGCAGAAAACGGTGACTTCCTTGCCCGGTGCCACCCCCCAACGGTTCAGGTAGGCGCGCACCGCCCCGGCCATCATGATGCCCGGACGGTCGTTGTTGGGAAAAGCAATCGGGCGCTCCAGGGCGCCTGCCGCAAGGACCGAAGCCTTGGCCACGATGCGCCAGAAACATTCGCGTGGGGCAACACCCGAAGCAACACCCGAAGCAACACCTGGGGCCGCATGAAGGGCCACCCGCTCCAACGCGCCAAAGGTGCCCTGGTCATAGGCGCCGGTCACGGTGGTCCGGGTCATCAGGCGGACGTTGGGCAAGGCGGCAAGTTCGGCCAACACCTCGCCCACCCATTCGTGGGACGGAACACCGTCCACATCCTCGACCTCGGCCAGCATGCGGCCACCCATGCGGGCATCCTCATCAGCAAGGATCACGTCAGCCCCGGCACGCGCCGCCGTCAAGGCCGCCATCAGGCCGGCAGGCCCGGCCCCGATCACCAGGACATCGCAAAAGGCAAAGGCCTTCTCGTAGGGCTCGTCATTGGTCTGGCCAGACAAGGCACCAAGCCCCGCCGCCCGCCGGATGATCGGCTCATACAGGCGCTCCCAAAAGGCGCGGGGCCACATGAAGGTCTTGTAGTAGAACCCCGCCCCAAGAAACGGCGAGATCAGGTCATTCACACTCATCACGTCGCGCTCCAGCGACGGCCAGCGGTTCTGGCTGCGGGCAGCCAACCCGTCATAAAGCTCCTGCTGGGTCGCGCGAACGTTGGGCACAAGGGCCGCTCCCTGCCCCACCGATACAAGCGCATTGGGCTCTTCGGGCCCCGCGGTCAGGATGCCGCGCGGGCGGTGATATTTGAACGACCGGCCCACCAGGCGAACATCATTGGCCAGCAAAGCCGAAGCAAGCGTATCCCCCTCGCGCCCCTGCAAACGCTTGCCGTCAAAGCTGAAATCGACCGTTCCCGGCCCGATCAGACCATGTCCCTCGATCCTCATCGCGCCACCTTTTCAGCCAGTACCGCGTCGCCCACCAGATGGGTCACCGTATCCCGCTCCACCAGCGCAAAGGTGCCGCAGGGATCGTGGTACCACAACTCGCGGCTGGCCCCGGCGGGGTTCTCGCGCAGATGCAGATAGTCGTCCCAGGCCGCCTCACCCGCATCGGGGGAGGGACGGTTCAGGGCCACGCCTGCGCCGGCCCAGGTGAATTCCCGCCGGTCGCGTGTGCCGCAATGTGGACAAGTGATGCGCATCTCAAGGTATTCCCTGCTTCGCTTCGTTCCAAATACTCAAAAAATCCGACCCAGCCGCCCTTAGTGCAGGTTGTGCTGGGACCCTGTGCCTTCTTCGTCGATGATCCCCTGCCCGGTCCGAAACCGATCCAGCCGGAACCCGGCCGCGGTTTCATGGGGGGCTCCGGTCGCGATCAAGTGGGCGTAGGCATAGCCAGAGGCGGGAACCGCCTTGAACCCCCCATAGTTCCAGCCGCAGTTCACGAAGAGCCCATCCACATGGGTCCGATCGATGATGGGTGACCCGTCGGGCGACATATCCATGATCCCGCCCCAGCTGCGCAGGACCTTGGCCTTGCCGATCATCGGCATCAGCGTCATCGCCGCGTCCATGACGTGTTCCTTCATGGGCAGGTTCCCGCGCGCCGCATAGCTCGGGTAAAAGTCGATATCGCCGCCAAAGACCAACCCGCCCTTGTCGGACTGGCTGATGTAGAAATGGCCCATGCCAAAGCTGACGACATGGTCGATCACGGGTTTCAGGCCTTCGGTGACAAAGGCCTGCAAAACATGGCTCTCGACGGGCAGGCGCATGCCGGCAAGCGCGGCCACCTGGCCAGAGCGGCCCGCCGTGACCATCGCCACTTTCTTGGCCCGGATCGCGCCGCGGGTGGTCTGCACGCCTTTCACCACGCCGTTCTCGATGTCGATGCCGGTCACTTCGCAATTCTGGATCAGGTCCACACCCCGGCTGTCCGCCCCCCGGGCATAGCCCCAGGCGACCGCGTCGTGCCGGGCGGTGCCGCCGCGCGGATGCAGAAGACCTCCGTAGATCGGAAAGCGGACATTGTCGAAGTCGAGGTAGGGCAGATACTTGCGAACCCCCTCCCGATCCAGAAGCACGGCATCGTCGCCCTGGTTGATCATCGCATTGCCCCGCCTGACAAAAGCGTCGCGCTGCCCGTCCGAATGGAACAGGTTGATCAGGCCGCGTTGCGAATGCATGACGTTGTAGTTGAGGTCGGCCTCAAGGCCCTCCCAAAGTTTCAGAGAGTGGGAGTAGAACTCGGAATTGCCAGGAAGAAAGTAGTTGGCCCGAACGATCGTCGTGTTCCGCCCGACATTGCCGCCACCCAGATAGCCCTTTTCCAGGACCGCCACATTAGTGATTCCGTGCATCTTGGCCAGATAGTAGGCCGTCGACAGGCCATGCCCGCCGCCGCCGATGATGATGACGTCATACTCTGACTTGGGGGTGGGGTCGCGCCACATCGGCTTCCAGCCGGTCTGGCCCCGCAAGCCTTCCCAGATCACCCGCAGCCCTGAATATCCCATGCGCCCGTCCTCGCGTTAGAATCCGTCTCGCGATAGCGAAGGGATCATGCTGGTGCGACGATAGCAACGGGTGGCACGAAAGGCATGTCCGCTTTTCGACATCGACCGTCGTATCCGCGACGTCGCGCAGATATGCCGCAGGCAAGCACGCTTGGCAGGATAGCAGCGAGGGTGCCGGACAGGTCCCTAAGCCTCCTGCAAACGCGCGGCCTCGCCGTTGGCCCCATGATCAGACCCGCACAGATCGTGGTCCGCAAGGCTTTCGATGACCTGGCAATCCGACACGCATCCCCCGGCACAGGCGGCGATCATGCGGTCAAGCTCGGCCCCCAAAGCCTGCAACCGTGCGATCCTGCGGGTCACCTCGACTCGCTGCGCCTTTGCAATGGCGTCTACGGCGGCGCAGTCCTGACCGGGGTCGGCAGAGAGGGCCAGAAGGTCCGATATCGCCTCGAGCGGAAAGCCAAGGTCGCGGGCGTGGCGAATGAACCGCAGACGGTCAATGTCGGACTTGCCATAAAGTCGTCGATTGCCATCGGTGCGGGGCGGAGCAGGCAACAGGCCCCGCGCCTCGTAGTACCGGATGGTCGTGACCTTTACGCCCGAGGTGCGGGCGGCCCCTCCAATTGTCTGATCGGCCATATTGCCTCTTGCTTCTACAGTGACTGTAGATGGCAACCTTGGCCTCACTGAGCAGAATCGCAAGGAAAAACCATGGGCACAGGACATCACCACCACGATCACGAGGCAGCCTTTGACGGAATGGAACCGGCCTATCGGCGGGTCCTCTGGATCGTCATAGCCATCAACGCGGCCATGTTCGTGATAGAAGTTGTGGCCGGCAGCCTGGCGGGCAGTCAGGCGCTAAAGGCGGACGCTCTCGATTTTCTGGGCGACAGTCTGACATATGGCCTGAGCCTTGCGGTTCTGGGCATGCCGCTGGCCCGCCGGGCGCTGGTCGCCCTGCTCAAGGGGCTGTCCCTGGCGGCCATGGGGGTCTGGGTCCTTGGCACGACCATCTGGCAGATCTTTGTCATGGGCGTGCCGCAGGCCGAGGTGATGGGCGCTGTCGGTTTCCTCGCGCTGCTGGCCAATGTCGCCAGCGTCATCCTGTTGATGCGCTGGCGTGAGGGCGATGCAAACGTCCGCTCTGTCTGGCTGTGTTCACGCAACGACGCGGTCGGCAACGTCGCCGTGATTGCCGCAGCCGGGTTGGTCGCCCTGACCAACACGGCCTGGCCAGACCTGATTGTTGCGGCACTCATGGCCGGACTGTTCCTGTCGTCGGCCGTTCAGATCCTCAGGCGGGCCATGGCGGAACGTCAAAGTGTGCAGCGGGACGCCAGCTAGCCGCCCCGACACATCCGAATGCCGCCGTCAGAGGCCTTTGGCCCGGTAGCTTGCCGCCACCCGCCCGATCGAGACGAGGTAAGCCGCGGTCCGCAGATCGTGAACATCGGCGCGGTCATGCCAGACCTCTCGCATGGATTGGTAGGCCCCCCGCATCGTGTCATCGAGGCCGGAGCGCACCAGCTCAAGCTCGCCCGCACCGCGCAGGTATTGTTGTTTGAACCCCGGGGACAGGGTCCATCCAAGACCCTTGTCCGCTGAAAGGCGCTCCAACTCGTCAACCAGCATCTGGTGGCGGCTTTCCTCGGCCCGCCGCTGCATCCGGCCAAATCGGATATGGCTGAGGTTTTTGACCCATTCGAAATAGGACACCGTGACGCCGCCAGCGTTGGCGTACATGTCGGGGATGATGACAGTGCCCTTGGCGCGCAGTACTTCGTCCGCGCCAGCCGTCACAGGGCCGTTGGCGGCCTCGATGATCAGGGGGGCCTGAATGCGATCCGCGTTCGACATGTTGATGACCCCTTCAAGCGCGGCGGGGATCAGGATGTCACAGTCGGCTTCAAGAAGGGCGGCACCGTCGTCAGACAGAGCGGCGTCGGGAAACCCTTTTATGCCGCCGTGCTTGACGATCCACTGGCGGACATCTTCGACGTTAAGGCCGGCTTCGTTGTACAAGGCCCCGTCGCGTTCGATAATGCCGGTGATGCGGCAGCCATCCTCTTCGGACAGGAATTTGGCGGCGTGGTAGCCCACGTTTCCAAGCACCTGCACGATGACCCGTTTGCCATCAAGGCTGCCCAACAGTTTCGCCGCCGCCACGTCATGGGGATAGCGAAAGAACTCGCGCAGGGCGTATTGCACGCCGCGACCCGTCGCTTCGGTCCGGCCCTGAATACCGCCTGCGTTGATCGGTTTGCCGGTGACACAGGCGTTGCTGTTGATGTCGGTGGTGTTCATCCGTTTGTACTGGTCGGCGATCCACGCCATCTCACGCTCGCCGGTGCCCATGTCCGGGGCGGGGACGTTCTGGGCGGGGTTGATCATATCGCGCTTGATCAGCTCATAGGCAAAGCGGCGGGTGATCAGCTCCATCTCGTGCTCGTCCCAGTCGCGCGGATCTATGCGCAGCCCGCCCTTTGAGACGCCATAGGGTACTTGGACCAATGCGCATTTGTAAGTCATCAAGGCCGCCAGCGCCTCAACCTCGTCCTGGTGAACGCTGGGCGCAAACCGGATGCCGCCCTTGGCCGGTTCCATATGCTCTGAGTGGACAGACCGGTAGCCGGTAAAGGTATGCAGGCCGCCGCGCAGCCTCACGCCGAAGCGGACCGTATAGGTGGCATTGCAGACCCGGATCTTTTCTTCAAGTCCGGGCGAGAGGTCCATAAGCGCGACCGCCCGGTTGAACATGATGTCGACGGAGTCGCGAAAACTCGGTTCAACAGGATGTGTTTGGGCAAGTGCCATCTAGCCCACATTCGCCAATCTGAAAAACCAAACGAAAGATATTCCAGGCTTGGAAAAAG